>Ga0102832_1000143_pt1 | contig 185320 bp, 174 predicted proteins | sample EBPBio282013_DNA_FD_88942 | JGI IMG/M metagenome (GOLD analysis project Ga0102832, IMG submission 88942) | Wastewater treatment Type I Accumulibacter community from EBPR Bioreactor in Madison, WI, USA - Reactor 2_5/28/2013_ DNA (Illumina Assembly) | ecosystem: Engineered > Bioreactor > EBPR >... | reverse complement strand
ATTGAATTAGGCATTTGATAAATATGATTATATCCAGTATTTTCGGGCATTAACACTATAAAAATGGAAGCCAAGTACAAAAGTCTATCACTTTTTGAGTTCCAAGAGCGATTCCCAAATGAGGCAAGCTGTTACAACTATTTAGCTGAGTTGAAATGGAAAGATGGATATATCTGCAAAAAGTGTGGCAACACTAAATATTGCGCAGGATTAACCGAAACAGGTAGGCAGTGTACAAAATGTAATTATGTTGAATCTGCAACTGCTGGAACCTTATTTCACCGAGTGAAGTTCTCCATTCTTAAGGCATTCTATATCGTTTACTATGTGTCAACATCTAAGAAAGGCATAACCACCACAGAGCTTAGCAGAAAGCTTGAATTGAGGCAAAAAACCTGCTGGATGTTTAAGCAGAAAGTAATGAAGGCCATGGAGTCAAGTCAACAGTTTATGATGACCCAAAAGGTAGATGTTGATGAAACCTATGTTGGTGGCCAAGACGAAAAATCAATTGGGCGAAATGAAGGAAAAAAAAAGATCGTAGTAGTCGCAATAGAAAGGCAGAAAAAAGGGATAACTAGAATGTATGGCAGAGTAATTGAAACCGCCAGCAGAGAGAATCTATCCAAGTTCATGAAGGACCATATCAGCCCAAGTGCCCAAGTAAGAACCGACAAATGGTCTGGTTACAAAGGTATGGAAGCATACTTCCCGAAACTGAAGCAAGAAAAATCTCATAAAAAGGGCAAGAACTTCAACCAAATGCATCGGGCAATAATGATGTTCAAAGCTTGGTTAAGAGGAATGCACCATTCCGTTGATAATCTCCAGGCTTACATTAATGAATACACCTACCGGTTTAACCGCCACTTCATGAAAGAGGGCATATTCGACAATCTCATGAAACGTATGGTAGAAAAGGAGCCCTACCCATACAAAATGTTTATTAGTTAAATGCCTAATTCAAAAAAAGAAAATCCCGAGACCGATAATAAACACAATTCCTTTGGTGGTTGAAAGAAATTGGTATAGGCTTCGCGAAATGGAATCGTGAAACATGTAAAGCACCTGGTCGGTTACAAAGACCCAAGCAAATGTAATTACCCAAAAAAGTAGTGTTGGTAAAATTGCCTTTTTTATGGCGGTGTTTTCAATTTTTTCTTCGTTTTCTATCATGGGATAAATTGGAGTGTAAATTAAGGGAAAAGGAGGAATGGATAAAGGCCTTGCTGATTTAACTGAAGAAAAAGCAGGAAAACTGAAATGTTAAATTTTAAGGAATTGACAATCAGTGCGAATTGAAAAAGCTTGAAAATAGGATAGGGGTGAAGTGTTGAATGCGGCTCTTATCTGCAAAACCACATCAATCTTATGAAAAGAATCCTAGTAGGAGCATGTGTGCTTGTTGCAGCAATGAGCTCATGCAAAAAAGACGAAACATCAACCAGCACGCCGTTAAGTGCAAAATCAAAAACCATTAATGCGTTAATGGCCAATTCGTGGAAACCAGACTCTACTGTTTATTTAGTTGGAACTGAGAAATTGGTTGAATTGCCTGAAGAATGCGCAAAAGACGATTACATTGAATTTAAAGCGGATGGTCAGCAACTCTTGAATTATGGGGCAAACAAATGCGAGCCTACTGAACCCGCCACACGAAGCCTTACCTACAAGGTAAACACAGCCGGCGACAGTTTAACCATTGTAAGTGCTCCGATGGAATTTGCATATAAAATTCAAAATTTAGGCTCGGGTAAATTGATTTTACATGGGGCCACAGATGAAGGAACAGAAACTTTGTACCTGTCGAAAAAATAGATTAGATAATTTGGGTTGAAGAAGTCCGGTTTTGCAGCAATTGCGGAACCGGATTTTTTATTGGATGGTTTGAAAGGGTTAGGCTTCTTGAAACGGTTCAATGATTTGTAATTTTTGTGCAGAGTGGCGGACATGTGGGTCATTGTTTTATATTCGTAAGAAATAAAAAAGCTGCGCAGGCATTAGTTGATAAAAATCTTATTTATGCTGCTGTTTTTTCTATTTAAGTGGTTTTTTCTTTGGAGCAAGTCTGGTATCTTTGAAACGGAAATCGGAAGTAAATGAGACTGGTATTTAAAATAGAACGTGTAGCCGAGAATCCTGAGGAGGAGCGCATTTTACGTAAGCGTAAAAGTAGCGAGGAGCAGCTGATTCAAGAGGAGAGTCAGGTTGTGTTTAAGCGTCTGGTATCATTACTCTATATTTTCATGATATTGGGGATTATGTTTGTGATGCTCATGGAAATTAAAAACAGGTACCATACTGATGTGTTCGACGGTTTGAACTTCCCATTTGAGGATTATTACAATGGTGTAACCCAAGGTTTCTAGTATGAAATTCAAGGTTAGTTTGAAGCTTGTTGAGGATTTACCTGCGGAGGAGGATCATGAGTTTCATCCGCTTCCACTTATTCATTCGCGCAGGAGGCATGCTAATCATGGTAGAGAAGATGATTTGGCGCATGAAGCCAATCATGAATTGATAAAGAGGATTACCACCGTTATGTATTTGGTTATGCTTTTGTTGGTGGTGAGTATTTTATTAATGGAATTAAAGCGCAGTTATGGGTTTGATTTGATTCCCGGTTTTAAATCGCCCTTGGAAGATTTTTATTTTGATTTGTTTGAAGGGTTTTAATGGTTGAGTTGATGTTATCGGCTCTCAAAAATTCCTCATAAGCGGGTATTATTTTTGTTCCGATTTGGGTAGCACATTCTGATTTGAAAAGATTGGTGCAATTCTGAGAAATTTATGGACGCCTCCCTTTCCGAAAAGCATAGCTAAACCGAAGGGACTGGATAAAAAATAAAAGCCCCACTGCCAATTGGCAATGGGGCTTTTATTTGGGTATTGAAACTAGCGAACTATTTTTACTTTAATGGCTTGAAGGCCACGGGGTGTTTTTTCGGTTTCGTATTGAACCAGGTTTCCATCACCAATTGGTTCAAGACATGCGTTGATGTGAACAAAAATTGATTCTTTGGTTTTTCCATCTCGAATGAAACCAAAACCTTTTGAAGTGTTGAAGAAGTTTACCGTACCTGTTCGGATAAGGTCTTCGGGTTCGTCTTTTTGTTTTCCAACTGAAATTTGAATGCTTTCCGGATCAATTTCTACACGTTTGCTTGGATCGGGAGGCGTATTGGTAAAGTTTCCGTTTTGGTCAACATAAACCAACATGGTTTCCCAGGATTCACCTTTGGATGAATTGGCCTTGCGTTCTGCTTTGCGCTCTTCTTTTTCCTGTCTGCGTCTTGCTTTAAGTTTTTCTTTTTCTTTTTTTGATTGTGTATCTGCCATAGTTAAGATTTAACCCATCTGATTTCAAATTGCGCGGGTTGATTAAACTTTAGCAGCTGAATTGGAAAGGTGCACAAATATAGAACTAATTCTAGATAATTGCCTATCAAAATGTTATGCCAATGAAAAGATTATTCACCCTTTGGTTTAGCCTGAGCCTTTTGTTGACTCAATCCTGTATTGTAAGCCAGACCACCTATTTTCATGATGCCCGTGCCTTGCCCCGAGGAACCGGAAAAGTTTACTTGAATGCCTCCACCGGATATCGGCCGGATATTATTAAATCAAATACCGGTTCCACCATTGCAAGTCCTTCCGGGAGTTCTATTACCATTCCGGTAATTGGTGCAAGTGGAATGTATCAGCTGGGCTCAAAAAGTGCCATAATGGGGGCGGCTTATATGCCCGTGAATTTGGGTTGTTTGGGTTGGAGATTGGGTTTTCAGCAAGCCTTGGTAAGCTCAACACCTTTTTCATTAGCAGCAGGGGTTTACGTTGGATATACATTTACATTGGATAGTATTAAAGGAATAGGATTGGATGGCGATACCTATTTCAAAAATTTCGCGCATGCCGATTTTTTCCTTCCAATGACGTTTCGTCTAGGCAAAGAATCGGCAATTAGTTTAACGCCGAGGTATTCTTTTGCATCCTTCAACCTAGCTGAGCCTTATAAAAGTCCGGATGGACTAGGTGGTCTATCTGCCGAGGGCAAATCGCTAAGTTTGGGACTGCATGTAAAGCATTACTTAGTTGAAGCGTGTTGGATGATGGACATGCCAGTTCATTTGCAGCTGGGGATAGGTTATTCTTTAGGGCGATGAGTTTGGAGGTGGGATTGCGTGAACGATTTTCAATTCTGGGCTATTAGCCGTTAGCTATTGGCCTTTGGCAAATGGCAAATGGCTAAAAGCTAAAAGCTAAAAGCCAATGGCTAAAGGCTCACCTATAATAATCTCACACGAACATTCCCTCCAAAGCTTCCTCTATGGTTTTCTAGCCCTTTCCACTTATTTTCGCGTTCGATTTTTTTATTATGCAAGGACTGATCATGGCCGCCCAGTTGATTTTGGGCATTTCGATATTGGTAATTCTTCACGAATTTGGTCACTATTTGGCTGCGCGTGCATTTGGCATTCGGGTTGAAAAGTTCTACCTCTTCTTTGATGCCTGGGGTTTTAAATTGTTTAAATTCAAAAAAGGCGATACCGAATGGGGAATTGGCTGGTTGCCATTGGGTGGTTATGTGAAGATTTCGGGAATGATTGATGAAAGCATGGACACCGAACAGCTTAAGTCGGAACCGCAGCCTTGGGAGTTTAGAAGCAAGCCGGCTTGGCAACGACTAATTGTTATGATTGGTGGGGTTGTGGTGAATGTTATTACCGGTATCATAATCTTTGCCATGTTGAGCTATGTGTATGGCGAAAAGTACTTGCTTAATAGTTCGGTAAAGAATGGTATTGTGCCTTCAGAATTGGCTCAATCCTACGGGTTTAAAACAGGTGATAAACTGCTTGAAGTGAATGGTAAGCCCATTATTCGCTTTCAGGATGCATTGAAACTTGAGCATATTTTGAGCAGTGGCATTGATTACAAGGTTCAACGCGATACGCAAATCTTAACTATACATGTTCCTTCTGATTTTGCCGACCGTTTTTCGGATGCGAAATCGGATTTCTTTATGGAACGTATGCACTTTTTTGTTGCGGAAGTAAATCCAGGAATGGGCGCTGAAAAGGCGGGTATTCTTACCAATGATATTATAATAAAAGTGGACACCCATGTGGTGACTTTTTTTGACGAGTTTAAGCAAGCCGTAAATGCCAGAAAATCGAAAACGGTTCCTTTTACCATTCTTCGTGATAATAAAGAACTGGTGTTGAATGTTGCCATCGACCAAAATGGCTTAGTGGAACTTAAACCAGATTCAAAAGATTTTGAATATGAGGTTGTGACCTATACATTTTTTGAATCATTTCCTGCTGGATACAACAAAGCGGTGGAAACTATCCAAGCACAAATTCAGGGATGGAAGAAAATTTTCAAGGGTGAAATTGCTGTAAACAAAGCGGTTCAAGGTCCGGTGGGAATTGCCCGTTTTTACGGAGGCGAGTGGATTTGGCAACGTTTCTGGTTATTAACCGCATTAATCTCGCTCGGTCTTGCCTTCATGAACATTCTCCCCATTCCGGCATTGGATGGCGGACATGTGGTTTTCCTTTTACTTGAAATTATTTTAAGAAAGCCTCTTAGTGAGAAATTCTTGGAAAGAGCGCAATACGCAGGAATGCTCATTTTGCTTACCCTCATGGTGCTCATTTTTGGGAATGATATCCTTGGCTTGTTCCGGTGATGAAGCGTTGCAGTTGGACTGGTAACGACCCCTTGATGAATGCTTACCACGATGAAGAATGGGGCGTTCCTGTGCACGATGATCAAAAGCATTTTGAGTTTTTAGTCCTCGATGCATTTCAAGCCGGATTGAGCTGGAAAACCATCTTGTACAGACGCGAAGGATTTCGAGCTGCTTTTTCAGGTTTTGATTACCGAAAGGTTGCGGAATTTACCGATGCTGATGCGGAAAGGCTGCTGCAAGATCCAGGAATCATTCGAAACCGTTTGAAGGTTTACGGAACCATCAAAAACGCCAAAGCTTTCCTGCAAATTCAGGAGGAGTTTGGAAGTTTTGATGCATTTATCTGGCAATTTACCGGAGGGAAAGTAAAGGACAATCAACCCGCAACATCAATCGATATTCCTGCGACTTCTCCGGAAAGTGATGCCATGAGCAAGGCCTTGAAAAAGCGCGGTTTTACCTTCGTGGGTTCTACCATTTGTTATGCTTACATGCAAGCTGCTGGAATGGTAAACGACCATGTAATGGATTGTTTCTGCAGAAAGAGAAAATCAAAATAGTGTTTCAAAACCTTTCGTTTGCCTCCAAGGCAAGAGACTTTGCGTTTTCAATCTAGGGGCCGATTTTCTCTCCGATTAGCACAGGTTTCAGGTTTTTGCATCGGAATTTTGATGTTTTTACCCCTCAGAATTCGCAGGTCTTGTACCTTAGCTTTTTCCCTTCATTTGCCTAATTCACTGCTAATAGAAGAAGACCTTACGGTTAAATCCAACCTCACTTTACTTGCTTGAAATAGTATTTTCATAAGCGCTCAAATTGTTTTTCATTTGAATAGGAAAGAAATCATGAACCTTTTTTCATCCGCGAGGTTAAACTAAACATGTCGGCAACACCTTCTTCTGAAACCAAAAAGAATACCTTGTTCATCGTATTGGGTGGCTTTTTCATTTGCAATGCTCTGGTTGCAGAGTTTATTGGGGTGAAGATTTTTTCATTGGAGAAAAGTCTGGGCTTCCAGCCTTTGTCCATTAAGTTGTTGGGAAACGATTTTTCCTTCAACATGACCGCCGGAGTTTTGCTGTGGCCTGTTGTGTTTATCATGACAGATATTATCAACGAGTATTACGGAAAAAAAGGGGTTCGTTTGTTAAGTTACCTTGCAGCATCATTAATTGCTTATGCTTTTGTGATGGTGTTTTGGGCCATGCATTTGCATCCTGCCGATTTTTGGTTGTTTAAAGATGCCGCAGGGGAGAAGCTAAATATGCAATTGGCGTATTCCAATATTTTCGGACAAGGATTGTGGATTATCATTGGCTCTTTGGTAGCTTTCCTTTTTGGGCAATTAATTGACGTTACCGTTTTTCATTTTGTTAAACTGAAAACAGGTAATAGGATGCTATGGCTCCGTTCAACCGGATCAACCCTTGTTTCTCAGTTTATTGATAGCTTTGTAGTACTTTTTATCGCTTTCTACATAGGTGCAGGTTGGGACATAAAACTGGTAATTGGAATAGGGATTGTAAATTACATCTACAAATTTTTGGTTGCACTCGTTTTAACGCCTTCCTTGTACCTCGTTCATGCCGCAATTGATCGTTACCTTGGTAAGGAACTTGCCGAGCAAATGATGAAAGAAGCTGAAGAGCAATAGCAAAAATCTTAATTCTAGCTTTATTTTCTGATTAGCTGGTATGGTCAACAATGATGAGCCATTTGCCTTTCATCTTTTGGAAGATCAAGCTAAACCAACCCGTTAATCGGCCGTCTTCATTGTTCACTTCCCAAGAACCAATCACCAGAGCTTTGTCGGGACCAAGACTTTCAACGGATTCAAAATTGAATTGCAATTTGCCCATCTTTTCCGGATTAGGATAGCTGCGGTGGTAATTGTCGCGAACCTGCTGCCAACCATAACTTACACCACGCTTGCTTACAAAACGCAATTGAGGACTTTTCCAGTAGCCATTCATGAAACTATCAATGTGCCCATTGTTCCAATGCTTTTGTTGCCTCAACAATACCTCCTTTATGGCCTTAGATTCGGGATGCACTTTAGCTTGCTGGGACTTTGCATGGAAAGAAATCAATACCAGTAAAATGAATAGAATTCGCATAAGGCAAACTACTAAAAACAAAACAGATTTACTATTTCTGAAGCACTGATAAGCCCATTTTCAGATACTAGGCAATCCAATTACTTCACACAATTATTCCTTTATTCTTTTGGTTTGATTTCAGCTAAGCGCGATTGGTTGCCTCATAAAACCGATTCAAACGCCATTATTTCTTGGAATTATTTAATTTTTTCGGTGGTTTCGAGCATCAGCCTAACAGCTCACTGAGCTAGTTTGTTTATTTTCGCAACCTATATGGAAATCCAGCAACAGCTCTTAGAGGTGGCCAAAGAATTTGGAGCACCCGTTTACGTGTACAATGCCAATCAAATTATTTCCCAGTATCACCGCTTGAAAAATGCATTCAAACCGGTGGATGTTAAAATAAAGTACGCTTGCAAGGCGCTTAACAACTCGGCAATTTTGAAGGTGTTGCGTAAAGAAGGAAGTGGCTTGGATACAGTTTCAATCAACGAAGTTTTGCTGGGATTGCGGGCAGGATTTTCTCCTCAGGAAATCATTTTTACACCCAATTGCGTAAGCATTGAAGAGATTCAGGAAGCGGTAAAATTGGGCGTTCATATCAATATCGACAATATCAGCATCTTGGAACAATTTGGTGCCATTTATGGGGATTCCGTGCCTTGCTGCATTCGCATCAATCCACATATTTTGGCAGGTGGAAATTCAAAAATTTCAACAGGACATATCGACTCTAAGTTTGGAATTTCCGTGTACCAATTGCGCCACGTACTGCGTGTCGTTGAGTCGCAGAAAATTAAAGTGAATGGCCTTCACATGCATACCGGTTCCGATATTTTAGATTCAGGTGTGTTTCTTCAAGGTGCCGAAATTCTTTTTGATGCGGCCAAGCATTTCCCCAACCTGGAGTTTCTGGATTTTGGAAGTGGTTTTAAAGTGGCTTACAAGCCTGGCGATATCACAACCGATATTGAAGAACTTGGTGCTGCGCTCAGCAGCCGATTCTTGGAGTTTTGCGAGGAATACGGAAAGCCGCTTGAGTTGTGGTTTGAACCGGGGAAATTTTTGGTGAGTGAATCCGGATTTTTTCTAGTAAAGGTGAATGTACTTAAACAAACCACCGCAACCGTTTTTGCCGGGGTTGATAGCGGTTTGAACCACCTGATTCGTCCAATGCTTTACGATTCCTATCACCACATTGAAAACATTTCAAACCCCAATGGTCGTCAGCGTATTTATACCGTTGTTGGATATATCTGCGAAACCGATACGTTTGGTTGGGATAGGCAACTGAACGAAGTGCGAGAGGGAGATATTCTTTGCTTCAGAAATGCCGGGGCTTACGGTTTTACGATGAGTAGCAATTACAATGCGCGTTTTCGTCCCGCCGAGGTTTTAATTTACGAGGGCAAAGCCCATCTTATTCGGAAGCGTGAAAGTTTTGAAGATTTGATTCGGAACGAGGAGGAATTTGCACTATGAGCCACAACCTAGACGAAAAGAAATTCCCGGTTGCGAAATTCAGCATGCCGGAAGAAATTAATCCGCAAGCCATGGAATCCTGGATGGCCATGATTCACCATTTTCCGGAGCTCCTTCGGGTTGAACTTGAAAAGCTGAAATCGGAAGATTTTGACAAACCGTATCGCGACGGCGGCTGGACCATTCGTCAAGTGGTGCACCATTTGGCCGATAGCCACATGAATGCCTTTATTCGTTTCAAGCTTGCACTTGCAGAAGATGGAGTTGAAATCAAACCTTATCCTCAAGATTTGTTTAGCCTTCAAACAGATAACCTGGAAGAAAGCATTGAAAGCTCCATGCAAATTATTCAAGGAGTACACCATCGTTGGTTCAGGTTGATGGAAAGCATGTCGGATGCCGATTGGAATCGCCATTACGTGCATCCTGAATATGGCAAGCGCTACGCATTGAAAGAGGCATTGGCCCAATACGATTGGCATTGCCGCACGCATTTAGGGCATATTCGCTTGTTGCAGTAACAGGGTAGATAATTTTATCCTCAACTATAAATGATTTTTGCTGTGGTTTATGGGGAAGTTTAGTCTCATTTATTTGCGTTCAGGAAAAGTGATTTTGAGGTTGAAAGCTGCTGAATCCTGGATGGATATTCAAGATAGGTTTGAGGATTATATGGCTTCTTTGGACTTCACAACATTGCAAGAAGTAAATGAGTTTTTGAGTTTAGAGTATCAGCTTCCGAAAGAGTTTGTTAAAAAATTAACCGAGCAGATTTTCGCCTTAAAAGAAATTGAATTGGATTGGGATAAGGGGAAATAAGATTAGCATAATAGCGCGGGCAAATGCTCCACAGAAAACAATGAAAAGGCACTACAAAAACGAAAAAGGCCCGGAAATTTCCGAGCCTTTTTCGTTTAGTGAATTAAGTTGAAAATGCGTTTCCACCTGATTTTCGAGAAAATGGATTCGCCTTCTTTGTCCCAACTCATCCAGATAAAGAGTGCTTTTCCTACAATATGGGTTTCAGGAACAAAGCCCCAATACCTGCTGTCCAAAGAATTGTGGCGATTATCACCCATCATAAAGTAATAGTTATACTTGAAGGTGTAGCTGGTAATTTCCTTTCCATCTAGAAGGTATTTTCCATCTTGCCTGCTAAACTCGTGTCCTTCATACACGCGAATTGCTTCTTGGTATAAGGCATAGTTTTTAGCATTTAGGGTAATTACATCTCCTGCTTTTGGACAATACAAAGGTCCAAAGTAATCAATATTCCATTTTGCAACGGTGTCTTGCGGAAAAACATCTTCGCGGTATTCGTCGTATCCGGCAAAAAGCGAATCCACGCCAATTACACCCGATTCGTTTTCTACTCCGGCTTTTGATTTCCAGGTTAGTGGGAATCCAAAATCAAGGCTTCCATGAAACTGCTGTCCTTCCGAGATATCGTATTTTCTTCTGAACTTTTGAAAACGGTCCTCATCCCAACTGTTTGGGTCGAGTTTAACATAATACATAAATTGCATTTTCTCCGGATTTGGAGCCGGATTTCCGTTCACAAAAACCTGTCCCTCTATTACCTGAATGCTATCGCCCGGAATGGCCATACAGCGCTTGATGTAATTGTCTTTTTTATCAACAGGTCTGCCTTTTTCAGCAGGATAGTTAAATACAACCACATCGTTATTTTTAATTTGAGTCAGGGCTGGCAGCCTTTTAAAGGGCATGCTCATCCAATCCAGGTAACTTTTGGTTGAATCTGTTAAAGGCAAAGTATTGTGGGCAAATGGAAAGCTAAGCGGAGTTAGTGGAAGGCGTGTTCCATAATGGAATTTGCTCACAAATAGAAAGTCGCCAACCAATAATGATTTCTCCATAGATGGAGTAGGGATGGTATAGGCTTCAATGAAATACGAGCGAATAACAGTTGCAGCTAAGGTGGCAAACCAAATGGCATCCGACCAATCGTAGGTCATTGCATTGTCGGGTTTATCAACCAAACGAACCAGTGATAACACGTACAAAATCACGTAAATTACTGGTGAAATGGCCAGTGCAAGCATGCCGGTGAAGTACAAAAGAATCAATGCACAACCATAAACGAAATTCATAATGGCAAGGCCAATTGAAGCTCCAGCACTAAAATAGAGTGCTGCAATTACCAAATTCAGGAAACACCAGCTTATGGTGATAATCCATTGTTTGCGACTGAAATCTTTGGGATGACGGAAGTAGAAATCAAAGGTGTTTTTGAATCCTTTTTCTGTACTTGAATTGGTGCTGTTGCTCATTTGCTATGATTATCGTTCTGCAAGATGCAGCTTTTGGAATTTTTGAAGGTGGTTATTTTGCTGAGTGGTTTTCTAGTTTTATAAACCATTAACTTTTGATGATTTCATCCAAATTCAGGATGTCATCCATGGTATAAACTCCTTTTTTGCCAACAATCCATTCGGCGGCCATTAGGGCTCCTTTGGCAAATCCGTACCGGGATTTGGCATCGTGGGTAATTTCAATGCTGTCAATTACCGATTCATATTTTACGGTATGAATGCCGGTTACATCACCCTCGCGCAAAGATTCAATGAGTAGTTCATGTGCTTTGGCACTTTGAGAAGGCTGATTTTTGTCGAAAATCAATCGTTCCTTGATGGTGTTTTTGGATGGAAATTCAGCCATAATATGCTGAGCCAAGCTCAATGCCGTTCCGCTAGGATGGTCTTTTTTTGCGGTATGATGCACTTCTTCAATCATCACATCATACGAATCAAAATGACGCATCATAGAAGCCAAAATCTTATTCAATTTGTAGAATAAATTCACACCAATGGAGAAGTTGGAACTGTACACCAAGGCTTGTCCTTCGGCCTCTGCTTTTTTGCGAATTTCATCCAATTGATCGTACCAACCGGTTGTTCCAACTACAACGGGAACGCCCGCTTCAAAGCACTTCAAAATATTATCAACAGCAGCAGTGGGCATGCTGAAATCGATTGCTACATCTACATTTTTAAGGCTTACAGGCATAAAATCGAAAGCATTTTCAAGTGTCACCTTGTAAACAATTTCATAGTTTTTTGCTAGAGCAATCTTTTCAATTGCCATGCCCATTTTGCCGTAGCCCAGTAATGCAATTTTCATGCGTAATAATTTTGGTTTGATGGCCTCAGGGTTGCTGAGGAATTTATGAGCGGTAAGATACGAAAGAAATCCGATAAACTGCCGCCTTACCTGAAATTTAGGGTTAAGGTGAGGCCCGTAAATGTGCCGTATTGTGTTGGGTAAACATCGGGACTTACCCGCAGGCTTAGGTTATCGTTCATGTCGAAACCTTTTAAATGTGCATCAACCGTGGCATCCATTACCTGCAAGGCATATAGGCCAACCATCGAAATAAGCGATAAATCACGCGATTTGCGGTAACTTTCCCTTACATTCAATAACATGGCTGCCGGTACATTGGCCAAATCGGGATTGGTAATGGGTTGATTGTTTATTTTTTGAGAATAAGCTTCCCGAACACTATTGTATTCGTTGCTGTAGAAATAATAGGAATACCCCAATGCAGCAAATCCCGCATAAATAATAGGGACTTTCCAATACTTTTTGTTATATATCTGTCCCGCCCCGGGAACTAACGAAATCAGCGTAACTTTTCGGTAGGGATTGGGTTCTTTTTTGCTTTCAGCCGGTTTCTGCTGGGCAAAAACCGATTGAAAGCAAATGAGTATAAGGCCTAAAATGAATAGCTTTTTCACAGAAGGTCAATAAGGCGTTTCAGGTCTTGCTGCGATTTGAACGGAATTACCAATGAACCTCTGCCTCTTTCGTCGGCCTTGATTTTAACTTTGGTTTCAAAGCGCTTGCTCAGTTCTTGTTGGTATTCAACAAAATTGCCGGGCAATTCTGCTTTTTTCTTGGCAGGAGTTCCTGCAGGGCCTTTTTTGTCGTCGTCGCGTTCGTTGGCCGACCTTACCAAATTTTCTACATCACGAACCGAGAGATTTTCTTCCAGCATCTTGTGAAAGAGGTATTGCTGCTCTTCAGGGTCCTCAATATTGATAATGGCACGGGCATGACCCATCGAAATTTGGTTATCGCGAATGGCAACCTGAACATTATCCGGTAAGCGCAACAGGCGCAGGTAGTTGTTTACAGTTGAGCGGTTTTTTCCAACACGTTCTCCCAATTGCTCCTGGTTCAATTTGCATTCATCAAGCAAGCGTTTGTAGCTAAATGCAATTTCCATGGCATTTAATTCCTCGCGTTGAATGTTCTCAATCAAGGCCATTTCCAACATGCCCTGGTCATCGGCTAGGCGAATGTAAGCGGGAATGGTTTCTAATCCTGCCAAACGTGCCGCGCGGGTACGACGCTCACCACTTATAATTTGGTATGAATCGTAACCCAATTTGCGAACGGTAATGGGTTGAATAATGCCATGCACTTTTATCGACTCGGCCAATTCAGCCAAAGCCTGCTCTTCAAATACATCCCTGGGTTGAAACGGGTTGGCTTGAACCTGTGAAATTGGAATTTCACTGATTGAATTCAGAGGTTTTGACTCTGTAGCGGTGATATCGGTGCTGGCATTTTCCAGCAAAGCGCTCAGGCCTCTGCCAAGTGCGTTACGGTGATTTTTACTCATATTATCAGTTCAGGGATTAAGATTGGCTGGAAGAAGTTGAATTAAGTTCGCCGGTTTGCGTCCGGGTTAGTCCGTTTTTTTGCAACAATTCTTTGGCAAGGTTCAGGTAGTTGATAGCTCCTTTACTCTCAGCATCGTGTGAAATTACGGCCTTTCCAAAGCTTGGAGCTTCAGACAATTTGGTATTGCGCTGAATTATGGTATCAAATACCAATTGCTGGAAGTGCATTTTCACTTCTTCAACCACCTGGTTGCTCAAACGCAAACGCATATCGTACATGGTAAGTAGCAAGCCTTCAATCTGCAATTCAGGGTTCATGCCCGATTGAATGATTTTTACGGTATTTAACAACTTTCCAAGACCTTCTAATGCAAAATATTCGCACTGAACCGGGATTATTACCGAATCGGAAGCTACCAAGGAATTGGTGGTTATCAGACCCAATGAAGGTGAACAGTCAATGATAACAAAATCATAGTCTTCCTTGATTTTTGAGAAGGCATACTTCATCAATTTTTCCCTGTTCGGAACCGAGATAAGCTCAATTTCAGCACCAACCAAGTCAATATTGGAAGGAAGAATATCCATATATTGGTATTCGGTTTGAAGAATAGCGTCTTTGGCAGGCACTTCATTCACCAAAACCTCATACAAACCGGTGCGAATGTCTTTTGGGTCGAAGCCAATACCTGAAGTTGAATTGGCTTGAGGATCAGCATCTACCAGCAAAGTGCGGTATTCCAAAACAGCAAGACTTGCAGCCAGATTGATAGCGGTAGTGGTTTTTCCTACTCCGCCTTTTTGGTTGACGATGGATATGGTTTTGCTCATATTAATAAAGTTCGATTTGTTGTTGAATTGCAGGCAATACTAAGGTTTTTCCCTTGGCCTGAAATTTGGTTAGTGTTTCCTCTTCTGAAATTTGAATGGGAGGGAAGGTGTTAAAATGCACGCCAATGATTTTATTGCATTGGATAAAGTTGCTGGCAATCAGCGCATCATCGGCGTCCATGGTGAAGTTTCCTCCGATGGGAAGTATGGCCCAATCTGGTGGGGTTAATTCCCCAATCAATTTCAAATCGGTGGTCAGGGCGGTATCGCCGCTGTAAAACAAACGAAGGGTTGGGGTGCTGATTAAAAATCCGGAGGCAACACCGGCATAGGTCCCATCTGCCAAACTCGAGCTATGCGCAGCAAATGTCATTTGAACCAAGCCAAATTCGGTAGTTACTTTTCCGCCTACATTCATGGAATGCACATTGGTAACCCCTTGTTTTTGAAGCCAAACCATAATTTCCCAGCTGCAAATTACCTTAGCATTGCTGCGTTTGGCAATTTCTACCAAATCATCGGTATGGTCTTGGTGTCCGTGCGAAACCAGAATATAATCCGGCGAAAGCCTGTCGGCATTCACGGCAGCAGCCAGCGGATTGTTCCTGATAAAAGGATCAACCAGCACAGATTTTCCTGCAAGTTCAAGCAGAAAACAAGAGTGTCCGAAATAGGTAAACTTCATGTTAGTAACAGGTTTTTCAACAGCTGATTTATTCCGTGAAACAGCGAATCTATGGAATTAAGGATTCTTTGAAACGCTTATCTGACTTGAGTGGAACAAATTCAGGAAGACAAATTACGGCAAAGCTTCGGCCAACTAATGCACCATCTATCCACAGGGGTGTGGATGATATATTTCCCTGAATTTTAAGCGTATAGGCAGGTTCTTAAAAAAATAATTCTGCACTAACCTTTTTAAACCTCGATTTAACAGGGTTTATATTTTCCCAATTGGCAAGGGTTTTAATTTTTCGTGTTTTGGGCATGCCCCTGGCTATCTAAATTTCGGTTTTGATTGAAAATTCTCACCGCCAGGGGATGGGTCATTCGCTTGTACTCCGCAGCGCTTTTCCTTGCGTTTTTAGCCGCCGGTATTGGCTTTCTGCCGGCAGCCATACCATCGGCAAAACGCTACAAAAAGCGCTTTGCGGGGTACCGCTGCTGCCCCTCATGCGTTTGGTCTCCGCAAAACGGGAGCTTGAACTTTTATTTAGGTTCGGCAAACAATCAAAAGGTAGCGCTTTGGTTGTTTCTGAGATTCCATCTCGGCGGACTTGCTTTTTAGGTAGCCATATTTTTCAGAATAGGCCAATTTTATTCTAAATATGCGCCGCCAGCAGCAATTCCAAATCTTTGTGGTAAATGCTTAAGCGTTTGCCCAAATGCTTGTTGGTGAGGTTGCCTTTGTACACATAAACTCCGCTGCGCCACTCGGCGTTCCTGTAAAGGAAGTCAGTAATGGAATCTGCTTCCGAAATTTTCATCAACAAAGGGGTTAAAATATTGCTCAAGGCATAACTGGCGGTTCGGCTTACCCTTGAGGTGATGTTGGGAACTCCGTAATGAATAACCCCATGCTTGATAAAGGTTGGTTGCGAGTGACTGGTGGTTTCTGAGGTTTCAAATATCCCGCCCTGGTCTATGCTGATGTCGATAATAACGCTTCCTTCTTTCATCTGCGAAACTTGCTCTTCTGTTACCAATACCGGACTTCTGCCTTCCTCAGAGCGTATGCAACCAATCACCACATCGGCATTGGAAAGCGCTTTTTGCAAAATTTTGGGGTGGATGAGTGAGGTATAAACCTGTTGTCCAATTTCCTGCTGTAAATTTCTTAAGCTGTTCAGGGAATGATCGAATACTTTTACCAAAGCTCCAAATCCCAATGCCGAACGGGCGGCAAAGCGGCCAACGGTTCCGGCTCCAATAATCACCACTTCGGTTGGTGGTATGCCACTCACGCCTCCCAGCATTTCGCCTTTTCCGCCTCGGTTCACACTCAACAATTCGGAGGCTACCGAGATGGCACAATAGCCGGCCATTTCGCTCATGGTGCGCACCACAGGCAATGAACCATCGGCTTCCCTCAAGTATTCAAATGCAAGGGCATTAATTTTTTTTGCCATCAGGCTACGCACATATTTTTCAGATTTTGCTCCGTGCTGTAGTGCCGAAATCAGCAGTTTATCGGGTGCCAACAGGTTCACTTCTTCCTCGGTGGGTGGCTCCACTTTTACAATTACATCGGCCTTAAATATCTCTTCTTTTGAATAGCAAATTTTAGCTCCTGCTTCTGAAAATTCTTTGTCTGAAAATTTGGCTCCCAATCCGGTTCCGCTTTCAATCCAAACCTGGTTGCCATTGTTCACCAAAACCTGAACCGATGATGGGGTTAATGGAACCCGATGTTCTTGAAGGGTGGTTTCTTTTGGAACGCCAATGTACAATGCCTTGCTGGTGTTTCCTATTTCGGCCAATGATTCACGAGGTTGAAGACTAGCTTGTTTTGCCAGTTCAGAAAATCCAAACGCAGGGGTTTCTTGCATGTTACAGTAAAATTAATTCGAGGCGATATCCTCAAATTTAGGTATTCAGACCTCGAAATCAAGGCTAGACGCCATTTTCCTCGAGTTGAATTTGCCTAAGTCCATCTTCAATGCGAATCTTTACCAATAGGTAAGGTTCCTTATCAAGCAGGTTTCCAAGTTTTTCCGGCCATTCAACCAGGCAAAGTCCTCCAGAATCCAGGTATTCAAACCAACCGATATCTATAGCTTCTTCCGGCGAGTTGATGCGGTAAAAATCAAAATGGTAAACCGGTTTTCCGTCTCCGGTTTTGTACTCGTTTACCAATCCAAAACTGGGACTGCTAATGGTATCTTCCGAACCAAGTGTCTTCAGTATGGATTTGATAAGGGTGGTTTTCCCTGTTCCTAAATCGGCTTCAAAACAAATCAAACTAAAACCTGCTGCCTGTTCAAGCAACCAAGTTGAGACTTGCTCAAGTTCAGCCAAGCCATAACGCATTACTTGCTTTGCTTTCTGCGTTGAATTTCTTTTTCAATCAAACTCAGCTCACGTCCGGCTTGTCCTTGAACGCTGGTATTTTCCTGTGCTCTTCTAAACAAATAAGGCAATACCGATTTCACTGGTCCGTAAGGTAGGTATTTGGCCACATTGTAACCGGCATTTGCGAGGTTATAACTCAGGTGGTCGCTCATGCCATACAATTGCGAAAAGTAAATGCGGTAATCGTTTTTGGCCAAGCCTTTTTGTTCCATTTTACGCACCAAATGCAAGCAGCTTTGGTCGTTGTGGGTTCCGGCGCAAATGGCCATTCGGTCAATATGCTCTACGCAAAATTCAAGGGCTGCATCATAATCGGCATCGCTGGCAGCTTTGCTGGGTTGAATGGGATTGGTATATCCCATTTTTGCGGCGCGTTCGGCTTCTTTTTCCATGTAGGCTCCGCGAACCAGCTTAATTCCATAATGGTAATTCCCGGATTTAGCGCGTTCAAGTGCGGCTTTTAAATAAGCTAAACGGTCGTGCCTGTAAAATTGAAGGGTATTGAATACAATGGCTTTTTCGTGGTTGTAACGCTTCATCATTTGTTCAACCATCGAATCAATGGTATTTTGAATCCAGGTTTCTTCGGCGTCAATAAACAATCTAACCTTGAGGTCGAATGCGGTTTGACAAATCCGTTCCACGCGCTTCATGACTTTTTCAAACTCCTTGGCCTCAGTTGCATTGGGTTCATGTCCATCGTTCAGGGCCTCAAGCAATCCAAAGCGGGCAACTCCGGTTACTTTAAAAACCGAAAATGGAATGCGCGGATCACCGGCAGCTTTTTTGATGGTTCGAATGATTTCATCGGCAGTGGCTTCAAAAACTTCTTCTTCCTGCTCGCCCTCAACCGAGTAATCCAAAATGGTTCCAACTCCATACTTGTGCATGGTATTCATGGCCAATTCACAGTCTTGAATGCTTTCGCCACCGCAAAACTGTTTAAATACAGTTGCTTTAATTATCCCTTTTATGGGCAGGCGTAAGGCAAAACCCAAGTTGACAAAGGAAGGGCCAATTTGTACGAGCCAATTATAACCTATGGCTTTGAATAAGAAATGAGAATTACTTAGCTCCTGATTGGATTTTGCCTTGAAGGCAATCTCCGTATTGTTGAAATCAAGCGTTTTCATTGGACTTGGATTTGATAAGAGCCAATTCAGGTGAATTACCTAATTTTGGCTGCGCAAAAGTAAACCAAGCAGGCAGTTTAATGAAAGAAATTTTCACAAAAGAATTCAGGATTTTCTTCGGGGAGGATGTGTTGGAACAATTGGCCGAAAATCTGATTGAAAATGCCTATTCAAAGGTGTTTGTATTGATGGATGAAAACACCGAAAAGCACTGCTGGCCAATGCTTAAGCCTTATTTGGTTGATACATTTCCCATTCGTATTCAATCCGGCGAAGCTTCAAAAACCATTCAAACTGTTCAACAGGTTTGGATCGCTTTGCAAGAAAACTTTGCCGACCGTCATGCTTTGCTCATTAATTTGGGTGGAGGGGTTTTGTCTGACCTGGGTGGATTTGCCGCTGCAACCTACAAAAGGGGCATTCATTTTATGAATATTCCAACCACTTTGTTGGCTATGGTTGATGCTGCAGTTGGAGGTAAACAAGGAATTGATTTGGATGGCCACAAAAATGCGGTTGGTGTGTTCAAACATCCACAAGAGATTTTTATCTTTCCTCCTTTCTTAAACACCTTGCCCGATGTGGAGCGAAGAAATGGTTTTGCTGAATTGAGCAAACATGGCTTGATAAAAGACTCCGATTTTTGGCTGGAATTGGTTAAAACCGACGAGAAGAAAGCCGATAACCTGGATAAGCTGATTTTTAAATCCATCAAAATTAAAGCGGCCATCGTTAGCAAAGACCCGCTGGAAGAAGGAATCCGTAAAAGTTTGAATTTTGGCCATACTATTGGTCATGCCTTTGAAACATATAGTTTAATTCACGACGAGAAACCTTTAAAACACGGTGAAGCTGTAGTTATTGGAATGATTGCCGAAGCTTGGTTGAGTAAAAACCTGGGCTGGATTTCAGAGAAAGAACTACATGCCATAAAAAACTATTTTTTAAGTCGCTTTCCAAAATATTCTGCTCAACCTGATTTTGAAACCTTGTTGGTTTACATGCGCAATGACAAGAAAAACAGGAATGGGCAAATCAATTTTAGTTTGTTAAAGAAGATAGGAAAGGCGAAAATTGATGTGAATTGCAGCGAAGAAGAAATTCAACATGCAATTGCTTTTTATTATTCCTAATGAATTTGGGTTTTCAACTTAACCATTCCGCAGTTTCAGAAATTCCCATTATCCATTTGCCGGCTTCTAAAAGTTTGGCCAATCGGGCTTTGGTTTTGCGGCAATTGTTGCTGGATAGAGGCCTTCACGCGCCAGTTCTTGAAAATCTTTCTACTGCAGACGATACCCAATTGCTTGAACGCTTTTTCAGCGGACACCAAAGCCAATTCAATTTCAACAATGCAGGAACTCCCATTCGTTTTGCAACGGCGTATCTGGCTCAAAAAGTAGGGTCTACCTGTTTGCTTGATGGGTCTGAACGTATGCGAAAGCGGCCGATTTTGGGTTTGGTGAAGGCCTTGGAAGAATGGGGTGCCGAAATTACCTGGAAAGGAGAATTCGGATTTCCTCCAATTGAAATCCAAGGGAAAAACTTAAGCTCCATCCCGAGCTTGCTGGTGGATGGTTCGGAAAGTTCGCAATACCTAAGCGCTTGTTTGCTGATTGCTCCGTTTTTGAACGAAGGACAGCGGTTTGTTTGGGATTCAAACCAAAGTTCATCGGCCTACAATTTACTCACGCTTCAACTTCTGAAAGATTGGGGTGTTGAAATCCGTGAAACGCACAATCAAATTGAAGTATCGCCTTATCAACCCCAAAACAAAATAAATTCGGTTTATCGTATAGAATCAGATTGGAGTTCTGCGGCTTTCTTTTATGAATGGTTGGCGGCTCAAGCTTCCGGAGAACTTATTCTTGCTGATTTATCGCTTGATTCTGCTCAACCTGATAGCGCTCTGATTGAATTGATGAAGGACCTTGGCATTGAAACCCTTCAACAGGGTAAAGATTTACGACTGATTCAAACCGGGAAAAAGAAAAAGAGACTGGAGTGGAATTTTTCCCAATGTCCAGACCTTGCGCCGGCTTGTATTTGCGCTGCTGTTACCCAAGTTGAACAAGCCGTATTTACGGGTTTAGAAAAATTAAACCTGAAAGAGAGTCCCCGCTTGGATGAACTCTTCAATCAATTAAGCCTTAAAGGCTTTAGGCTTGAAAAAACTGAAAATGCTGAACTTCGATTCATAGGAAGCGGCCAAATTTCAAAAAAAATAAATTTCAAAACCTGTGCCGACCATAGACTGGTTATGGCTTTTGCATGCATTCAACCCCAAGCATCTGAAGTCATTTTAGATGAAATTCACTGGGTTGACAAATCTTTTCCTGATTTTTGGAGGGAAGCAGCAAAAATTGGTATAAGCTATTCAAGGTATGGCGGGTAATTCATTTGGCGAACTATTTAAGATTACAAGCTTTGGCGAAAGTCATGGGCCTGCCTTGGGCGTGGTGGTTGACGGTTGTCCTGCCGGACTTACCATCGACCTGGATTTTATTCAAGCCGAATTAAACAAGCGCAGACCCGGACAAAGCAAATTAAGTACCGCACGCTCAGAAGGCGATCAACTTGAAATTTTGAGCGGTGTTTTTGAACAAAAAACCTTGGGAACTCCCATTTGCATGTTGGTTCGCAATGCCGATCAGCGTAGCGCGGATTACGATAGCCTGAAAGATATTTTTCGGCCATCGCATGCCGATTATACCTACCAAGCCAAGTATGGTCATCGCGACCATCGGGGAGGCGGGAGGCAATCTGCCCGAGAAACCATTTCACGCGTTATGGCTGGTGCTTTGGCTAAGTTAATCCTTCGCGATTACGGTATTCAGGTTCAAGCTTTTGTGCATTCCGTTTCAGAGTTGGAATTGGCTTTGGCCGATGAAAATATCCATCCGGAGTTGGCCTGGCATTTTGAAAGCCGCTGTCCGGATGCAGAAATGGATGCTCAAATTCGCACGCGTATTCTTCAAGCCAAAGCAGAGAAGGATTCTTTAGGAGGAGTAATTCGTTGCTTTTGCACAGGCGTTCCGGTTGGTTTGGGAGAACCCGTTTTTGATAAACTCCATGCCGATTTGGGAAAAGCCATGTTGAGCATAAACGCAGTGAAAGGCATTGAATTTGGCTCCGGATTTTCAGGAACGCAACTTCGGGGTTCCGAAAATAACGATGAATTTTTGTCGGAGAATGGTAAAATCCGTACAGCAAGCAACCGTAGCGGTGGCATTCAAGGAGGCATTAGCAACGGCGAACGAATCGATTTTAAAGTAGCCTTCAAACCTGTGGCCAGCATTGGTAAGCCTCAGAAGTCTATGAATACCAGCGGTGAAGAAGTAATGCTTGAAATCAATGGTCGCCACGACCCCTGCGTATTGCCACGTGCAGTTGTAATTGTTGAAGCTATGGCCGCGCTGGTTTTAGCCGATCATTTGTTGAGAAACCGAAGCAGCCGCATGCAACCCTTATACCCCGAATCACCACTAACAAGTTAGAACTATTCACCCACTATGAAGAAAATATTCAGTACAGCTATTCTGGGCTTGATCACTTTGCAGGCGTTTTCGCAACGTTGCGCCACCGATGCACAGCTCGAATTATTCAAAAAAGAGAATCCTCAATTGAGTCAAATTGAGGAAATGAGCAATTTTCAAGTCCGTCAGGCTCAGGAATCGGGTTCAACTACACTTAGAAAATCAGGTGTTGTTCGCTATATCCCGGTTGTTTTTCATGTGATTCATAAATGGGGAGCAGAAAATGTTTCTCAGCAACAGCTGCAAGATGCCATTCGGGTTTTGAACGAAGATTTTCGCAAAAAGTCCGGAACCAATGGTGGCACAAGTACAGATGCGCTTGCCGTGGATATGGAATACGAATTCCGCATTGCCCAGTACGACCCCAATGGAAATCCCACTTCCGGTGTAAATCGCATTTACTCAACCCAAACCGACAATGCCCGCGATGCTGCTAAAAGCATTTCTTACTGGGATGCCCGTAAATACCTCAATATTTGGGTAGTAAACACCATTCAAAACACAACAGGTGATCCCAATTCCATTGTATTGGGTTATGCGCAGTTTCCTTTTATGCTGAATAGCAATCCCTCAACCGATGGTTTGGTGCTGCGTTCAGACCAATTGGGAGTTATTGAAATCGGACGTGCAGACCAAGCCGGACGTACATTAACCCACGAAGCCGGACATTGGGTTGGTTTGTACCATCCTTTTCAGGGTGGTTGCGTTGGTGGAACCGCTTCCAATTGCGCTTCACAAGGCGACCAAGTTTGCGATACGCCTCCGGTTGAAAGTTCAACATCTGGTTGCCCAACTTCTCGCAATTCGTGCTCAAACGATGTTCCAAACCTTCCTGATTTGGTGAAAAATTACATGGATTATGCCGATGGTACCTGCATGAACATGTTTACATCCGGCCAAAAACAACGTGCTGATGCCAGCATGAATTCCTTCAGAGCCAATATTTATGGTAGCTCCAATTTGTCTGCTGCAGGCTTGAATACTGATGGAACTTACAAACCTTTAACTGCCTCAAACCGCAAAGCTCCTTATACTTTTGGTTTCAATTCAAATGAAGTAAATGGCTCAGGCTGGACCATTGAAAATTACACTAGTCCCGGTGATAGCGGTTGGAATATTTCAAGTCAGGCTGTGCTGAGTGGAAATGGTGCCATGCGTTCCAGAAATTTGTTGAACAATCGTTTAGGTAGTTTACGCAATGCTTTTTCTTCACCTTCCATTGATATCAGTACCTTATCAAACCCAACATTAACCTTCTATTTGGCTTATGCAAAACGTATTTCGGCCAGCAATTGCCGATTAAGGGTTTACATTTCAAACGATTTTGGACGTACCGAAACGCTAGTTAAAACCTATTCGGTAAGTGAAATGGAGACCGGCCCTCAATCTACTACCGAGTTTGTGCCAACTGCTTCACAATGGAAAAAAATGAGTCTTGATTTGACCGCATACAAAACCTACACCAATTGCAGAATCCGTTTTGAAATTGCCTACCTTAGAGGAAACAACATTTATATTGATGATTTTTCAATCAGCGAGCCAACCGATTTGGCTGAAGTTTTGAAAAAGCAGTTAGAATTTGCATGTTTCCCGAATCCAAGTGCGGGCAATTTTACCATAAGTTTTCAAAATCCCGAAACTCAAAACATTCGGGTTGAAATTGCAGATTTGAATGGAAGAATCCTGTTTGATAAAATGGAATTAAATGCTCAAGGACCTTTTGAAATGGGCCTTCAAGCAGAAACCTGGACCCCCGGATTTTACCTATTACGTGTGCACACCAACCAGGGTATCATAACCCACCGACTTATTAAAGAGTAAAAAAATATCGGAAAGGCTGCCAATTTTGAGCAGCCTTTCTTATTTTGGGCCCCGATTTGAGCCTTGTTAATCGGAAATAAAACCATAACAGAATCAGCTCAGAAGGAAAGGAAAGCAGAAAGATGAGTAAGAATTTAGTAATTGTAGAGTCGCCGGCAAAGGCCAAAACCATTGAGAAATTCCTGGGATCGGATTTCACAGTAAAGTCCTGTTTCGGGCATATTCGCGACTTAGCAAAAGGGGATGATGCCATAGATGTAAAGAATAACTTTCATCCTTCCTATGAAGTGAGCGACGATAAAAAGGCCATTGTGGCTGAATTGAAAAAGTTATCGAAGGATGCCGAGACGGTATGGTTGGCATCGGACGAGGACCGCGAAGGAGAAGCCATTAGCTGGCACTTGAGTGAAGTGTTGAAATTGGAGGAAAAGAAAACACGAAGAATTGTTTTTCATGAGATTACCAAGCCAGCCATCCTAAAAGCCATAGACAATCCAAGAGGAATTAATAAGAATTTGGTTGATGCACAACAAGCTCGCAGGGTTTTGGATAGGTTGGTGGGTTTTGAATTATCTCCGGTTCTTTGGAAAAAAGTAAAAGCCAATCTTTCTGCCGGAAGGGTTCAATCTGTTGCTGTACGTTTGATTGTTGAACGCGAACGCGAAATCAATGCCTTCAACGCTTCATCTGCTTACCGTGTAACTGCCAAGTTTAAAGTAGGAGGGAAGAACCTGGAAGCGGAATTGGGGAAAAGATTCGAAACTGAAGCCGAAGCAAGAGCCTTTCTTGAAAAATGTGCAAGTGCCGAGTTCAGCATTCAGAACCTGGAAGTAAAACCTGCCGAAAAATCTCCGGCTCCTCCTTTTACAACTTCCACCTTACAACAAGAAGCCAGCCGTAAACTGGGTTATGGAGTGAGTACAACCATGAGCATTGCTCAAAAATTGTACGAGCACGGACATATTACTTATATGCGTACCGATAGTGTGAATCTATCGGAGTTGGCAATTGCTGCTGCAAAGAATCAAATTACTGGTCAGTTTGGTGAAGCTTATAGCCGCCCCATGCGCTACACCACTAAAAATGATAGTGCTCAAGAGGCGCACGAAGCTATTCGTCCAACCTATTTTGAAAATGCCGAAATAGATGGAACCAACCAGGAAAAGCGTTTGTACGATTTGATTTACAAACGTGCAATGGCGAGTCAGATGGCTAAAGCTCAAATTGAAAGAACCATCGCAACCATTTCAGCTCCGGGAATTAATGAAAATTTTTCGGCAACCGGCGAAGTGCTAAAGTTTGAGGGATTTCTAAAAGTTTACCTTGAAAGTACCGATGAAGAGAGCGAGGATGAAAATTCAAAAATGCTTCCTCCCATTTCGGTGGGCGAAAAATTGGTTTTAGACCAAATGGAAGCCGCCCAGCGCTACACCAGGCCTGCTGCTCGTTACACCGAGGCTAGTTTGGTGAAGAAAATGGAAGAATTGGGAATTGGTCGTCCATCCACTTACGCTCCAACCATTTCAACCATTCAGAAAAGAGGTTATGTTGTACGTGAAGACCGAGAAGGGAAAGACCGCGAAAGCATTTCCCTCTTGCTGAAGAAAAGCGAAATTACCCGTGAGGTTAAAACCGAAAAGTACGGAACCGAAAAGGCTAAATTGTTCCCAAGCGATATTGGCATGCTGGTTACAGATTTTTTGTCGAAGCATTTTGATAAAATCATGGATTATGGCTTTACGGCCAGTGTTGAAGAAGAGTTTGATAAAATAGCCCAAGGCCAATTGGTTTGGAATAAAATGATTGAAAAGTTTTATGGTCCATTCCATGTTGACGTAACCCGCACCAGTGAAACTGCCGAGCGCCAAAATGCAGAACGCATGCTGGGCAACGATCCGGAAACCGGAGCTCCAGTTTATGTTAAAGTGGGACGATTTGGTCCCTATGCTCAAATTGGTGAAAACAGCGACGATCCAAATGAAAAGCCACGTTATGCCAGCCTCAGAAGTGGTCAGTTGATTGAAACCATTAGTTTGGCAGAAGCCCTTGATTTGTTCAAATTGCCACGAGTTGTGGGTGAGTTTGAAGGTAAAATCATCAAAGCTTCCATTGGCCGTTTTGGTCCCTATTTGCAACATGACGGTAAATTTATCTCCATTCCAAAAACTGATGATGTTTTTGGAATTACCCAAGAGAGAGGCATTGAACTCATTGAGGCGAAACGCGTAAGTGATGCCAATAAATTGGTGAAAGCGTTTGAGGAAGACGAAACGCTTAAGATTTTGAATGGTCGCTGGGGTCCATATATTTCAAGAGGAAAAGACAATTTCAGAATTCCAAAAGGCAAGAAGGCAGAAGAGATGACCTATTCAGATGTGTTGGAGTTGATAAAAGCTGAAGGCAAATCAGAGGTGAAATCTGCTGCCAACAAATCGGCCCCAAAGAAAGTGGCCGTTAAAAAATCTGCTGCCAAAAAAACTTCAGCAAAAAAAGCGGCTGCTAAGAAAGGAAAATAAGCATGAATCTTTCTGATTCTGAAATAAGGTCGCTTATTCGGCTATTGGATGACGATGATCCGGAAATCAATGAACTGATTCAGGGGAAGATACTTTCGCTGGGCTCAGAGGTCATTCCTTTTTTGGAAAGGGAATGGTCGCTAATTGAAGATATTTACCACCAACAACGGGTAGAGAATGTTATCCATCAAATACAATTTAACCAGCTTGTAAGCGATTTTAAAACCTGGTTTTTATCTGAGAAACAAGATTTATTGGAGGCCTGTTATTTTGTTGCCCGATACAAGTTTCCGCATCTGGAATTTTCAACCTTACTTTCAGGTATTGAAAAGCTTCGGATGGATGCTTGGCTTGAAATGCATTACGATTTAAGTCCTTATGAGCGGGTTAGAATTCTGAATTATGTATTCTACCAATTGCATAATTTCAAAGGGAATACCGAATCGTACCATGATCCGCGAAATTCCTTTCTCAACCAGGTTTTGGAAAGCAAAACCGGCAATCCAATTATGTTGGCGGTGATTTATATGCTTGTGGCTCATAAATTGAATATTCCCATTTTTGGGGTCAATTTGCCGCAGCATTTCGTGTTGGCCTATATGGATACTGTTAGTTCTGGCAGGTTGGATGCGCTTTACCAAAGCAGACCCTTGGATGAGGCCGCGCGTGAGGGAAATGTGTTGTTTTATATCAATGCATTTAACCTGGGAGCTGTTTTTTCAAAGGCCAATTTGGAACAGTTTTTAAAACAGGTAGGTATTGAATCAAAACCAGAATTTTTCAAGCCCTGTTCCAACCTGGAAATTGTTAAGCGAATTCTGAGAAATTTGTCTGCGGCTTACGAAAAAGCCGGAAAAATCAATAACCAGAAAGAGATTCAGGAATTGCTCTCTTTATTAGGCGAGCCGCCCTTAAGTATGCTGAATGACTTGTTTCAGGGTGATGAAGAAGGAGATCTGGACTAATTCAATTATCCAGACCTCCAGCTATCAAATTTGAATTTCTTCTCCTGCTGAATTCAAGAATCTGGATTCGACCAAATGAAGCTTGCTGGCAGGTTTTACCTTGATCCATTGCTTGTATTTAAAAAACCATTTCATGCGAGGAGATTTGAACCAACCCGCGGTTAAAAAGGCTGCTATATAGGGATTCACCTCAATGCTTAAACCTTTCAACTGCATGTTCTCGATGAAGTACTGAAGTTTGCTTTCAATCTCTTCCAAAATGGTAACACTGGATTGAATCTCACCGCTGCCCATGCATGCAGGGCATTTTTCCATAACTTCAACAGCCATCTCCGGACGAACACGCTGGCGGGTAATTTGAATCAAACCAAAAGGACTCATCGGCAAAATTTTATGTTTTGCCCTGTCCGATTTCATGGCATCCTTCAATTTCTCATATACCTCCCTCCGGTTTGATGCATTTTTGAGGTCGATAAGATCAATTACGATTATGCCACCCATATCGCGAAGTCGAAGTTGACGAGCAATTTCCTCAACCGCTTCCATGTTTACCTTGAGTGCATTTTCCTCCTGATTTTCGCCTTTGTTGGCAATGTTTCCGGAGTTTACGTCGATTACATGCAGTGCTTCCGTATGCTCAATAATGAGGTATGAGCCACCCATGAAATTCACTTCTTTTCCAAAGCTCGACTTGATTTGCTTATCAATGCCAAAATGCTCGAACATGGGTGTTTTACCCGTGAAATGCTTAACAATTTTGGCTAATTCAGGAGAGTTTCCCTGAAGGTAATTCTTGATTTTATTGTAAAGGAAGGAATCGTTTACATGGATGCCAATGAATTCTTCATTCACCAAATCGCGCACCAGCGTAAGTGTTCGGTTACTTTCGCCCAATACTTTTTGTGGAGGATTTGCGGTTTTTAATTCATTGCACATTTCCTTCCAGCGCGAATGCAATTCACGGAGGTCGTTTTGCAAATCTTCAATGCTAACACCTTCTGCGTTGGTGCGAATGATTACGCCGAAATGTTCAGGTTTTATTGCGGCAACTGCTTCTTTTAGGCGTTTTCTTTCTTCGTTTTTGGAGATTTTTTTAGAAATGCTAATGGCATTGTCGAAGGGTATCAATACCAAAAAACGACCTGCCAATGAGATTTCAGAACTTAAACGAGGACCTTTATTTGAAATGGGTTCCTTGCTAACCTGAACCAATACTTGTTGGTTGCGTTTCAGGATTTGAGTAACCTTTCCCGATTTCTGAATATCCTCTTCAAGGTATCTTTCGCTAATTTCATAAGTGGAAGGCTTTTCAGTCCTAACCATTCTTACAAATTTGGAAAGGGAGTTTATTTGTGGACCTAAGTCCAGGTAGTGCAAAAAGGCATCTTTCTCGTGGCCAACATCCACAAAGGCAGCGTTAAGGCCTGGCATAATCTTTCCGACAGTGCCCAGAAAAATATCACCAACCAGGAAATTGTTGTTGTCGCGCTCGTGATGCAGCTCAATAAGCTTTTTGTTTTTAAGCAGCGCAATATCAACCCCTCCCGCAGGGTTTGTTGAAATAATGAGTTCGTAATTCACGATAAAAAATTAGTCCGGAATTCACCGGGTGAACAATGGGAGAGGGAAAAAGAGAATAACTTAAGAGGGGGGATTTGAAAAGAATTGAGCCACCACCCAATGGTAGCAGCCCAAATTCAATTACTTTTTCTTGTGCCTGTTTTTTCTAAGGCGCTTTTTTCTTTTGTGGGTTGCGATTTTATGACGCTTCCTTTTCTTTCCGCTTGGCATAGTTATTTGGAATTTTTAAGGTTTAAAATAGTTGATTCAATTGATTGTTTTGCTTCTTCGTCAGGAACTAATTTCTGAAAAGTCTCAAATGCTTTGATTGCCTGCGACTTATTTTCGAGAGCCACATAGCATTGACCTAAGAAATAATAGAAATCCGCATTAAGAGGTTGCAGTCGGGTAAGGGTTTCAAAACGTTGTACCGCTTTGTCCATCTGTCCGCTGCGCATCGACAGCATTCCAAGAGTATAGTTGGCCTGAATATTGGTTGAATCACGACGGGTAATATCTTTCAATATTTGAACCCCTTTCATGATATCTACATCATTCTGGACATAACAAATGGCGAGAGAATTTTTGGCTTCGAGGTTGTTTTCGTTTAAGGCAATAACCTTTTCAAATGCTTGAATAGCTTTGGATGTTGAAAACATTTGCATCCCGGTATCAGGCGTAACTGCCGAAAACTCGTAATACTTAGTTCCGGCGCTAAACCATGAATTCTCATCGTTTACTTTATTGGCAATCTGTTCAAGGTAATGAGCAGAAACCAAACGGAAACCAAGTGAATCCCAAGCTTGCGATAATGCAGCTAAGGCAAATACACCTTGATTGCTCGATTTGGCTTCTGCTTCAAGTTGGTTTACAAGTGCTAATCCCTCCGGAGAGAGAGAATCATTCAAACTGGCACGAAAACTTTCAAAATCGAAAGGTTTTTGCTCAGGACGATGCACTGCACTCGTTGCGGTAAGCTCTACTTCCGAACTCTTATGGTTCAAGTAATAGAGGATACCCACCAGCGATAGCAGGACCAGAATAATGATAATTTGCGCCTTGTTGAATTGCATTAAGCTTCTTTCAATGCTTGTTTAGCTTCAGCTTCCCTTTTTGCAGCGTTGGTTTTTACCGCTTCGCTCTTTTTGATTTTCTCCACAAAAGTTTTTGCTGGCTTGAATGAAGGAATGAAATGCTCATCAATTACCATTGCAGTATTTTGGGAAATGTTACGAGCAATTTTCTTCGCTCTGCGCTTGATAATGAATGACCCGAAACCACGGAAATATACATTACGGCCTTCTGTCATGTTGTTACGAACCACCTTGAAAAATGATTCTACCACTTCCTGAACTTGATTCTTTTCAACTCCTGTCTTCAATGAAATTTCCTGGATAATTTCTGCTTTAGTCATTGTTCTGTATATTATGGGTTTAACTTTACGTTACTTACGTTCAAAACTTCTAAGGGGTTGCAAATGTATGTATTAGAACTTTAAAAACTGATTTTTTTTGAATTTTCTTCAATTTGTAGCCCTTTCATGAACCCCAAAGCTCAAACCGAACTCCTTAACTGGTACTCAGTTAACAAACGAAAATTGCCCTGGCGCGATACACAAAATCCCTATCCTATCTGGCTTTCTGAAGTAATTTTACAGCAAACTCGTGTGGATCAGGGAATGTCGTATTACCTCCGTTTTATGGAGAATTTTCCTGATATCCATCAATTGGCAAATGCTTCAGAGGAACAGGTTTTAAAACTCTGGCAGGGTCTGGGTTATTATTCCAGAGCAAGAAATATGCATGCCACTGCAAAATACATTTCCCAAAACCTAAATGGAATATTTCCCGGTTCTTCTGTAGAACTTGCCAAATTGAAGGGCATTGGTCCATACACGGCAGCAGCAATTGCCAGTTTTGCATTCCATGAGGCTGTTCCGGTTTTGGATGGTAACGTGTTTCGGGTGCTTTCTCGTTTATGGGATGAGGATTCCGCCATAGACTCAACCCAAGGCAAAAAGCGATTTCAACTGCTCGCTTTTGAATCTTTGAATCTTTCCTATCCGCATTTACACAATCAGGCCATTATGGAACTTGGTGCTTTGGTTTGTAAACCCAAAAATCCGGATTGCCCCAATTGCCCAATTCAAACCTGGTGCCTGGCTTTCAAGGCAGATACGGTTTCAATGAGGCCGGTGAAGGCGGGGAAAACCAAGGTGAAAAACCGGTATATGCATTATTTTTTTCTGGAAAATGGAAAGTCTTTCCTGGTTGCCAAACGGAAAGCAGGCGATATTTGGCAGGGTTTGTTTGATTTGCCAGAGATTTCATTCGATGTTCAGCCATCTGATAGTCAGCTTTCTCAAGCTTTTCAAAACTTAAATTCCGAGCTAAAGCATGTGCCACTTTTTTCGCATTCTGTGTATGAAAGCATGCATTTATTGAGTCACCGACGACTGTTTGCACGGTTTTATCACGTGCGGTTTGAAGATGAAATTCCTGGTATTCAAGGTTTTGATTTGGTTGAGCTTGAAAATTTGACTCAATTGCCGGCATCGCGCCTATTTGAAAAGTTTCAGAAGAATTATATTTTGCAGGAAAGGAAACAAGAATGAGTTTAAATAAAGTACTGCTTATTGGCAACCTGGGACAGGATCCCAGTGTACGTTTTTTGGATAACAACAAGGTTGTGGCAAGTTTTACTCTTGCCACCAATGAAACCTATACCGACAGAAACGGGGAGCGCCGCACTGAAACAGAATGGCATACCATTGAAATGTGGGATCAGTTGGCCAGAAACGTAGATAACCTCAAACAAAAAGGTTACCTGAAAAAAGGTACTCAAGTTTACGTTGAAGGTAAAATTCGGACTGAAAACTACAAAGACAAGGATGGAAACGACCGGGTCGGAAAGAAAATTCGTGCACTTACCCTCACGCTTTTGGGCTCATCAAACAAAAATTCCGGTGAGTCGGGAGAGGGTGGATATAGACAGCCTGAGGCTCAGCAAACTAACCCTGCGCCAACACCAATCACTAACTATGCAACTCCTCCGGTTTCGGCACCAAATCCCGCTCCGGATGATGACTTACCTTTTTAATTTTCATACATTTGCCCCGGAACAGTCTGTTTTGGGCTGATTTTTGGTTTAAAAATGGAAGAACCTCCGCTTACGCTTTTTCTACAAGTATTTAATCCGGCTCTTACCAGCGCCGATTGGGTGCCTGTCCTTTTGAATAGCGCAATAATTGTTTTACTCATTTTCCTTTCTGCGGTGTTTTCTGGTTCAGAGAATGCCTTCTTTTCTTTATCTCAGCCCCAGTTTGATGAATTGACAGAGAATCCGGGACAGGTAAGTAAATCGGTGAGTTTTCTGAATGCGCATCCTAAAAAGCTTTTGGCAACCATCCTAATTGCGAACACGTTTGTCAATATCGCAATTGTTGTCATTTCTGCTGAACTATTCACCCGTCTGTTTAATTTTACCGAGAACCCCTTGCTAGGCTTTTTAATAGAGGTTGTACTGGTTACTTTTATGATTGTTTTATTGGGAGAAGTAATCCCAAAAATTTACTCCTTTCAGAACAATATTAGGGTGGCTCGATTTGTGGCAGTGCCAATGTTTAGTTTGTACAAAGTACTTCAGCCATTGGTTTACTTGCTCGAAAGTACAACGGCTATCATTGATAAACGGGTTACCAAACGCGGACATATCCTTTCCATTGATGAATTGACTCATGCTATTGAAATTACTTCGGAAAAAGATGCTCCAAAACAAGAGAAGAACATCCTGAAGGGCATTGTGAACTTTGGAAATACCACTGTCAAGCAAATTATGCGGCAACGGCCTGATGTATTGGCGGTTAACCTAAACCTTGATTCAGATATGCTGATGAAGCAAATTATTGATTCAGGGTATTCAAGGGTTCCTGTCTATGAAGGAAGTCTCGACCAAATTAAAGGTATTCTGTTCATTAAAGATTTACTTCCCTATTTATACCAAAATGAGTTCGATTGGAAACAATTGATTCGTCCCGCATTTTTTGTGCCTGAAAGCAAAAAAATCGACGACTTATTGAAAGAATTTCAGACCAAACGCATGCACCTTGCCATTGTAATTGATGAGTTTGGAGGTACTTCCGGATTAATTACCATGGAGGATATTCTGGAAGAAATCTTTGGTGAAATTCACGATGAATTTGATGAGGAAGAGCAAATTTTTACTCGCATTAATGAACATACGTTCATCTTTGAAGCCAAAATCTTAATCAACGATTTTTGCCGTTTTATGGAAGTTGATCCGGATGAGTTTGAAGAGGTAAGAAAGGATTCGGATACACTCGGCGGAATGCTCCTCGAACTCAATGGAGATTTACCAACTTTAGGTCAGGAAATTACTTATGGTCCCTATACGTTTAAGGTTGAATCGGTTGATAAAAGAAGAATTAAGCGAGTAAAGGTTACTATTTTGAATACAAATAATGAAACAACTGTCGAATAAAGCCTTTCTAGTTCTCGCACTTTTTGGATTGCTTTCCTGCAATGAGAAGCCCATACCTAAGCCTAAAGCTTATCCTCGTATAGATTTACCCAAACCTAGCTACCAAAGAACCGAATTACCTGAGTGCAATTACTCCTTTGATTTGGCAGATTTTGCAATCCTTAGGCCAGATCCATACCCAACTGCTGATGAGTGCTGGTACAATGTGCATTATCCCAAATTCAAAGCAACACTGCACCTCAGTTACAGGCCTATCAAAAATCGCGACGACTTATTTAAGGTAATTAACGATTCGCGCGAAATGGTTTACAAACACGTAATGCGTGCAGATGAAATCATAGAGAATTACATCAATGCGAACGAATTGCATGGAATTTACTACGAACTGGGAGGAAGCACCGCAACCAATGCACAGTTTTTTGTAACCGATAGCACCCACCATTTTTTGCGCGGCTCACTTTATTTCAACGAAAGAACCGAAGCCGATTCTGTAGAGCCTGTGCTCAATTTCCTAAAAAAGGATATGTTGCATATCATTGAAACCGTAAAATGGAATAGGCAAGCAGCTAAATAGGCAAACTTCAAACCATAAAAAAAGGGTGCTGGATTCTTCCAACACCCTTTTTTCGTTTAAGCATTGATTTATTTCAAAATGGAATTGCTTTGATGCACCAAGGTTCCTTCCAAATACACTTGAATTATATATGTACCCGGTTCCAGAATGCGCTCGTCGTTTTCGTAGGATAAACACAAATCCTGCTTTTCTCCGGTGTAGTTGATTTTTTGAGATGCAGTAGCTTCCACTTCTTCATTGTCGCTGGAAGTAAATGCAGCTTTTGTAAAGCCCATCAAAACCTTTCCGTTTGGAGCCAATATGCGGAGGTAAACCATTTTGTCACCGGTTGAAGCCACTTTATTGTCCATAATGGTGAAGCAGGCTTCCAATTTGTTGGTTTTACGGGCAAGCACACTTTCAACAAATTTGCCTGAACTTTTCTTCTTGAATGAGTTCACTTTAACGTATTCGGCTTTAAGTTGGGACGCAGTATTTACTTTTTGTTCCAACAGATTTTTTTGTTGACTCAAATCCGTAACCTGAGAATTTAGCGATTCATTTTGCTCTTTTAATGCTTTGTTTTCTGCAAGCAAGGCATCAATTTTTTCAAGCGATTCATCCCTAAGTTTTTTCAGTTCTGCCAACTCTTCTTTTAATCGTTTATTCAGTTTGTTTGCATCTTTTTCTGTTGCAATCAGTTTTCTTATTTTTTCCTCTTGGGCTGCAACCTTTAATTTTTCTTCACTCAATAGGGTATCGAGATTTCCGGCAATGCCCATGTATTTTTCCAATTCCATTTTGGTACTGGCTAGCTCACGTTCCACTTCAACCCGAGCGTTGATAAGGCTATCAACCTCGGTGCCGTGTTCAACCACCATGGTTTTTTGGTTTTTGAATTGATAAATGTTGAATCCTATAGATGCAACTAGCAACAACAGGAGCACAATCAGTGAACTTCGGTTTTGTTTTTCTTCTGCCATACGATTAGTAAATTTTAGCCTTGGTTTTCCAAAGCTAACAGAAAGTAAGCGATAAACCAATGGCAACGGATTTCATTCCCTACCTTTGTTTGAAATGAATTACTTTATCATTGCTGGTGAAGCAAGCGGAGATTTACATGGAGCCAGGCTTATTCAGGCCATTCAGGAAAAGGATTTGCAGGCCAATTTTAAGTTTTGGGGTGGCGATTTAATGGCAGCTCAGGCCCCGGGTGGTTTAATCACCCATTACCGGGAAAATGCCATCATGGGATTTGTGGAAGTAGTGATGAACCTGGGTAAGATTAAAAAGAATTTTACGGCTTGTAAACAAGCCATTCTCCATTTTAAGCCTGATGTGGTAATTCTAATTGATTACCCCGGATTCAACCTAAGGATGGCAGAGTTCTGCAAGAAACAGGGAATTAAAACGGTTTATTTTATCGCTCCAAAGGTTTGGGCCTGGAAAGAAAATCGTGCAAAGCAACTCGAGAAAAATGTGGATTTACTCCTTTTGATTTTTCCATTTGAGGTAGATTATTTCAAGAAATGGAAAATCAATACCCGGTACGTTGGAAATCCCCTGCTGGATGAAATTGCAGATTTTATTTCGCATAAGCCTATCGAGATTTCAGCTGCCAACAAACCTCTTCTGGCCTTACTGCCGGGTAGCCGAAAGCAGGAGTTGGCTAAGATGCTTCCCATAATGCTCCAAACCTTGAAGCGCTTTCCCGAGTTTGATGCGGTAATTTGCGGTGCTCCGGGATTGGATGCCTCAGCTTATCAACCCTATTTGAGCGACGGGGTGAAACTGGAATTTGGGAAGACCTATGAAATTGTTTCGAAAGCAACTGCGGCTTTGGTTTGCAGCGGAACAGCAACCCTGGAAACGGCCTTGCTTGGGATACCGCAGGTTTGTGGTTACAAAGCCAATCCCATTTCCATGCGAATTGCCAAGTTATTGGTAAAGGTGAAGTTTATTTCATTGGTGAACCTGAATTTGAATCGCGCTGCAATACCAGAATTGATTCAAGAAGATTTTAATCCGGAACGGGTTGAAATGGAATTGCGTGCTTTGATGCCCGGTGGCGAAAAACATGACCAATTGCTTAATGATTACCAAGAATTGAAAACAGTTTTTGGAAGTACCGGAGCCGATAAACGTGCAGCAGATGCCGTGCTTGAGCTTCTGCGTAACTAAGGCTAAACTATTTTTGGGCTTGATTGATAATCAATTAAGCATTTTAGTTCCATCAGGGCATGGGAATTGCATACCCTATGAGGTAAAAAAAATCCAAATGCATTTCTCAGGTCTCTATACCCGGTTGAAAGACGTAAAGCTTGCTGAATTAATGGTGTTTAGCCTTTCGCTTTCCGGTTTTCTTATTGCCGACTACATGCTCTTTACTTCGCGTTTTGAACAGCTTAGTATTATCATTCCTGCCTTACTTTTCTTTTTTCTTGGTTTTCGAGCGAACTATTTTTCCAGTTTAAAATTTAACAAAAGCCTGATTGCCTTGCTTATTGTCGGAAATCTGTTTTGTATTGCCCTACTTTCAAGAAACCTAAAGCCGACATCAGGTTCTATGCATGGCTTTATGAAGGAAGCGAAGGCTCAGTCACTGGTGCGTTCTCTTTTTGAAGCAGAACTTGTTCCTACAAAAGCTTTTTTAGAATCCAAGGACGATTTTCTCGGTCTTGAACCGGGAGAAAAAACGCAGGTTTTTCTTGGACACCCTGAACGAAACCAAGTTTCATCAAATCATTCCAATCTCAAGGTCGATTGGTTACCCGAAATCAGGATGTTTCCCTTTTTTGCTTCAAGCAATGATCAACCCGATTCTGTTTTCGCAGGAATGGAGGAGGAGGCGGCTATCAGTTCAATTCAACTTTCAAACCAATTGCTTTCAGAAAATGAGGATTTGATAGAGTAGTGCTAAATGATTGCTTATCAAACCAAACTTACAAAGCTCCCAAAAGGGCAGCTTCAACGCGCTTTTCAACGTTTTGGTAATCTTGTTTGATGAATGCCAATCCGGTTACGTGCTCATACAATTCTATATACCTATTGCTAATGGTTTCAATAAAGGCATCATCCATATCCGGAATTTGCTCTTTTTCGCGGCCTTGAAAGCCATTGGCAATTAGCCATTGACGCACAAATTCTTTCGACAATTGGCGTTGCTGTTGATCACGCGATTGAATCTCTTCGTAGGTGTCTTTGTAGAAATAACGGCTCGAATCCGGCGTGTGAATTTCATCCATCAACATCACTTTACCGTCTTTTACGCCAAATTCATACTTGGTATCCACCAGAATGAGTCCGCGTTTGTTGGCAAAATCAGCCCCGAACCTGTATAACATGCGGGTATAATTTTCCAATTGAAGGTATTCTTCCTCAGTTGCAAGTCCTTGTTTTAGAATTTCATCTCTTGTAATGTCCTCATCATGGCCTTCGCTGGCTTTGATGGTTGGTGTAATGATGGGCTCTGGAAAAGGGTCGTTTTCGCGCATTCCATCAGGCATGGCAACTCCACAAATTATGCGTTTTCCGCTTTTGTATTCGCGCCAGGCATGGCCAGCCAAATATCCTCTTATTACCATTTCAACCGGCAATGGCCTGCATTTATGGCCAATGCTCACATTGGGGTCGGGTGTTGAAATTAACCAATTTGGAACCATACTTGCCGTTTCTTTTAAAAAGAAAGCTGCAATTTGATTCAATACCTGGCCTTTGAAGGGGATTGGTTTGGGCAAAACCACGTCGAATGCCGAAATACGATCGCAGGCCACCATGGCCAAAACATCTCCGCTGAGGCTGTAAACGTCGCGTACTTTTCCTTTGTAAAACGCGGTTTGACCAGGAAGATTGAAATGAGTTTCTACAAGTGCATGCATACTAGTTTTTTTCTTTGGCTTGAGGTTTATGATCGTAGGCCTTAATAATGTCTTTTACCAACCTGTGGCGAACCACATCTTCAAAGGTTAACCAGGCGATATCAATGCCTGAAATTCCTTCCAGAATTTTCAAGGCTTTAGGCAATCCGGAATGTTCCTGCCTAGGAAGATCAACTTGGGTTAAATCGCCGGTGATGATAAATTTTGCATTGGGTCCCATGCGGGTAAGGAACATTTTTAGCTGCAAATCGGTGGCATTTTGGGCTTCATCCAAAATTACGTAGGCATTGTCCAATGTTCTGCCTCGCATAAATGCCATGGGTGCAATTTCTATAACCCGGGTTTCGATATAGGTTTTAAGTTTATCGGCCGGAATCATATCGTCTAAGGCATCGTAAAGTGGTCTCAGATAAGGGTCGATTTTTTCCTTGAGGTCGCCGGGTAGAAAACCCAGATTTTCTCCCGCTTCAACGGCTGGCCTTGCTAAAATGATTCGCTTGATTTCTTTGTCTTTCAGCGCTTTTACTGCCAAAGCAACTGCGGTATAGGTTTTTCCGGTTCCGGCTGGACCAATGGCAAAAAGGATATCGTTTTTTTGCAACAACGAAACCATTTTCTTTTGATTGGGCGATTTTGCACGAATTACTTTTCCATGTGTTCCGTACAAAATAATATCGCCCGTTTCGGGGGCAGCTTTTTCTTTTGAAATTTCGGGTTTTGTTGCAGTTCCTGCCAAAACACTTTCCAATTGCACCTCACTAAAATGCCCAAATTGGTCAATCAAGCGCTGAAGGTCATGAAATTTTTCTTCAAAAAGCTCCAGTGCAAAATCTTCTCCACTTAAAATAAGCTGGTTTCCGCGATGCACGATTTTGAGCATAGGGAAGTGATTTTGAAGAATTTTCAGGTATTTATTATTGGGCCCTAGTAGTAATGCAGGCTCAAATTGGTCGAGAGTAAGTTCTTTGCTGTTCAAATTATGCCGGGCTAGTTTGTTAACTTTGCACGAAAGTAAGAAAAAATCCACCAGCTTTGACCATTGTAACACTAACATCCGATTATGGAGAAGGAAGCTATTACCAGGGTAGTCTGAAAGGTGCGCTTCTGAGCGCAATTCCAGAGCTGCAACTTGTGGATATCTGGCATTCGGCTTATCCATTTGATGTGAGTCAAGCCAGTTTTATGCTTTCAATGGTTTACCCCAATTTTCCTCCCGGAACCTGGCATGTTTTGGCTATAGATACTTCGCCTTTTAGCCATAAGCAAGTGTTGGTGGTTGAATACAATGGCCATTTTTTTATTGGGGCTGATAATGGACAGTTCTCCTTGCTTTTCCCTCAGATGCCCGAAAAAGTTTATCGGGTTTTGATTAAGCCGGGACTTGAAAGTCATCCTTTTCCGGAGAAGGCGCTGTTTGTTCCGGTAATTGCCCATTTTATCAAAAACAAAAACTTAAAAGGCATTGCTGAACCCGGACATATTATGAATTTGAAAAAGCCGGTTAAGCCTTATGTTGAAGGAAGTTTGCTAAAAGGAATGGTAATGATTATCGATTCCTTTAATAATGCGATTACAAATATCAGTAAGTCTGAATTTGAGGCGTTTACCCAGGGAAAAGCTTTTCGACTCTTGTATTGGCGCAAGGATAGTCTTAGTGAAGTTTCAACGCACTATCATCGAGAGCGAGACGGCGAATCCTTGATGCTTTTCAATGAAAATGGATACCTTGAAATTGCAATGAGCAGAAGCAGAGGTGCTCAATTGCTTGGACTCAAGCCGGGTTCTGTAATATTAATCGAACAAAAAGAATACTAAGTGATGTTAAATCGGATTGTACGCATGAGTTTTAGGCCGGAGGAAGTGGATAATTTTTTAGCGGTTTTCAATGCCTCCAAGCACTTCATTGCCGCCTCAGAAGGTTGTGAGGGACTTGCACTTTTGCGCGATAGTTCATCGCCGAATGTGTATTTTACTTACAGTTATTGGAAAGATGAACACTGTTTAAATAAGTACCGCTATTCAGATTTGTTTAAAGAAGTGTGGAGCAAAACCAAGGTCCTATTTAATGATGCACCACAGGCTTGGAGCCTTGAATTGGCCGATCAAGTCAAGTAAATCTTCTTAAAAGTGTACAAAAAACAGGTTTCCCCACATATTCGCTTCAAAAGCAGGTAAGTGAAAATGGCGAATTCACCTAACTTTGAAGGAAGTTCGTTTGTATGAATACCCGCGCATGAAGTCGATTATTTCCATTCTGCTAATTTTCTGTCCGTTTGCCATTTTGTTGGCCAGTCCAAAAGATTCCCTCCGGCTGGAATTGCGCGATGGCAAAAAGCTAATTGTTCACCGTGCGGTAAAGGGGGAAAGCCTGCAACAAATTGCAGCGAAATATGGCGCAGATGAACAGCTCATCCTTTCGCTGAATCCGATGCTTCAAAACGAAGTAAAGCCGGGGCATTTGGTTCGCATTCCACTTAATGCCGATAAATACGGAGATGTGAAGGTAAATCCGGTAAAGCCCATTTCGGATAGTCGTTTGCCTTTGGCAACAACACTTCCTTCTCCTGAACTTAGTGGAGAACCATCAAAAAAAGGTCAGGCCAAACAGGAGGATGACGGCGCAGATGTGGAAGTTCGCGTATCCAAAGAAACTGAAATTTTAGATTCTCAAAAGGGAAATGCAACGCCAGAGTCAAGTCAAACATCGTCAACTCAGGCTAAAACAGCTGATAATCCAGATTTGAAGGACCCCACAAGTGCAGTTTCTTTTCAACGCAAGGCAGATGCAACACCCGACCCTCAAGGTGGCAATATGCAAAAAGCGCCAACCGTTACCAATCCCGGAGCTAATAACCTGAATGCCCAAAAAACATCAGAAGAAACCCTATTAAATCCAACCCAAAAGCCACTTAAAGCTAAAATAAACCCTGCCGATTTTCAAACCTATGTGGTTGGCAACGCACAAAGTGTTCAACAGCTTGCGGCCACGTTAAAGCAGGACCCCAATTACCTGAAATCGATTAACGACCTTTCCAGCGACAGGCTTTGGAAGGGACAGCATTTGCTTATTCCTAAAGGTGCTGCTCCTGTACAACAGCAAGAGCGCTTAACTGCTGCCCAGAAAACGGAGCGCAGGGATAGTTCGGCCAATGCCATAAAAAATGCCTGGGCGCAAGTAAAGGCAGATGAACCATTTCAAAATAAGGAAACGGAACAAGCTGAGCCTTCTTCCACTAGCCCCGCACAAAGCAATTCACTCACAGGGAATACAGGTTCTTCATCTGCTTCCGCGAATGCCACCACGGAAGATGAGAATGGATTGGTTGACAAAAGTGGAAAAGAGCCAGTTCCTGCTGAACCTCAAAAGCAAGATCCTGCTGATATTGGCTTAGCCAGAAGGCGTTACAATACAAGCATTCAAACAGGCCAACATGCTGTTGAAGACCGTGAATTGGATACCAGTTTAGTAAGTCATTATGACGGTATTGATAAAATGGGATTGCGTTTTAAAAATGATTTTGCCTTGTATGAAAACAATGCCGTTACTTACTCTGCTGTAGATTTCAGAGATCAGCGCCTGGTGGTTGATGAATGGGCAGTAGATGCGGCGGATAGCAATGCATTGTACATTCAGCCTTCAGCAAACCGCTCGGGAAAAGGAGATAAGAACACAACCCACGTTGTAAAAGAAGGCGAGACCTTGCTTTCCATTGCAAAAAAGTATGGAGTTACCCAATCGGATATTATCAATTGGAATGGTTTGTTGAAATACCGTTTGCGTGTGGGGCAGGAATTGGTTGTAAATGATGCTCGCGGAAGTTTAGCTTATTACGAACGTGCACTTACCCAAAAGCAAAAGGCAGTTAAAAATCTTGAAGTAGATGGCATTACCGACCAAGGTTTGGCCTATTACGACCCGAAGAAAAAATTGAAAGGTGTTTTGATGAACAATTTGCCCAAAGGGAAATGGGTTGAAATTCAAAGTCTTGAAAAGTTTTTGAAAATTACTGTTCAGGTTGCGGGCCCTTTACCTCAAAATGCGCCAAAGGATTGTTTGTTGATGTTGGACGAAAAAACGGCCACTGCATTGGAAACCAACAACAAGCAAACCATTGTTAAAATAAGCTTTGGTAAGGTTGATAACGAATAAGTTGTGTTTGAGATTCCTCCAATTCAAGTAATCCGGCGGGCTTGCCTGGAGAATGCGAAGTTTTCCATTGTTTTGCCCAGTTGGAATAACCTCACATTTTTGAAATGCTGCATTGAATCCATTCAAAAAAATAGCCGATACACCCATCAGCTAATTGTGCATGTGAATGAGGGTACAGATGGAACTTTGGAATGGATAAAAGAATCCTCGTATGCTGCTACCTATTCTGAATCCAATGCCGGTGTTTGTGCCTCTGTGAATGCTGCGGCTTCCCTTGCCCAAACCGATTATATCCTGTACCTGAACGATGATATGTATGTTTGTCCCGATTGGGATTACCACCTGCTTCAGGCAGTTCAAGCACGCAAAGACGATTTGTTTTACTTTTCCTCAACCATGATTGAAGCTGCGCCCAGCAGCAGCAAAGCGGTTCGTTCACCCCATGATTTTGGAAATCATCCTGATAATTTCAGGGCACATGAATTGCAAAATTGGATAAAAAACAATCCGGGTTCCGATTGGTATGGCTCTTGTTGGCCACCCAGTCTGGTAAGCACACGCTTGTGGAGGCAGCTTGGTGGATACGATGAACGCTTTAGTCCCGGTTTTTATTCCGACCCCGATTTTGGAATGAAGCTGTGGCAGGCTGGAGTTCGCGATTTTAGAGGCATTGGAAACTCCCTGGTTTATCATTTTCGCTCCAAATCTACAGGTAGGGTAGTACGTAATCCGGGAAGGAAGCAGTTTGCCCAAAAATGGGGTATCCCATCTTCTTTTTTCTACAAAGCCTTTTTAAAAATGGGCGAACCCGCACAAGCAGGAATGGAATTGCAGCAACCACATGTGCTTTCCCAAATTTTCCCCAGGCTGCGTGCTGCTTGGATTGCTCGTTTTGGCGACTAAAGCGTTTTTACCAAATCGCTTATTCCGGGGGCACGTTTTACTGTGAAACCCTCTCCATACTTCACATTCAGAATGCGGCCAAATTGGTTGGCTCTGCCTTTGATGAATTCAATAAAGTTTTCACCGGAGATGGGAGTTTCGGGTTCAAGCGAATCCGGATTGTAAAATTGGCTGGAAAAAGCCATGATGCTTTCCAGTTTTTTATCAAAATACGGACTAATATCCACCACAATATCCGGTTTCATCATCCTGTCTTGAATGTAGTGGTAAACTGCTTTTGGGCGCCAGGCTTCCTGTACTTGCCCATTCCAGCTGCTGTTTATTTTACGCAAGCCCGATAAAAAACAAGCTTCTTCGGCAAGATCACCGCCACGACCATGGTCCACATGCCTGTCTTCTTCTGCATTGCATAACACAATTTCAGGTTTGTAGAGACGAATCATTTCAATTAAGCGGAGCAGACTTTCCTGGTCTTTTCTGAAAAAACCGTCTGCCAAGCCCAGGTTGTGGCGCGCATGAATTCCGAGAATTTCACTGGCTTTAGCAGCTTCTTGAGCACGAAGTTCGGGAGTACCTCTTGTTCCCAGCTCACCGCGTGTTAAATCTACAATTCCAACTTTGTAACCTAATTCAATATGTTTCAGAATTGTACCGCTGCAACTTAATTCAGCATCATCGGGATGAGCCGCAAAAACAAGAATGTCTAGTTTCATGCCGCGAAGATAGGAAAGGGAGTTGGTTAATTGAAGGCTGCAAAAGGGTTTTGGACCATGGAAGCAAAAGCTATCAGCTTGTATTTATTAAATCTGAAAAAGCTTGGATTGGTATTTTATTCACTTTCATGCAAAGCATTGGATTTTAGATGCTGGGAAGGATTGGAAAAACACCTTGTATTCCGATTTTCCATACCAGAAAGGAAAAGCATAAGCTTCATCAAATTAAAACTAAAAGAGTCTTGAGTTGCCGAAAAAGTGTAAATTAGTTTTTCTAAAGCCAAAGCCATGAAACAACACAGTTTAAATCCTTTGTTAATATCCCATCAAGAAATAAAGGATTTCTCTTTTAAGCCAAACCTTGTCTTTTACCTCCACCTTTAACCAAATGCCATGAAAAAACTAGTGTATTGGATATTCTTGCTTAGTATCCTGTCTTGTTCCAAAAAAGACCCCTGCGAGGGTTTGGATGAAATTGACATTTCATATTACGTAAATTTAGATGAAGTCCAGAAGCAGCTTTTGCCCTATCGTGGCAATGAAACCTTGGTTTTTGTTAGTAATAAAGGAGATACAGCACGATTGGTGGGCACAGGCAGCTTGCAAGAATATAGAAAATTAAAATTGATGTATCCTAAAACTGGTCATGAGGTATGTCCTAGGGATGTGTACCATTCATATCAATTTCTTGCAGCCGAATACAAAGGCGATAACCCCAAGTTTAACCAATTGGTTGTTACAATTTTCAAGGACAGATGGAGTGATCCTTCTTTAAGGTTTGATTTTAACAAAAGTTATTCTTATTCTCATTTGAATTGGTTAGACGGTATTTCAATTACAGCTTTGAATGATCCTAGGTTTTTTCCATTTAAGTTTTTCTACAGAGGGGATTCGGTAACTACCACAAAAATTACGCTTTTTGAAACTAGCAGTTCTCAAGACAGCTCTTATCTGGTTTATCTACCATTTAAGGGTATTATAGGTTACCAATTGGATTCAACTACAACCTTTACTTTAACTGAATTATGAAATTATTATTTTCTTTTTTATTCGTCTCTTTTCTTATGAATTAATTACTCTAAAGTTCCAAATTAAGGAATTAAAAAATTGTTCCTTTTGCATTGAAATCAAAAAAGACTCTCGGATATTTTTTGAAGTTCCAACCCATAAAACCTTTATGAAGCACCTAATTTACCTGGGATGTGTACTATTCATTTTTGCTTGTTCTAAAGAGAAGGATTGTAGCAAAGTACCAACCAAACTTGTTACTGGAGACAGGATTTTGCCAGATTCGGAGCGTACCTATTTACCTTACACCGGTACAGAAACGCTTGTTTTTGTAAGCAATAAGGGAGATACCGCTATTTTAAAGGGAACAGGTGAAATACAGAAGTACACTAAAGAAAGAATTGTATCAACCAATGAATATCCATCCTGTCCGCAAACCGAAGTACATCGACATGAAACCTTGGCTGCGGAATTCAAAGGAACAAATCCCAATTTTTCGCACTTTAAAATGGAGCAATTTATGAGCTATGGCCAATACTCCATTTTTCGATTTTATTACAACAATAGAATGGAAAGGGTTAAGACAGAATATCCGTATGAATGGGATGGGAGGATTGCATTTTATTTGGCAAAGGGAAATTATGAACTATCAGATTTGGCAAAGAAAATTTGTTTCCGAGGGGATTCAATTTTGGCTTTTCAAAACTACCTTTTCAGCTGGAACTATCCCACTATAATCTATTACCATAATCTTGGTGTTATAGGATGTCAAGTTGATACAAATACTCTTTATGTTTTGCAATAGGCATGCAGGGGAAATCCGGTATGGAAATTCGCGTTAGGGATAGCAGGGGAAATCCTTTTTTGCGCGGGCTAGCTTTGCAGCTCGGGTAGGCAAAAAAGATTGGACCGAATAGCCCAATTTTTCTTTTTGCTATCTTAGTTCCCAAGTTGAAATGAGAAATGAATTTCGAGAAGTTAGTTTTACGCATACAGCAAACAAGTGATTTTTTACAGCAAAGTGCTGTGAGAGCAGTAAATACACGCCTGACTTTAAGAAATTGGATAACAGGATTTTATATTGTATAGTTTGAGCAGAATGGTAGCGACAGAGCAAAATACGGTGCAAAATTGCTTGAAAATATTGCCAAGAATATAAAGGTTAAAGGGCTTACAGCCCTGGAGTTATCTCGCTGCCGACAATTTTACAATGCTAATCCGCAAATTCTTGGGTTGATAACCCAAGAATTTAAAAACGTGCTACCAGTTGATTTTTTTCAGAAAATAAAGAAGAATCAATTCTTGGGTCAGCAACACAACTAGTACAAAATGAAGATTCAAAGCATATTTCAACCCTATTTCAATCCATTTCTTACACTCATTTTGCTGAGCTCATAAAAATTGACAACAGCACAAAAAGACGTTTTTATGAGTTGTTGATTTTGAAAACGCAACCAAGTGTCAAAGAGCTGAAACGACAAATTGAAACGCTTACTTTTGAACGTGTCGGCCTATCCGAAAATCATAAAAATTCGTTTGATGAAGTTGCGAACAAAATAAAACCACACCAAGTAGCAGATTTAGTAAAGTCGCATTATTTTTTTGAGTTTTTACATGTAGAACAAGCGCATTTAATTGAAGAAACAGAACTTGAACAAGCCCTTGTTTCTCATTTGCAACAATTTATCACAGAACTTGGAAACGGATTTTGCTTTGAAGCACGGCAAAAACGAATTTTAATTGGTGATGAATACTATTTCATTGATTTGGTTTTCTATCACCGCATTTTGAAATGCCATGTTTTAGTGGAATTAAAAACCGAAATGGCCAAACACGAACATATTGGCCAACTGAAATCGTATCTGCAACACTACAAGAAAAACGTGCAAGAGGAGAGTGACAATCCTCCTGTTGGAATTTTGCTTGTTACTCACCAAAACAAGACATTGGTAGAATATGCCATTGCAGATAGCGACTTGGACATTTTTGTAAGTAAATATCAACTGCAACTTCCCGACAAAGAAAAGTTAGAAGCATTCATTAATAATGAATTAATGAATACGAAATAAACAGAACCCGCTTACTAACAGCTAAAATAAAAATTGAAAAGTCCACCAGATTCATTGCGACTAAGTGCATGAAAGTTATTAGCGCATGATTCATTTTCTGTTTGCATTTGCCAATTTCCTGAAATGCTTAATACCTAAGTATTGAATGATAGGAAGCGTTTGAAGTGGAACGGCTTTCGCGTTAGGGATAGCAGGGGAAATCCTTTTTTGCGCGGGCTGGCTTTGCAGCTCGGGTAGGCAAAAAAGATTGGACCGAATAGCCCGACCCCGACAAGGCCGAAGGCCTTCGTCGGGGGAACGCCCAAAAACAAGCCCTCATCCAATTGCTGAGCCGTGTTCCTTTTTACGGTACAAAGTGGGCTGATTTTTTTGATGCTTGCTCCAAATTTTACCCAAGCTTTTGCATGTGAACTGCTTTTAGCCGTTGAACAACCATCGGGATGGTTTTCTAACTTTTCTTAATCCGAATTTTTTAATACCGAACTTGTTGATATGGGCCAGCGTTTCTTCAACCGAATCTGTTATTAGCAGGTATTCTTTGAGTTCTGTGGGTGAAACGGTGCCGTGAGTTACCATATCGTCTATGAGGTGGATGAGGTTTTTCCAGTAGTCTTTTCCGAATAAAACCACGGGAAATTCTTCAATTTTTCCGGTTTGAATGAGGGTGAGGGCTTCAAACATTTCGTCCATGGTTCCCCAGCCTCCGGGCATAATTACAAAGCCATAGGAGTATTTTATCAAGAGGGTTTTGCGCACAAAAAAGTACCTAAAATCAACCCATTTGTGAAGGTAAGGGTTTTCTTTTTGCTCGTGTGGAAGTTGAATATTGCAGCCAATGCTTTTTCCATTGGCTTCGAAAGCGCCTCGGTTTGCAGCTTCCATTATTCCGGGGCCGCCGCCTGTCATTACGGCAAAGCCCATTTTGCTCAATCCTGCGCCAATTTCACGCGCTTTTTTGTAGAATACATGGTCCTCTTTAAAGCGTGCACTTCCAAATACCGTTACACAGGGTCCCACAAAATGCAAAGCCCGAAAGCCTTGAATAAATTCCCAAAGCACTTTGAAGGAGAAAAGCAATTCCCGGCTTCGCGACCTAGGTCCCTCCAAAAAGCGTCGTTCGCTGTGGTGATAAGCTTCTCTGCGTTTTTTAAATGATGCCATAATGGTACAATAAAATTGCCCCGGAATCAGTGAAACCGGGGCAAAACAATAAGATTTTTAAATTAAAGATTTCCTCTGAGTTCCTGTTCGCGCTCAATGGCTTCGAATAAGGCTTTGAAATTTCCTTTTCCAAAGGATTTGGCTCCTTTGCGTTGGATGATTTCATAGAACATGGTTGGTCTGTCTTCAACCGGTTTGGTGAACAGTTGCAGCAGATAACCTTCATCGTCTCTATCTACCAAAATTCCAAGTTCACGCAAGGGATCCAGGTCTTCTTCAATGGGTCCAACACGGTCCAGCAAATCGTCGTAATAGGTGCTTGGAACTTTCAGGAATTCCACTCCACGTGCCATCAATTGGCGAACTGTAGAAACAATATCGTTGGTGGCAATGGCAATGTGTTGAGTGCCTTCTCCTTCGTAAAAGTCGAGGTATTCTTCAACCTGCGATTTCTTTTTTCCTTCAGCAGGTTCGTTGATTGGAAATTTCACAAAGCCATTTCCATTGCTCATTACCTTGCTCATAAGGGCGGAATATTCGGTGGAAATATCGTTGTCGTCGAAGGACAAGATATTTTTAAAGCCCATTACCTCTTCGTAAAATTTCACCCAAGGATTCATTTGGTTCCAGCCCACATTTCCTACGCAATGGTCAACGTACAGTAAACCGGTTGGCTCCGGGTTGTAATCGCTTTTCCATTCAACAAAGCCGGGCATAAATACGCCGGAATAGTTTTTACGCTCGATGAATACGTGTTCAACTTCGCCATAGGTGCGAATGGCCGACATCCGCACTTCTCCATGCTTATCGCTAAGGGTTTTGGGTTCCATGCAGGAAACTCCACCGCGGCTGGTAGTTTGTTTGTGCGCATCGTAGGCATCATCTACCCAAAGGGCAATAACCTTAACACCGTCACCGTGTTTCTTGTGGTGTTCGGCAATGGGGCTATCTGAATGCAAGGGAGAAGTAAGCATGAGGCGCAGTTTGTTTTGAACCAATACATAACTGGCGCGGTCTTTTACTCCGGTTTCCGGTCCGGCATAGGCCAGCGATTGAAAGCCAAATGCGGTTTTATAAAAATGGGCAGCTTGCTTGGCATTTCCTACCCAAAGTTCAACGTAATCGGTTCCGTTTAAAGGCAAAAAGTCTGTGGTTGAATTGCTTGTAAGCGGCGATTTTTCTAGAGTTTCCATGGTGATGACAGGATTGGTTTTGACTGGCAAAAGTATAAAAATTATCAGGGATTTGAAAGCCTGGTGAAATGGGGTGTTGGGGCCTTGAGAACAAAAGAAAAACGGCGTTAAGGATTGCCTCAACGCCGTTCTTTAATTCACTATTAGTTTACCCAACTTAGGTAATAATCCGGGTCTTCAATTTCCTGAGCAACTTTGGTAATTTCTAGTGGGTAAAAGGGGTCAATCATTACGGCCAGTTCCTTGGTTTCTTTTGCACCGATTGATTTTTCTACCGTTCCAGGATGTGGTCCATGCGGTATGCCTTTGGGGTGTAAACTAATCATACCGCGCTCAACATGTTTGCGGCTCATAAAATCGCCATCCACATAGTACAACACTTCATCGCTATCTACATTGCTGTGGTTGTATGGCGCAGGAATGGCTTCGGGGTGATAATCGTACAAGCGTGGCACAAAGGAGCAAACCACAAAATTATGTCCTTCAAAGGTTTGATGAATTGGAGGAGGCATGTGCACGCGACCTGTAATGGGTTCGTAGTTGTGAATGCTGAACCCAAATGGGTATTGGAATCCATCCCAGCCAATGGCATCAAAAGGGTGAGTGGCTAGTGTATAAGGATAAATGAGGTCTTGTTTTTTAATCAGAACTTTAAAATCTCCTTTTTCATCGTGGGTTTCCAGGTTTTGCGGCAATTTGATATCGCGTTCGCAATAGGGCGAATGTTCCAAAAACTGACCAAAGCTATTCATATAACGCTTGGGAGGGCGAATGGGAGAGAAGCTTTCAATAATCATCAGGCGGTTGTTTTCGCCGTGGAAGTGCATTTGGTAGATAATTCCCCTGGGAACTACCAGGTAATCCCCGTATTCAAATTCAATGGAGCCGTACAAGGTTTTCAAAACTCCCGAACCTTCGTGAACGAAAATGATTTCGTCGGCATCGGCATTTTTGAAAAAATAATCGCTCATGCTTTTGCGTGGAGCGGCGCTTGCCATGTACAAATCGCGGTTGAAAAGCAGGATTTTACGCGATTCCAAATAATCATCGGCAGCGGCAGTTTTGAAGGTAAGAAAACTGCGGTTTTGCAGGTTTTTCTTCAGTCCTGCTTCCGGAGCAACCGACCAAGGTTCGCCAATTCCTTTTACCAGAGTGGGAGGATGACAATGGTACACCAGGGAGTAAATGCTGCTGAAACCTTCAGTAGAAACCAATTCCTCAGCATAGAGAGAGCCATCCGGTTTGCGAAACTGGGTATGTCGCTTGGAGGGAATTTGACCTAAACGGTGATAAAAAGGCATAGTGATGGATTTTTTTGGGGTTTGCTAAAGAATTTTACGAATTGCGACTCCTATTTTAGTTTTTTTGTGACTTGCTAAAAGTGGACTGCAATTATTTCGTAAAACAACAACCCATGCAAATTTATTTTGATACCCTGTTCAAAAAACTGATATATGTCACCGCCTTCGGAATTATCCTCTTTGGCTCTTGTGAAAGAGGGGCCAAACCGGCCAACGAAGTTCCGGTAGATTCTCTGGCCCAACTAGAAGCTGTTCGTGAAGTGAGTGCAGCTTTGGAAAGCAATCCCGAAAATCCGGAATTGTATTACAAACGGGCAAGCATTTATGAGGCACAGGGTTATTTGGCACGCGCAGAAGGCGATTACGAAGAAGCCATTCGCCTGGATTCGACCCAGGCCATGTACCATTTTGCCTTGGGAAAACTTTGCTATGCCATGAATCAAACCGCCAAAGCGGCTTCAGCCTACGAAAAAGCCCTGGCCCTTCAACCCGATTTTAACGAGGCTGCTTACAAGTTGGCAGACCTTTACTTCTTGGTGAAGGAACATCAGAAATCCATTGATTTGTTTACGGCATTGATAAAAAAAGATCCCGGAAATGCTCGACCTTACCACGGTTTGGGATTGAATTACAAGGATATGAAGGACACACTGCGGGCGATTTACCATTTTCAAACCGCTGTTGAAAACGACCCCAAAGACCTGGAATCTATATTGTATTGTGCCAATTTGTATGCCGGAAAAGGAAATCCACTTGCCTTGGAATATTACCAATCGGCATTGAAAATCAAACCCAAGTCAACCGATGCCCTGTTTGGACGCGCCTATTTCTTTCAACAAAAGAAGCTGTATGTTCAGGCTTTGAAAGACTATAGAAAAGTAATTGATATTGAGCCGGAGAATTACCGTGCTTATTACAATGTGGGGTATATTGCCTTTGAACGAGGCGATTATTCGGAAGCTCGCAGGCATTGGGATATTGCCACCCGCATGCAAAATTTTTACCCTCAGGCGTATTACATGAAGGGATTGAGTTATGAAATTCAGGGCAAAAAAGAAGATGCCATTGCCAATTACAAGCTGGCTTACGAGCAAGATCCGGATTATACCTTAGCCAAAGAAGCCTTGATGGAATTGGGATTGTTGAAGTAGTGGCTTCTTTTTAGTTGGATTGCCAGTTACCCAAACTCATTTTCAAAGGTATTTACCTTAAGTACCAAGCCCGAAGCGAGTTCCGTTTCGGGACTGGTAAGTGCAAAGTCGAGACCCATGTGAAGTTTTAATTCGGCAGGCATCCCTTCCAGAAATCGAATTCGAGCCCTGCATTCTTCGCCCGGGTAGGCAAATTCGCGGTCTTCAAAAATCAATTGGCAGTTCAGGCGAATGTCTCTGTATAAAAAAGCGGCACTCGAACCTTCAAAAATGGGAGTATATCTTCCACTTTTCTCTTCCGGAAAAAAATGGAGGCGAACTTCCAGCTCTATCATTGCTTCGTTTCTAAAACCACAAATGGAACCAGCATTTCTTCTAAACTAATGCCACCATGCTGGAAGGAATTGGTGTACATGTTTACGTGGTAATTGTAATTGTTGGGATAGGCCATAAAATCTTCACCGGTTGCAAAAACATAGCTGGTGCTCACATTTTGCTTGGGTAGAAATGCCTCTTCCGGTTTCTTGATGGCAAAAAGCTCTTTCTCGTTGTACGACAGGTTTTTGCCTTGTTTGTACCGGAGGTTGGTTGATGTGCTTCTGTCGCCAATAATTTTGACAGGATTTTGAACACGGATGGAACCGTGATCGGTGGTAATGATTAAAGTGGCCTTTTTGCTGGCAATTTTCCGAATGATTTCGATGAGTGGAGCGTGTTCAAACCAACTCGCCGTAATGCTTCGGTAAGCGGCTTCGTCTTCTGCCAATTCCTTCATCACATTCATTTCGGTGCGTGCATGACTCAGCATATCTACGAAATTGTAAACGATGGCATTGAATCCATTGTTGAACAAGTTCGGAATTTTATCAACCAAATCCTTTCCTGCATTTAGGTTGGTAACCTTGTTGTAGCTGTATTTGTCTTTGTATCCAATGCGCTGCAACAAACGACCCAGTAATTCTTCTTCGTGGATGTTTTTTCCTTCTTCATCTTCCTCGTTAATCCAAAGGTTGGGATACAATTTTTCGATTTCGCTTGGAAGCATTCCTGCAAACAAGCTGTTTCGAGCATAATGTGTAGTAGTTGGAAGGATGGTCATGTACATTTCATCGCTTTCCAGGGTAAGCAAATCGCTTAACATGGGCTGAATCACCTTCCATTGGTCGTACCTGAAATTGTCGATGACCAACAAGAAAACCGGATTTTCTGATTTTAACAAAGCCGGCAGCTTGCGGGTAAGCAAGGTATGGCTCATGACTGGCGTATTGGCATCCGGCTTTTTGAGGAAATTCACAAAATTGGATGTTACAAATTTCGACCAGCCGTTGTTGGCATCGCGTTTTTGCATGGCCAGAATTTCATCCATTCCGGTATCACCCGATTTGGCAAGTTCCAATTCCCAGTAAACCAGTTTTCTATACATGTTTTCCCAGCCCTGGAAATCGCGGATATCGTACATTTCCATACTCAATTGCCTAAAATCCTGCTGGTAGTTTTGGGCTGTTTTTTCGGTAACCAATTGCTTGGAATCCAAAATGCGTTTAAGGGAAAGCAGAATCTGGTTGCTGTTTACCGGTTTAATCAGGTAATCGGCAATTTGGTTGCCAATGGCATCTTCCATAATATGTTCCTCTTCACTTTTGGTAATCATTACCACAGGAACATCGGGATTTAGTTGTTTGATGCGGGAAAGGGTTTCCAATCCGCTGATCCCAGGCATATTTTCGTCCAGAAAAATAACATCAAACTTATTTGTTTTTACCAGGTCAACGGCATCGGTTCCATTCGTAACTTTTTCAACTTCGTAACCTTTGTTTTTCAGGAAAAGGATATGGGGTTTCAGGAGGTCGATTTCATCATCGGCCCATAGGATTGTGTACATAGTTTCAAAAATAACGGAAATGTTTTCAGGGAAAAGCCTCCAATCAAAAAATCACAAAAGATTTCGGGGCTCTTTATCTTGATTTCATCGATCCTTAAAAGGGTTTTTAGTGACTGATTTTCATTCTATTAAGTCTGAAAGGGCCACAGCTAGTTGCTGAGTAAATCACGGAATAATAAAAAACTTGTAATTTAAGTAATAAAAACTGACTCGAAATTTGATTGGAACTAAGTGTTTCAACAGGTCTAGAATTCAAAAATATAGAATTGGAACCTGCACTAAATCGTATGCCGGCCCTTTCCTGTTGGCAGTGCGTGCGGGCAAAATCCGTGGGCAAGACTGCGCGACTTGCCTTATTGGCTGGTTCGCTTCGGGAGGGCCTGGGAGTAGGAGCGAAGCAGGCGCGAAAAGGCAGGGAGGGATTTTGACCGAAGTTGGCCTGCAGGGTGAGCAGGCACCTCCAACAGGAAAAGCTTTTGGTGACTTTTGGCTACAAAAGTTACAGCAGAAAAAAAACTAAATACCTCTTAAGTTGAATGTCCTCAATTTGAAACTAAATAAAAGTCTACCCTATTAAAATAAATAAAAATCGTGAACGAGGCGATCAATTTGTTGAATATTTCTTTATGAATGTCGACCATTTTTGATTTCAATCCTAAACAAAAGGCTTTTGGTGATTATTCCTTGTATCGCCTAGCAAACCTTTCCCTTATTTTCGCAGCGTGAGAAAGATTTTAAACGACCCTGTTTATGGATTTGTAGGAATTCCAGCCGGTTTACTTACCGAAATCATTGAACATCCCTGGTTTCAGCGTTTGCGCAGAATTCGCCAATTAGGCCTTTCTCATTATGTGTATCCCGGAGCCCAGCATACCCGCTTTCAGCATGTTATTGGTGCTATGAGTTTGGGTTGGGAAGCCTTGGATATTTTGGAACAAAAAGGGGTGCCCATTTTGTACGAAGAAAAAGAAGCGGTGTGCGCCGCACTTTTGTTGCACGATATTGGCCACGGTCCCTTTTCGCATACGCTTGAACATGTGTTGATTAAAGGCATGGCGCACGAGAAAATCAGCCTCAAACTGATGGAAGAACTCAATTCCCAAATGGGGGGCAGGCTTGATTTGTGCATTGCCATTTTTAAAGGTGTGCATCCCAAAAAATTTCTGCATCAGCTGGTGAGTTCGCAACTGGATATGGACCGCCTTGACTACCTGAGAAGAGATAGTTTTTACAGCGGTGTTCAGGAAGGCGTGGTGGGTCAGGATCGGATTATCAATATGCTGAACGTGGCCAACAACGAGTTGGTGGTGGATGAAAAAGGCATTTACAGCATAGAGAAATTTCTGATTGCACGCAGGTTGATGTACTGGCAGGTTTACCTGCATAAAACAGTTGTTGCCACGGAAAATCTGCTCATCAAAGCCATGGAAAGGGCTTTTGAATTGGCAGCACAGGGTCAAACACTTTTCGCAACGCCGGCACTGAATTGGTTTTTAAGCCATCAACCCGATGTAAATAACTTTTTTAAAGGCGAAGGATTGGGCATGTACACACGCCTGGATGATGAGGATATCATGTGTTCGATAAAAGTATGGACCGAACATCCGGATAAACTTTTGAGTGAATGTTGCCGGATGTTAATCAATCGAAAATTACCCCGTCTTGTTTTCAGCCGCGAGCCATTTTCAGAAGAAACCATTGCTGCATTAAAAAGTGAGTTGCAGAGAAAATTGGGCTTGAATGCCCATGAGGCCAATTACCTGGTTTTTGCCGATTCGGTGAAAAACAGAGCCTACAACCTGGATAATTTCCATATTAAAATTCTCTTTAAAAACGGGGAGATTCGCGATATTTCAAAGGCTTCAGACAATTATAACATTGAAGCTCTGGGCAATCCGGTAACCCGGTATTTTTTGTGTTACCCTAAATATTTACATTTACCACATTAATCTAGGATAATGCAAATTAGTGCTGCCGAACTTGCCCTGCTTCTTAAAGGAACTGTAGAGGGCGATCCAACTGTAAAACTGAATTCCGTTGCCAAAATTGAGGAAGGTACAAGCGGTGCCTTGTCGTTTTTGGCCAATCCCAAATACGAACCTTTTCTTTATTCTACACAATCGTCTGCCGTTTTGGTAAATAAGGATTTTGAACCCGGTCAACCTGTTATAACAACTTTGATTCGGGTTGATGATGCGTATTCAGCTTTTACTTTCTTGCTCGAAAAGTTTGGGAATCCGAACTCCAGACTTCAGGGAATTCACGATTCTGCACTCATCTCCGATAAAGCCGAAATTGGTAAGGAGGTTTACATTGGCGGACTAACTTGCCTGGAAGAAGGGGTTGAAGTAGGAGATGGAAGCAAGATTTTTCCGCAGGTGTATTTGGGTATTAATGTGAAAGTTGGGAAAAACTGCATTCTGTATCCGGGAGTTAAGGTGTATCACGAGTGCATTATCGGCGACAATTGCATCATCCATTCCGGAACGGTAATTGGCTCTGATGGTTTTGGGCATGCTCCTCAACCTGATGGCTCTTACAAGAAAATTCCGCAAACCGGGAATGTTATCATTGAAGACAATGTAGAAATTGGAGCAAATTGTGCGATAGACAGGGCCACAATGGGTTCAACCATCATTCGAAAAGGAGTAAAACTGGATAACCTTATTCAGGTTGCTCATAATGTGGAAATTGGAACCAATACCGTTATGGCCGCCCAATCCGGAATTGCTGGAAGCAGTAAAATCGGCAAACAAGTTATTGTTGGTGGTCAGGTAGGGGTTGCAGGCCATATTCAAATTGCAGATGGAAGTCAGATTGGCGCCCAAGCAGGTTTTCTGGCAAGCGTTACAGAACCTAATAAAAAATGGTTTGGAAGTCCGGCTTTGGAATTGCGTGATGAATTGCGTTCTTCTGCCATATACCGAAAACTGCCCGAATTGTTGAAAAGAATTGAAAACCTTGAAAAAGCGCTAAAAGAAAAATAAAGCTATTTGCACTTTTTGACAGCTTTTACCTTTTTTGCGGCAAATTTGCGAAATCGAAAATCATGAAACAGACTACTATAAAAAAATCAGTGAGTGTTGAAGGTGTTGGCCTGCATACGGGTCAGCAGGTGAGTATGACTTTTTTGCCTGCCACCGAAAACCATGGAATTAAGTTTCAACGGGTAGATTTGCCCGGTCAGCCCATCATTGATGCCGATGTTGATAATGTAGTAGATACCTCAAGAGGAACTACCATTGAGCAAAATGGTGGTCGCGTTGCAACCGTAGAACACGTTATGGCGGCTTTGGCAGGTTTAGAAATCGACAATTGTCTGGTTCAAATCAACGGTGGTGAAACTCCTATTATGGACGGTTCATCGCGCTTGTACATTAACGCTTTGAAAGAAGCCGGAACTGTTGAGTTAGATGCTGAACGTGAATATTTCACACTTCCACAAAACGTGTTTTATTCGGAAGAAGACCGTTCGGTAGAAATGATAGCCATGCCGCTTGACGACTACCGCTTGACGGTTATGGTGGATTACAATTCGCCGGTTTTGGGCTCTCAACATGCTTCCATTACTAGTTTAAAGGAGTTTGAATCTGAAATTTCTTCCTGCAGAACCTTCTGCTTTTTGCATGAATTAGAACTTCTTTACAATAACGGTTTGATTCAGGGTGGCGATTTAAACAATGCCATTGTTATTGTTGACCGTGTAATCGAGGACCATGAGCTGGAAAATTTGGCCAAAATGTTCAACAAGCCAAAAGTGGAAGTGAAAAAGGAAGGTATTTTAAATAATGTTGATCTTCGTTTTCACAACGAACCAGCTAGGCACAAACTGTTGGATTTGATTGGAGATTTGGCCTTGATAGGTGTTCCAATCAAAGCGCAAATTATGGCAGCCAGGCCCGGACACGCCGCCAATGTGGCTTTTGGTAAAAAAATTAAGGCTTTAATTAAAAAGACTCGTGCTGCACCTAAAGTGCCCAAATACGATGCGTCAAAACCAGCATTATACAATGCCGATCAAATTGAGAAAATGTTACCGCACAGGTATCCATTTCTTTTGGTAGATAAGGTGTTGGAGGTTGGTCAGAACCACGTTATTGCTTTGAAAAATGTAACCATCAACGAGCCCTTTTTCCAAGGGCATTTTCCGGGAAATCCGGTAATGCCTGGCGTTTTGATTATTGAAGCCATGGCACAATCGGGTGGAATTTTGGTATTGTCGAAAGTAGAAGACCCGGAAAACTACAATACCTATTTCATGAAGATTGACAATGCCAAGTTTAAAGATAAGGTATTGCCTGGCGATACGCTGGTGTTTAGACTTGATTTAATAGCTCCAATTCGCCGTGGAGTTTGTGTAATGAAAGGTTCGGCGTTTGTTGGTGATAAACTCGTTGCCGAGGCCGAATTGATGGCACAGGTGGCCAAAAAGAACTAAAATGATTCAATCCTTATCGTACATTGATCCTCAGGCAAAACTTGCCGAAAATGTGGTTGTTGACCCCTTTTCAACCATACATAAAGACGTAGAAATTGGTGAAGGTACCTGGATTGGGTCCAATGTCACCATTTATCCGGGAGCCCGAATTGGAAAAAACTGCCGCATTTTTCCGGGGGCAGTTATTTCAGCGGTTCCTCAAGATTTGAAATTTGATGGCGAGGAAACCCACGTTATCATTGGTGACAATACTACCATTCGCGAATGCGTCACCATCAACCGTGGTACCAAAGATAAATTTCGCACCGAGGTGGGAGCCAATTGCTTGTTGATGGCCTATACCCACCTGGCCCACGATTGTATAGTTGGAAATCATGTAATTATTGCCAACGGCGTGCAAGTTGCTGGTCACGTTACCATCGAAGATTTTGCGCGCATTGGTGGACTATCAGCCATCCATCAATTTGGCAAGGTTGGCCGAAATGTGATGATTGAAGGCGGAAGCATGGTAAGCAAAGACGTTCCGCCTTTTGTGAAGGCAGGCAGATATCCGCTCACTTATGAAGGAATTAACTCGGTTGGTTTGAGACGAAATGGATTCAGCAACGAGAAAATCCATGAAATCCAGAATATCTACAGAATCCTCTTTGTTCATAATCGTAACCTAAGCAGGGGTCTTGATATCGTTGAAACGGAATTGGAAGCCACACCTGAAAGAGATGAAATTCTTTCCTTTATCCGCGGGTCTGAGCGTGGAGTGCTAAAAGGATATAATTCCAGGTAATTATGGAAATCCGGCTTCAGAACACCGGAAAACGGTACAACAGAACGTGGATTTTCAGAGGAATTGAATTTACACTTCCTGAGTTTTCAAGTTTGGCATTGGTTGGAAACAATGGAAGCGGAAAGAGCACCCTTCTTCAACTGATTTACAATTATCAAACCCTGAGTGAAGGGACGATTTCCTATTTCAAAAATGGAGAAGAACAAGCGGCCGAGAGCATTTATGCATCCATGGCTTTTGTTGCCCCTTATTTGGATTTGCCCGAGGAGTTTACCTTGAACGAAATCTGGGATTTTCATTTTAGCCTGAAGCCTTTAAGATCGGGAGTTGAAAAGGATATTATTTTTGAAAGTTGCGGACTTCGTGGAAATGAAAACAAGCCGGTCAGGTATTTTTCGAGTGGTATGAAACAGCGGGTAAAGCTAATTCTCGCCATTTTTGCCGATACACCCATTTTATTGTTGGATGAACCATGCACCAATCTGGATAAAAATGGAATTATCTGGTACCGTAAATTAATGCTTGATCTCACCGGAAACCGAACGCTTGTTGTCGCCAGCAACCAATTGGACGAATACGATTTTTGTGCGCATCGGATTCAGTTGTAGGGGAGACAGATTTTTGGTGCGATATTTAAGTGGATTGCTTTATTATTTTTTTTAGTTTCCTCAAGTCCTATTTTCAGTTCATTTGGAAAGAGGTTTGAGGCAAGGCAATTTGGAAAAATTACCTTGCCTCGAATTATTAACTCAAATCTTCCCGATATACCTTTCCTCAATAATATTCCGGTGGTGGATTTCATGGCCGCAAATTATCCAAGCCAAGGCTTTTACTTGAATGGGTTTGCCATTGGCAATACCTGTGCTGTTCCACATGTCTTCATCAAAACTTTGAAACAGCTCAATGGTGCTGGATCGTAGCAGTGAGAATTCTTTTACCAGGTTCAGGATTTTTCGCGAATTGGCTTTTGAGTTGGAAGCATACGCGTTTTCATCAAATCCCGGCAATGGATTTTTTTCACCCCTAGCCAAACACAAGGCTCGGTAAGCAAAAATTCGCTCGCAATCCATCAAATGCACCAAGATTTCTAAAATGCTCCACTTGCCGGGTGCATAGCTTCCCATCAGGGTTTCATCGTCAAGCGAGGTTACCAAGTCAATGGTGTCCATCATCTGGTTATGCAGCTCTGCAAGAATATTTCCCGTTTCAGGTACCTTTTCTACATAGGTTTCGTAAAATTCGGGATATGCGTTTTTTTCTGGCTTTTTCATTAAAAACAACGGTTTATGCCAAGCACCCAACGGAGTTGGAGATTGCTTGAATCTGTAAATGGTTTAGGCGACAAAAATAGGGGTAAATCCAAACGAATGTTTAAGGGATTGATTTCATCCAAAACTCCCCAACGTTTAATGCTTAACATGAATCCGGGTCCTGCACTTACACGCAAGCCTGTATTGGCTTGAAGCGTATTTCCATTTTCCTTGAATTCTCCGCCTAATATTCCTGCATCCGCAAATAAATAGGCATCCAAATGGAAAGGTTTAACCAAACTGCGTGGTGCAATTCCAAACAGTCCATCGTAATCCAATTCCAGATTTAACGATGCACCCCGGTTGCCACTGTAGAGGTAATACTGATTTCCGGAGGCACTGTTCCATGGCAATAAGTACCCATTGAATCCTCTCACGTTCAAACCTCCGCCCATTTGAAAATGATTGCTTTCGCTGCCAAATTCCGACAGGTTGCCGGGGATAATTCCTTTACTCCTGGCGTATTTGTTCTCCATCATTTCTTCTGGGTTGGCGCCTGCAAGGAACAGTTGAGATTCTGGGGCGATATTGCCTTCAAGCACTTGTCCAAACAAACGTGCGCTTATAAAGAGTTTTCCCAAATTTCGAATGGCTTTCATTTCCAAGGAAATGGATTGATAATGGAAATCGCTGCCGTACATGCTGGTTCTAACTGCAAGTTTGGTATGCAAACGTCCTTGTTGTCCCAAACCACTCCATCCGGATAATGCCGCGTTAAGCGTGAGGTTGGTCATACCGGATGTCCACAAGGCTTGATTTACCGGAACAGCATTCAGGTAGCTTCTGTCGCCATGCACGTAAAATAAATCGTTGATAAGGTCTCTCCGCATGCTCTTGAAAAACAATTCCGATTTCAAAGCGCCGCTTTGTGCTTCAAATCCGGCTTTCTGAAGGTTCAAACCATCCAATAACCTGCTTTCCAATACCAGGTATTTTGAACCATGCAACAGCGTTTTAAAACTAAAGGCATAATCAACAAGCGTATTTTTATTTTTGGTTTGATTGGGGTCTGCCGAATTACCCAAATTCTCCGCACCTAAATCGGTATTGTACCAGCTACTTAAGCGGAAAACAAATTTCCGCTGAAAGTAATTGCCATTAAAATGCAACCCTGCTTTTACGCCATCTACAGCGTTGTACCAAATATCCGGTCTCCACTTCAGAATATAGGTTTTTCTGTTGGCCGGATTTTTTATGTGATGATCAAATTCAATGCGAATTGGTGTGCATGCATGGTTATTTAAGGCATTGATGTCTGCAAGTCGGTAGCTGCTATCAATTTGCAATTCTTTCAATTTTGCGGGCAACTCAATTTGCTGGGTATAGCTTTTGTTGAGCAATCCCCAACCTTTCCAGGTAGGCAATAGGGTGGAAGAAGTTTGCTTTTGGAAATAGGTATTTGGAATGTAAAAGCCAATTTTTTGTCCGTTTTTCAGTTCCCCGTGCAGGTCAATTGGCATCTGCATTTCGCCTTTGCGTTTAAGTTTAAGTTCATACCTGTGCGAGTTTCCCGAACTTCCTTTGCCCAAGTAATTTACTTTCAGGCTGTAATCAATCTTTTTGGTGGTTTCCATCCATTGGTCGAAAAACCAGTTTAAATCGGTTTTGCTGGAATGAATAATGCTAGTTCTGAAGTCTTCAAAATAAGGGTGACAGGTTTTCCATTGGTTGAAGTATTGTTTCATGCACTGCAAAAACAAACTATCTCCCAATACATACTGAAGATTATACAGCATGGTGGCCGTTTTGTAATACACCATTCTATATCCGCCTCCATGGCCCAAGGCCGAATTGAAATCATCACTGTGGGTGTTTAATGGCATGTCGTCGTTTTGAACGGCATCAACAATATAGGCGTTGTATACCGAACTTTCCCGGGATGGCAAAGGTTTGTAATGCTTTCGTACCCATGCCGATTTACTTCTAACTTTGGGTTCTTCTCCCAATAACCTACTGGTACTCCAATGGGTTAAAAATTGAGTAAATCCTTCGTCTAAACTGGCTCTGTACGTTTCGTTGTTACCTACCATGCCAAAAAACCAATTGTGTCCCACTTCGTGAGCAAGCAATCCATAATAACCCGGAGAGCGACCGCCATCCAAAGTTAACATGGGATATTCCATGCCATCGCGTGCATCGGCAACAATCATTTTCGGATAAATATATTCGCCAATATCTCGGCTGTATAGTTCAATTACCTTTGCTGTAAAAGAAGCTGCATCCTGCCAACCCGATGCATGAGGCTCTTGAGCCAACGAGATAATACTCACTTTGCGGTTTCCAACCTGTGCAAATTCTTCTCCAATGCGGTAAGTTGGGTCGGCAGTCCAGGCAAAATCATGCACATTGATTGCTTTAAAATGCCAACGTCTGAAGGTTTTTCGGGAAGCATCTGCTTGAATAATTACAGAAGGTTCAGACTCCCAAGGTTTCTGTTTGAAGTTTTTGATATCAAGCTTTTGCCTAAGTTCATCCGGTAAGGCTTCACTTCTGTTTTGCAGCTCGCCGGTTGCATCCATAATAAAGTGATGCGGCAGATTCAACTCCACATCAAAAGAGCCAAAATCACCATAAAATTCTTTTCCCAAATGCTGGTCGGTTTCCCAACCAAACCTACGGTCGTAAACACAAATTCTTGGGTACCAATGCACGCCATCGTAATGCTTATTGCCCCAATTGTCTTTGAACAATTTCATACGGCGGCGTTGATTGCCTCCATCGTCAAAATAGGTTTCAAAATAGAGTGTTACCAGCAATTGCTGATTGGGATACAAAGGTTTATTCAATTTTACTCGAAGGATGGAATTGTCTAAACTAAGCTGAACAGATTCTCCATTCACCTTCAGGTTGCTTACTAAGGTTCCTCTTCCTGCCAATTCATGCCGTCCAAATTTTTGTTTGAAGTCGTTGGCCAGGTTCAAATTTTCAAGGTATGCTCCTTTGATAAACGCGTTTTGATAAAGGTGAAAGTACAATTCAGTTAAGGTATCTGGAGAATTGTTTGAATAGGTAAGCTCCTCATTACCAAATACCACATCGTTGCTATCGCTTAGGGTAACCCGAAGTTTGTAAGCTACATCCTGTTGCCAGTAACCGGGAAAGGGTTTTCTGTTTTTCCAGTAATCCGGATTGGATGAAGACGCATACTCCTGGGCCGATGCCATCAGACCAAACATGGAGAATAAGATTATCAGGCTCTTTTTCATACTTTAGGGGTTCAATATACAAAGCAGATTTCAGTCTCCAAACCAGGAAGCATGGCTTAGTGTTTTCATGAAATCTCCTACCTTTGCACTTCGCATGAAAAACTGTAGTCCATATCAAGTATTAGCTTATTATTTCTATACCCGTGTTCCTGATGCTGAGGAGTTTAGTATTCATCACCTCAATTATTGTAAACAATTGGGAATTACAGGTAGAATTTATCTGGCTTATGAAGGCATAAACGGCACCATTTGTGGAACTCCTGCCCAATGCGCAGTTTATATGGATGATTTACAGTCAGATCCGCGTTTTGAAGGAGTAGAATTTAAAATAGACCCGGCTGATGCGCCAGCTTTTAATCGCATTCACGTGAGGCATAAAAAGGAATTGGTGTATTCCGGTTTAAAAACAATCGACCCAAACCGGAGAACTGGCAAACACCTGCGTGGACAAGAAGTAAGGGAACTTATGAACCGCGAAGATGTGGTTTTGCTGGATGTGCGTTCCAATTACGAAACCCGACTTGGCCGCTTTAAAAATGCGCTAACCCTGGATATCGAAAATTTCAGGGAGTTTCCGGAAAAGGTGAAGGAATTGGAACATTTGAAAGACAAAAAAATCATTACCTATTGCACCGGTGGAATTAAATGTGAAAAGGCATCGGCATTTTTGCTTGAAACCGGTTTTCAGGAGGTTTACCAAATGCACAATGGCATAATCGGGTACGCCCAGGATACAGGAGGGGAAGATTTTGAGGGAATGTTGTATGTATTCGACGGTCGTGTTTCGGTTCCAATTAATTCAGTGAATCCTAAACTGATTGCCAATTGCATCAGGTGTGGCACTCCAACCGGTCGAAATTTAAATTGTGCCAATGTGGAATGCAACGAACAATTCAACATGTGCGAAACCTGCTCCGATGAAATGGAAGGGTGTTGTTCAACAGCTTGTCAATCGGCACCGGGAAAACGCGCCTACAATGGTACAGGTTTTTACTCCAAACCACCGGTTGAGGTGGCCTCAAGAGGCTGATTTTCCCCAAAATATGCACAGCTTCTAGAGGCTAATTGCAATTGTCCTAACTTGCTCGCATGGCTAAAAAGAGCGAGATAGTTGAAACCCCGCTGATGAAGCAATACTTTGAAATCAAAGCAAAGTATCCGGGGGCCATTTTGTTGTTTCGGGTGGGCGATTTTTACGAAACCTTTGGAGAAGATGCCGTAAAAGCAGCTTCAATCTTGGGAATTGTTCTTACAAAACGGGCAAATGGTTCGGCCTCCCATGTTGAATTGGCCGGTTTTCCGCATCATTCTCTCGATAATTACCTTCCCAAATTGGTTAGGGCAGGCGAACGTGTTGCCATTTGCGACCAATTGGAAGACCCCAAGCTGACCAAGAAAATCGTGAAGCGTGGAGTAACTGAATTAATTACTCCCGGGGTTTCTTACAACGACAAAATTCTGGATAACCGAAGCAACAATTACCTGGCAGCCATAACCTATGATGCAGATTTAGTCGGTGTTGCTTTTCTGGATATTTCAACGGGCGAATTTTTGTGTACCCAAGGTCCGGTTGATTATATCGAGAAATTAATTCAGGGTTTTAAACCTTCCGAAATACTGGTATCAAAAAAAGACCACAAAAACTTCAGGCAGCAATACGGTGAACGCTGGTACACTTACCAGCTTGATGAATGGATTTTTCAATACCAGTTTGCCTACGATAAACTTCTCAATCACTTTAAAACCCAAAATCTCAAAGGTTTTGGCATACATGAATTGCCACTTGCCATAACTTGTGCAGGCGTTTGCTTGCATTATCTGGTAGAAACCCATCACGAACAATTGGGCCATATTCAGGGAATTTCCCGAATTATGGAGGAGAAGTTTGTTTGGCTTGATCGGTTTAGCATTCGTAACCTTGAACTGGTGCAGGCCTCCGGCGACCAAGGTGTATCGTTGCTTCAGGTAATTGATAAAACCGTAAGTCCTATGGGGGCCAGGTTGCTCAAGCGCTGGTTGTTAATGCCCTTAAAAGACATTAACCTCATCCAGGAGAGATTGGATTTGGTTGAATTGGCTAAAAAAGAAAAGAAATTGAGAAGAGAACTTGTTGATTTACTTCAACAAGTGGGCGATTTGGAACGATTGGTTTCTAAACTCGCCATGCGCCGCATTGGGCCTCGCGAATTGCAGCAGCTAAACAGGTCCCTCAAATTGTTGGTGCCCATTCGTAAATTGCTCATGGATTCTGGGCATTCCCTGTTTTCAAAGTTGGCAGATCAATTGAATCCTTGTACCTGGGTAACCGAGAAATTGGATAGCCACTTGGAAGCAGAACCTCCACTCACGGCCAACAAAGGCAATATTATCCGTAAAGGAATTGATGCCAGCTTGGATGAGTTGAGGCAAATTGCATTTGGTGGCAAAGATTATTTGCTTCAACTTCAGCAAAAAGAGCAGCAGGCCACCGGAATTCCAAGTCTGAAAATAGCCTATAACAATGTGTTTGGGTATTACCTCGAGGTAACGCATGCGCACAAGGATAAGGTTCCTTCAACCTGGATGAGGAAGCAAACCTTAACCAATGCCGAGCGCTACATTACCGAAGAATTGAAGCACTACGAAGAGCAAATTCTGGGTGCCGAAGAAAAAATTGTGGCCATTGAAGAGCGCTTGTATCAGGAGCTGGTTAGTGTGTTACAAGACTATGTGCTTCCCGTTCAAACCAATGCTCAGGTAATTGCCAAAATTGATTGTCTTTTTGCTTTTGCTCAACTTGCCGAAAGCAATGGTTACTACAAACCACTTGTGCATGAGGGTAATGAGTTGATTTTAAAAGATGCCAGACATCCGGTTATCGAAAAGCAATTGCCTTTAGGTGAACCCTATATTGCCAATGATATTTTTCTCGATAAAGACCAGCAACAAATCATTATTCTTACTGGTCCTAATATGTCGGGTAAATCAGCCATACTCAGGCAAACGGCATTATGTGTGTTAATGGCCCAAATGGGATGTTTTGTTCCTGCCAAGGAAGCGCGTATTCCCTTGGTAGATCGCATTTTTACGCGGGTTGGTGCCAATGATAACCTATCGTCAGGAGAAAGTACCTTTATGGTTGAAATGATTGAAACGGCAAGCATTTTGAATAACCTGAGTCAGCGAAGTTTAATCCTTCTTGATGAAATTGGCAGAGGAACTTCTACCTACGATGGTATTTCGCTAGCCTGGGCCATTTCTGAGTATTTGAATAAGCATCCGTATCGACCAAAAACCTTATTTGCTACCCATTACCACGAATTGAACGAGTTGGAACAGGCTGGTAATGGAATTCGGAACTACCATGTGGGTGTTCGCGAGGCGGATAACAAGGTAATTTTCCTCAGGAAACTCAAAGAGGGTGGGAGTGAGCACAGTTTTGGAATTCATGTAGCCCGAATGGCTGGTATTCCCAGAACGGTTTTGTTGCGGGCAGATGAAATGTTGAAAGAACTTGAAAAGAATCGGGAACACATGCAAGATGGAAAGCCAAGCAAGTCAAAAATAAGCCCAATTCAGTTAAGTATGTTCCAAATGGAAGATCCGTCTATGATGGAAATACGCAAGCAATTGGAGCAAATCGACCTGAATACAATCTCTCCAATCGAGGCATTATTGAAATTGAATGAAATCAAGAAAATTTTGAAATCTTGAAAATCAGGGAGAAGCTGAAAAGGATGAGTTTTTTTTGCATAAACGTTTGGAGGGAATCATTCATTTCATATCTTTGCACTCCCCAATCGCGAGAGTAGCTCAGTTGGTAGAGCATCACCTTGCCAAGGTGAGGGTCGCGGGTTCGAGTCTCGTCTCTCGCTCAACCAAAATAAAAGTTATGGTGATTGCCATAACTTTTTTTTTGGAAACCTTTCCTTTGAAAGGCCCGGATGGTGGAATTGGTAGACACGCAGGACTTAAAATCCTGTATCCTTTAAAGATGTGCGGGTTCAAGTCCCGCTCCGGGTACGAAAGCTTCGGTTTACCGAAGCTTTTTTGTTTTTAGGAAGTTCTTCAAAGGAAAAATTCCTTGCCCCAAGTTATAACTCATTCCCAAGTGAAATTGAAGATAGGCATCAGGTAATAAATTGTTCGTTCTTCTTGAACTTGCATCGGGAACCCTTGGGAATGCCTCCTGAAGAGTAATTGGTTTACCGGTATATTTATTTATGGGTCCCTGCCAACCCGCATTGGTTGCTAACCATTTGTCGTAATTACCACCATACAAGTACCCTTGGCCCATATCATCCAAGTAATCGGTTGTGGTTACAACCAACCTGAATTCTGCACGAAAGCTGAAGCGTTTTACCCGATAGCTTAATTCGGCACTGGTGATGATATTTAATGCAAATTGCCCATACCTACGTTTACCTTCCAAAAAGTTTTGACCTTCCATGCCCAAAGCTCTGGCATCTGTATAAACAATGCTATCCTTATTCGTACTATAAACTATTCCCCTTTGTGGGGTGTATTTGATGAGCCCAATACCAATTCCCATAGCTGGTATAAACCGCCCTTTTTCTGAGGTGTTTATGGCATTACCTTGCTTGCCAAAATACCAAACACTCAGAAATTCAAAAGAGTGGATTGGGGTTTTAAAATTGGTTTGCCAACTGTTTAGTTCATTAATATTGCCAGAATTGTCTGAATAATAGGTTGGTGCCGATTGCCACAAAAACAAGGCTGCCGTTGGATTGTGCATGGAAACATTGTTCCTGTAATAGCTAAGTCGGAATGAAACCGAGCTTGAATGGTTTCGTTGAACAAACAATCCTCCACTCCATTCAAATGAGCCAGGAATTCCAAATTTATGCCTTACATCTCCCAAAAATCCGGCAAGTCCGCCATAAGCTCCCACTTCCACCGTATTAACATATTCTTCTTTGGGCGATTTATTAAGGGAATCTGCACCTGTGAGTAAGCCCATCTCAAACCCCTCAATGTAATTCTTGGTCAAACTTGGTAAAGTGGTAGGTTCAGGTAATAGAATTTCTTGTTCATCTTCAACTTGTAAGAACTTCGGCCTTTTTTTTGCTTCATAAGAAATTTTAATGCTATCCTGGTTTTTTGAAAAGCCAAAGGATATGGTTTGACCTAAACTGTCTTTCATGAACTTTGGGTTAGGATTACCTTGGACGAGTAGAAGGATGTTTTGCTGTTCATGACGCATGTCGAAAATAAAATTGGCAGGAAGAACCCTCCATTTTCGAATATCTTCCCAGTTGCTACTCACAATTGGAAGCCTATTGTCATTCATGTAATCGGTTACCGCCCTGTATCCCGGTTTGGAGTAAATTGATTTTACATGTATTGTATCTGCTACTCCGGATAAAGTAAGTCCATCATTTTTCTCTGAACTGGAGTTTCGATGAAAGGCAAGCGCTCCAATCCTCAAATTCGCTGCATGGAATGGTTCTCCCAAGCTCAAGTGCAACATTCCCAAATTGTCGTCCAATCCTTCTAACTTGTTGTCAAAGAATGTAAGACTGTCGAGATGGATGCTAATTCCCTGGGAGCCGGAGTTTTCAATCAAAATTCCGGCATAATTGTTAGTTAGTTGTCCATTTTTAATCGTCAATTGAATGGGTTTTCGATTCAAATTTTTTAGGCTATTTGATATATAAAAAACAGATTCTCCCGATTTGCAGTTTGCCACCTCAAAATTGTTGATTTCAACTTCTTTTCTGCTCCAGAAGGGTTCAAAGCGCAAGGGCTGTAGAAGGTTAATAAACTTGACTTGATTGAATTCGATTCGTTCTGCCGGATTGGCACCCGTAATTACTATACCTGCGCCACTTTCATCCTTATCAGCGCTGGTAAAACGAATGGGTTTTTCTTTGGTTCCTTTTGCAAGTAATGAGCCAGCAACTTCCAAACGCGCACCTGCGGCAAAAGAAACCACTGTTCCTGGTTTTATGCTCAAACTTTTACCTTTTTGAACGCGGTAAACTTGGTGAATAAATAGGGTGTCTTGCGCAGCTGAAAACAGAGCAACTACTAGGAGAATAAACAGAAGTGTAAAGCGGTATTGCATTACAAAAGTTGAATAATTATAGGATTCGGAAATAGGTATTTTCCTTTTCCAGCCTGGTACGAAATAGCGTGAACAATTAAATGGGTTTTTCCGGTAAGTAATTCTTCAGTCAATTGGATTTCTGAATTTTTTGATTCTAACTCGATGGGTTTTTTACCAACCAAGCGAAGAGCAAAACCAATGCACTTAAATGTTCCATCCTGAAAACTTGGATGCATGATTTGAAGGTTTAGTTTTCCAACCTTGGCAAGCCTTTCGATTGAAATGCGATTGTTTCCAGCTTCAGCAACTGTAATAACCGGTTCTGGAAGTTCTTTGATGAGAAAAGAATCACTGAGAAAAATACGTCCATCTTTCAATAGGTTTATTCTACACCAACCTGATGTGTTTGGACAGAATCGAATGGTTTTTTCTCCGATATTCAGGCTGGCTTCAGGATCGGTTGAGCAAGTTAGTTTTAGTCCTTTAAGATCAGTATCAATGTATTGCATCATGGGTAGGTAGCGATAACCCACCCGGATATTGCGCTGGGGTGGATTGTAAACCGCACGGGGTTTTACACGTATTTGGATTTCCTTTCTACTGGTTGTGCCCTGAATAAATATTGTATAATTTCCTGCCGAAAGAGGCCGAAACCTCAAGTGGTTTTCAGCAAGTTCAAATTCATTTACAGAAAGGTCGTTCAATCGCACATCTACCGAAAGTATGCTATCACCATTAATCAGGAAATCGGTTTCTTCTCCGGCAACCATTTCATTGAAGGAGGAACTTAACGAGAGGTTTTTTTTCTTGGCTTCACCGTCATTTTGGGATTCCATTCCCGATAATAATTTTAATCTTAACCTCAGTTCTTCCATCAAACTAATAGCGAAGGTTGCAGGAACATGTTGCCAACGCCATTCAATCCATTTTTCGTGATTTTCTTCTTTTAGGCCTTGAGTTAAATCTTCCTCAAATAACTCAAGAAATAATTTCCTGGAGGGGTCGTTCTCAGGCAATAAATTATGCCATTCCTTAAGTTTTACAAGAAGCGAAAAAAGTTCGGCTCCTTTGCTTTCTTTCAAAAAGAATTGGTCGACAAGATTGTAAGAAAATGGAGCAGGTAATTGCCCATCCATTTCCTGGTAATTAAGTTTTAGTTTTAATTCTCTGAAAATGCCATCAAAATTATTGGCAATGGTTGCCAGGCTCGCATCCTGGTAATTGCTTTCTGCACTTTGAAGGTACCTTACTACGCGGGGAGTTTTTGTAAGCCAGTCGGTTGGAATTTGAATTACGGCTAGAATAATAAATATCAGATACATCAAGCTAATCAGCCTGAACCTTAATAGTTTATTCCGCTTTATTTTAACCCGATTTGCCATTATTTAATAAAATAAAGTGGATTGCCATATTCGGTTTTCCCGCCATCTGCATGAATTAACCGAATTTGATCAAACAAAATGGTACTTCCTTTTGGGGCGGTTTGTTCAGCAACTCGAATTTCATTTCTTAGAAAACGAGTCATACTTCTGATTTTTCGGGTATTTCCTTCGGGGTCAATTACAATGAATAGAAAATTTACAACCTGCCAATCACTAGACTTGGATTCCAAGCAGTGGGCCTTATCCACTCCACAGGATGCGCCTGCAATATCTCTCAAAAATACATCTTGCTTTCTGCCTTCTTTTGCATAAAAGTAACGCTCATCAATTAGTTCATTTCCCAAATACATTTTCACTGAAAATCGACCTTCGGTTATAGGAGTAATTACTAATTCGTTTTTTCTTTTTTCAAGTTTTGCTGCAGTAGAGCGGAATTGAATTTGATTTTGTTGGTAGCCTGAATTGTTGTAATATACAGGCAGTGGTTCATTTACCAAACAGGCTAGTTCCTGTTTGCTTTCTAAAAAGTAGGGGCTGGGTTGACTTACTTTTACCCAATGTTCTATTTCCTCTTCGTCTAAAACAACCCGAAACAAATATTCGCCGGATTTTTGGGGTATCCAAATTCCCGAAAACCAATTTGTTTTAGTGGAACTCAAACTTAGCGTGTCGGAATTGATAAGTAAAACAGGTTGTTTATTGTCACCTGAGTACACCTTCAACTCAACCTTATTTCCAATTTCATAATGATTTTTAAGACCACTTAGGAGAAGGGAGTCCCTCAGGTAGGCTGATTTTACAAAAATTGAACCGGCTCTGTTTTGATCCAATGCACGCAAAGATTCTTGCAATACAACTGTTTTTAAATGTTCTCCAATACTTGAAATACTTGCATTGGGCGCATTTTTTAAATAGGAGTTTACCTCGTCTTCTTCCAGATTTTCTACGCCTAACAAATTTCGAATGCGGATGGCTTCTTTCCCGGTAAAGAAAAATGAAAATGCTTCAAGAGATTGATTCATTGCCATGTGATTGGGATAAGTTTGAATGAAAGAAGTACTTTTTAAGGCATCTTCTCCCGAGCTTCGCGTTTTTAGATAAGTATTGGCATTTGCAGCAAGCGAATCAATTTTTTGAATAGCAGATAATGCAAGCATTTTCAATTCAAGATTTTTACCACTTAGTTCTCCCTGGCTTAATTTTTTTAAGAGGTTTTCATTGAATTGATGTTGTGTTTTTTCAAGATTTCTATAGTGTTTGAGGTAATCACCTGAGGTTGAAAAGAAAAAGAATACAATAAATATAAGGTACAGGAAGGATAGCTTCCTGAAGTTAAGGAATTTGTATTTAGGTATATATACAGTTTTACTTTTGGCCATTGCCTTTACATCGAACCTTCATTCAAAAATTTTCTGTATTTGGAATTTATCTTTTCCAAATGCGTATGGTATTCTTCAAACTCAGTATTTAATTTTTCCATTTTCTCGTGCATTTTTCGGCCATTTTCTGCGTTGATTTGCATTTCCTTACGCACATTTTCGAGCGATGCATTCAAGGCTCTGATTTGTTCCGATAATCCATGTATGCTTCCAGAAAACTGGTTCATTGCCTGTTGGTAAGCTCTGGCTGGATTTCCATCATCAATGGCTTCACCATCGAGTTGAGGAAATACTTTTTCCCATTCGTATTCTTTGTCGTCTTCTGTTTTTTCAAATGCAGATACCAAAAATACAATGGCTTCTATGCAAAGACCTGCAATAAATAATTCATTGGCATAATTCCATCCAATGAATTTAAACATGGAGCCAATCAAAATAATTGCAGCTCCAAATCCATACAGGAAGGTTATTGGATCTAATTTCCCCTTTTTCTGTAATGCCATAGCTTAATAGTTTTTCAATATATGTTCGTTAAATTCATTCCATTTGTGGCTTTGCTGTTTCAAGGCCTTTTTAATTCCCAGTTGGATTCCAATCCAAAGAATCAACAAAAACAACAGTAAGCCTGAGGCATAAAAAATTATCTGGTAAAGCAGTTGTTTGTCCAAGCTTTCTTTAACCCCTTTTACGGTCTTATTTTGTTGGTCAAATTTACCCGAGAATTCATCCAGAGTAATGTTAATTGCTCTTTCATTTTGTGCCTGAACTTCCATGTTTTTTCGTAATTTTTGGTCCAGGTCTTCAGAAAGTGTTTGTAATTGGAGTTCCAGATTTTGATTTTTTTCTTCCAATTCTTTGATGCGTTGCGTCTGCTCAACGTATTTTCTGCGCAATTGCATGAGCTCTGTTTGAACCGAAGCATCAGTTTTTTCCTGGCTCATTGCCCCGAATGGTAGCAGTAAGCAGAACAGCATAAGGCGAATCCAATAAATTTTCATACCCATTTCAGCAAACAAGTTAAGTTCCCATTCACTATTTTCCAATTATTTGTCCACCAACTGAATAAATGGTAAATTTGGTATTCCCTGTTTTTTCATACCCTTTATGATTACCTCGTCAACCAAGCTGTTTACTTTCCCTGAATCATTCCCAATGCTTGAAACAAAGCGTCTGAGATTAAGGAGTCTCCGGCCCACAGATGCAGCTGCAATACTGGAAATGCGCGGCAATTCATTGGTGAATCGATTTATTGGAAGACCAGAAATGCAATCTCAGGAATCGGCTGAAGAATTGGTTTCCAAAACCATGGAGGCCTTTCAAGAACGCAAGGGTATTGCCTGGGCTGGTGAGTTGAAATCGGGAAATGGTATAATTGGCACCTGTGGTTTTAATACGCTCGAGCCTTTGAATAGAAGGGCAGAGATAGGTGGAGAAATGCATCCTTCATTTTGGGGTAAACGATTTGCTCCAGAGGCTTTTGAGGCGATAGTTCAATATGGTTTTTCTTCACTTGGTTTGCACAGTATAGAAGCCAAAGTTTCGCCAGAAAATAAGTCTGCCATAGCCTTGCTCAAGCACTTGGGATTTGAGCAGGAAGCTTTGTTTAAAGACCGTTACTTTTTTGCAGGAAGGTTTTACCCCATGGCGGTTTATGTGGCATTTGCCTAATTTAGTCCTTATTTCAAAGGTATGTATGCGTTAGAAGAGCCAGGAAAACCGCGAGTATTACTCATAAATGGGAGTGCTTCATCGCAATCTTCCAACCTTCGTCTGATTCAGTTTATTGCACAATCCTGCTCACAATGGAATGTTCAGGTCCTTACCGATTTGAAAGTGATTCCACATTTCTGTCCTGAAACGACCTTAGAAAATAGCCCCAAAGAAGTGGAGCAGCTGCGTCGGAAAATTCAGGCTTCAGATGCATTGATTATTTGCACTCCGGAATATGTTTTTAGTTTACCAGCCTTGCTGAAAAATGCCTTGGAATGGTGCGTGTCTTCTACGGTTTTTGAGTCAAAAAAGGTGGGAATAATTGTGGCATCTGCTTCGGGAATAAAAGCAGGAGAGGAGCTTCGTTTGTTGTTAACTACGCTGAATGCTGAACTCAACTCGGATTGTGATTTGCTGATTCAGGGGGCAAGGGGAAAGTTGCAAGATTCCGGGGAGCCTTCTATGGTAGAAACTCGTGAGGCTTTGCAACAATTTATTGCTCATTTTTCTGCTTGGATTGGGAATACTTCCAAGAATTAATTTCCCGTTTTTTCAAACAATTACTGTTCCTGTAGCGTGTTAATTTGCTTTTTGGGAATTAGTTACGTTTCAATTTTTGAAGCAGTTCATCGGTTTCTAGTGCGTTTAGGCATTGTTCTTTGCTGAGGCCGCCTTTGCGGGCTACCAGGGTGCCGAAATACATATCTAAAAAGCCATCCAATTCGTGTGCATCCGGATTGATACTTAACCAAATTCCTTTGTTTAAGGCATAATCAATATGGCGCCAGTCTAAGTCGAGGCGATAGGGGTTGGCATTGATTTCAATATGTACACCATTCGCGGCGCAGGCATCTATCATTTTTTTTGCGTTGATGGGATAGCCTTCACGCATGAGCAACAACCTACCCGTTGGATGTCCCAATATGCTGGTGTATGGATTTTCGATGGCCTTCAATAGCCTGCCCATGGCTTTCTCTTCGGTCATTTTGAGGTTGCTGTGAATGGATGCAACTACATAGTCAAAATCCTTCAAAACATCATTCTCATAGTCTAAGTTTCCATCGTTTAAAATATCACATTCAATGCCTTTTAAGATTCTAAAGTTGGGATAGCGTGCATTCAATTTGTCAATTTCTTCCATTTGCTGGTACACCCGTTCTACGCTTAGACCATTGGCATAGAAGGCAGATTTGCTATGGTCGGCCATGCCCAAATAGGCATATCCTTTTTGCATGCACCATAGCGCCATTTCTTCAATGCTATTTTGGCCATCGCTCCAGGTACTGTGGTTGTGAAGCGGTCCTCTCAAGTCTTCGTATTCAATTAAATTGGGCAGTTGATTTTGCACCGCCTTTTCAATTTCGCCCAAGCCTTCACGCAGTTCGGGTTCAATATAGCTGAGTCCAATGGATGCATAAATGTCTTCTTCCGAATCCCAATTTACCGAATCATCTGGCTCTGCGGGTAATTGTTTCAGGTGATCTTCGGAGGCCGTTTCCATGAAAAGGGAATACATGTAATTCTCAGTAGCACAGAGGTGAATACTTACCGGAAAGCTTCCCAATTTTCCTTGAATAAATTCACCATCCCAATCGGTATTGTTGAGGAGAGGAATTGCCATAAGTTGGGCTGCCAATTCTTCTTTTTCTTCGCTGGCAACCAGTAAGTCAATGCATTCTAAAACCTCGGCGCATCGCCTTATTGGTCCCGTAAATGATGCCATTTCGGTAAATTCATCCTGAATGGTTTTTAGCAGTTGAAGCGCTAGGGGTTCTGCACTGGCATAATGAAATTTATGTTGGTTGGCAAACAGAAATTCAATTTGCTTCCGAATATTTTCCTGGGTTTTTTGTCCGAAACCTTTGGCCTGAGCTAATCTGTTTTCCTTGCAGGCGTAGAGCAATTCTCCAGGATTTTCAATGCCTAATTCTTTCCAGATAAATGCCACTTTTTTTGCTCCAATTCCCTTGATGCGCATTAGTTGCCGAACCCCTTCAGGAGTTTCTTCAATTAACTTGTTTAATTCAGGCCAGTTTCCCTGATTTTGGTTGAGAGAAACAATTACCTGAGCAATGCTTTTTCCTATTCCCTGAATGCTTTCAAGTTCTTGGAGACTTAGGTTGAATAAGACTTGTGGGAATTTATCGATGCGGAAAGCTGCGGCGGCATAGGATTTTATCTTGAATGGATTTCCACCATGCAATTCGCTTAGGTCGGCGTAGAGTTTAAAAATATCTGCCAGGTCTGAATTGGTCATGCCTGCAAGATGGGCAATGGAATTGGATTTGGCAAAAAGGAAATCCATTAAATGCTTGTGTTTTTACTGAATTTCGATTGGAATGTCATGTTGCCTTAGGGGTGGTAGCGGATACCCGACTGGGCAGCTGGCTTAGCTTTGCGTGCAGGGCACGGCGACCTAAGAAGCCCGTGCAATGCGCTGCAAAGCTTGCCAGGTGAACAGGCTGTAGCAGCGGACGACCCGCCCCGCGAAACGTGAATTTGATTTTTGTTGGATTGGATTAGCGGGGAAGGCCCAGCTTATTTTTTGTTTCTGATGAATATGCTTACGATAGCGGAGGTTAGTGTGCCCATAACGATGGCGCCAAACAAGCCCTGGATAACGTAGTTTTCGAGGTTGAAAAATTCACGTGCTACGTCTTCGCTCATTTGCTTGCTGCTGATTGCATAAGCAATTGCATTTTCAAAATAATTGGGAGTAATTCCCTGAAAACAGATGGTTTGTGTAAGTGGGCTTAGTACCGCAACTACCACAGAAATGAGCACCCCGCTTAAAAAGCTTTGCATGTAGGTAATTTGTCCGCCGAAGAAATTTTTTCGCTTATCGAGCAAAGCAAAAACATAAATGATTACCGATGGAATGGCGACAAAATTGGTGTAAAGCGCATGTTTGTGGATGAGCACATCGTGAAGTCCAACCGATTTTTCTACAAACATCCAAGCCAGACTCATGATGGCAAAGAGGGTTCCCCATTTGAATTCGATACTGTATTTTTTTAACATGGCTTTATCGTTTTAATAGGGTTTCGTAGGTGGAAATCCAATCTGCCGGACTCCATTTTTGGGCCAATTCGGCAATTAGGTCAAATGGAATTTGCTCCGGTTTTTTGAACCGAATGCAGCTCTTGCCCATATCCAATTTTCCTTTTACGCGACTGGCATATTCCGAGGTAAACCAATTCAGGAGTTCTTCATTGGCATAAATGCCCATGTGGTAAAGCGAAATGGCATTTTTTTGGGAAGCCAGACTGATAAAAGGCAAGGGCAATTTGGGGTCGCAATGGTATCCTTTGGGGTAAATGGAATGCGGGACAACATAACCAATCATGCCATAACTCATGCAGGTTTCAAAGCCTTTGGGTAAAGCTTTTAAAATGGTTTCGTGCAGTTTTGTTATTGCCTCCCGACGTTCATCGGGCAACGAGTTTAAATATTCCTGAATGCTGCTTGCTTTGCTTTGCATGGAACGAAGAAAATGAAATCAGGTCAGATTGCCAATTTCAGTAAGCTTCAAAATACTAAAAGAGTAAGGCTTGAAGTTGATCCCGCCAAACTAAAATAATTACCCCGGCAATTGAAATTGCAACAGCCAGATAACTTTTCCAATTGATTTTTTCTCCAAAGAAAAATACTGATGCAAAGGTTACCGAAACGGGCAAAAGTGAAAGTATGGTTTGGGTGATACTTACTTCAATAAGGTTGGCCGAGAATAAGGAAAGTGACACGCCAATTACTGGTCCGAACAAGGTGCCAAGCAAAACAGGTTTTAGGCGTTCGGAAGAATAACTAATGGACTTGAATTCCGCGATTAAGGGAGTTTTGAATGCACCAATTGCGTAAACCGAAACTGTAGCAATAAACATTCGAATCCATGTAGCATGAATGGCGTTGATTTCTGTAGATGAACTGTTAAATCCTTTTTTTGCAAGTACAAGTCCTAAGCCCTGACAAATAGCACCCAAAGCTGCATAAACAATACCTTTCCAGAAATTTCCTCTTCCTTCCTCTTTAACTGCTTGTTGTTCACTTCGTGATGCTGTGAGCAATAAAATTCCAGAAATTGAAATGAGCATACCCACAATTCCAAGAGCGCTTAATTGTTCATTTACGAGCAAGATGCCGGCTAAAAGTGCCGCGCCTGGAGCAAAGCTGCTAAACAAGGATGTTCGCCTGCTTCCCAAGATATGGTAAGCTGTAAAGGCAAAAAAGTCGCCCAAGGTAAGGCCAACAATTCCGGATAATCCAAACCAGATATAGTGAGATGCTTCGGGGATGGAAAAGAGTTGAATAGGATTGATTCCACTGATGAAGATATTCATCAACCCTAGCACCAGAAAGGCATAAAGAAGGCGCACCCGGTTCACCGAACCTGGATTGGCAATGCGCGATGCATGAGCAAATGAAAAGGTGCCGATTGTCCAGCTAAGTACAGTTAAAAGAGCCGCTCCTCCGCCTAAAAAGATTGGGTTCATGATTGTTAATTTAGTGGTTCAATCCCTTTGCTTATTGATTGATTTAGAAGTCGATTACCTGACCATGTTCCGGAAGTGTAACATGAATAATTCCTTCTTCATGGAGTGCCATTTCCATGGCTTGCAATTGCGGGAGTTCGCCATGCACCAAAAAAACCTGCTTCAAGTTTTTACCTCCGCTTTCTTTGATGAAACGTAAAACTTCGTCGTGGTCGGGATGCGAAGAAAACACGTCTGTTCGAGCGATGCGTGCGTAAACCCGTTTGTCTTTCTTTTTGATTTGAATGGTTGGCTGTCCCAATAACAAACGGTATCCAAGAGTGCCATCTGCACAGAATCCTGCAATGAGAATGGTTGAATACGGATTCTCAATATTGTTCATGACATGCTCCTGAATCCGGCCACCTTCTACCATTCCTGCTGCTGAAATAATAACGCAAGGGTCGAAGTAATAGGTTAAAGCTTCGTGTTCATCTTTGTTTTCCAGGTATTCAATTCCGGGGTAATTGAATAAATCGCCATGGTTTGCTTTAAAGCTCAAGGCTTCTTCGTTCAACAGTTCAGGATGCCTTTCGTAAACCGGAGTTGATTTAATGGCCAGAGGGCTGTCCACAAATATTTTCAGGTGCTCGGGTATTCTCCCGGCCCTTTTAAGTTGGTTAATTGTAAATACTATGGCCTGGGTTCTTCCCACTGAGAATGCAGGAATTACCAGTCGTCCGCGTTGTTTTACACAAGTTTCATGGATATAGTCAAAGAGTTCGTCTTCGGCTGTTTTTGTTATCGTATGTTTTCTTCCACCATAGGTGCTTTCACTGATGAGGTAGTCGATTCCTGAAAAAGGAGTTCCATCTTTCACCAATTTGGAATTTAATCTTCCGATATCGCCCGAGAAGCCAAACACCTGCTTTTTGCTGTTTTCGAGAATGCTGATTTTAATTCCGGCTGCACCCAATAAATGTCCTGCTTCCTGAAAGGTGATTTCAATATCGGGTCTGGGTTGAAATGCTTTGTTGAGGTGAATGGTATAAAAGCGATCGATGGTTTCGCTTACATTTTTCTCGCTGTAAAGAGGTTTTGGAATAAGATGTCGCCTTGTTTTTCGGGCATTTGCTAGGTTTTTCCGAAAGTCTGAAAACTGGATATGACTCGAATCGTAAAGCAAGTAGGCGGTAAGTTCAGCAGTAGCAGGTGTGCATACAATTTGTCCCTTAAAGCCATCTTTAACCAAAACCGGAAGATTTCCGCTATGGTCGATATGGGCATGGGTAAGCAATACCAAATCAATATCAGCAGGATTGAACGGAAAGATTGGGCCTTGATCAACGGCATTTCTTTTCAATTCATAATCCATCCCACAATCCACCAGAATGCGGTATTTATCGGCTGTTTCCAGCAAATACATACTACCGGTTACCTGTCTGGCTGCTCCTAAAAAATGCAATTTCATCCTCTTTCTGATTCAATTAAGGCCGCAAATAAACGGTAAATCAGCGGATTTTGTTTTTGGTAGGTGATTTCTGACAAGGAAAAACCTGGTTAAATCATCTATTTTAGCTGCATGAACGAATCGGCCAATCTGCATATTTTGAATCGGACCAACTCATTGATTTCGCATTACCTGGAACAAATTCGCAATACAGAGAAGCAGAATTTTTCGATGCGCTTTCGTGAGAATGTGAATCGCATTGGTAGAATTATGGCCTATGAAATTAGTAAACAGTTGGAATATGCAGGCGTTGCCATTCAAACTCCACTTTGTGAAACCCGCGAACAGGTAATGGTTGAACAACCGGTTTTAGTTACGGTTTTGCGAGCCGGACTTGCATTTCATCAAGGCTTTTTAGAGATGTTTGATGAGGCGCCATCCGGATTTGTTTCAGCATACAGGCACCATACCAATAAGCATGAGTTTGAAGTAATCGTTGAGTATTTGGCAACACCAACGCTGGATGGAAAAGTGGTTTTAATAATCGACCCCATGTTGGCAACCGGACAAAGCATGCACCTTGCAGCTGAGGCTATAGCAAAGAATGGAAAACCGGCAAAACTTATTTTTGCATCCTTGATTGCAGCTCCGGAAGGTATTGCGTTTTTGAGGGAGAAATACCCTGAAACTCCAATCTATACCGCTGCATTGGATTCGCATTTAAACGAATTCAAATACATTGTTCCCGGTTTGGGTGATGCAGGAGATTTGGCTTATGGCGAAAAAATGGAGGCATAGGCCTCTGTTTCCATTACGGAATATCTACCACCGCAAAGGTGAGGTATCCTTTGGCAATAAGCACTTCTCTGCCATCCGGTTCGAGTGAAATAACCTCCGCTTCCCCAAAAATAAGTTTTGAGCCAGCTTTGATTACCCAGCCTTTGGCCAAAGCTCTTTTGCCCGTTCCGGGGTTTAAATAGGCAATTTTAAGGTCGGATGTAACAACGGTTTGTGTTTTATTTACTAAGGTGAAGGCGGCAAAACCGGCCACCAAATCAGCCAAGGTAGCTGTAACGCCACCGTGAAGAAATTTGCTTTGTTGCAGGTGGTGATTTTCAATGTCTAAATAGCCTTCAATTCTACCGGCTTCAATTACAGTTGCCTTGAAGCCCAGGTAATGCATGAATTCATTTTTCTCCATTTTTTGGGCTATTCTCGACTTAAAATCGGGATCTTTTGGTTGCATACGCAAGTATACATATTCCTGAGAAAAGGCCTTTCCACGGCTGCTTGTGAAAGCTTATTCTGCCTATTTCCGTTTTTTTAGTACTTTGCAGCGTGATTCCATTTGAAGTCAGCACGTATACAGACAACCTTTTTCAGGAGGGACAGCGCAGTAGCCTGGATCAACATTTTATTTTTTCTGATTCCCATCTGGCAATTGTTGATTTGGATAAAGAGAATCGCCATCTGATGCGGCTGCAGGTAATTTCTGTGCCGGGCCGTGATGCCTTTTCGCTGAGTTATGACGATTGGAAAACCTGTGATGTATTGATGCGTGAATTGGATGTTAAGCCCAAGGGACGAAAGGTGGTTGTAGTAAATCAAGATGTAAGCTTAGCACCTGAAAGTATGTTGAATATTATTGAAGGTGAAGCTTATTTTCAATTGAACCACCGGATTTATGAAAGTTCGCAGGTGTTGGATTCAAGGTACCATTCTATTAAAACAGGTGCTCTGTTTAATGTAAGAAATGAGCTCATAAAACTCATCCGTTTCAATATGCCCATGGTTGAAATTACCCATGGTTCGCTTGTTTTTATTAGGCATTTAATGGAACAGGATTTCGCAAATTCCTCCAAGCTATTGCATGTGCAGATTTACCGCAACTACATTGAAATTGCTTGCGTTGATGATAAAATTCGTTTCTACAATACCTTCCCGGTAGGTAACGAAAATGACATGGCTTATTTCGTATTGGCAACAGCCAAACAATTAGAACTTCATCAGGAAGCTGAGGTACATTTGTACGGAACTGAAAAAGCGACACAGGCATTAAAAGAATACCTGAAGAATTATGTGAAAACTGTTGAAATGGGCATCAAATCCAAGAAGATGACCTTTCCCGTTTCTTTTCATCAAATTCCTGAGCAGCAATGGTTAATTGAAAGCAGTACCTGGTTGTGCGAATAATTGGAGGAAAAAAAGGTGGAATCACCATTCAGGCTCCTGCGGGATTGCCTGTAAGACCAACTACGGATAGGGCTAAGGAAAGCTTATTCAATATTTTAGCCAATCAATACCATTGGGAGAATTTGGTTTGTTTGGATTTATTCAGTGGTACAGGCAATATCACCTATGAATTAGCCTCCCGTGGAGTTGCCCAAATTCAGAGTGTTGATAGGGATTTTGGTTGTGTGAAATTTATCAAAGAAACCTGTCGCAAGCACGATTTTTCTAATGTTGAGGTTAGAAAACAAGATGTATTTGCATTTCTAAAATCAGTACCTGTTTCTTTTGATTTGATTTTTGCAGATCCACCTTATGGCCTTGATCGCATTGCGGAGCTTCCCGGTATTATTATTGGTACGTCTTGGCTAAAACCAAGCGGCCTGCTTATAATAGAACATGGGTCAAATTTGGATATGCAATACTTTAAAGGTTTTTTTGAAGCCAGAAATTACGGACAATCCACCTTTTCATTCTTCCGAAATCAAGAATAAAATTCATGAAACGCATTGCCTTGTTCCCGGGAACCTTTGATCCCATCACTGTTGGTCATATCAATATCATTGAAAGGGCCTTGCATTTGTTTGATGAGATTGTTGTTGGTATTGGTCATAACTCAAGCAAGAGCACTTTATTCAATGTGGAGCAACGCTTGAATTGGATTAACCAAATATTCAAGGATGAACCCAAGGTTCGTGGAGCCATTTATGAAGGGCTAACAGTGACTTTTTGTGAGGAAATCCACGCCAGATACATTTTACGCGGAATTCGCAATACCGTTGATTTTGATTACGAAAAGAACATAGCTCAAATGAATAAATTGGTTCAGCCACAAACGGAGACCATTTTTCTGATGTGCGATCCGGTTTACACACCAATAAGTTCATCAGTGGTCAGAGATTTGATTCGCAATGGGGGAGATGTAACTGGCTTTGTTCCTCCCGAAGTGCTTTGGAATGAATAGGTTCATTGCTTACATTTTTGAGTGGATTGACTTCTTCTTTTTTTTGTAAAATTTTAATCAATCTAATTTTTAAGTTTTGTTGGATAGCAGACAATCCTGAACCATAAAATTGGTGTTAATGTTTTGTCATTCAGGTTTTTCTTGTCCTGAAGCTTACCTCTTTTTTTTAATTTACTGCCTATTGGCTTGACAAATTCCGGCATGCAAATCATACAGAATTTAAACTTTTTCTAATCTCAAACGTATTATTGCCTGCTAAGAAAGTTTTATGGAAAATTATTACAACCCCAAATTAAGCAAGGCCTTATTCAGCTTACTGGTGTTCGCAAGTATGCTGATGAATCTTGCTAAGGCTCAGCCCATTTCAGGTACAAAAACCATTTGTGTTTCTGGATGCGACTATCCAAGTATTGCGTCTGCAGTTACTGCATTAAATGCCAACGGTGTTGGAACCGGAGGAGCCACATTCAACATTGCTGCTGGTTATTCCGAAGCGCTAACTGCTCCTTTGGTTATGACTGCAACAGGAACCGCGGCAACGCCAATTATTTTTCAAAAGAGTGGAACAGGTGCCAATCCTTTAATCACAGCCTATGAGGGGATTAAATTGGCAAGTTCAACAGATTCACTCGATGTGATGTGGGCATTTGTTGGAAGTGATTTTGTAACCATAAGTGAGATTGATTTGCAGGAATCAGCAACCAATACCACTCCAACCATGATGATGGAAGTGGGCTATGGTTTTTACAAAGGCAGTGCATTTGATGGTTGCAATAACAATACCATTCAAAATTGTACAATCACATTAAACCGAGATAATTTTGTTGCAGCAGCTGCTGGTCCTCGTCAGAATGGTTCTGGCTCAGTTGCTATTGAATTTATTAACTCGCTAAGAACATCAGTTGGAACTGCATTAGCCATTTCTGCTGTTTCAGGAGCAAGTTCAAACAATAAAATTTATGGCAATACCATTCAAAATTGTCATTTCGGAATTACACTAAGTGGGTTTGCAGCTCCAAGTCCTTATACGCTTGCCGACCAAAACAATGAAATTGGAGGCAACACAGTAGGAACAGGGAACAATATTGTGAATTTTGGAGGAGGAGCAACCTCCACCAATGCTTGTGGCGCCATGTTGATTAATAACCAATGGTCGTTTTCAATTCAACGCAATCTGGTTAACAACAATAATGGAACAGGTCTCAACCATGGTGGATCAAACAGAGGAATTTGGTTGTTCAACTCCTCAGCCGGAGCAAGTGCAACTATTAAACACAATCGCATTTCAATTGCTGCCGGAACAAATACAGGTTCCATTACCTGGTGTCTCGACCTCGAAATGGCAACTACCGGAGCCAATGGAAATACAATTAACATTGATAGTAACGAATTCATTAACTGTACAAATACATCTGCATCAACTGTAGCGTTCACCGCAATTTGGTTGAATACCGCTGCAACCAATGTGAACGTTCGTGGAAATAGAATCTACGGATTCACATATTTGGGAACAGGAACTTCACAATGTATCCTAAGTCAGTTGGCCTGCGGAAACCTGAATATCTCAAACAACATTATTGATTCAGTTACCCTTGGAGGTACAACTGGCTCAGGTACGCATCACAATATTGGTGTTACATCGGCCCCATCTGTAAGTTTGAATATTAGAGATAATATTGTTACTCGCACCACCTTAAATACTACAGGTACGGGTACAAAAACACTCTATGGAATCTATTATACAGGTGCAACTCCGGTAAATAATTTTATTGGAAATACTGTTGATAGCATTACACGTAATGGAACCTCGGGTGGTACAACCATTGGTATTTATCAAGTTGGTGGTACAAATGGAACCTCTACAACAACAGTAAGAAGAAATAAAATTAGCAACTTCTCAATCACTGGAACTGGAACCGGTTCAACCATGTATGGTATACAGGTTTCAACAGGAACGATAATTGTAGATAGTAACGAAATTTTCAATCTGAATATTGCTAAAACGACTGCTTCAGGAGCTCTTTATGGAATTTATGATATTTCATCGCCTACCAACGAGCAATTCAATGTTAACCGGGTTTACAACTTAAACAATATTGGAACCGGTTTGGTGTACGGAATTTATGCATTTACTACCACTGGTGTTAGAACTGTTGCAGGAAATACCATTTATAACCTAACCGGTAACAGCACAACTATCGGTATACTTATGACATCCAGCTCTCCAACAATTACCCGAAATAAACTGTATTCCATTTCAACCTTAGGAACCAATGGAATGGCTGTTGGTATTCGAATCTCATCAGTGGGTACATCTGGATTTAGTAATGTAGCTTATAATTTGATTTCCGGACTTAGCTCTCCATTTTACAGCGGTGCTTCCGATGGAATCCGTGGTATTGATTTGACTACAACCACCGCCACTTCAAGTTCAAATGTGTATTACAATACCATTTATCTGGATGCCAACCAAAGTGGTGCAAATTTCTCAAGTTCTGGCTTGTTCTTTACAACAAATGCCACGGCAACAACCGCAACATTGAATTTGAGAAACAATATCATTATTAATAATTCTGTTCCAGCAGGAACAGGGGTTTCATCTGCCCTGCGCTTTAGTTCGGCTACCAATTCAAATTATGGCAGTTTGTCAAATAACAATTTGTTCTATGCAGGTCCAATTTCAAATAGCAACCTCTTGTATTTTGATGGTACAAACAGGGATTCAACACTGACCCAATTCAAAAACAGATTGGCTCCAAGAGAAGGCAGCTCCTTGCGTGAGAACATTACCTTCCAGAATATTCATCCTGATTCGAGCAATTACCTGATTCCAGCTCCTTTGGTTCCAACCCAGTTGGAAAGTGGAGCCACAGCAATTTCTGGTTTTACGGGAGATTACGCTTCATTAACCAGCAGAGCTAGCTTTCCACTTTCTGGTCAGGTAAATGGTGGAGGCTCTGCCCCTGATATTGGTGCATTTGAATTTGATGGAATTCCTGTTGACTTAACACCTCCAACAATCACCTATACCAACTTGTTAAATACGCTAGCTACGAGTAATCGTGTTCTGACCAATTTTGCTACTATTACAGATGCGAGTAAGGTAGATACTTCATTGGCCAACAGACCCCGTCTTTATTTTAAAAAATCGACAGATGCCAATGATATCTCCGGTTGGAAGTATGTGTCAGCTTCAAATACTACATCGCCATTCTCCTTTACCATTGATTATACCTTGTTGAACAGTGGTTCCGTTAGTCCGGCTGATACCATTGAGTATTTTGTTGTTGCACAGGATATGGCTACCATTCCAAATGTAGGAATCAATAATGGAAACTTTACCTTGGCTCCTTCAAGCGTAGCATTGGGTGCAACTGTTTTCCCAATTCTTGCTCCTGTTAATCGTTACAATATCGCTCAACCTCTTCCAACAACAGTAACAGTTGGAAATGGAGGAACTTATACAACATTTACCGGTACAGGTGGACTTTTTGAAGCCATCAATAACAATGTACTTGGCGGCAATACTACGGTAACTGTAATTTCTGATATTGTAGAGCCTGGAACATTTGCTTTGAATGGTTCTGGTTTTGGTGGATTTAATTTATCCATTGAGGGTTCTCCAATTCAGACGTATCAAATTTCTGGTGCAGCTGCCGGTCCGGGCTTGATTCGTTTAAGCAATGTACGCGGATTGAAAATTGATGGTGGACCAAGCAAATCGCTTCGTTTTTCTAACAATAGCACTTCAGGTCCGGTATTTCATTTCCAGAATGATTGCTTAAGAGATACCTTGATTAACCTTCAAATATTAGGTAATAATACCACAACCGGTAATATCCTCATTGGTCAAACTACTGGAACACTAGGTAATGATTCGTTGTTCATCACCCAATGTTATTTCAAAGACAGTTTCTCTATTCCCACAACACATATTAACTCAAGTGGTAGTATTGGTGGGCCGAATAGTTTCAATGTTATTACCAACAATGAATTCGTTAACTTCTCGGCAAATGCCATCAATGTTACTGCAAACGGCAACGGAGATAAATGGGTAATTCAAGGCAATTCAAGCTATCAAACAGCATCACGTGCAACAGCAATTTCTGTAATTCTGGTGCAAACCGGTAATGGACACTTAATCCGCAAGAACAGTATTGGAGGAGCAGCAGTAGATAGAAGTGGAGTTCCTTTCACAAATACCTCAAGTTATATTCGAGGTATTGAGATTAGTGGACAAACTGGTGAGGCCACCTTAATTGATAGTAATTACTTTTCAAATATTGTAACCACTGCAAGTGCTGGTGTTTTCGGGGTGTACATTAACTCAGGAAATGTAAATGTAAATGCAAATATTTTCGGTGGTCAGGCCAATACCTGGGATACTATCCAAAACGGATACGATAATGGTATCATCGCAGTAATAGGAGGAACAACTGTAAATATTACCAATAACCTGATTGGAAATGTTAGGTACATCAAATCAAGTGGTGATAGAACCGCAGGAATTCTTGTTTCAGGTGCTCTCAATGGACTTGTTATTCGTGAGAATACCATTCGAGATATTTTCCACGGAGGAACAGGAACAACAACAACCTCATTCAGACCAACCGGCATCATTGTGACAGGCGGAATAACAAATTCCATAATTTCTCAAAACACCATCAGCAATATCAATTCAACAAATACTGGAACTGCTGCCTACGTGGTAAGTGGAATTTGTTTGTCGAGCACAGCCATTGCGAACACTGTGGTTTCCCGCAACCGCATTAGCGATATTGGAACTCGTGGAATAGGAACAGGAACATCTGCTCCAACTGCTTATGGCATTCAAATTATTTCACAAGGTGCAGGAAATATTTATCACAACAACCAGATTTCAATGGGTAATAATACTTCTGGTCAGACCATTGCTATGGGTATTCGGGATGAATCAACATCAACACTGGCCTGGTATTTCAACAATACTATCTTTATGAATGGTAATGTTAATGGTGGTGCCAATAATTCGTATGGTATTTTCAGAAACAGTACATCAAATATGGTGTTGCGAAACAACCTAATTGTAAATCAGCGCACCACAAGTGGAACTGGTTTTGGATTTGCAACTGGTGCAGCCTCGGCTTCTGGCATTACTACAGCAACATCAAACTACAATTTGTTTGTTGTGAATGATACGGCCAGAGTTTCTGAATTCCCAACTGGGGTAGCGTATGGGGTTAGTGCGTATAACAATCAACTGTATGCACCTGGGTATAATACTAACTGGATTGAATTGACTTCAAAAATTCCTGCTCAGGATTTGTTTGTTGATACCTTAACTGGAAATTTGAATATCAATACCAACCAACCAGTTTCATGGTATGCAAACGGAAAAGGTATTGCCATTCCGGGTTATAGCGGTGATTTCAATTCAGCAAGTGGTGTTCGTTCTGTTGCAATTGCCGCTGGACCAGTAGATATTGGTTCGCATGAATTTACAACTACCGCATTACCACCCTTAGCTGAAATCAACAAATTGCCAGCCTTGGGTGATAGCACCAGCTATTTCTTTGCAAATCGTTTGCTTGCAAAATCAGTTTGGAATTCAGGTTCAATCCCTTCAACCACCAGCTTGAGATTCTATTCTGGTGAAGTACCTGCCAATATTCCAAGTGGAGCCTCTCGTATGCATGCTTACTACACAATCGACAATGGCAGTGCCAGCAATTACCAATCAACTTTAACCCTGATGTACGACTCAAGCATGTTAGGAAATGTTGCATCGGCTTCAAGAGCTCAAGTAGCCAGATATGTTGGAACTGGAACCAACTGGTTTAGGTACACCACAGGTTCGGTAAACACCAACCTTGCATTGGTTTCTGCGAGCAATGTAATGAACGAGGGCATATTTGCATTAACCGATACTGCTTCAAACCCATTGCCTGTTACTTTGCTTAGCTTTAAAGGAATGGCTACTGGAAAGGATGCAAGTTTGAATTGGATTACCGGTTCTGAGCAAAATAACAAAGGGTTCTATTTGGAACGTTCTTTGGATGGCAAAGAATTCAAACAAGTTGCCTTCATCAAAGGCAATGGAACCACACAACGCAACCAAAGCTATTCTTACTTGGATAAAGAGGTATTTGCCTCAACTAGCAATTGGTATTACCGCTTGAACCAGGTTGATTTTGATGGAACGAATGCCTATTCATCCATAATCCTTGTTTCGAGTAAGTCCGCTCCGAATAGTGAAATTCAATTGTTCCCGAATCCTGCTTCTACTGCTGTAAGCTTGATGTTTGAGGCCAAGGAGGGAGTTTCTCAGGTTGAGTTAAAAGATATCCGTGGACGAGTTGTAAAAGGTTTAGAAGCTAAAACAACTGAAGGTCTAAATACCATTCAGCTAAACGATTTGGATGGCTTTGAACCGGGTGTTTACTTCGTTTCCATTCAACAAGATGGAAAGGTAACAACCCTGAAACTAATCAAAAATTAATTGGAGTAAATGCTCTTCTTAAAAGGCCTGCTTGATATATCAAGCGGGCCTTTTTTGTGTTAAAGGATGGATTGTACCTAGTGCTTAGCGACTCTATTTACCAATTGCGCGTAAATGACCTAAAAAGTTAGCTTGCATTTCTAAATTTTTCAGCTGGCTAATTCGAAGTTGAGGAGTAAAGGATTTATCTTCAATCTATCTTACATTCAACCTTGGCCATTTAGGTATTTTGGTACCAATTCATGCAATTTCCCTTGAATCTTGCATATTTGGCAAATGCGAAATCCCGCGAATTCAATTTTACTCGAGGTTTGTGCAGCCACTGTTCATTCTGTAATAGCAGCAGAAGAGGGTGGTGCACATCGTATTGAACTATGTGAGGCCTTAGAAATTGGAGGAACTACTCCCTCTCCCGGACTTTTTCTTCAAGCAAAACGCTGGTCTAAGTTGCCAATTTTTGTTTTGATTCGTCCCGGCACCCGTGATTTTTGCTATTCGCCCATTCAAAAGCAGCAGATGTTGGAAGATATCCATTTTTTTCGCGACAATGGCGCCGATGCCATTGTTTCCGGTGCTTTACTACCGGATGGCTCTCCTGACCTTCCCTTTTTGGAGCAGTTGGTTCATGCTTCCGGAGAATTGCCCTTCACCTTTCACCGTGCCGCAGATCACTTTTCAAACCCAGTTCAAAGTTTGATTCAACTGCGGGATTTAGGTGTTAGACGCGTGCTAAGCTCGGGAGGAAAGGCTAAAGCTATTGACGCATTGGATACACTTGTGAATTGGCAAAATAACCTTGGTTCAGAATGCATTGTACTAGCAGGTGGCGGAGTTGAATCAAAGGATGCACCTGCGTTTGCCAAGGCAGGAATCCGCGAGGTGCATGGCTCTTTTCGGAAAATAGAAAATGGTCCTATGGTGTATAGGCCAGAAACTCCTCGCTTTGGGGACGATTTTTTCTATCGCTCTGAAACTCTTACCGATTCGGTAAGGGAATTTATCACTTTAAGCAAATTGGAATGAAAATTAGAAATAAGGTCCTTGTTAGTTTTGTTTTTTATGTCGCTTTAGCAAGGCTTTCAGCCCAACAAGTTGTGCCCTTAAACTGGCAATTGAAAGCAATACATGATTCAACCTGGTCAATTGCTGCAAAAGTTCCTGGATCAGTGTATGCCGATTTACGACTTGCCGGAAAAATTCCTGACCCCTATTTCGGAACAAATGAAAACAAGGTGGCCTGGGTAGATACTACAAGTTGGGAATATGAAACTGAAATTGAATTTACCAAAGAACAGGTTGCCAATCCTATAGCCCGACTCGTGTTTGAAGGGCTGGATACCTATGCTGAAATTTGGTTGAATGATTCAAAATTGGGCGATTGTGATAATATGTTCAGGGCCTGGAGTTTCTTGCTAAAAGGTAGATTAAAAGAAGGCCGCAACACACTTAAAGTACGCTTTTTACCAACATCACGAATCGCAAAATCTGCTTACGATAAACTTCTTTCCAAGTTGCCAATCGACGAACGTGTAATTCCCCGCAAGGCCCAATACCAGTTTGGTTGGGATTGGGGGCCCAAATTAATTGGTGCGGGTATTTACAAAGCGGTTTATTTCTCCTTTCCTCAGAAAATTGAATTACGCTATTCAAGCATTCGAACCAAAAGCATTGAAAACAATACGGCTAAAATGGAACTCGAATTGCATGTTCAGGCTTCACGGAAAATGAAGCTAAATGTGAAGTTACAGGAACTTTCAAAATTGTTTAGATTAACAAATTTGTCATGGGCAGTAAATAAGGGGTTGAATAAAATTCTTATTCGGTTTGATGTTCCAAATCCTCAACTCTGGTGGCCGCATGATTATGGAACTCCTTATTTGTACACCGCCCAATTGCTTCTTGAGCAAGAATCAAATGTGCTTCACCAAGCCACTACCAAATTTGGCATTAGGCAGGTGGCCTTGCAACGTCAAAAAGATTTGAGTGGGGAAAGCTTTTTATTTCTGGTGAATGGAAAAAAGGTATTTGCCAAAGGTGCAAATTACATTCCCATGGACGCAATGCCGGGAACTGTTTCAGTACAAAAACAACAGGAGCTTCTTCTCAAAACCAGAAACGCCAACATGAATATGATTCGGGTTTGGGGTGGAGGAATGTATGAATCAGACAGGTTTTACGAGCTTTGCGATAGCCTGGGAATTTTGGTTTGGCAGGACTTAATGTTCGCATGTAGTTTTTATCCAGGTGATACCTCCTTTGTTAAACAAATTGAACAAGAAGTTAAATATCAAGTTCAGCGACTTAAAGGTCATCCCTCATTGGTTTTATGGTGCGGAAACAATGAAGTGGACGAAGCTTGGTTCAACTGGGGTTATCAAAAAGCTTATGGCTATTCGCAACAAGATTCAATTCGGATACGAAAAGAGTACGAAAAAGTATTTCATCAGCTTATCCCGGGTATTTTAAATCAACTCGACCCTAATAGGCCTTATCATGCATCATCGCCATTGTTTGGCTGGGGCCGGAAGGAAAGTATGACCCATGGGGATGCCCATTATTGGGGCGTTTGGTGGGGTGAAGAACCTTTTGAAAAGTACCTCGAAAAGGTACCTCGGTTCATGAGTGAATATGGCTTTCAAGCATTGCCAAATCGCGAAACCATGACTGAAATGGGTGCACTTTCTAAACCAGTATCCGATTCTGTTTGGAAGCAGCATCAAAAGCATTCTCGTGGATTTGAGCTTATCGAACAGGCCATGAATCGCTACGCCTTTGTGCCCAATCACATTGACGATTATGCTTATCTCTCGCAGCATCTTCAAGCAAAGGCTTACAAAATGGCGGTTGAAGCACATCGACGCGCAAAACCTTATTGCATGGGTACATTGGTTTGGCAGTTGAACGATTGCTGGCCTGTGGTTTCTTGGTCGGTACTGGATTATAATCTGCGCACTAAAGCGTCCTATCATCAACTCAAAACAAGTTACCAACCTATTGCCTTAAGTGTTTCCATAAAAGATAGCGCTATACTTTGCTATGTATTGAATGATGCTCAAATGTCGGGTGCAGATACCTTGACATGGAGCCTTAAATCATTGAGTGGAGTTGATTTACGCCAGGGCATTCGCCCTTTTAACCTGATTCAGGATTCATCTCAGGTGGTTTTAAAACTTCCATTGTCTGATTTGGAAGGATTTAGAAAAGAGGAAGTGTATTTTCAATGCAGTATTAAGAATCAAACTGAAACCCTTTTGTTAAGTCATGAAATGGACATCAACTGGCCCACTACACCCATTCTGGTGAATTGGAAACAACAAGGCAAATCCTGGTTTATTGAGCTTGAATCTACCGGCTTGCAAAAAGGGGTAATGCTGCGCGCCGAAATACCTGGAGAATTCAGTGAAAACTATTTTGATTTACTTCCCAACGAACATAAAGTAATTCGCTTTGATGCAGAAAATGAGGATAGCCTTAAATTGCACTTTCGAAGTCTGAATATGTTATACAATCAACATAAAAACAATGCACAGAATTAAACAAACTATTGCACTACTAGGTTTCTTGTTGCTACAAATACAGTTTTCTCATGCCCAGTTTTCAAGTGGGATAATTCCAAAACCTCAATTTGAAAAACCTGGAAAGGGTTATTTTCAAGTTAACTCATCCTTGCAAATTCAATACCTTCAAAAGCAAAAACAGGTTGCTGCCTCAGCACAATTTCTTAAGCAATTTTTTCATGAGGCAACGGGTTTTCATGTGCCAATTAAACCGGTTCAAAAGGCAAGTACTGGATCTGTTTTTTTAGTGCTTGATGCATTCCCGGATTCTTTAGGTTTGGAAGTGTATTCTCTTTTAGTGAATGATAAGGGTGTTTTAATTCGTGCTAAAACTCCGGTCGGTTTAATTCATGGCATTCAAAGTTTACGCCAACTTATGCCAATCCAAATTGAAAACAGGTCAGTAAAACATCCCCTTCAATTTACTATTCCTGCTACACAGATTCTCGACTTTCCTTCCTTTCGCTGGCGAGGTCTGCAGTTGGATTGTTGCCGTCATTTTATGAGCAAGGAGTTTGTATTGCGCTATATCGACTTGCTTTCGTTTTATAAACTCAATAAGTTTCATTGGCACTTAACAGAAGACCAGGGTTGGAGAATTGAAATCAAAGCATTTCCATTGCTTACTCAAATCGGCTCAAAAAGGGTAGAACAGGATGGTTCTGAATATGGTGGTTATTATACTCAGGAACAAATTCGTGAAGTAGTGGCTTATGCCAAGGCCCGCCATATCGAAATTATTCCTGAGATTGAAATGCCTGGCCATGCCCAAGCTGCATTAGCGGCATATCCAAATTTATCATGTACCGGCCAACCCTTACAGGTTGCAAATACCTGGGGTGTATTTAAAGACATTTATTGCCCGGGAAAAGAAGAAACCTTTCATTTTATTGAGGCAGTGCTTGAAGAGGTGGTCGCACTTTTTCCGGGTGAATACGTGCATATTGGAGGCGATGAAGCTCCAAAGTTTAGGTGGGAAAATTGCCAACATTGCCAGACCCGCATGCGGGATGAAAAACTGAAGGATGCGCATGAACTCCAAAGCTATTTTATTAAACGTGTAGGAACTTTTCTTACCAATCGCGGAAAGCGCATGATTGGTTGGGATGAAATTCTGGAGGGTGGACTTGCTCCTCAGGCTACAGTTCAATCCTGGAGAGGATTACAAGGTGCAATTGATGCTGCAAAGTCTGGCCATGATGCCATTGTTTCACCAACCTCTCATCTGTATTTTGATTATGGATTGAAGTCGATAGACCTCGAAAAAGTGTATGGTTTTGAGCCCATTCCTGCTGAATTGAACTCCTTTGAAGCAGGGTTTATCTTGGGAGGAGAATGCAATATGTGGACAGAAAATGCACCGCAAGAGCTTGTAGATTCAAAGGTATTTCCACGAATGCTTGCCATGTCGGAAGTGCTTTGGACCTACAAAAAAAGACCTGATTTTAATGCCTTCAAATCACGTTTGAAATTGCATTATCCCCGCATGGATGCCATGCAAATTCATTACGGTTATGAAAAGCAACCCATACGTTTTGAATCTGAAATCCTTGCCGATAAAAATGCAATTCGGATGAAAATACTTGCCGAACCACAAGAATTGAAGGTGAATTATACTCTCAATGGTTCGGCCCCAACTCCCATGTCCGCTGTTTATATGGAGCCACTACTCATTCAAACCAGCACTCAGTTAAATGCTCGTGCATTCTTGGGTGATAATCCGAATGCTGAATTGTTTAGTAGAACAATTCACTTGCACGATGGCTTAAAAGTAAACTATGAACTAAATCAATCCCCATCACAGTTCTATGCAGGTAATGGGGTTAAATCGCTTCAAGATGGACAACGTGGTTCAATTGATTTTCACGATGGTTTGTGGTTGGGTTGGCAAGATGGTAATCCGGAGCTGAAAATAGATTTAGGTAAGCCGGTAGCCTTGAAAAGGGTAGTTGCAGGGGCCTTACAAAGTATTCCATCCTGGATTTTCTTTCCTGAGAAATTGGAGCTCGAAGCGTCCAATGATGGTGTTAACTTTACCCAGATAGCCTACCTCCATTGTGCTGATTATAACCATCCTGAACAAACCCGTAACAAAGATTTAGAACTCAAAATTTTGGAGCCAAAACCATATCGATATTACCGTCTAAAGGCAATTCGACTTGATAAATGTCCGAATTGGCATGATGCTGCAGGAAGCAAAACTTGGTTGTTTTTAGATGAGCTAATGATTTTTGAATAAAGAATAGTATGAGAGTATTTTTCATTGCCTGTGTAGCTATTTTCTGCATCCAACTCAATGCGTTTTCGCAATTGGTAATTGGCGATAAGATTTATCAAGAACAAGTAAGTAAGGACTTTGACGCACGTTGCAAACAACTTCCTGCGCGTCTAGGCCCGATCCAGAAGAAACTGCAAAATGATAAGTCTGAGAAAGCTTATGCTTTGAAGTATTTATACGCATACATGCCATTAAGTGATATTGGCGATTATTCCGATGCGTTTTTTGAAGGGCAAGTGATTGCAAGCTTTAACGCATTGAGTCAAATGCCTTGGTCAAAACAACTGAGTCCGGAATTGTTAAGGCATTATGTATTACCTATTCGCGTAAATACAGAAAACCTGGATACCGCAAGGCAATATTGTTTTTCCCATTTAAAGGACCGTGTAAAGAGCATGAGCATGACAGATGCTGCGCTTGAGGTGAACCATTGGTGTCATGAAAAAGTGGTATATAAATCAACCGATGGAAGAACCTCTGCGCCATTAGCAACCATTCGAACCGCTTATGGCAGGTGCGGCGAAGAATCAACGCTGTTGGTTGCAGCATTGCGAGCAGTTGGAATTCCGGCTCGTCAGGTTTACACCCCGCGATGGGCGCATTCAGATGATAATCATGCTTGGGTTGAAATGTGGGTTGATGGGGCATGGCACTATACCGGTGCTTGTGAACCGGAAGCAGTTCTTGATAAAGGGTGGTTTACTGGTCCTGCAAAACGTGCCATGATGATGCACACCAAAGTTTTCGGAAGGTATGAAGGTAAGGATGAGGTGCTTGAATCTGGCTTTGGACACAGTAGAATCAATATCCTTTCCAACTATGCAGAAACACATGTGGTAAGCATTCAGGTTGTTGATGGAATGGGAGCTCCTGTTGCAAATGCACAAGTTGATTTTGGCTTGTACAACTACGCAGAATTTTATCCTTTAGCAACTCGAATAACCAATGCAAATGGATTATGCAGTTTGAAAACCGGTAAGGGAGATTTGATGATTTGGGTAAGTTCAAATCAAGGTTGGGCTCAGGTGAAATTGGATACACGCCAATCAAACGAACTAAAAGTTACCGTTTCTCAAAAAACTCATCAGGGACTTGAATCTTTTGAAATGGTTCCTCCGGCTGAATTACCGGTATCTGATAAGGGCACAAAGGAGGAGAATCAAAGAAATCAGGTTCGATTAAGTGCAGAAGATAGCATCCGTTCGGTTTATGTTGATGCCTTCCCAACCCAACAGCTCGTTTCTAATCGTGCAAATCAACTAAAGGTAAACGCAGATTCCTTGTGGAGAATAATCTCCAGAGCTGCTGGTAATTCGGATGTTTTATTTGCCGTTTTGGAAAAACATAAATTGCATGGAGCAATTGCCTTGAGGTTGTTTTTTAGTTTATCTGAAAAAGACCTAAGGGATGCAAATTTTGCTGTATTGGATGAAGCTGTGCAAGCAGCCAGTCAGAATCCTCAGTTCAACGGATTTTTAATTGATTATGTTTTCAACCCACGGATAAACCTTGAACAGTTGAAACCATTTCGTGGATTATTGACGAAGTCCATCAGCAAGGGTTTACAGGATTCATGCAGGAAAAATCCGGCTTATGTTTTTCAACGATTCAGACATTATGCTCAATTCGATTCAACCCAAAATTATTACGGCGTTTTGTTAAGTCCGGCTGCTGTTGCAGCATTGAAAGCCTGCGATCTGAAATCATTTCAGGTGTTTGGTGTAGCCTTGTTAAGAACCATGCAAATTCCTGCTCGAATTGAAACTGCCCGTTTAATGCCTCAAGCTTGGGTAGGGGATAAGTGGGTTGATTTGCAACCTGATGTTTCGGGTAAAGAAAGTAAAATCAAGTTAATTGTTGATTTGGCAGGTTCCGATTCCATGTACACCCCTGCTTATGGGATTCACTTCAGTTTGGCACGACTTGAAAAGGGTAGGTTCAAAACCCTCGATTATGAAGGTGATCCCGTGTTTTCCAAGTTCCCTGCCTCCCTGGAATTACCGCAAGGAACGTATCGCTTATTGAGTTCAATTCGCTCTTCAAACGGTTCGGTAAAAGGTAGCCTTGACTATTTTGACTTGAATGAAAAAACTGCAGGCTTGAAAAAGGAAGTACGCTTGTTTCAATTGACAGAAACCAGCAAAATTCTCGGCAAGGTGAGACTGGATCAATTTCCCACCTCCGTTTCTAAACAAATCGCTGCTCAGGGATTAATCCTGATTTGGATAGATCCGGTAAAGGAACCTTCCCGCCACGTACTTGCAGAAATGCAGGATTTGCGTAGACGCTTTGAAGATTGGGGCGCTAAGGTCTTAATCCTGTTTGATGACAAATCCAGCAAATCCAAAATGGATACACGCAAGTATCCTGATTTGCCCGCCAATTGTGTGTATCAGGTTGACGAGCAACTTGAATTGCAGAAACAAGTTCTGGCGGCTTTAGGTAAAACCGCCACTGAAGCATATCCGCTGATGGTTTTTATGAATGAACAAGGAGAGTTGAGTGCTTATTCTTCCGGTTATGCAATTGGCAATGTAGAGCGTATTTCAAAAACGGCCCTAAATGAACTGTATTGCAAGAAGCCGCTGCTGAAGCCATAGTTGTATCTGATTGATTTCGTATTGTTTGTGTTTTCTTGGATTGTTACAAAATTTTAATAATTATGATTTTTGTTATGGTTGTAACATGCTTATGAATTGGTTTTACCATGAAAATAGTTGAAGTAATTGGAAGAAACATTCGCTTATTCAGGGAGAGGATGGGGATAAGTCAGGATGAGCTAGCAAGCTATCTTGGAGTTAATAGGGTGATGGTAAGCTACTATGAAACAGGGGAAAGGGAAGCACCTGTTGAGGTTTTGAATAGGCTTGCAGATTTGTTTGGGATTGATTTAGCTGATTTACTTGAGGAGAATGCAAGTCATGTTAAAGCGAATCTTGCATTTGCTTTCAGAGCAGAGAGTTTTTCTGAAAACGATTTGAAAAGTATTGCCAACTTCAAAAAGATTGTCAAAAACTACCTTAAAATTTCAGATTTAATACATGAGCTTAAGTAGCAATGGATACCATACTCAGGAAAGAAGCGGCAACTTTTAGGGAACGAAATGGCATAGGATCTACCGAGCCAATTACGTTAAAAAGTTTATTAATCAAGCTAAATGTTCTGACAGTTTACAAGCCCTTATCAGGAAAATTTTCCGGAATGGCACTTTTAGCAGGTGATAAAAGGTTTATGCTTGTTAACTCTGATCATCCAATTGGAAAGCAGAACTTCACAATTTGTCATGAACTCTATCACTTGTTTATTCAGGACGAATTTTCATCCGTACAATGCATAACTGGTAGATTTGATAAAAAGGCGGATAGAAACGAATACAATGCCGATGTTTTTGCAGCTTATTTGCTTATGCCAGAGGATGGCATATTGGAACTAATTCCAAATGAAGAATTGAAAGGTAAGAATAAAGTTAGTCTTGAAACCCTCCTGAGGATAGAACACTATTATTCTTGCAGTAGACTAGCTTTGTTGTATAGGTTGAGTTCCATGAATCTTATTGGGCCTGAAAAGTTTCAGCAGTTTAAGTTTAATGTGATTCAAAGTGCAGCGCAATATGGCTACTCCAATGAGCTATATAAGCAAGGAAATCAAGATGAAATAATTGGGGATTACGGACAACTGGCTAAAAGATTATTTGAGGTAGAGAAAATATCGGAGTCTCATTACTTGGAATTAATGGAAGATATTGGTAAAAATGTAACCAAGGAAGATTCAAATGAATGGGAATTCTGAAAAGTTCATTTTGCTTGATTCGGATGTAGTCATTCATTTCTCCAAAGCCGGAATGGTTTCCCTGCTCAAACAACTATTTCCAAATCGGCTATTAATATTGGATGTAGTAGTTAAAGAGTTGATGAGGAAGCAATCCTTTAGGCATGAAATGGAAAACATACTCAAGTTTAAAATAGCAAGTGAAATTCCACTTCCAATTACCAATAAAGATATTTTCTTGAATATGCAAAGTTGAAATCCACATATGGGGACGGAGAAAGTGCTTGTATGGCCTTTTGCAGATACAGTGATGATATTCTTGCAAATAGTAATGTTAAAGCGTATTGCGAGGGGCATTCAATAACCTACATAACCACAATGGATATTCTTTTAGAAGCATTTAAAAAGAAGACTATTAGTGAAGCCGATTGCAATAAGTTTATTAACCAGGTCAAAAGCAGGGGTAGTAAATTGCCTGTTGATACTATAGATGAGTTTGTTAAAATGAAGGGAAAATAAGCCCCAAAAACAACTAAATTCGAGTTAGAGAAAAATCCAATGGCACCAACTTTTTCTTGGTTTCAAAAGGGTTTTCGCTTAAAACTAGTTAAAAATTTCCGCCTGCTTAGCATCCATCAATACCTCCCGAATGCTTTGGTAGGTGTCTAATTCAAGTGGATTGAGTTCTTTCCAATTGAACCATTTTACCTCGGTAATGTTCTCTTCAGTTTGAGGAACAGGAACACCCACAAACTCGGTTTTCATGAAAAACCAATAGGTGATTTTTAAAAACCGATGGCCTTGCAATTTGTAGGTATGATAGCTGTTGCCAGCCGGTGCAAGAATCTTTAATTTATTGATTCCACACTCTTCTTCAACCTCCCGAATAGCAGCTTGTTCATTGCTTTCTCCCGGATCTATTTTGCCTTTTGGAAGATCCCATTTACCCAATCTTTTAATGAGTAAAATCTCTTGTTGTTCATTAAAAACCAATCCACCTCCGGCTTCAATGGAAATAAAATGGGTTCGGAACTCATCAAATAGCAATTTGGGATGAGGGTCCTGAATCAAAATACCTTTATGAGCCATTCCTTCAATATCTCTAACCCATTTCATGATTTCAATATCCTCGGGGTTGCTTAAATGCACCAAGTCTTTAAACCGTTCCTCTTGAAGAGCGGTTTTACTGAGAATGAATGGCTTATCGTTAATGAAAATTTTATACATTTGCCGGCATGAATAACAGCTCAAACGCTGCTGCAAAGATAGCACAATTCCTGCTCGAAATTAAGGCAATTCGCCTCCAGCCCGAAAATCCATTTACTTGGGCCAGTGGTTGGAAAAGTCCCATTTATAGTGATAATCGTCTTTCTTTATCGTATCCTGAAATCAGAACATTTGTTAAACAGGCCATGGGCGAATTGATAAAAACCAATTTTCCTAACGTGGAGGCCGTAGTTGGTGTTGCAACTGCCGGAATTGCCCCAGGTGCGCTTATTGCCGATGAACTCAATCTTCCATTTGGATATGTTCGCTCGGAAGCTAAAAAACATGGAATGGGTAAACAAGTGGAAGGGAATATTCCAGAAGGCTGTAAGGTTGTGGTGATTGAAGACTTGGTTTCAACCGGAAAAAGTAGCTTGCAAGCTGTAGATAGTTTAAGAGCGCATGGTGCAGATGTACTTGGTCTGGCTTGTATTTTTAAGTACGGATTCGAGGCTGCCGATAAGGCTTTTCAAGATGCGAACTGTACCTATGTTTCTCTTAGCAATTACCATGTATTGCTAGAAACTGCCCTTAAAACCGGTGCTATTCAGGAAGAGCAACTCGGGTTATTGGCCAATTGGCGAAATGATCCGGGCAATTGGGGGAAATAAATGGGCATGTACCGGGTGAAACTTCACCCCAATCCCTTTGTCACGATTTATACTGCCTGGTTCAGTCTGCTTATTGTGGTGCAGTTTATTTTGCTGTATCCGCTTATCTTTATTTTTCTTAGCTTCAAAGCATGGTACCCTTATGCACATGCATTAAGGAGGTTCATTTTCAGAACAAGTTTTCTGTTTTCTGGAATGCGCCTTAAAACGGAACTCCCAGCCGGTTTTAATCCTAATCAAACCTATATTATTCTGGCAAATCACGGCTCGCGCTTAGACATTGCTACCCTTGTTCTAGGAATTCCTCAGTGTTTTTCATTTTTGGCAATGAAGGTTTTTCTCAAAGTGCCTTTATATGGCATTTGGTTTAGAACCTTGGATTTAGCTGTAAACAAAAAGGATGCAAAGGATGCTGCACGTGCCTTTTTGCAAGTGAAGGAAACACTATTAGCAGGAAGAAGCGTGGTCGTTTTTCCGGAGGGAACAGTTTCTCCTCATGTTCCCAAACTTATGCCTTTTAAAGAAGGTGCTTTTAAGTTAGCTGTTGAAACCGGTTTGCCGCTGCTTCCAGTTGTAATTCAAAACAACTATAAGCTGGCTCCCGATAAGCATGTGTTTGAAATGTATCCTGGACTGGCAAAACAAATTGTGCTAGATCCCGTATGGCCTGAATCTAAATCCAGCGAAGAGTTATTGGTCGAGGCCCGCGCAAAGTTTCAGTCCATATTGGCAACTTGAACAGAAAACTCTACATGCAATTCGTTAATAGCTGCTCTTCCTAATGAAATTCCATCGAACAAGTTGGTTATTTCAATGGAAGGTCCGTTTTTTGAACTACTGAATGAAAATTACCAGAAACCCTTTCAAAATCATTTACATCCTTTGGTTGCTATTTACCGTAACGGGTATTTTTTTTCTCATATATCCGCTAGTTAGGTATGCCTTAGCTAAACCTGAAAGATATCCTTTTGGTCATAAACTTCGGGTATTCTGGGGTAAGGCCCTTCTGTTTTTTGGTTTGGTTCGATTGAAGACCGAGTTTGAGCAATCTGTCGATCCCAAAGGCGTTTATATCATCACACCCAATCACAGTTCTTATATTGATATTGCAACCATAACAACCGGTTTGGATATGCTCGATTTTAGCTTTATGGCCAAAGCCGAATTGTTAAATATTCCACTTTTTGGGATTTGGTTCAAAACCATAGACATTGCAGTTGACCGCAAAAATGCCCGAAAGGCAGCTGAGGCCTATATCAAAGCAACCCGCTTTTTTAGTTCAGGTCGCTCCTTGGTCATTTTTCCCGAAGGAACCATTGGACCGCAAATCCCAAAACTCTTGCGCTTCAAAGATGGTCCTTTTAAACTTGCTATCGAAAAGCAGGTAGATATTTTGCCGGTGACTATCATCGACAACTACAAGATTTTCAATGATACCGGTGTAATATCAGGAAGACCCGGAAAGGTTTACCAATATATTCATGCGCCTATTTCCACCAAAGGGATGACCCAGGAGGATGTAGAGGGTTTGAAAAACAAAGTGTATCAGATAATTGAAGCTAAATTAAAGGAATATGGAAATTAACGACGAGACGATTGATCGCCTGTCAGATCTTGCTAAGCTTGATTTTGAAGGGGAAGAGAAAGAGGCAATAAAAAAGGATTTGAACCGAATCCTTACCTATTTTGAAAAATTAAATACAGTAGATACTGAAGGTGTTGAGCCTCTTATCTTCATGTCGGATAATGTAAACTTACTTCGAGAAGATGAAGCTCATGTAAGCATTACCAAGGCAGATGCACTTAAAAATGCACCCTCAAAGGATTCCGATTATTTCAGAGTTCCTAAATTCATGGATAAATAATGGCTGACGAGGTACTGGAAATTCGCGGCATTGGAAGATCCTATGCCATAGGAAATGAAGTTGTTCAAGCACTTCGAAGCGTAGATCTCAGTATCAAAAAGGGAGAGTATGTTGCCTTGATGGGTCCTTCTGGTTCCGGAAAATCAACCCTAATGAATATCCTGGGTTGTTTGGATACGCCAACCAAAGGCGAATACTTGTTGAATGGAACCAATGTAAGCCACATGACAGATAATGAACTGGCTGAAATAAGGAACAAGGAAATTGGTTTTATCTTCCAAACCTTTAATCTATTGGCCAGAAATACTTCATTGGACAATGTGGCCTTGCCGCTGGTTTATGCGGGAGTTTCAAAAAAAGAAAGGCTAGAGCGTGCAAAAAAGGCCTTAATGAGTGTGGGTTTGGGCGATAGAATGGACCATAAACCCAATGAACTTTCAGGTGGTCAAAGGCAACGTGTGGCCATTGCCAGAGCTCTTGTTAATAACCCTGCCATCATTTTAGCAGATGAACCAACCGGGAATTTAGATACCAAAACCTCCCATGAAATCATGGACCTCCTGGAAGAAATTCATCAAAAGGGAAACACGGTAATTGTTGTTACTCACGAAGAAGATATCGCCAAAAGAGCCAAGCGCATTGTTCGTTTGCGCGACGGTTTGGTGGAAAGCGATACCCTTAGTTAATTAGAATTAAACCTAAGGTTTGAATTAGTTCAGGAAACCTTCAAAATAAAAACAGTTTTTAAATTGGTCTTTCAGATGAATAGGGGAATTGAAAATTCCATATACTGAAGATCCACTTCCACTCATGGATGCATAAATTGCGCCGGATGAATAGAGCGCTTCTTTGATTTCTGCAAGTTCTGGAGCAAATGCGAAAACACTGGGCTCAAAATCGTTCGTTAGTTCACCTTTCCAATGATGTACGCCGGCTTCAACAAGCTGTTTTAAGTTCTCGGGATTGATTTCTCCTCTGCGACTTACCCTCGAAAATGCCTGTGCAGTTGAAACGTGTATTTCAGGTTTAATCAACACAAACCAAAAGCCTTTTAATTGCATCTGAACAGGACTGAAAATTTCTCCTCTTCCTTGGGCAAATACAGCCTGATTGGAAATAAAGAAAGGACAATCGCTTCCCAGTTCCAGCGCCAGGTTTTCCAATTCTTGCTGAGGAATATCCAACGAGAAGAGTTTGTTCAATAACTTTAAGGCAAATGCTCCGTCCGAAGAACCACCTCCCAAACCTGCGCCTGTTGGAATGTTTTTGAGAAGAGCAGCCTTTACGCCGGGGATTCCAAATTTCTTCTGAATCAGCTTAAAGGCTTTTGCTACCAAATTTGAGGTAGTATCACCTTCAACCTGAATTCCAAAATTGCGGAGCTGAATGGTATCACTTGTTGGATTAACAATCATTTCAAGCGAATCCGACAATGGAATGGGATAGAAAATGGTTTCTAAGTTGTGATAACCGTCCTCTCTTTTGTTGAGAATATGGAGGCCCAGGTTAATTTTAGCATTTGGAAATACCAACATATCAAATAAGCTTTCCGCGTTTCAATAAAAAGGGATAGAGAATCTGGTCGAAATCACTGCCTAAGAAGGCATTCACCAATTCAACTTTGTATTGCAAACAACTTACCTCAAGTTCATTTCTAAATTTATTCATTTCATGGAGATAAGCTTCTTGAATGGCATTGGGTTGAACTTTCACACGCTCGCCGGTTTCAGAATCGATAAAGACATAAGGCCGATTGCTAAAATCAAATTCGGCCTCTGATTTTTTATCGCCTACATGAAACAAAATGACTTCATGTTTTTTGAAGCGCAAATGCTGTAAGGCTTGCTGAATGCTGGAATCACCGCTTTGGTAAAAGTCTGAAAAAACAACTACCAGGGATCTTTTGTGTAAGGCTTCGGCCAACAAATGCAGGTTCTCTGCGATGTTGCTTGTTTTTGAGGCTTGCTTATTTGCAAGCATTTCTTCCATTTGTTGCCAGAGGTAACGAATATGTACCGAGTTGCTCTTAGCTGGGGTATGAACGCGAAGTCCATCATCAATTATGCTTAAACCCGCAGCATCTCTTTGCCTTTTGAGTAGCTGAATGATGCTGGCGGCAGCAATCACCGAAAAGCGCAATTTACTTAAGTCTTGGTCAGGATAATACATGGAGGCCGATGCATCAATTACCACCTGGCAACGTAAATTGGTTTCTTCTTCAAATCGTTTTACGAACAATTTGTCTGTTCTTCCATAAAGTTTCCAGTCAATATGGCGCGTGCTTTCTCCGGTATTGTACAATCGGTGTTCGGCAAATTCAACAGAAAAGCCATGGTATGGACTTTTGTGCATACCGGTAATGAATCCTTCCACCACTTGATTGGCAAGGAATTCGAGATTGGGGATTTGAATCAGGTCTTCCTGACTAAGCCTGAACATGTGAGCAGATAAAAAAGAAGCGGTGGCCAAAGGCCACCGCCAACTAATTACATTTGAGCGTCTAGTTTACCTGCAAGGATATGCTTTGGAACTGCACCTACTTGTTTGTCTACAAGTTGGCCTCCTTTAAATACCAACAAAGAAGGGATACTCATGATGCCATAATTCATAGCAACCTGCGGGTTGAAATCCACATTGAGTTTTCCAATTACCGCTTTTCCTTCGTATTCTTTCGCCAATTCTTCTACAATTGGTCCTACCATGCGGCATGGACCACACCATTCAGCCCAAAAATCTACCAACACGGGCTTGTCTGATTTCAGCACCACTTCCTCGAAGTTGCTGTCTGTTATTTCTAGTGCCATATTATTATTTGGTTCAGTGTTTTATTTACGCAAGATATATGCCAACCCTTTAAAATACCATTGTGTCAGTTTAGTCGGGGTTCAAGTCCCATTAATTCAAGCTCTTTTATCACTTCGTTGTTCGGATTCACCCTGAGTTTGGTTGACATGACCCTCAATCCTTGGTTTTCCAAGTGGTCAATTAAATCAAAATAAACATTGCAATTGCCGGGTTTGTTTGAACCCAAAGAAACAAAATAATCCAAAAGTTCACGATTCATTTTCTCCAATTCAACTTTAACCGTTAGTTTATTGAAGTATTTCTCCCTAAGCTCCGATAGCATTTCAATGCCTTGAATTTTCACTTCAAAGTCGTCTTCTTTTTGCCACCTATTTTGCACCTTTCCTCGAATAAACAGGAAGTAACCCACTTCCATGTATTTTCGATTGTCGAGGTAATCGTTGTTAAACAAAGCAAACTGGAAGGTGCCGGATAGATCTTCAATGGTAAGACTGCCATAATTTTTTCCCATTTTAGAGACTCGGTGTTCAGCTGCAGTTACCATTCCCACAATCTTGATATCCTTATTTTTTAAAGGAGCGAGCTCTTTTAAATCACTTAATGAATGTGTTACGAGTTTTTCAATTTCAATTTTGTAAGGGTCGAGTGGATGCCCGCTTAGATACATACCAATCATTTCTTTTTCCAGTTTCAACTGGTACATAAGTCCCCAGGTTTCGCAAACTGGGATAGGGGGTTCAGGAATAACCACACCACTGCTTTCTCCAAATAAACTCATACTTCCTGATGAGGCATTGGTTTGAACGGAGTTGCCATAGCGAATGGCTCGTTCAATCAGGTTTATTCCATCCTGTCCCAGATGGAAATACTGGGCACGATGCACTTCTTTAAAACAATCAAATCCTCCTGCATAGGCCAGGGCTTCCAGTGTTTTTTTGTTAACAGCCCTTAAATTAACTCGCTTGGTCAAATCAAAAATGGAAGTAAAGGGTCCTCCTTTGCTGCGTTCTTCTAAGATAGATTCCACAGCACCTTCTCCTACACCTTTAATTGCGCTCAATCCAAAGCGAATGATTCCATCCTTGTTAACTGAAAAGTTCATGAGCGATTCATTCACATCAGGACCAAGAACATTCAATCCCATGCTTTTGCATTCCTCCATGAAGAAGGCAACATCTTCAATATTTCCGCTTGAATTGCCTAAAACCGCAGCCATATACTCAGCAGGATAATGTGTTTTAAGGTAGGCGGTATGAAACGCAACATAGGCATAACAAGTAGAATGCGATTTGTTGAAGGCATATTGCGCAAAGGCTTCCCAGTCGGTCCAAATTTTTTCAAGTTTATCACTCGGGTGACCTTTTGCCGCGGCCCCTTCCATAAACTTGCCTTTCATTTTGTCCAGGGTTTTCTTGTCTTTTTTACCCATGGCTTTACGCAGCACATCGGCATCACCCTTAGTAAATCCGGCTAATTTTTGAGAAAGCAACATTACCTGTTCCTGATACACCGTAACCCCATAAGTATCTTTGAGGTATTCTTCCATTTCCGGAAGGTCATAGGTAATTGGTTCCTGACCATGCTTCCGTTTGATGAAAGTAGGGATATAGGCCAAGGGTCCCGGCCTGAACAAGGCATTCATTGCAATCAAATCCGAGAATTGGTCGGGCTTCAGGTCCTTGAGGTATTTTTGCATACCCGCACTTTCAAATTGAAAAATGCCATTTGTTTCGCCGCGTTGAAAGAGTCCATAGGTAGTTTGATCATCCAAAGGAATCTCATCTAAAACAATTTCTACTCCATGATTGGCTTTGATAAAAAGCAATGCATTCTTCAAAATGGTTAAGTTCTTCAAGCCAAGAAAGTCCATTTTAATAACGCCGGCATCTTCAATTACCTTGCCCTCGTATTGGGTAACCACCAGGTCTGAATCTTTTGCAACCGCAACGGGTACAATTTCCATAAGGTCCTTGGGGGCAATAATCAAACCTGCCGCATGAACCCCTGTTCCCCGCACCGAACCTTCCAGTTTTTCGGCTTCTTTTAATACTTTGGCCTTAAGGTCTGTGCCATTGTAAATCTCTCGAATCTTGGTAACATTCGCCAATTCATCGCTATCAAGCCCTTCTTTGTCTTTTAAACTTTTATCGCCATCCATGGGCGCATGCAAAACCCGTTCTAGACTAATTCCCGGTTTTGAAGGTACAAGTCCAGCCAAGGCATTTGATTCTGGTAATGGAAGGTCCAATACTCTGGCAACGTCTTTGATACTGGATTTGGCGGCCATGGTGCCATAGGTTACAATCTGTGCAACCTGATTTCTTCCATATTTGTTGATTACATAATCAATTACTTTTTGTCGTCCCAGGTCATCAAAGTCCGTATCAATATCGGGCATTGATTTACGGTCCGGATTCAAAAAACGTTCGAATAGCAAATCGTATTTGATGGGGTCGATATTGGTAATTCCAATGCAATAGGCAACCGCGGAGCCGGCGGCAGAACCACGGCCCGGACCAACAAAAACGCCCAAATCACGACCCGCTTTGATGAAGTCGGCTACAATCAAAAAGTATCCTGCAAATCCCATGGTTTTAATGGTATGCAGTTCAAAGTTTAATCGCTCTTCAACGTCAGGAGTAATTTCTTTGTACCGTTCTTTGGCACCTGTAAAGGTTAGGTGATGGAGGTAATCATCCTGACTGGTGAAATTGGCAGGTATCTCGTAATTCGGCAATAAAATATCCCTTTTCAGATTGAGCGTTTCAATCTTGTCAACAATGGCATTGGTATTGTCAATGGCTTCAGGAATGTCTTTAAAAAGCTCAGACATTTCCGCGGTAGTTTTGAAGTAGAACTGATCATTGGCAAAGGCAAAGCGCTTGCCTTTTACATTCACATCATCGTCTGAGAAATCTTTGAGGGTAGGGGTGCTTTGTTTTTCGTTGGTATTGATACAAAGTAAAATATCATGAGCATTTGCGTCTTGTTGGTCCACATAATGTGAGTCATTGGAGGCAATTATGGGCACATTGTACTTCTGGGCAAACTTCAATAGCACTTCATTCACCTTGTTTTGGTCAGGAATATCGTGGCGCTGTAACTCGATGTAGTAATCCTCACCAAACAAATCAAGCCACCATTTAAACTCTTTTTCACCTTCTTCTTCACCTTTTCTAAGAATAACACGAGGCACAGAAGCTCCCAAACAACAGGTTGTTGCGATTAATCCGGTATGGTATTTCTCAACAAGTTCTTTGTCGATACGCGGGTATTTCCCATACATGCCTTCCGTATATCCTAGTGAGCAAAGTTTTATGAGATTCTGATAACCCTCTGCATTCTTTGCAAGGAGCAACTGGTGGAAACGCTGGTCTTTATCGTCTTTGGTAAAGCTTCGTTTGTGGCGATTGGCAACCAGGTAAAATTCGCATCCTACAATGGGTTTTACTTTTAAAGTACCATCATCATGTTTGTGCTTGTATGCTTCTGCTACAAATTCAAAAGCCCCAAACATATTGCCATGGTCTGTGATGGCAATGGCAGGCATATTGTCTTGAATGGCTTTTTTGTAAAGAGAACCAATTTCAGCGGCACCGTCAAGCAGGGAAAATTGTGTATGTACGTGTAAGTGAGAGAATTTCATTCGTTGTGTTCAGATTTTCTGAATCTACGAATTTAGGTTAGACCAAAGGCTTTCGGGCTGATGTTGAAAAATGAAAGCCGTTTCAGTTTTATAGGGCCTTTAGCAGGTGTACAACTTCCTGCATGTTTTGTTGCATCATACAGTTAAAATGCTTTTTGGGACAAGCATTGAAACCAATTTTTGAACAAGGACGGCAACTTAAACCCTTGACTTCAAGTTGATAATTTTCAATAATATGCTCACCATAGTAAGGGTACATCCCCAATTCAGGAATAGTGTTTCCCCAAAAGCTGATTATTGGTTTCTTGAGGGCTGCTGCAATATGCATCAATCCGGTATCGTTGCTCAATACTGCTTTTGCGCGTTCAACTACAGCCGCACTTTGGTTGAGGTTTAACTTTCCGCAGAGATTCAATACTCTTTCTTTACAATGCGCTTCAAGTTGTGCACCTTCTTCTAAATCTTCAGGGCCACCCAAAAGGACAAACTGGTGAGCACTTGAATCAATTACCTGTTTGATTTGACTAATCGGCAATTGCTTGGTTTTGTGCTGCCCTCCAATTGCCCATGCGAAGAAAGAGTCGGGCAGATTGAATTTTTCAAGTGACTGCCTTGCTTCATTCGGAATAAAATAGTCTAAGCCCAAGCCATCGTTTTTTACTCCAAAGCTCTCCAAGGTTTCTAGGTATCTGTCAACAATATGAACCTTTGGGAGAACCTCTTGTTTGAGGCTAACAGCTTGCATTTTTTCGATGTTCAATTTGTTGAAGCTGAATTCGGAAGTTTGAAGCACCGACTTTATAATTCGGGTTCTTAGGTTGTTGTGAAGATCAATTACATAATCAAACCCAAGTTGTTTAAGTTCTCTTGCTTTTTGAGCGGGGTATTTATCCAACAAGTGTAATTGGTCTATATAAGGATTGTTCTCAAGGAAAACTGCGTAAGAGGCTTTTGAAAGCAAGTGAACCTCAGCTCCTAACTGGAGTTTTAATGCCCGGATTACCGGTGTGCAAAGTACGATATCACCGATGGAGGAAAAGCGGATAACTAGAATTTTTAGGGCACTCATTTGATGTGTGCAAGATACCAAACCCAATCAAATTGCCTATAATCGTGCACATGAAAAATGGGCAGCTTACTGATATTGGAAATGGAATTCAAATTTGGAGCACGGATGAAGGTGAAGGGGATACAACACTTGTTTTTGTGCATGGACTTGCCAATTATCATGGGGTTTGGTTGAAAAATACCCAAGAACTAAGAAATCATTTTCGTTGTATTTGCATTGATTTACCAGGCAATGGATTGAGCAGCAAAGCTGAAGATCGTCCCTATTCTTTGGTATTTTATGCCGAATGTGTTTACCGTTTTATGCTTGCCAAAGGAATAGAGAATCCGGTTTTGGTTGGGCATAGTATGGGTGGTCAAATTGGTTTAATGCTTGCTTTAAGGTATCCGGGATTTTTGTATTCCTTGGTATTGGTTGCGCCTAGTGGGCTCGAATACTTTACACCTACCGAGCGGGTTTGGCTGAAGCAATTGATGAGCCTTGGCTCCTGGATAAATAATGATTTGGGTTATTTGCGTTCAGCCATTCTGCAAAGCTTTTATCAAAAAGCAGAAGAACAGGCAGCGCCAATTTTGGAAGATTTAACACGTCTTTTTGCTCAGCACGAAGGTCTTCATTGGGGCAAAATGGTTCGAGCAAATATTAATGCGATGCTTGATGAACCGGTGCATCCTTTTCTAAATCAGTTGCAGGTTCCGGTATTGGTACTATTTGGTTTAGAGGATAAGCTAATCCCCAATAAATTGGTTCATCCTGGGTTGAGCATTTCTGAAATTCTCCGTCAGGCAGATGCAATGATTCCAAGCTGTAAAACGAGTTCAATTGAAAAGGCAGGGCACTTTGTTCAATGGGAAAAAGCACACCAGGTAAATCAAAGTATTATCGAATTTTTAAAGCGGGATTAAACTTCTTCCTTCTTTAAAACCATTACAGGAATCGAACATTTCATTACCATTTTCTCGCTAATGGAACTGGTAAGCAAGTTGTCGAACCAACCATGATTGCTCCTAAACATAGCCAGTATTTGGGTGTTTCCAGGATTGAGAGCCTGCGCCAATTGTTCATCTAAACTTTTCTCTAGAATACCTTTCTTGATGCTTAATCGAATATTTCTGTATTGATGGGCCTCGATGTACTTTTCTGCATCAAGCATCATTTTTTCGCTTTCAGCACCTGCATAATCAAAATAAAAAATCTCAAGTACCGATTGAAAAACCTTTGAGAAAGGAACCAAAATATTCAACTCTGCATCCAAATTTTTTAAGTCGGATGCATAAACAATATGGTAAATAGGAGAAAACCGGTAATTGGATGGTATTGCAATTACTGGTTGCTTTGCACGCGCAATCAGATTGGAGGCATTACTTCCCAATAGGTATTTTTTCCAACCGCTGGCACCATGTGTTCCAAGAATAATTAAATCCGCTTTTACCTCATCCGCTGCGGCACAAATTCCATCATCAACTCGATTTGAAAAATTAACCACAGCCCTTGGGCTTCTTATGCTTGGAAAATTCTCCAGTTCTGCTTGATTTTTGAAGGATTCTATAAGCAGGTTTTCTTCATCAAGCTCATCAGAATAATAATTTTCGTAGGGGATTTCTGAAATGGGCATCACTTCAGGAATCGCATGATAAAGTACCAACTCACTTCCGGTTTGTGCAGCAAATTCAACCGCATAGCGCAATGCATTTTTTGCTTCAGGTGAGTAATCCGTTGGAACCAAAATGGTAAGCATAGGCAAGAAATTTAGCTCCTCTAATATAAAAAAATAAGAAATTAAAACAAACCTGCTGCATCAGCCCTTCGTTCTTCTTCTTCAAAGTAGCTGTCAATTTTTAGCTCCTTGCTATCAGCAGCCCTAGTGGCTAATTGGTCGCAACGTTCGTTTTCAGGATGTCCGGCATGGCCCTTTATCCATTGAAAACGTACCTGATGTTTTCGAAATACCTTAAGGAATCTCATCCACAAATCAGGATTTTTTTTACCAGCAAAGCCTTTCTTTTCCCAACCAAAAACCCATTTCAGCATCACCGAATCGCAGACGTATTTGCTATCCGTGAAGATTTCAACTTCTGCATTTTCTGCCTTAATGCTTTCCAAACCTACAATAACAGCTAGCAACTCCATTCGATTATTTGTGGTTCTTCTGTATCCATCACTTAACTCCTTGTAGTGCGGACCACTTTTTAAGATAACCCCATAACCTCCATTTCCCGGGTTTCCTCGGGCTGAACCATCTGTGTAAATCGTAATTTTCAAGGCCGCTAATTTAGGTAGCTCAAGGCAAGCAACAAACTTCAATCTGCAAAGTAATTTTAATTTTCATTTTTTGTTTGAAAGAGGTTTTGCGGCATTTCTCCTTACCTTCGCGTTGCTTTTTTTAATGGCACTTGCCATGATTCAGTATTTTAAAAGTTCATACAATAGGCTTGAGGAACTCAATGGCCCTGAGAAGGACTGCTGGATTAATGTGGTTAGTCCAACCGGCAAGGAAATTCAAGAACTCTCTTCACGTTTGTTGATTCCAAGTGAAGTGCTGAATGATCCACTCGACCCGGACGAAAATGCCCGTGTTGAAAGTCATAAAAATTGCATGTTGATTGTAAGTCGTATTCCTGTTGAAAATCAAGAAGGGGAGGATTTGGCTTATACCACCATTGCAATGGGTATTATCCTCAAACGGGATATGATTATTACGGTGAGCAGCAGGCCTACCGAAGTAATTCAAGGATTCAAGGACAATAAAAACCGGAATTTTTACACCTCCTTTCGCGAAAGATTTGTGATGCAATTGTTCTTTAAGACATCTGTACTTTACTTGAAGTACCTGAAGAGCATCAACAACAAAGCAAATGATATTGAACGAACACTACACCGTTCAACTCGTAACCGGGAGCTTCTTGAATTGTTGTATCTGGAGAAAAGTCTGGTTTATTTTAGTACATCTCTCAAGGCTAATGAATTGATGATGCAACGTTTGCAGCGCCTAAATCTACCCGATAATGTAAAGGAACGGGAGAAGGAATTGATTGAGGATGTGAATATCGAAACTCGACAAGCCATTGAAATGGCCAATATTTACAGCAATATCCTAGGGAATATGATGGGTGCTCACTCCTCCATCATTTCAAATAACCTCAATATTACTATCCGCTTTCTTACTTCAGTAACCATTATCCTATCCTTGCCTATTTTGGTTGCAAGTATTTACGGAATGAATGTTGAATTGCCCTTCCAGCACAGTGCTTACGCCTTTTGGATTGTAGTTGTAATGGCCGTAAGTTTATCGGTATTTGGCGTACTCTATTTCAGAAAGAAAAACCTGTTTTAACCCGTAATTGGCATTTCCCATCCCTTACTGGCCAATAGGCCTGTGAAATTGGTCGTAAACTCAGTTACACTCATTCACCCTAAGGGTGCGTTAAACTTTGCTCGATAAACAGGCATTTATTTGGACAATGGCCTTCATAAAGAAGTTCAACTTTTAGTTAAAGTTCAATTTCACCGGCTTCAAGTGCTTTGTCGAGGTCGATCCAAATCAGTGTTAATTCAAAGGCCGTATAACAAATCACCACGCGCTTGGTCCCTTCAGGTGTGTCAAATTCCTGGAGACTCGCAATCTTATAGCTCCTACCTCCCATACTGCAGGGTAAGCGTTTAGCATCTATGCTGGTGTTTTTTTCAAAAAAGGCTTCCATCAAGCCTTCTCCGGTGGCTTTCTTAACTTTTGATTTATCGTATGCCGCATTGCGAGCATAGATATCAATACCCGTAAATTCAGATTTCCCCTTGGAGCAAGCTTTTATTTTCAAGCTTCCACCTACAACTAGATTCACACGTTCTTCAACAGCTGTTTTTTGGGCCGATGCCAACAAGCAGGTGCTGAAAACCAAGAGAAGCATTGCAATTGTACGTTTCATGATTCTTCTTTTTTTATTAGCTCACCATCCTTGTATTCCTCAGTCCGAATTAGCAAACCTTCGCGGTTATAATACTTCCAGGTACCCGTTTTTTTGTCGCGGGAATAATAACCGCTGGCTTGAAGCTTACCATTGGTGAAGTAAAGCGTGTAAGGTCCATTTTTTATGGCAACCGATTTATGAACCATCTCATCCGGATTCTCTTCACTACGGCCAAAACGGTATTCAAGCACATAATGAAAAATTTCCTTGATGCGGGTTTTGGCTTCATCATAGTAGGTTTTGCCTAAACCGTCTTCCTTTCCAATATCTTGTGAGTTCGCAAGAAATGGAAAAGCTAGTACAATGAGTATGAACCATGCTTTTTTCATAGGTAACTTGGTTAGTTTGGTTTGCCCCAATTGCTAAGTTCTTCCTGGCTATACAAATCTGGGAAAAATACACGAAGTTGAAAACGTGGAGGAAGGTATTTTTGCCAATTTGTACCACCAGTGGCAGCAATATCTGCCGGACTTTTCTGCAAATACCGTACCGCAGATTTGTAATGCATCAAAGGCCATTGAATATTTACAGATTTGTCGAATTCTTTCAAGGCCTCTTTCAATTCAGATTTTTGTTGTTCTGATTCAGGCAGTGAGAGATAGAGCTTCCAAAGGTTGTTATCTTCACTTTCCTTAGCCAATCTGAGCAATTCAAAGGCATATTTTTCTTCAAACTGAGTAAGGGTAAGGGTTTTCTTACCGGATGATAGTTCGGTGGCTCCTGATTTCCAGTAAATCTTCTCGAACTGTTGCTCTAATCCTGCTGACTTTAATTCTTCCCGAACAGTATGTGAAACCAAATTTGAAATGGGTGTAGCACAAATTTCAATCATTCGGTATTGGGCTGATTGAAATCCGGAAGCAGGCAAAAGACTCATCCTGAATTTGAGAAACTGAGCCGGCTCCATTCCGTCAATCATGATTTCAAAAGAATGAATCAGGTTTTTGAAATAGGAGTTCATCCGCTTCAGTCGAGCAACAAAAAAATCGGCATCTAACTCCTTCTTTTTCGCTTTGAGTTGATTGATTTCGTGAAGGGTTAATTTGAAGTACAGTTCCGTAATTTGATGATACATGATGAAAATTTGTTCATCCGGAATATCTGTCTTGGGCTTTTGAAGACTTAACAGCGTATCAATTTGAATATAATCCCAATAGCTGGTGTATTCTTGGTAAATTAAACCTTCCAGATAGGCTTTAAAATCCTGTCCGTTTTTGTCGTACTTGGTTTTTAGCTTAGCAACCAGTTCAATTACTTCCGGGTCAATTAAGTGTTCGCTCATCCTTTAGAAAATTAAAACGGACTTTTCAAATCGCTTAACAGTGGCAATACTTGGTCTTTTTCTGAAACAATAGGATGTTGTGTTTGCCATTGAATTCCAAGGGCTGGGTCATTCCAGAATAATCCACCTTCACTTGCCTTATCGTAAAGGTTGGTACATTTGTATAGGAAAATGGTATTGTCTTCAAGTGTTTCAAACCCGTGGGCAAAACCGGGCGGTATCCAAAACATGATTTGGTTTTCAGCACTGATTTCAACGCAGGCAGATTGACCATAGGTAGGAGAGCCTTTGCGTATATCAACCACCACATCCATAACTTTTCCTTGAGTTACCCGAACTAATTTTCCTTGTGCAAAAGGTGGTGCCTGAAAATGCAAACCCCTAACAGCCCCTTTTTGTGATAAACTCTGATTGTCCTGCACAAATCGGGCATCAATTCCGGCTTCTATAAAACTTTTTTCATTGTAGCTTTCAAAAAAATATCCCCTGGGATCTTTGAAAATTTTGGGTTCAATAATCAAGGGTCCCTCAATTGGTAGCTTAGTGATTTTCATTTCTTCAGATTTAGGGCAATTATAAAGATTTTGAAATGGAAGTTTTGATTTGTTCACCGACATATTTCACACGCGTTTGCAATTCAGGGCGCAAGGACTTATTTTGTTCCCGAAAACATGAATCAACCCACTGCCAAAACAAACCTCTTGATTACTGTAGCCGCTCTTGGCTATTTTGTTGATATCTATGATTTGATCGTTTTCAATGTGGTGAAAAATGCAAGTCTTACTGATTTAGGAATTAGCGGGAAAGCTTTGAAAGAGGCCGAAATCAGGTTGTTTAATTTGCAAATGGCCGGCATGCTTTTGGGTGGAATTCTTTGGGGAATTTTAGGCGATAAGCGGGGTAGAGTTAGTGTTTTGTTTGGTTCAATTTTTCTGTATTCGGCTGCCAATATTGTAAATGCATTCGTTACAGATACCTTTCAATATGGCATCACCCGATTCATTGCCGGAATTGGCTTGGCTGGCGAATTAGGGGCCGGTATTACACTTGTGGCAGAAAACATGGAGCGGGAAAAACGAGGTTACGGTACCATGATTATCGTAACCTTTGGGGCATTGGGTGCAGTTGTTGCAGGTTTAATTGGAAAGGCATTCAGCTGGCAGGTAACTTATATTGTTGGTGGCTGCATGGGATTGGCCTTGCTGCTTATGCGTGCAGGTGCATATGAAAGCGGTATGTACACACGCTTAAAAGAACAAGACCAAATCAAAAGGGGCAATATGCTTTCTTTGTTTACCAAGCGTCAATTGTTGTTCAAGTATGTTGCTTGTATTTTAATTGGTTTACCTATCTGGTTCACCATTGGTGTTTTAGTTAACTTGTCTAATCGTTTTGGCGAGTTCTTTGGTTTAACCGAATCTGTGAATGTAGCCGATTCGGTGATGTTTGCCTATTTAGGCCTCTCTACAGGCGACTTAATCAGTGGCCTGTTGAGTCAATGGCTGAGAAGCAGGAAAAAGGTTGTTCTTATTTACCTGGGATTAACTTTTGTATTGTTTATAGTTTACCTCTTCAATACCCAGGTTAGTATACCTTATTTTAAGTTCATGGCCTTTGCATTGGGATTTGCTACCGGTTATTGGGCTTTGTTTGTTACTATTGCTTCCGAACAATTTGGCACCAATATTCGGAGCACGGTTACCAATACAGTGCCCAATTTTGTACGAGGTGCAGTTGTTCCAATTACCTTAAGCTTTGCCGCATTGAGCGAACAAATGCCCATTACCAATGCCGCTTTGGTGGTTGGAATGGTCTGTCTCATTCTTGCATTTATCTCAACCTTGTTTATCAAAGAGAGTTTCAGCAAGGATTTAAATTATTTTGAAATCGACTAAGTCCTTCCTCTTAAGTTTTCGATTTGAAATAACTCGTGTGCAAATTTTCAATGGCCTTTTCATCCAGCCGATAAACTGTCCATCCCTTCATGGCAACCGCACCAAGACTTTCGTAAAAATCAATGGCTGGTTTATTCCAGTTTAAAACACTCCATTCCAATCTTCCACAATTGCGCTCCTTGGCAATTTTTACCAACTCAAGTAAAAGCTTTTTCCCATAGCCTTTTGCGCGAAATTCAGGTTCAATAAATAAATCCTCCAGGTAAATTCCTGGTCTTGAAACAAAGGTGCTGTAGTTGTGAAAGAACAATGCAAATCCAACAGGTGTGTTTCCTTCAAAGCCGAGTAAACATTCTGCAATAGCCTTCTCGCCAAATAGGTATTCAGCAATTTTCTCTTCGCTCGCTTCTACTTGGTCACTCAGCTTTTCATAAGCCGCAATCCCTTCAATAAATCTAAGAATGAGTTGGCAGTCATCCTTGGTGGCATAGCGAATTGAGAAGTTATTCGTTTCCATTTACTTCACCTCTTACAAAAAGCCCTTTGATTATTTTTTCTGTTGGTGATTCTTTGCCATCGCGGTTTGGAACCATAAGGCGTAGCTCAATTTCCCAGCCTTTGTTGGTTTTTCTTCCTTTCATAAATCCGGCTTTTACCTGCCTTGGACCAGAGTCGCGGCAGAAACAACTTTTGCTGAATACGATATTGTATTTGCTCAAATCACCGGTTACACGAAAGCTTTTTCCTTTTTGAGGAGGAATTTCGAGCAGTAGGTATTCGGTGTATTCATCGTCTGCTATCATTTCAGACTCCTTGGCCCTGAATTGGTATTTAAATACCCAGTTTTTTCCCGATTCAACAGTCACAGGAAGGTATCCATTGTCCTGTTCCGAAATCTTGATTTTTTTATTTGCTTCAAAAATGAAAATCTTTTTTTCAGGATTGAACTTGATGCCTTCATCTTGAAAAGAAAGGACCGGCAACAGGAACATTGCCAACAGAATATAGTTAATCAGATTTTTCATAATAGTATGAATTTCAATTATCATGCCTTTTTACTTGAATTAGTTGCCTAATTTTATTCGGTTTGATTATCAGTATTTTAAAGTGGGAGCTCGGCGCGTCGAAATCCAAAAACTACTTCATCTTCAAGTATTCCCAGCTTACGAATAGTTCCTTTTAGCTCATATTCAAACTTAAATCCAGCCTTAATTAATACCTGTTGCGAAGGTATATTTCTTCCCATGGTTCGGGCAAAAACGCGTTCTATGTTCGGGTTTGCAAATGCAATACCAAGCATTTCAGGAATGACTTGGCTTATTATCCCTTTACCCCAATAGGGTTCTCCCAACCAATAACCCAATTCAACACTGGGCTGAAAAATATCGGATAAGGGATGTAGGCCAATTCCACCAATAGCTTTTCCTTCATAGTCAATGCAAAATATCCGACCTTTCCCATCTTCATTTGCAAAATTGATAAATTTCAAACCGGCCTCTTCGGTATAGGGGCTTGGAAATGAATCGCTCATGTTTTGGGCGATTTTGGGATTGTTGCCGTGAAAAATCAAGTCAGGCAAATCATCAGCTTTCCAAAATCGAAGTGAATAGGGGCTTAGCATCCCGTAGGAACATTAATTTCCAAAAGGAATTTACGTGTATTTTCACCCTTTTTAGCTTCAATTCGAATGAGGTATTTAGTAGTTAATATTTCATGCGGAACCTGACTCAATTCAACTGTTGGTTCCAGAACAGATGCCATGTCTTCTCCGCATGTAGCCTTTGCCGCAGCTTTAAGCTTAGCAAAATCTAAATCCTGAAAGGGGAGGTCGTTCTCTTCTTTGAAGGTAGTTAGTCTGAATTTCTGACTCAGAACATAGGGTAACAAATACCAGCTACTTTGGTAAACAAGAATAGGGTCGGGTTCACATTGCTTTCCATCAATGGAAATAAAAAAATGCATCTCTTCCTGTTGCTCAATTTTTAAGTCATCGTATCCATTTTGTGCAATTGAAAATTCAATGTCAAGAGGATTTGTTCCCATTTCAACTTCCAAAGAAATCAGACTATCTTGGTTGTTATTTTCAGAATCGCTGAGTTGAATTCCTGGACTCATATTGAGTTCCAATTCGCCTAAAACAAGCTTTTGGCCTATAGCCTCTTGGATAGTTGCAGTTTCTTCAACTAGAGTACTGTCTTTCTCACTATCTTGTTCAAGTTCCTGACTACCCGCGCAGGCTATCATGTTTAAAAACAATAAGCCGATAAGGGTTCGACTTGTCCAAATTGAAAAGGCTTTCATTTCCATCAAATTTGTGGAAAGGAAGTAATAATTTCAAAAATAAAAAAATGTATTGCCAATTGTAGGCCATGTAATTCATGAAACCTTTTGAGGAGCTAAAACTTCAAGGGATTTTATTCATAAATAGCTGAAAATCAATCTGGAAGAGGTTGATGAAGTTACCAATTTCACCTGTTTTTTCCCAAACTGGCGGCCAAACTTTCCTTGTTACTTCGACTCACAGGAATCAATTGGCCGGCTACTTTTACATGGGTGCCATCAAATTCCGAAACAAGTTTTTTATTGATGATAAATGACCTGTGGACTTGAATAAAGTCTTTCTCGGATAGTTGTTCATAGATAGCCTGCAAAGTTTGGCGAATAACCAATCTTTCATCATTAATCAGATTGAGCTCCAGGTAATTTTTGAAAGCTTGAATGAATACAATTTCTGAAGTAGCTAATTTTCGGAAATTTGAGTTTACCTTCACTATTAGGTTGCTAACGTGTTTAGGTAATTCTTCAGCGGCTTGATGGTAATTGAGTAATGCAACTTCAATTGCAGAGAAAATATCAGCCTGTTTAAAGGGTTTAACTAAATAACCTGAAGGCCTAGATTCTGCTGCACGACGAATGGTAGGTCCATCGCTGTATGCAGTTAGGTAGAGAAACGGAATTTTATAATGGCTGTTCAATTGTTGACCTAGCCAAATGCCGTCATATTCACCTTTGATGTTGATATCTAACAATACCAGGTCTATTTTTTCTTTTTCGAGAACTTGAATTGCTTCCAGTGCATTAATGGCATCTCCTGCAACTTCATAACCCGATTGTTCGAGGTACAAACGAATTAAATCAAGTGTTATGAATTCGTCTTCAACAACTAAAACTCTTTTTAGATTCATGGTTTCAAGCACAAAGAAAACAAGCAGGTATTTATTGCAAAATCGAAGGGATAAGATGCTTGGATTTAGGGATGAAATGCATATCCATGATTTAATTCTTAATGAAAAACCTGAAAAAGCTTCCCTGCTGTGGCAGGTTTCCAAATTCAAAACGCGCATCCAATTGCCGGGATAAACCTTTCAATAAACTAATTCCGATATTGGTTTTGGTTGGGGTTTGTTCAATTGAATTCAAGCCAATCCCATTGTCGTTAATTTCAAGTTGAAAGCCGGATTGACTTTGGGTTAGTATTACCTGAATTTTTCCATTGATTTGATTGGGAAATGCATGTTTGAAACAATTGGTTATGCATTCGTTTAGTATTAAACCAATCGGAATGGCTTTATCGATATTAACCTCAATGGAATCAATTTCAGTTTCAATGTCAATTCCTGTTTTGTGGTTGAAGGATTGTCGAATCTGAAGACTAAGAAGTTCAATGTAGTTTTTTAGTCCAATACTGGTTAGGTTGCTGGATTGGTAAATGTTTTGATGGACTAGTGCCATGGAAATAATTCGGTCCTGACCTTCCCTGAATAAAGATTGCGCTTTAGGGTCAGAGGTTTTAGATGCTTGCTTTTCGAGAAGTCCGGTAATTATTTGGAAATTGTTTTTTACCCGGTGATGGACTTCCTTGAGTAATGTTTCCTTTTCGGCAAGCGAAGTTTCAAGGCTGATTTTTTGATTTAGAATAATTGAATTGTCTTTTGAAATTCTTTTGTAAATGGTGTAACCAATGATAATGCCAATAAATAGCAAAGCAAGGGCTGCATTTCGAATCCATTTTTCAATTTCTTGGGCTTCTTCAATCTTTCTAATTTCGGTTTTGTACCTTTCAGATTTCACACGCATTTCTGTTTGCCAGAGTTGCCTTTTATCGTTTCGCTTATTGAGCTTTTCTTGAATAGAGTCGGCATGTTCAAGGAAGTAAAATGCTTTTTCGTATTCCTTATTGTATCTGTACCATTTTACATAATTCTGGTACAGCATGAGCGGTTTAAATGCATGAACTTCCATTTCAACCTTTAAGTGATTAAGCAGAAATTTGGCCCTATTAAGCAGTTGCTCAATCGGTTCATAATTTCCCAGAATCATGTTCATTCGGGCTACTTCATTAACGGCTTCATACTCAGCTAACACTTGATGGTTGAGCGAATAATTGCTGCAAATGGGAATTTTTTCATACCCCAATTTGAGGTGTAATTGGGCATTTTCTTTATCACTTTGTTGAATTGAATATTCGGCCATATGCAATTGCGATAGGCTTTGCCAAAATTGTTGCGTCCAAGAATCATAATTTATCCGGTTTATTTTTCCTGAACTCACGGCATAGATTCGCTCTGCACAAGAAAAAGCTGAGTCGTAATTGCCTAATTTTGCATAACTGCTTTCTAAAAGGTTAAGTGATAAGATTTTAAATATTGATCCTTCATTTTCATATCTTTTGGCAAGTTCAAGTGTTTCAATAGCCTTTTCGTAGTCGGAAACTTCATAGAAATTCCTGCCCAATTCGTTCAGAATCCAATCCGGACCAAACCGCTTTAAGGGTTCAATTCCCAATTGTTTCAATTCTTCAAAGGTATTCAGGTATTCGTAATATGCTTGTTTTTCATTTATTCGGTGTGCACTGAAATCGAGCAATGTTTTTCTAAATCTTCCCACACAGAGTTCGGCGGGAAGCTTGTACTTTTTTGCAAGAAAAATCATTTGATTGATGCTGTTCAATACTTGAGCATCATTTCGTTTAAGTACCTCAGAAAACAGGAAATCAATATAATACCAATAAACCTCAACCTTTTCATATCCGGATTCAGCACAAAGCGTTTTAAGTTGGTCCATTTCATTGGGAAGAAGAGCTCGGATGCGTTCCGCCTTGAAAAAATCAAGCATGCTTTCTTCCGTATGGAGTTTTTGAAAATCCTCCACATTTCCTGCTTTAAGTAAACCTATCGAACCAAGTAGGAAAAATAAAAATAGCCTAAACTTCATGTGATGAATTGCTTCTACAAAAGAAAAGCCTGTGAGTTTTCACAGGCTTTTCTTTTATCTCATAAAGGGTAATCCTCTCATACTTCTACCGGCTCCTTGAAGCTTGCCAATGCTTTTCATCATTTTTCGCATTTCATCAAATTGCTTCAACAGTTGATTTACTTGTTGAATATCGGTTCCACTTCCATCTGCTATTCGTTTCCTGCGACTTCCGTTGATGATATCCGGGTTTTTGCGTTCAGAAGGCGTCATGCTATTGATAATGGCTTCTACTCCTTTGAATGCATCATCGCTGATGTCCATGTCTTTGATGGCCTTACCAACGCCAGGAATCATTCCCATCAAATCTTTCAGGTTACCCATTTTTTTGATTTGCTGAATTTGGGAATAGAAATCCTCAAAGGTGAATTGGTCTTTGAGCAGCTTCTTCTGCATTTTCTCCGCTTCTTCTGCATCAAAAACACTCTGCGCTTTTTCAACCAAACTCACAATATCACCCATGCCTAAAATACGCTGGGCCATCCTATCCGGGTGGAAAATATCCAGGGCTTCTATCTTTTCACCCATACCCATAAACTTAATCGGTTTGTTAACAACCGATTTAATGGAAAGTGCTGCTCCACCGCGGGTATCACCATCCAATTTGGTTAGGATTACACCGCTAAAATCCAACACATCATTAAAGGCTTTGGCTGTATTCACAGCGTCTTGCCCAGTCATGGCATCCACCACAAAAAGAATTTCATGTGGATTCAGTGCTTTTTTGATATTGCCAATTTCGGCCATCATCTCCTCGTCGATACTAAGACGACCGGCGGTATCCACAATCAAAACTTTAGCACCCTTTTCCTTGGCGGCTTTCAAGGCATTCTCCGCAATGGAAACAGGGTTGTTATTGCCCTCTTCAAAATAAACCGGCACATCCAGTTGGCCTCCCAATACATTCAACTGTTCAATCGCGGCAGGACGATAGACGTCGCAGGCAGCTAACATAACTGTGCGACCTTTCTTTTTAAAGAAGTTTGCGAGTTTAGCTGAATGAGTAGTTTTACCCGAACCTTGCAAGCCTGCCATCAAAATTACTGCCGGATTGCCATTCAAATTCACATCCTCGGTTTTCCCTCCGAGTAGTTCGGTAAGTTCATCGTTCACAATCTTTACCATCAATTGTCCGGGAGTTACCGATGTTAATACATTTTCTCCCAGCGCCTTTTCCTTTACGGTATCTGTAAATTGCTTGGCAATCTTGTAGTTTACGTCGGCATCAATCAGCGCTTTACGGATTTCTTTTACCGTTTCGGCAACGTTAATCTCAGTAATTTTACCTTGACCTTTTAGGACTTTAAACGCTTTATCAAGTTTGGAACTTAAACTTTCGAACATACTAGCTGAATTTTGAAGATTGCGAAAGTAAGAAATTGATGCGATTAATTCTCGTACTGCTGGTAACAGGTTTGTGGAAAGCTTGTTACTTTACCCTAGTAAATAATTAAACGGCACTTTATTATTGAGCAAAAACCCTAATATTTGAAGCAAAACAAATACCGATTTCAGATGAGAATCTTTTACATTGTTCTGGTTATTTTTTTGATTAGTAGGCCTTTAAGTGCCCAGGAAAAAATGCTAACTGTTGAGGATGCTGTGCTTAAACAACGCAGTGTACTTGCTCCCGATAGGCTTTCTCAGCTTCAATGGATACCGAATACTTCCAAATTTGCTTATGTGGGGAAAAAAGAAGGTAAAGAAGTTTTAATCGTTCAGGATGCCGAGGGTCTCAAGAGAGATACTGTTCTGAATATGTTTGATTTCAATATTGCATGGAGAAATACCATGGCAACGGAAAAGGACATGAATCGCTTCCCTTTTCTAACTTTTCAGGATGCAAACAGCTTTCGTTTTTACTACAAAAACGCTTATTACCTGTTTAAATTCAATCCCTTAAAGGTTACACTGCTTGCTAAGGCTCCCGAAAATGCAGAAGATTTGGATTATGATCCAACCTCACAAAAGTTGGCTTATACACTCAATAACAATTTGTTTGTACACGATGGAAAAAATCCTGCTCCTGTTGGCGATGCCTCAGCCGGGGATGCTTACAACAGATTGGAGATGATTACCAAAGACGGTGCATTCGGATTGTTGAATGGAAAGGGTGTTCACCGAAATGAATTTGGAATCACCAAAGGAACTTTCTTTTCACCTCAAGCAACAAAAATAGCCTTCTACAAAATGCATGAGGAAATGGTTTCCAATTATGAATTGATGGATTTTTTTGCAGCGGATACCAATCATTCCAAGTTGTTTTCACCCGATTCATTCAAAAAAATTAAGTACCCAATGGCGGGCAATGTTAGTCATCAGGTTACTGTTTTGGTGCACGACTTCAAAACCAAGCGGACAGTTGAGTTGCAAACCGGAGAGCCCCTTGAGCAATACCTAACCAACATTTCCTGGAGTCCCGATGAAGAGTATGTTTTCATTGCTGTAGTTAACCGAGCACAAAATGAAATGAAATTGAATCAATACGATGCAAGAACAGGTGCCTATATCAAAACCTTATTTACTGAAACGCATCCTAAATATGTTGAGCCTGAAAAGCCCATGGTGTTTTTACCAAGTGATGCAGGTAAGTTCATTTGGTTCTCGGAAAGAGATGGTTACAATCACTTATACCTCTACAATAGACAGGGAAAATTGCTCAGCCAATTAACCAAAGGGAAGTATGCCGTAACGGATATCGTAGGTTTCGAGCCAAAGGGCAACGGATTGTTTTTTCACGCCACCAGTGAGGATGGATTAAACAAACTATTTTACTACCTCAATTTTAAAAATCTTCAGGTAACACCAATCAACCGCATGGATGGACAACATTCAGGCATTGCTTCAACCGATGGCAAATGGATATTGGATACCTATTCAAATACCCGCATCCCTCGCCGTACCGTTTTACACGACCTTAGCGGCAAAGAATATGCAACCTTGTTGAATGCAAAAAATCCTCTGGCTGATTTTAAGCCTTGCACCATTCAATTGATTACCATCCCTTCCACAGATGCCAAAGTTAAGTTGAATGCACGAATGATTTTACCTGTTAATTTTGATTCCACCAAAAAGTACCCGGTGATTGTTTATGTGTATGGCGGTCCGCATGCCCAAATGGTTACAAATAATTGGCTTGGTCAGGCAGATATGTGGTTATATTACATGGCTCAACAGGGTTTCATTACCTTTAGTCTTGATAACCGCGGCTCTATGAACAGAGGATTGGAATTTGAAAATGCCACACACCGCCAACTTGGCACACTTGAAATTGCAGACCAACTAGCCGGAGTGAGTTTCCTCAAATCAAAAAGCTATGTAGATGAAAATCGCATGGGCGTATTTGGTTGGAGCTTCGGTGGATTTATGAGTACCGGTTTAATGACAAAAACTCCGGGTGTCTTTAAAGTAGGTGTTGCTGGTGGACCAGTTATCGACTGGAGAATGTATGAAATTATGTATACCGAAAGGTATATGGATATGCCGCAGGAAAATGCAGAAGGATATAAAAAAGCAGATTTGCTGAACTATGTAAAAGACTTGAAAGGCAAGTTGCTTTTGATTCATGGTAGCAGCGATGATGTGGTTTTATGGCAACATAGCTTAAATTATATCAAGAAAAGTGTTGAAGAGGGTGTATTGGTGGATTATATGGTTTATCCCGGACATGCCCACAATGTTTTGGGTCCGGATAGGGTGCACCTCATGAAAAAAATTACTCAGTACTTCAAAGATTTCTTATAGGCAATGGAGAAAGGTTTAGCAGAATTTAGCAGCACGTATCAAACTGGTATAGCCATTCTGGCTGGAATTTTTACGCTGGTTTGGTTGGTAAGGTTGTATTTAGTTTGGCAAAGTAGAAGTACTCGCCATTGGATTTGGAAATACAAAGGCGAATGGTTTGTTTATACCATCAAATTCATCTTTTGGATGTCAATGGCATGCCTACTCCTTGTCTTGCCAACCTGGTTTTACATCATCAGTGGATTTCGCATATTTATTTCTGATACTGTAATTCATTGGTTCGTGCTTGTATGGACTTGCATTGCAGTTCAGGAATTGATTCTTAGTTTTACTGCATCAGAACGATTGGTGAAACAATTTATCAAGCGTATTCTGCTGTTCATGTTGAGCATTTTTTGGTTTTTAGGATTTGGAAGCGCGGCATTAATCAACTTAAAAACCTTCGATTATCCCAAACAGGAGGATTGTCTTGTACTTGAATCTCCGGTTCGTGGAACCTGGAGGGCAAGTCATGCCGGCGGCCATAGTTCGGTTAATTACCACATGCTACTTAAAGGCCAGGAATTCGGTGCAGATTTGGTTAAGATTGATGAGTCGAACCGTTTTTTTCAAGGAAATGGAACTGCAATAACTGATTTTTACAGTTACAGGCAGCCGGTTTATTCGCCTGTAAAAGGTAAGGTGGTGTATTTGTTTGATGAGTTGAAAAACCAACAGGTAATGCATTCAAAAGATAGCATACATACTTTGGGAAATTACTTAGTTATTGAAAGGGAACCGCAGGTATATGTGATTTTGGGAACACTTGAAATTGGCTCCTTTAAGGTTTCTGTTGGAGATGAGGTGGAGCCCGGCACCGAGCTTGCCCAGGTTGGAAACAGTGGGAATGCCACTTGGCCCCATTTGCATCTTTCGGTTTCTACCAACTTAAATCCAATGGACTCTACCGCAAAAGGCTTGCCTTGGGTGTTGAATGAGGTGAAGCTGAACAGATGGGGACAGGAAGAGCTCCTCAACAAAACTTCTTTGATTCGAAACGACCGTTTTTCCCATGGAAACTAAAGTACTGGAAGCAATTGCAGGAAAAATAGATTTTGTGCTTTTAGGGACATTCCTGATAAGCGCATCGTTTTTGTTTTTTGGGCTCAAAAGTAGGTTCATCAAAAGGGCCAACCTGAGCCGTTATGCAGTTTTCTTTTATGCTTTTGTTTTTTATACAATTTCCAGCATAAGTTATATTGGTCTAAATGCAACTGCGAATTTTTTCTACCGGGCAGATCATTTTTTTATTAGCACTTGGGGCTATTTTCCCTACGTGCTGATTTCTTCACTTTTTGGTGCTCTGATAGGTTGGATTATTCAGTTTTCAGCCCAAAAGGTGGCGCCTGAGTACAGTTATCAACTCATCAATATTACCCTGGTTATATTAGTGCCCATGCTCATGTTTGTTTTGCTGATTGACCCCTACAATCAACAAATCAAAGATTCCGGAATTCTACCAAAATCTTATGAGGCCGGCAAGGAGGAGAATCGCTATCAGGTGGTGAATAGTGCCGATTTTCAGGAAATTGATTATAAGCCGCAACAAGAATATTTTCCTGCTATTCCCGCAGAAATTCATGATTCATTGAACATTTCAGTGCTCGGAAAAATGTTAAGTCTCGAAAACAGAGCATCCGGTTTTGTAACCACCTTCCGATTGTCAGGTTCCGGTGCTCAACAGGTTTATGTGCTTGATTCGCATGATAAAAACTATTTCATTGTTCTTGTGGTGTACTCATTCTTATCCAAAGAAGCAGAGTTGATGGTAATTAACCGTTCTGGCGAACGGGTCTTTGATAAGACCTATATCAATTATCCCAACCGTATGAGTTTAGGAGCTGATGGAAGAACAATTTTGTTGCAAACAAGCACCAATGGGGAAGTTTTTAATTTTTGTCATGCTGTTTTGTTGAGATAGTTGGAATTAATTCAAACCTTAATTAACTTGGTTTGATTACCTTGAAACAATCATTAAACCCATTTCTTATCCATGAAGGCAACGCCGGAGCACAATGAGCGAATCGCAAAAATTACCTTTGCCTCAGTTTATCCCCATTACATTAAAAAGGTTGAATCTAAAGGCAGAACAGTTGATGAGCTACATGAAGTAATTGCCTGGCTTACCGGCTTTGATGTTGAACAGCTTCAACAATTTGTTCAGGAGCAAATTAATTTTCAAGTCTTCTTTGAACGGGCGAATCTCAATCCCAATGCCCATTTAATTACTGGCACAATCTGTGGTTATAAGATTGAAGAAATAGAAAATCCTTTAACCCGAAACATTAGGTACCTGGACAAATTGGTAGATGAATTGGCTAAAGGTAGGAAAATGGAGAAAATTCTAAGGGCTCCAAACCAAAAATAGGATGGATTGAAGGAGTTTTTATTCATGAATTACTTGATTAAAACTCAATCAAATTTTTGTTTTTCCCAGGCTTTACAAAGGTCTTTTAAACCGCAAATATCGCATTTGGGGTTTCGTGCAATGCAAGTATAGCGACCATGCAAAATTAACCAATGATGGGCTGTTGCCACATATTCTTCCGGGATGTATTTCATCAATTGCTTTTCGGTGTCTAAAGGAGTTTTGGAGCCCGTAGTTAAGCCAAGCCTGCGACTTACCCGAAATACATGTGTATCTACTGCCATTGCAGGTTGATTATACACTACACTAGCAATCACATTAGCGGTTTTTCTTCCAACCCCCGGTAATTTTACAAGCTCGTTTATTTCGGAGGGCACTTTCCCATTAAATTCAGAAACCAACATATTCGCCATGCCAATTAAATGCTTGGTTTTATTGTTGGGATAGCTAATGGATTTTATCAGAGGAAAAAGAGTATCAAAATCGGTTTCAGCAAGTTTTTCAGGACTTGGAAATGCTTTAAACAAATCAGGAGTTACCATATTCACACGTTTGTCTGTGCATTGTGCAGACAAAATCACCGCCACCAGCAATTGATAGGGGTTATTGTATTCCAATTCCGTTTCAGCAACAGGTTTGTTTTCCAAAAACCAATTTATAATCTTCTCAAACCGTTCCTTTTTTTTCATGTCAGCAAATTAACAAATACAGGAACCAATTACCGAAGCTTTAGGTTTTGAAACCGATTTGAAATTCAGGGTATTTTTACCAATAGTATTCGCAATCAAACATGCAACTTACAGCGAAATCCTCTTGCCGCATAGTACGAGGAGGCACCATTGTGATAAACAAATACTTGATTGTATCGCCTATCGCAAAACAAAGCTCCACCCAACTTGCGAATTTCTGCCGGAGTAAGTATCCAGCTGGAAGTTTTTAAATCAAACTCACCAAGGGTTTGTAGATATCGGTAATCGGCCTCATCAAGCAGGATCAATCCTTTACTCGTAGCTAGTTCCAGGGCAGCATTTTCGGGTTTGAATTCTTTGCGTTCATCCAAGGCTTTTTTGTCGTAGCAATAGCTTCTACGACCTTTAGGACTTTCCTTGGAGCAATCCATAAAAACGATTGAGCCATCCGGCAATAGATTGGTAACATCGGGTTCACCTTCTGTTTCTTCCATCCAAGCAAGTGAACTAAGTGCCGACTTATTCTTCTGAAGCCGATTAAGGACTTGTTCCCAACCGAGGTGGGGGTGTCTGTTTTTATTTTTTTCAAAACGAGCTTTCAGGTTGGCTACTAAAGTTTCGTGTTCTTTCTTCATGTGATGATTGTGGTTTGAATTTATTTGTCAAGCAATCCTTTGCCTTGCAGGATTTTAGGTTTGCATTTTTGAATCCGATTGATGCAGGTATGTTCTTGCTTGGCTTGATTAAAATGAAACAAATAGGCCCTTTGTTTGCCGGGTGAAAGAAGGTAGAATTTTTCTTGAAACTCGGGCTCTTCCTCAAAGCTCTGTATCAGGGGGCCAGGGAGCTCAGGTTGTAGGTTGGAATTAGATTGGGCTGGTTTTGAATTTATGTATTTGGATTCTTGAATCAAGGCAGTTAAAGCCTCTTTGTTTTGTAGGATATGTTTCGTGCTTTCCGGCCTGAATTGCCGACCTTTTTGGGTATTGACTCCTGTTTTTACCAAAATCCCACTCGGATCACTTAATTGAAATCCTTCAAGAAAAAGGACTGCACAATAATTTTTAAATGCTTGCAGCACAAGTTTATTCTTTCCCTCAAATTGATAACAAGGAAATCCCCATTTCATGGTTTCTTCCAAACCACAATCAAGGGCCAATTGCCTGAGCAAAAGAAGCTCTTCCTTTCCGGATTTCAGGTTTTCAAAAAATAGCTCGAGTGCAGCCAAAATTAGGATTTCATTAGGGTTTTAATTCTCCGAGAAGAACTTTTGTTCTTCCCGTTTTCAATTCAATAGACAAGGTAAACTTTCAAATCTTAAATACCACCTAATCTTTGCCTGCAATTTGCCAAAATTAACAAACGATTTTTGGCCTAACTTCATGAAAATTCAGTGGTAATTCCTTGAAATACCTATTAGGAATCAATACAAAACAATTCTTGAATCATTGGCAATATCAGTTCTGGGGTCAAAGTGAAACTCCACAAATTTCCCCTCGTCTGTTTTACCCTTTAGACTGAGGCTGCAACGGCCCATTTCTTTGTTATCGCTATCAAAGGCAATTGCTTTTACGGCGCCCGACCAATTTTTTGTAAACACCAAATAGGCAATTAGTACATTGTCTGATTTTGAACCTGAATCGCTTTCAATAATGACTTTACCCAATTCAAGGCCCTTTACAACAAAACTGCTATCGGTTTCTACCTTAGGTTGTATGGCTTTTTTTACCCCGTTTTTAATTCCGGAAGAAAGTTCTCCAATGGCTTGACCTGCAACATCTCCGGTTTGATTAATGGTTTCTTTGATGTCTGAATTCCAACAAGCTGTGAATAGACTGCTTATTCCGATTATGCAAATTAGCTTTACAAATTTCATGTTCAAATATAGCAAGAATGTTGACCAGGTGCACGGCAATTTGCGGTATTCACTGCTTGATACACCCGATTTACAAAATGGAGTTTTACACCCAAAACGAATTGCCTAATTTACCAGCGTGAAAAAGTCCGGCTTCATTATTTTGTTCCTTGTAGTTGCCATGCAGCTGTTGGCGCAAGAGCCGTATTTTAAGTTAATAGGCAAGCCTGAAGGTCTGCCAAGTAATGTTGTTTATGACGTTTTTCAGGACAAGCAGGGATTTATCTGGATGGCCCATTCCGAAGGATTAAGCAGGTACGATGGACATGGATTTGTTAATTATCAAAGCAAAGAATCGGTTTCTCCTGCGGGTTCAACAATCCAACAAGATGTTAAAGGCCGAATTTGGTACAGTAGTTTTGATGGGTATCTTTACTACGTTGAAAACGACACCATAAAGCAGTTGAATTGCGGAAGGCCTCTTGGATATACGCGCTATGGATTAGATAGTAATTACCTTTATACACTTACGGATATAGGCGTTTTAGTGATTGAGTTGAATCATTTACGACTGGTTAAAGTAATAAAAGCCGATCCGAAAAGGTTCACTTTATCTATACAATTAGGCAAGTATTATGTTGTTCAGGAATTTGACCGTTATCACTTGATAGAGGATTCCCGGCCAGTTGGATTGGTGAAACGAAAAGATATTCCTGCCTACTTGCCGGGTTTTTTAATAACCGGAAAATCTGACTTTGGTGCCATATTTGGCGAAAGAGACAATAGACATGGCTATTTTTTGGATTACAATTTTGAGAAAAGAAAAGTAAAACAGATACCCTTCCTTAAAAAGGATTTTTTTCAAAACTATTGCAAAGCGGGGCCCTGGTATTGGGCTTGTTCACAAAATGGTGTTTATGGAGTGAATGAAAAAGGAGAGTTGTTTACAAACGCAGGCGAACCCTTGTTTAAGGAATTCAATGTTTCTTCAGTTTTTCTGGATAGAAATGGCAATTATTGGTTTGCTACTTTATCAGACGGGGTAATTCTGGTAAACAACCTGCAAACCCGATTTCATAAATTAGGACCAGAAAAGACCTTACGCATGCAAGAGTTTAAGGGAGGAGTGTTGATTGGTACACGCAGCGGTTCATTGATTTGGGATAATCTAAAACAACCCTACAAACACTTGCTTCCCTCGGTTCAACATGAAGTTATTAGTTTGTTTCCGGATACATTAAGCGACAGAATTTTTATTAGCAGCAGATATTTTAAGGGAATTGATTTAAAAGGTAAGGAGTTTTTTTACAGAGCTTTTTCTTTAAAAGATTTTTGTTTGCTTGAAAAAGGTATTTATGCCTATGCGGCTTCAGGCAGTGCCGGCTTAATAAAAATGCCAGACGCCTCTCCTGAATCTCCTTGGTTAAATTGGTTCAAGGAACATACCCTAAATGATGATTCCCGAGTTTGTGGTTTTCCTTTTCATTCCATTCGCGCACGTGCTGTGGCTTATGTGCCAAGTAGAAACCGCTTATACTTAGGTAGCAATTTTGGAGTATATGAAATAGATACCCTGTCATTAAAAGAACTTCTCTATAAAGGAAAACCCTTTTTCTCAAAACGGATTATTAGTGCCGGAAATCACCTGTTTTTTTTAGATGGCTCGGGGCAATTGTTTCGTCAAACCGAAGAGAAAGGGTTTGAACAAGTTCTCGACCTTAAAGGCATTCAGGATATTCGTTTTCAGAATGGCAAAATACTTCTGCATACCAGCGAACGTATCTATACCTGCAAGCCTGAGAATCCTCAATCTACTTTGCAATTGGTAGAATACCTGTCGCGTAATACAGAGATCAATGACCTTTTGGAATACGAAGGGAGACTCTTGGTAGCTACCAATAAAGGGGTGGTATTAATGCAAGCTTCATCCGGTGTTGCTGAATTTGAAAAACCTCCTTTTGTAATTTCTAAGGTAAAAGTTGGCAAGTATAATCTTACACCCGGAGTTTGGCAGAGTTTTGATTGGAATAACAGATCCTTAAGTGTTGATTATTCAATCATCAATTACAATCCTTCCGGAGAGCGTAACCTGTATTATCGAATCAATGAAGGTGATTGGTTGCCATGCCCACAAGGATCAAGAAATCTATATTTACCAGCATTGGCAGCCGGCGATTATCGAATCTCATTTCGATTTCAAAACTTGCCACCGGAAAAGGAAGAAATTCTTTTTTTTATTCATTCTCCTTTTTATCAACGGTGGTGGTTTATTTTGGTGATTGTGATTGGTGTTGCGGGTTTGGTGGCTATATATTATCGAATCAGGCTTAAGGCACAATTGGCTAAATCTGCTATGGAAATGGAGAAAATGGAGCTTGAAAAAAGTTTAGGCCAAAGCACGCTCACTGCAATTCGTTCGCAAATGAACCCGCATTTCTTTTACAATGCCTTGAATACCGTTCAATCACTTATTTACAAAAACGACAAACGTTTAGCTTCAAACTATTTGGTTAAGTTTTCACGCTTAACCCGTATGATTTTAGAAATGTCTGAAAAGGATTATGTGAATTTAGGCGATGAAGTACAAGCGTTGAAATTGTACCTTGAACTGGAAAAAGGAAGGTTTTCGGAAGATGATTTTGATTATTCCATTGAATTGTGTCCTGAATTGCAGGATGAATTGCTTCAAATTCCATCTATGCTAATTCAACCCTTTGCTGAGAATGCCATTAAACACGGATTGTTGCATAAAACAGGCCATAAGGAATTGCGGATTCACTTTAATAAGCATGATAATTTTCTATTGGTGGAAGTAGAAGACAACGGCATAGGTCGTGAGGAATCTGCCCGCATTAAAAGAGAATTGAAAGAGCGTTGGAACTCCTTCTCAGGTGGTGCAAACCAACGCCGACTCGAAATATTAAACAAAGGAAAGAAGGAGAAGATAGTGCTTGAATACACCGATTTATTAACCTCAGATGGTAAAGCCCGGGGAACCCTTGTTAAGCTTACCATACCAATAACCTATTATCATGAACCCAAATTATAAAGTAATTATTATTGATGATGAACCACCTGCTCGCACGTTGTTGAGGGGAATGATAGGGGAGTATTTTCCCGAATTTGAGGTTGTTGCAGATTGTGAAAATCTGGCCTCCGGTGTTTTAGCCATAAAGGCTTATAAACCTGATCTTGTTCTTTTGGATATTGAAATGCCCGGTAGAAGTGGCCTTGAAATCATGGATTATTTCAAATCGGAGGAGGTTGATTTTGGAATCATTTTTACTACTGCTTACAATCAATATGCCATAAAAGCTTTTAAATTATCTGCGGTAGATTATTTGTTAAAACCTTTGGGGGTTGAAGATTTGGAGGAATCCCTGAACCGCTTTAAAATTCGTCGTAGCCAGGGAGCCAATGATTTGGCAGCATTGAAAGGCATTATGAATCCGGGTTCCCCCATTTCAAAATTAGCGATTCCGAGTTCCAATTCTTTGTTGTTTATTGATTTAGAAACCATCCGATTTTTTAAAGCCGATAGTTCATATACCGAAATTCATTACGGCGATGGTCAAAAACAGATTGTAAGTAGAACCCTAAAGAATTTTGAAGAAGCATTAGAAGGCCATCCATTATTTTTCAGGTGTCATAAATCGTATATGGTAAATCTGAAGAACGTAGATGCCTTTGTGAAATCAGAAGGCGGTTACTTGATGGTTAACGATGAGCGGATTCCAATCTCTTCCGATAGGGTTTCTATGTTGCTTGAATTGCACAAATTGGTGAAACGGTAATGGATTTGCCTTAGGGGCAGCAGCAGCGTACCCCGGAGGGCGCAGCCGGCAACTGTGTGAGCGAGGAAGCGACCACAGGAAGCTACCGGAGCCACTACAGGTTGCCAGGTTTGCGACCGAGGAGTACCGCTAATGCCCCGGTCCGGAGCGGCATCCTGCATTTTCAATCTGCGCAAAATTTGATTGCCGCTGCGGAAAGGCCCAAAAAAAAACCGGAGATGAACTCCGGTAATTTTTTATTCGATGCGTAAGTTGTAATCCATCCGGGCCTGTATGCCCTGGTATCTTGTAATCTCTTGAATTTCTTGAATCCAATGGTAATTGTGTCCCAATTGACGTTTCATAAACCAGGATTGTGCACCACCACTTAATGAACTGATGATTTCCTGCAAGGGATCTTTTTGTTCAGGCAAATTCACTACCCTGAAATCCTCGAGCTTTGCTTTTGCAACTGCAATATCGATTGCTCTATCCAATCCGCCGAATTCATCAACCAAACCAATTTTTTTGGCATCCAATCCGCTCCAAACACGTCCTTGAGCGATTGAATCTACTTGTTCAACGGTTAATTTCCTTCCATCCGCAACACGCTTAATAAAATCGTTGTAGATTTTATCGATGGTATGCTGAATGATCTCACGTTCTGAAGTAGAAAGGGCTCTATCAGGCATTCCTAAATCGGCAAATTCCCCAAATTTTACAGTTTCAACCTTCAGTCCCAATTTGTTTTCGATAAGCTCGCGAGCATTCATCAACAAGCCAAAAACACCAATTGAGCCGGTAATGGTGTTGGGTTGAGCCACAATAACATCAGCAGGAGCAGCAATAAAATAGCCACCCGAAGCAGCCACATCACCCATTGAAACCACAACAGGCTTTACTTTTTTGGTAAGAACAATTTCGCGCCAAATGATATCACTGGCCAATGCACTTCCACCCGGTGAGCTGATGCGAAGCACAAGGGCTTTGAAGTTATTGTCTTCGCGCACTTTACGAATGCCTTCGCAAATGGTTTCAGAACCCATGGTACCATCCGCACTTTTGCCACCCACAATATCACCGGTGCAATAGATTACGGCAATCTTGTTTTCCGAAGTTGAAACCTTCGCGTTTGCATATTTGTATTTACCAAGGCCTACCAAATTGAGTTTGTCCTTTTCTCCAATTCCGGCTTTTCGTTTCACTTCGGCTTCAACCTCGTCTGCATACTTCAAACCGTCAATCATACCCAATTTTACCGCATCTCCACCTTCACGGATTTGGAGGGTATTGATGATATCTTCTACCTCTTTGGCGGATTTTTTACGTGCCTTGGCCACATTTGCGGTGAAGTGATGGTACAAACTTCCCATATAACCCTCGATTTGGCTTCTGTTTTCAGCACTCATACTTTTTGCAATTAGCGGTTCGCCGGCAGCTTTGTATTTTCCATGGCGAATCAATTGCGGTTCTAAGCCTAGTTTTTCAAGCGCACCTTTTAAATAAACTACCTGCGAAGCGAATCCGTTAAGTAGCAGGTCGCCACTTGGATTGAGGTAAAACTTATCGGCAATGGACGCAAGGTAATAACCGTGTTCATCGGTCATTTCGGTGTAAGCTATGATGAATTTTTTAGATTTTTTGAATTCGATAAGCTGATTCCTGATTTCTTCCAAAACCGCATACGAATTCACGCTCATGTCAACCTCCAAGAGAATGCCTTTGATTTGTTCATCCTCGGCAGCCTTTTTGATGTTGGAAAGTATATCGTTCAATCCAAAAGCCCGTGGCCCTTCAGGAAGTCCGAGTGCACCCAAGTTGAAGGAATTTTTATCGGTTCGTTCCGGAACTTCATAGTTAATTTTTAGGTGAAGTACCGAATTGGCGTCCAGTTTTATCTCCTGTGGTTCTTCAGAGAAACCGGCGGCTATTCCACCGATAAGTCCGGCCAGGAAGAAAATAAGTACAATTGAGCCAATTACAAAGCCCAGCATACTAGCGAATGTGAATTTAAAAAATTGTTTCATGGTGATGAAATAATCGAATTGAGGCTGTAAATATACAAACACTGCGCTTTGGTTGTCTTTTTTTAAGTGATAACAGGACAATCAACCCGCTGAAGGGAAAAATGCTGGGCCGGCAATTGAATGTTTGCTTAATTTGCGGCTTGAAAATTAAACCGGATGGAACTCACAACACTCAGCGCAATTAGCCCCGCCGACGGAAGATATCGGAGGCAAAGTTTAGATTTAGCTCCTTTTTTTAGCGAATTTGGACTCATCCGTTACCGGGTTTTGGTTGAAGTGGAATACTTCATTTCCCTGTGTAAACTTCCATTGCCACAGCTGGATGGCAGGCTAAATCCTGAAACAGAAGAGTTTCTCCGCAAGATTTACCTGGATTTTTCAGAAACCGATGCACTGGCCGTAAAAGAAATTGAGAAAACCACCAACCACGATGTGAAAGCGGTTGAATATTTCCTAAAGGACAAAATGAAGGATTTGGGTTTGGGTGATGCACTGGAGTTTATTCATTTTGGATTGACCTCACAGGATATCAACAATACAGCAATTCCATTGAGTTTGAAGGAAGCTTTGCAGCAAGTAATTGTTCCGGAAATGGAGAAAGTCTTGCAAAAAATGGAGGAGCAGGCTGAATCCTGGAAAGCCATTCCGATGTTGGCAAGAACCCATGGTCAACCTGCCTCGCCAACTCGTTTGGGCAAAGAATGGAAAGTTTTTGTAGAGCGTTTAAGCATTCAACTCGAGCAGCTAAAAACATTGGCGTTTCCTGCAAAATTTGGTGGAGCTACAGGAAATTTCAATGCCCATTATGTAGCTTATCCAACACTTGATTGGAAAGCTTTTGCTAACACATTTGTGAACGAAACGTTAGGCTTAAAGCGTTCACAAACCACAACTCAAATTGAACATTATGACCAATTGGCTGCAATTTTTCATGCCTGCATACGCATAAACACCATATTGGTGGATTTCTCGCGCGATGTTTGGCAGTATATAGCCATGGATTATTTCAAACAACAACTCAAGGCCGGTGAGGTTGGCTCAAGCGCCATGCCGCATAAAGTAAATCCGATTGATTTTGAAAACGCAGAAGGTAATTTAGGTATTTCCAACGCCTTGTTCGACCATCTTGCATTGAAGTTACCTGTATCCAGGTTGCAACGCGATTTAACAGATAGCACTGTTTTACGAAACATTGGCTTGCCTTTTGCACACCAGAAAATTGCTTTGATGAGTTTGAGCAAAGGGTTGGGCAAATTGTTGTTAAATGAAAGCAAGCTAGCCGCCGATTTGGAAGATAATTGGGCGGTTGTTGCCGAGGCTATTCAAACCATACTTCGTAGAGAAGGCTATGAAAAACCTTATGAGGCGTTGAAGGCCTTGACCAGAACCAATGAACGCATTGGCGAAAAGCATATTCGCGAATTTATTCATACCTTGCAATTAAGTGATGAGGTGAAACAAGAATTGTTAAGGATTACACCGCATACCTATACCGGAATAGCAGAATGAGAAATTTTATTTTGGCACTACTTTCTTTAGGCTTTGTGGCCACGGCTTGTCAGGAGCCAACGGTACATATTGTATTTCCGCCTGAAGATACCACAAAAAGCGAGGGTGGATTTAAAGTAAAAGACGATTACGAAGGTTCAATCCCGGGCTTAGATGCCAAGGTTATTGATTATACCTTGCCTAATGAGTACCAGAATAAATCGCAACTGTTTCGCGACAGCACCATTGTGATGAGTTGGACACAAGCTGGATTCCCGAATGCCAAGCGTTTTATTAAGTTTTTTGAGCATTTTCAATGGGATGTCATGGACAGGAACAAGGATAAAATTGCCAGCCTGATTCAGTTTCCCTTAAGGGATTACAAGACTAAAAAAGAGTTTTTGAAAAATTTTGATTCCATTTTCAGTCCACCTTTTGTAGAAGCAATTCTTCATCAAGACCCCAAAGAAATATTTAGAAACAAGAAAGGGGCAATGCTTGGAAACGATGGCCAAATTTGGATGAAACCCAAAGGGGCTTCTTATGTCATTTTTGAAATAAATCCCTAATGGCCAATTTTATACCTTTTCCGGGAATTGATTTGGAATTGCTATTGAATGCCTTATCCGAAGAAACTCCAGCCCTTTGGGGCCGCATGAATGCCTGGCAAATGCTGGAACATTTGATTTTACCTTTACGTATTGGAAGGGGAGAGTTGCAGGTTGAATTAACTACTCCTTCAGAAAAACTTGAAAAAGTAAAGCAATTGTTCCTTTTGAGCGATCTGCCTTTGAAGCGTGGTGTGCCGGCTCCTTTTTTGAAGGATGATTTTTATCCCTACATGTTCGCTAATTTTCAACAAGCTAAGCTTGAATTGAAGCTTGAATTGGATTTGTTTCTAAAGTATTGGGAACAAAATCCAGATGCCGCGCATGTACATCCTGTTTTTGGCTTACTGAAAAGAAATGAATGGTACACCTTTCAGTCCAAGCATTTTAGCCATCATTTCAGTCAGTTTTCTTGTTGGAGCTACGAAGCTTGAGCTGAATTGGGGTTTAAGTTCGGTTGAAAATGCCTGAATGTAGTTAAAACTGAACACAAATAATTAAAGCTATTTGTAATTTTCAGGGAGAATTCCCACCTTTGCAACCCCTGGAACTGGAGAACCTGGGATTAACAACAAGAAAAACAATATGTCAGTAAAAATCAGGCTACAACGTCACGGACGTTCTAAAGCGCCTTTTTACCACGTAGTGGTGGCGGATTCACGTGCTCCGAGGGATGGTAAATTCATCGAAAAAATCGGTTCATACCTTCCTCAGACACAACCAGCAACAATTGAGCTGGATGTAGACAAGGCCGTAAAATGGCTGCAAAATGGTGCTCAACCTACAGACACCTGTCGTGCTATTTTATCTTACAAAGGCGCTTTGATGAAACTTCACCTTGCAAAAGGTGTAACCAAAGGAGCACTTACTCAAGAACAAGCTGATGCAAAATTTGCAGCTTGGATTGAAGAGAAAAACAACAAAGTTGAACAGCACAAATCACGCGTTAGCCTTTCTGCGAGCGAGAAACTTGCTGCAAAACTTGCTGATGAGGCAAAAGCAAATGCTGCTCGTGCAGAGAAAATCGCTGCTAAATTAGCTGCTGCCGCTGCTGAAGCTGCTGTTGCTGAGGCAAGCGGTTCTGAAACTGAAGCCGGTGCTGAAGAAGCTCCTGCTGCTGAAGCTACTGAAACACCTGCTGAATAAGCTTGTGAAGTCGATCAACAGAAACGATTTTGAACTAGTTGGAACTGTTGTTCGCACACATGGAAATTTTGGTGAACTGAAAATTCAGTTGAACCAAGCTATAAAATTTAAGAAATGGGCTTTTCTCGAAATTCGGGAGAAGCCCGTTCCTTTTTTAGTCAAATCCTTTCGGGTGACTTCCCCAGATCAAGGCCTTATCCAACTTATAGGGCCGGAAGACGTGACATACTGGGAACGATTTGCAGGGCATTCCATTTTGGTGCCGCGGAAAAAAGGAAAAAAAGCAAAGGCCGGTTTTGATGAAGATTTGATTGGCTTTTTGCTGATTGATGAAGTTGCAGGTGAATTGGGAAGGGTTGAAGAATTGCTTGAAATGCCCATGCAATTGCTGATTAAAACTACCTACAAAAACAAAGAACTACTTATTCCTGCGGTTGAGCCATTGGTAAGTTATGTGGACCCTGATGCGGAAGAAATTGGACTAAATCTTCCTGAAGGATTCCTGGAAGATTAATTTTGGTCCGGAATTTGCCCTTTTTGGGAAAATTCACCCATGAAAAACATTTTTGTTTTAATTACCCTCTTGATTTTTTGCTTGCCCAGCAAAAGTCAGCACTACCAATCTGCAAAACTCAAGAAAGAAGGTATTCAACTTCTCGACAGTGCTGGTAAGCCAAGCAAGCTTATTCCCCTAAAACAGGTGAAATGGTTTGCATACAATAAAGTTAGCCAAACCTTGGTTTATGTTCGACTTCAAAAGAAATCAAAGCAAAAGACAGAGGAAGGAAGTTCACCCGAAGACAGGCTGGTTATTTGTAATTATTCCTTTGAAAAAGATTCAGAACAAGTATTATTGACCACCTGCCTGGATGGAAAGGCCGGAACACATGCTCCTTACGGCAAATCGGACATTTTTCCGCATGAAGGTTTTTGCGAACCGGAAGCCTTTCACTTGAGCAAGGATGGAAAACGTCTTGTTTTTCAAACCGCCGGCTGGAAGGTTGCGCCAGCCGTGCATTGCCTTAATGTAAAAACAGGAAGCTTGGTTTTTATGGGTGCAGGCTGGATTAAGCAAGTTAGAAAGCATGGTTTAGAGATGGAAATTACCGGTCTCGATCCAAGCGGAGAGAAAGGAAGGTTTACTCAATTGGTTTTGGTAAACTGGAATGGTAAAAGACTGAAGGAACTCGGAGAGAGGATTTATTGATTTTCTGTCGTGTAGTTTTTTAGAAAATCTAGCCTTACCTTGATACAATGAATGGGTTCTCAACGTTCGTTTTTGGTCTTCCTGCCTGGCTACTTTTTGGGCTGTACCTGTTTCCCTATTTTTTGATGGGTTTGAGTTATTCTTGGCTTTCCCTTGACGAATTAGGAACCCGAGAAATTGGGATTTTTCAACTTGTTTTTTTGATGTTGAATAGAGTTTTCCCGCTTTGGTTGTTGGCAATTACCCAATCGCTTGGTAGGGAGCAAGTCAAATTGCGGATACTGGGCTGGGTGTTCTTTGGGATTCAATTGATTCAAGCTTCAAGTTTTGGTCATTTGAATGCTGAGTTTTTTGATTTGATTTTAACTTTTGTTCAACTTTCTGATACATTTGAATTGTTTTGGTTTAAAGCTATTCCTTACCTCATTAGCTTAGGGTTTACTTCCGTTGCAGCCGAAAGTTTATTGATTTTAAAACACAAGCAAAAGCCAAGCTTCAAGGCTATTTTTCCGTTTTGGATTTTGATGTTTTTCTTCCCCGTTGGTGTTTGGGTTTTGCAGCCTATGTTAAGTAAATTGATTTCCCGGGATGAAGAATAGCTTTTTGGAAATGAGCTGTAGGCGAATAACAAAACCAATAAAATGTAGCAATTTTAAGGTCTGCACCTAAATTGAACGTGTTGATTTCCAAATTAGATTTAGAACGTTCAAGATTTATTTTTGATTTGGTTGATTATTACCACAAATCAATATCCTCCCAATTGTAAGGGCTTGAAATGGCAATTCCTACAAAGACGCGCTGTGGCAAATGATCGTAACCCAGGTTTAAAATAACCCTACTGGTAATTGGAACAAAAACTCCCGCGCCCCAATTCAGTTTGAATCCGGTTTTTTCTTCGTTCAAAACAAATTCATCCGGGTCGCTTGGGTTTAACCATACCGGACGCGTTCCTTCAAAAACTTTGACCCGTGTAGGACCTGCGCCTACATAAATAGGGATTTTTTTGGTGATGGGCAGAACCAGGTTAAAATTTGCACTGTAGAGATATTGTGTGATTGGGTTTCCCGTAAACCAGCCATTGTCTTTGGCATTTTGGTACGAAACTGAACTAATGGCTTTGTCTCTGTTGCTAAGAATATCACCTAAACCAACACGCCAACTAATTCCAACTCCCCATTTGCGGTAGCTGATGTGATTACCTCCCAGTGTCAAGGTACCCATGAAATTGTTCAAATCGGAAGAGTTGGTAGGAATGCCAACCCCAAGAGAATTGTACAATACCGGTTTACCCTTTTCGGATTTGAGAAGCTGTTGTTTTTGCTGAGCAATTTGTGGACCGAAAAGCAGACGATTGTTACCGGAAACAGCCTCGATACCCTCGATTCCAGAAGCGAAAACGCAGTTGAAACTTGCAAATACAAGGCTTGCTATGCCAATAATATTCTTGAATTGCATGAAATTAGCTTGAACCCAAATATAGAAATTCTTCCAATTCCCTAGAATACTTTAATTTGCATCCGTTTATGCGCATCGATATTTTAACCTTATTTCCAGGATTGTTTGATGGTCCCTTTTCGGAATCTATTTTAAAAAGGGCCATGCAACAGGGATTGGTTGAAATTAACCTGCACAATATCAGAGACTATTCAAGCAACAAACACAAAAAGGTTGATGATTATCCCTTTGGCGGTGGCGCAGGCATGGTTATGGGCATTGAACCAATCGACACCTGTTTAAGTCATTTGCAAAAAGACCTTGAATTTGATGAGGTAATTTATTTGAGTCCGGATGGAGAGCGCTTCAATCAAAAGATTGCCAATCAGTTATCGGGGAAAAAGAAGTTGGCCTTTTTGTGCGGACATTACAAAGGTGTTGATGAACGTGTGCGCGAACATTTGGTTACAAGGGAATTAAGCTTGGGCGATTTTGTGTTGACAGGAGGAGAACTTGCCGCCGCCGCCATGGTTGATGCAGTTGTTCGCCTGATTCCCGGAGTGTTGGGCGATGAAAGTTCTGCTTTAAGCGATTCTTTTCAGGACGATTTAATTTCACCACCTGTTTATACTCGCCCTGCTGAATACAAAGGTTGGAAAGTTCCAGATGTATTGTTGTCTGGACATCAAGCTAAAATAGACGAATGGAGGCATGAACAGAGCTTAATTCGGACTCAGGAACGCAGGCCTGAACTCCTAAAACCGTTTGAATAAGTGTACAGTTTGAAAAAGAATGTGGGTTTCCTCCTGAAATTTTTTAGGATCCTTTTTGATTTTCAATTGAAAGCCCTATTTTCGCAGTCCCAATTTTTGGAAGAAAGATAAAGAATCATGGACGCAATAAAATTTGTTGAGCAAGAGTTTACCCAGGGAAAAGAATTTCCAGCATTTGGTGCAGGAGATACTGTAAATGTACACTACAAAATCCGCGAGGGTAACAAAGAGCGTATCCAGCAGTACCAGGGAGTGGTGTTGCAGCGCCGCAATTCAGGACTGAATGAGACCATTACTGTCCGCAAAATTTCTAACGGAGTTGGTGTTGAGCGTATATTCCCCTTATACAGCTTGAATATCGACAAGATCGAGCTTGTTAGCCGTGGTAAAGTACGTAGAGCTCGTTTGTTCTACTTGCGTGCCGCAAAGGGTAAAAAAGCAAAAGTTAAAGAAAAAAGAGGGTAAAATTTTATAACTTAAGCAAATTGCCCCGGTTCACGCTGTGAATCGGGGTTTTTTGTATCATTTCTCAAGCAAACATCCTTATTAAAGCCTTATTTTCGTCCAATTTATGACACCAGGAAGCAATCAAACCGAAACCGGAAAATTTAACCCCAACTCTTTTGAAGATAAATGGTACAGCTATTGGCTGGAGAATCGTCTCTTTCATTCTGAACCGGATGAACGTGAGCCTTTTACCATTGTAATTCCTCCGCCAAATGTTACCGGAGTGCTGCACATGGGTCATATGCTCAACAATACCATTCAGGATGTATTGATTCGGAAAGCCCGCATGCAAGGAAAAAATGCCTGCTGGGTTCCGGGTACCGACCATGCTTCAATTGCTACAGAAGCAAAAGTGGTGCAAATGCTTCGCGAAAAGGGTATCAAAAAATCGGATTTATCGCGCGAGGAATTCCTGAGCTATGCTTGGGAATGGAAAGAAAAATATGGCGGAATTATTCTCGAACAGCTCAAGAAACTTGGAGCCAGTTGCGATTGGGACCGTACCCGATTTACCATGGAAGAATCGCTGAGTGAAGCCGTAATTGAGGTGTTTATCGACCTGTATAACAAAGGTTTGATTTACCGCGAATTGCGTATGGTAAACTGGGATCCGCAAGGAAAAACAGCCCTGAGCGATGAAGAGGTAATTTTTAAGGAAGTAAATTCTAAGTTGTATTTTATTCGCTACGAATTGGTTGGACAAAATACCGGTTCTGGTACAACTGCCGAGGATATTGCCATTTGGGATAAACCTTATGTGGTAATTGCAACTACACGTCCGGAAACCATTTTAGCCGATACCGCAGTTTGTGTAAACCCAAGCGATGAACGCTACAAACACCTGATTGGAATGAAGGTGAAGGTGCCGTTCATTAACCGCGAGGTTGAAATTATTGCCGATGAATATGTTACTACCGATTTTGGTACCGGATGCTTGAAGGTAACTCCGGCACACGATAGAAACGACTACGACTTGGGCAAAAAGCACGGTCTTCAGGTAATTGATATTTTAACCGAGGAAGGTTTTCTGAATGAGGCTTGTGGTGATGAACGCTATGCCGGCAAAGATCGTTTTGCGGTTCGCAAGCAGATTGCCATTGATTTGGAAGAAGCCGGTTGCATAGAGAAGATTGAGGAATACAAGAATCAAGTTGGCACTTCTGAGCGCACCGGAGCGGTAATTGAACCACGCCTTACCTTGCAATGGTGGGTAGATATGAAGAAATTCCTGGAGCGTAATCCACAGGTATTGGACGCGGTTATGAGTGATGAAATTCGCTTTCATCCATCCAATATGAAAAATACGTATAGGCATTGGATTGAAAACATCAAAGATTGGTGCATTTCGCGTCAGTTGTGGTGGGGACAACGCATTCCTGCCTGGTACGATGAAGCCGGAAATTTGAAAGCTGTTGCCAAAACAGAGGAAGAAGCCCGCGCAAAATCAGCTTACACTGGTGTGTTGAGGCAAGACGAAGATGTGTTGGATACCTGGTTTAGTTCCTGGTTGTGGCCAATTTCTGTGTTTGATGGATTTAAAGACCCATCCAATAAAGATATTCAGTACTATTTCCCAACCAACGATTTGGTAACGGCTCCAGAAATCATGTTTTTCTGGGTATTCCGAATGATTATGGCCGGTTACGAATGGAAAGGAAACCTGCCGTTTAAAAATGTGTACTATACCGGAATTGTGCGTGATAAACAGCGTCGGAAAATGAGTAAAAGTTTAGGAAACTCACCCGACCCGCTTGATTTGATTGCGCAATACGGGGCCGATGGCGTTCGTATGGGAATGCTATTGTGTTCACCAGCCGGAAATGATATTTTGTTTGATGAAAGTCAGGTAGAGCAAGGCCGTAATTTTGGAAACAAATTGTGGAATGCCTTCCGCCTGGTTAAAGGTTGGGAAGTAAAACCGGATTCTGCCTTTGATGCGGCTACTTTGGAAGCCAATGCAAAAAGCTCGGCTTGGTTTGCCGCCCGAATGAATGAAGTGATTGTTGAGTTGGAGCAAAAATTTGCAGATTACAAGTTGAGCGAGGCCTTGATGAGCTTGTACAAATTGATTTGGGACGATTTCTGCAGCTGGTACCTGGAGTTGATTAAACCGGCTTACCAACAACCTATCGACGAAACCACCTACAAGGCCTGCATTAGCCATTTTGATCATTTGTTACGCTTGTTGCATCCGTATATGCCATTTGTAACCGAGGAAATTTGGCAGAACATTGCCAAGCGTGCTGCAGGAGAATCCATTTGCGTGCAGCCCTATCCGCGTGTTGCCCAGGTGGAATCTGTTTCATTTGCCAAAACCTTTGAGGCCATTACCGCTTTGCGTAACCTCAGAAATTCAAAAGGCTTGAGTCCGAAAGAAGCCTTCCGCATCATCATTAAAGCAAGCGATGAAACGGAATACCGCGCAACAGCCGGCCATCTGGCCAAGTTAGCCAACGTATCGGAGATTCAGTTTGATGCCCATTCTGAAGCTGGCAACAATTGGGTAGCTTTGGCGGTATCAACCGATCAGGTGCTGGTATATTTGGAGTTGAATTTGGATGTGGAAGCCGAAAAGGAAAAAATAAACAAAGAGATTGAGTACCTGGAAGGCTTTATGAAATCGGTGGATGCGAAGTTGAAGAATGAAAAATTTGTAGCCAATGCCAAGCCGGAGCTGGTTGAAAAAGAAAGGCAGAAAAAAGCCGACGCAGAAGCAAAAATCAAAGGCCTGAGGGAAGCGCTTGCTGCTTTTTAATTACGAATTATTAATTACGAATTACGGGCTTTCAATTACGAGTTTTTAATTACGAATTACGGGCTTTCAATTACGAGTTTTTAATTACGAATTACGGGCTTTCAATTACGAGTTTTTAATTACGAATTACGGGTTTTCAATTACGAGTTTTGAATTACGAATTACGGGTTTTCAATTACGAGTTTTTAATTACGAATTACGAGTCACGAATTACGGTTTTTTAGGGTGATTTGAATTTTGCCGATGATTCTGCAAATATTAAATCAATAATCTTCTAAACTTTCGGTCATTTACCTAATTCTGATATTGTCTGATTATTCGTAATTTCTAATTCGTAATTCGTAATTCGTAATTTCTAATTCGTAATTCGTAATTTTTTACTAAAGCGATTTGCGATTTTTCACGGTGATTTGAATTTTGCCGATGATTCTACAAATTTCATCGCAGTCATTTAATAAACTGTCTGCCATTTCAGCTGTGATATAATCTGTCGCTTTTAGTAGTTTCAGCCAGTACAGTGTTTCTCGTGCTTCTTTATAGGCTATTGATAGTTTTGAAATAAAATCCGCTTTTGATTGCCCTCCAATAGCTTCTTCTACATTGGCGCCTATTGATGTGCCACTCCGCAGCATTTGTTTTGAAAGAACGAATTCCTTCTTTTCAGTTTGCAAATAGTTATAGGCATGTACAATCCGAATGGCAAAGGCAAAACTCTTCTCTTGAATTATATTATTCGATTTCATTTTTTTAATTACGAGTTTTTAATTACGAATTACGAGTTTTTAATTACGAATTACGAGTTTTCAATTACGAATTACGAGTTTTTAATTACGAGTTACTAATTACGGGTTTTTGGGGTGATTTGGATTTTGTCGATGATTTTACAAGCTTCATCGCAATCGTTTACTAAGCTTTCGGCCATTTGCCTAATTCTAATATTGTCTGATTATTCGTAATTTCTAATTCTTAATTCGTAATTTACCTAGCTGCTTTCCCAAACCTCGTTTATTTTCTCTTTTATCTTTTGCTCAAAGATTTCGATAAGCCGCTTGTTGGCATTTACCAATTGCATTTCTTCTTCGATTGCTTTGACGATGGATTGTTGTTCTTTGATTGAGGGCAATGGTATTTGATAACAAGCCACAAAATCTCTCGGAATTCTTTGTAATCCGCTAGTACCAGACATTTTTAATTTTCTTTCCGTGCTAAACTTGGTTGATTTGATATTCAACTACAGCCATAGGGGAAGGATTTTGTCATTTGAACTGAATAAGAAAAATTCGAAGGAGCCAACCCCCAATCAACTACAAGCTTCCCCAATTCTAGTTAAAAAATCCGCTTTCGATAATATCTCGGGGGCGGATTCCTTTTTCGGTTACTTGAACGGTACAGGCCACATTAGTTGGGTCGTGTTCAAAGAACAGAATGTAATTGTGGTCGGCGGCCATTTGAAGGATATCTGTTTTTTCTTTCATGGTATCCAATGGACGAACATCATAACCCATAACATACGGAACCGGAATATGCGCCAGGGTTGGAATTACATCTGCGCAATAAATTACCTGAGTGTCTTTGTAGGGAATTACACAATGCATCATACTTTCGGTATGGCCTTTGGTAAAGAGCAAGTCTATTTTGTCGTGGAAGCGCTCGCCGGTGGAGAGCAGTTTTAATTGACCGCTTTCTTGAATGGGCATAATATTCTCTTGTAGGAAAGAGGCTTTTTCGCGCGGGTTTGGAGCCAAGGCTTCGTTCCAATGGTCGCGGGCAACCCAGTAATTGGCATTGGGGAATGCAGGTTCATAACCACTGCGGTCAGCATTCCAATTAATGCTTCCGCCACAATGGTCGAAATGCAAATGGGAAAGCACCATATCGGTGATGTCGTTGCGGTGATAGCCTAATTTTTGAAGGGAAGCATCCAAGGAATCATTTCCATGCAGGTAATAAAAGCCAAAAAACTTTTCGTTTTGTTTGTTGCCCATGCCATTGTCGATAAGCATGAGTCGGTTTCCGTCTTCAATAAGCAGGCAGCGCATGGCCAGGCTAATCATGTTATTTTCGTCGGAAGGATTGAGTTTGTTCCAAATTGATTTTGGAACCACTCCAAACATAGCGCCACCATCCAATTTAAAGTGGCCGGTTTCGATTACATGTAGATGCATGTTGAAAAGGTAAAGGTTTTGCAATTAAAAACAAGCGCGGTAACTTGATGCTGTATGGAAATTGCATGAGGGGCTGAGGCCATTACCCCGGAGTTTTGAGAGCGCCTGCTGTACAGGTGTGGAGGCGACCGGCGGAAGCCCGCCACACCTGTTACAGTCAGGCAGCTTGAAAAACGAGGAGTAAGGCAGACGACCCGGGCTCCGGGAACGTGGTTGTTAATTTTATATGCGCGTTTGATTCGGAGCCATGCCCAAATCCAATTTATTCGGCTTGTCCCAAGGTGCGCATGGTGCGGTAATGCGAGGCCAATGCGCCAATCATTTTGGGATGATAGTGGTAGGTGATTCCGAATTTCTCGCATTGTTGGCGCACCAGCTTTTGGATGGCCGGATAATGCACATGCGAAATATGGGGGAACAAGTGATGTTCAACTTGAAAATTCAATCCACCTACGAGGTAACTGATGATGCGGTTATCGGGTGCAAAATCGGATGTGGTTTTGATTTGATGGATTGCCCAATCGTTGATTTCGAGTTTTTCGTTGGGTTTAAGTTCTTCAAATTCGGTTTCTTCAACCACGTGTGCCAGTTGAAAAACAACAGAAAGCCAAATGCCAAAAACGGCATTCATTACCAGGTAAGCAGGCCACCAAGCGCTAAAACCTTTTACATAGATAGGAATAGCTACATACATGACTACATAAAACAATTTACTTACCCAAAAAATAATGTGTTCGTGCACTGGCATTTTCCACATGCGGGTAGTGTAGATGCGCTGTTTGAAGTATTTGTTAACGTCGGTAACCCAGGCCCAGAACATGCTGCTAACACCGTACAAAAAGAACATGTACACGTGTTGGAAGCGATGTGCCGGTTTCCATTTTTGCGATTTGCAGTGCCTCAACAATGGGCTTTTGGCAATATCATCATCTACACCATCAATATTGGTATAGGTATGGTGAATGACATTGTGTTTTTGTTTCCAGATAAAGGCATTTGAACCGATGAAATTCATGGTTAAACCCATAATTTCATTCACCCATTTTTTGGTTGAATAAGAGCCATGGCAGGCATCGTGCATGATGTTAAAGCCAATGCTTGCACCAAAGAAACCCATAACAGCAGCCAGTGAAAGTCCAAGCCATGCGGGTAAATCGAGCAGCATTAGGAGTAAGTAAACGAGGATGTATCCACTTAGAAAAACTACGGTTTTGGAATACAAAACTGCGTTTCCTGTTTTTGATTGTTTGGTTTGTTTAAAATAGGTGTTAACCTCTTCTTTAAGGGACTTGAAAAAATCTTGTTGTTGATGGCCAAAACTAACTTGCTTCATGAAAATAACTGTTCTAAAAACCACAAGGTAGGATTAAGAATTGATTAAAGGTGTAATCTTAACATCATTTTTTAGGAAAATGACGAAAGTCTGTTTTGTGGAATTTGGTTTTGACGCTTTTCTGGAGTCTACAAAAGGTTAAATTTGGCCTTTTTACAAGGCATGAAAATTCATCTGATTTCGATAGGCGGTGCGGTGATGCACAATATGGCTTTGGCTTTACAGTCAAAAGGTTATGAGATAAGCGGCAGTGATGACGAGATTTATGAGCCCGCAAAAAGCAGGTTGGAAAAAGCAGGTTTGCTTCCCCAAAAATTGGGTTGGGATGCCAATTCAGTTCATGCCGGACTAGATGCTGTGATTCTGGGAATGCATGCCCGTGCAGATAATCCGGAGCTGATAAAAGCCAAAGAATTGGGTTTGAAGATATTTTCGTTTCCGGAATACATGTACGAGCAAACCCGTACCAAAAAGCGGATTGTGGTAGGAGGGAGTCATGGTAAGACCAGCACAACCGCTATGATTTTGCATGCCTTGAAGAAAGCCGGAAAGGGTTTTGATTACCTGGTAGGTTCGCAATTGGAAGGTTTTGATACCATGGTTGGGTTGCGTGATGACGCGGAACTAGCCGTATTTGAAGGCGATGAATACCTGAGTTCGGCAATAGACAGGCGACCCAAATTTCACTTGTACCATACGGAAATTGGTATTATTACGGGTATTGCATGGGATCATATCAATGTATTTCCTACCTATGAAAATTACTGCGAGCAGTTTAGGATTTTTGCGGAAGGCATTCCTGCCCATGGGAAATTGATTTATTGCGCATCTGATTCGGAGTTGAATCGTTTGGTTGAAACCTGGGATATTCGGGCAGAGAAAATTCCTTATACCACACCGGAATCTGTGGTAAATGATGGTAAGTTGGAGTTGTTGTATGGTAACAAGCCCTATTCATTGAAGGTGTTTGGAAGTCACAATTTGCAGAACCTGATGGCAGCAATGCAAGCATGCAAATCGGCAGGCATTTCTGAAACAGATTTTCTGGAAAGTATGGCAGATTTTACCGGAACTGCCAAGCGATTGGAGAAGTTGAAGGAGACTGAAGATTCTTTAATTTTCAGGGATTTTGCACATGCACCAAGCAAACTAATAGCCACAGTGAATGCAGTTCGCGAATTGCATCCTGAAAGAAAAATAGTTGCTGTTTACGAGTTGCATACTTATAGCTCGCTCAACAAGGAGTTTTTGCCGCATTATAAAGGAAGTATGGCCAAGGCTGATTTTGCAGCTGTATTGTTTTCTAAGCATGCTTTGGAAATGAAAAAAATGCCTTTGCTAAGTGAAGAGGAAGTGGCAAGTGCTTTTGGAGATGGAGTGCTTGTGTTTAGCGATAAGAACAAGCTTAGGGCTTGGATTGAATCACATTATACAGGCAAAGAGAACTTGTTGCTGATGAGCAGTGGAACCTTTGATGGAATGGATATTCAGTTTTGAGGGGAGATGGGAATAAACAAGTAAATTACTAATCTGAATAAGTCGATACTCAAGACGTAGCGAAGCCAATAGGTATTAAAATGAGAGTCAGCTTTCCTAGCTTAATTTTTCATTGATTCCCAGTAATTCTGTTCAAATTAAGGATATTAATTAGAATAAGCTTTTATTTATCCCTTGCGGAAAGCGACCCCTGTTTTACTGCTCCACCTCGTAAACCTTGTAGCAATTGGCTCTTTCTAACCAGTTGTTGAGATTTAAATAGGTTATCCAGCTCGGGAATGAGCTGTACACCATTCTCAATTTTAAGCCATCCAATTGAGGTGCATTCCACTCTTCAGAAAGTACGAATGTATTGGGTTGATAGGATGAAACCGCAACTGAACTATCTTGGGCAAGATAGGGAATTCGGGTAATTCCTTGTTTGAGGTAGAACCTAGCTTCATTTGGTCCGCTTAAGTAAGGATCGTGTTTGAGGTAAACGATGGTGCTATTTTGTGGTAAGCCATCATAGATGAACCTGTATAAATTTCCCAATTCGTGGGCAGGTTTCAGCATCACAACAAACAAAGCCAATATGTTGATCGGCATGAACAAGAAGTCCATAAGCCGCATAAAGCGTTTGTGGTTTACTTCCTGACTCAAATTCCAGAGTACATCCCAGAATTCCAATACCAAGTAGGGAAGGAAGAAGGCCAATGGAAACAAGAATCGAAATTCTTTATGTCCTACCAAACAATGCCCCAATATGAAAGCCCATAAGGTCCAACTGAGTACCGATTTTGGTTTTTTATAGGCCAAGTTGATGAATGAGCCAATTAAAATTAAAGAGAATGGCGGAATTAGTTTTTCAAAAGCTTGACTGAAATACCAATAAAATGGCTCGGTTCCAAAGCTTGCAGCTAAACCTTGAAGGATATTTTTGTTGAAATATTCCCAAGGTGTAAATACCCAATTGTTGTAAAACAACCTGTCGAGTAAAATTCCTACTGCAAGTGATAGCGAGAATCCTAGTAAAATAAACGCATAATCGCTGAACTTCCGTTTCTCGAAAATGAGCTGCTGAAAGGCAAGTCCAGCAAGGAAAAAGCCCGATTGAAAACGAATAACAAAACTTAAACCCAATAACAAACCTCCCCAAAAAACAGCTATTCCACTTTGCTTTTTCAGAAAAGGTAATATGCCCATTACAAAGAAAAAGGCCGAAAAAGTTTCAGATGAAAACCGAACGTGCACATAAAGGGATGTCCATGCCAGTAAGGAAAGGAACAGGTGAATTTGTTTGAGTTTGTCAGTTTTAAATTCAAGGCTCCTGTGCAATTTAACAGCGGCCACAATACTCAAAGAGCCCATTAAAAAGCGCAACAGGAATGCAATGACAAAGGGTTGATTCAAGCCAATTGCTCCAAAACCTTTTAGCACAAGCCAAGCCAGCCAAACTTGAATACTGGGTCTTATTTGCGCACCATATTCCATGGGTAAAGAAGAAACCTCTACCTGAGAAAAGATTGCCCGAGTAAATTCCAAAATTTGATAGTGTTCATCCGGATGATGCCAGCCAGAGCTGAACCATGCTGCAATTAAATGCACAAGTAATCCGAGGTAGATAATTTTTCGTTCGTTGAATTGGCTGAGGTTCATTACGAGCCAAATATGTTGTTATTCTGGCATACTTGCTAAGATTTTACGCATTGGTGGAAATGTTTCTGGGTTATGAACATTTGCATTTTGTTGATTTGAATAAAAAATCATGGGAAGTTCATACCTCCTTTTGGCACTTATTTGGATTAGCTATTATGGTTTGCATAGCCTTTTTGCATCCGATTCATTGAAGGAATGGGCTTCAGGCTCAGTAATCCTGAAACGCTTTTACCGATTGGTTTATACTGTGTTTTCAACACTTGGTTTAATCATCATCTGGAGGTATTCGGAACTTAATGCAGGTTTGCCATTGATTGAAATTGGAATCCGGCCCATTTGGCTAGTTCTACTTTTGATTTCACTGATATTCATGTATTTCGCATTCAAACCCTATTCAATAGCAGAGTTTCTGGGTTTGGATACCTTAAAGAATCCAAGTTTGTTTGATCAACCCGGACAATTAAGCACAAAAGGCTTGAACAAATGGGTTCGACATCCCTTGTATGTGGGTTCGGCCTTTGCCATTGTGGCTTATGTATTTTTAAATGCACATGCCAATCGCATTTTGTATTGTTCCATTTCTCTGGCTTACCTTTGGCTGGGAAGTAAACTTGAAGAGCAAAAACTCATTCGCCGTTACGGAAAAACTTATTCAGATTACCTTGAAAAAACACCATTCTAGACCCAATCCAAATTCCATAAAGTTAATCATAAGCGATTTGGATGGAACTCTGCTGTTGCAGGATAAATCAATTCCCGATGGTTTTTATTCCCTGCATCAACAGGTATTGGACAGAGGAATTCAGTTTGGCATTGCAAGTGGCAGGCAGCATGCCACCATTGCAAATTTGTTTCAACCCATTGCCAAGGATACCTTAATCATAGCCGAAAACGGCGCTTATGCCGCATTGGACAAGCAGGTTTTGGTTCAGTTGGGTTCCCCGGTTCAGGATTACCTGCCTTTATTAAAACATGCACAGCAGTTACAGAATGGTTATGTGATGCTTTGCGGTGAAACTTCGGCATGGATTGGTAATCACAATCCGGAATGGTATCAGAACGCTTCCATGTATTACCATAAGCTCAGAACCACTTCGAATTTATTTGAGGTAAACGATAGTATTTTTAAATTTTCGGTTTGTGATTTTGATGGTGCCGCGACATATTCAGAGCCACTTTTCAAAGGCTTTGAACCGGAGTTTTCGGTTGTAGTTTCAGGGCCCAATTGGTTGGATATCTGCAAGTCTGGCATAAATAAAGGGGCTGCATTAAGACAGATTCAACAGCAATGGAATATTTTACCGGAAGAAACTCTTGTATTTGGCGATTACTTAAACGACCTCGAATTGTTTGATTTGGCTTGGTCGGTTGCAACGGCAAATGCTCATCCCTTGGTAAAGGAAAAAGCGAGTGAGGTTTCGCAGTATTCCAATCGCGAGTTTGCTGTTTTACGTTGGTTGAGCGAATGGTTAGAAGCATGAAACTAAAACCAAATGAATTCTCAAGTTTGGTTTAATTTTTCTTATCCAGTATGCTAAAAATTAGTACATACTTCCAGTGTGTTTTTGTTTACTTGTTAAGTAGGCTAGTATATGCATGAAATGAAGAAATGTCCACGTTGTTCAGTTGCTTTTGAATGCCGGGTAAATGATATTCATAATTGCCAATGTGCTGGTGTAAAGCTTACTCATGATGCATCAGCTTTTCTTGCGAAAACGGCGTTCGATTGTTTGTGTTCAACTTGCCTGAATCAAATGAATCTGTTGGTAAAGGAGGCGAAAAATGGACCGCAGTTTAATTCGGGAAATGGCTTACAAGAAAACTTTCATTACTATGTTAAGCAAGGCAGGTATGTATTTACCGAAGTTTATCATATACAGCGTGGAAGCTGTTGCGGCAATGGGTGCAGGCATTGTCCGTATGGGCATGTAAACTGTTAGTTTTTTGGGGTTGAATTTTGCAGCTTGATCAGTTAGGTCTGAAACAGCATCACTTTAAACTTAAATGATGATTCGTTTCCCCTTTCAGTTTTGTCTGACTTGCTCTGTCCCATATCAAAATGCCGACGAATATCCTGCCTATTCATTTTAATACCAATTTAGTTGAAAGTGCGTGTCAATTAAAGCATCCATTTTTATAGCATTAATTTCTTAGCAGTTTAGTGTTTTTAAACACAGGTTGGATTACAATTAGCAGCATTCAAATGGTTTGTTGATTCAACCCTGATTACGCCTTTGAACTTCGTCATGAGGACCAAAAGGCCAAAAAAAATGGCAGTTTCACGAGCAAGGCATAATGAATCTTTATGGCGAGTGAGGGAAACTGAGTTTACGGCTAATTTCACAGGCATTTTGGGCAGTAATAGATGGTCAAATGCGTATTCCGGGTTCAAACAAAATCAAATAAATGGTAGTTGATATTGCTTGTAGATTCCCATTTCAAATCGGTTTACTCTGCCTGCAAAAATGAAGCGATTAGGAATTTAAAAACAACAACTGGTCCAAGCTTTTCAATTGTTCACCTGCCGCAAGCTATAGCCATAGCCAAAAGCCATTGCTAAATTACTCCGCCCAAACCTCGTCCACAAAGATGTAGCTAGGTTCTCCTTCGCTGATATGGCCTTTTGGAAGCTTGCCGTATTGCCTGATGATTAGTTTGAGTTTTTTTACTTTGATGCCGTTAGGCTTATGTAACCTAATAGTTTTTAATGTAATCTCTTCGTTTAAGGCTTCTACTTCATTGGCTAAGGTGCCAAGAGGTGTAAAGTTCACTCCATCTTCAGAAACATACCATTCTAATGCAGAAGGATGTAGAATCCAGCTTTTGCTGTCTTGCAAAAACGAAGCTCCAAATTCCTTCAGGAGCTTTTCTTCCTTTAAATCAATTACAATTTCGGGGTCGACACCCCAATAGCCTTGCCAGTAGCCTTTGCGCCAATTTTCATTGCCTTTTAGCCCATCAATTAAAGCTTCGGGTCCGCCTGCACTGTATTGTTTGATGTAATCGCCTTTGATTTGAATGCTCCAGTTGTTGGGAATGCGGTGAAAGCTTGCCTGAGTAAATGATTCCATGCCGGTTTTAGCATCTTTAGCTTTAGCTTCAATTGTGCAGCTTTCCTTCACATAGAAGGCTTTGGTATAGTTTATCCAATTGCCGCCATTGATGCGGTAGGAGAGTTGTGCCGGTACCAATTGCCATTCCAATGCAACCTGTTGACTGTCGCGATATGAGATGCCATTGGAATGAATAAGTGGTGAGGGTAAAATGCTGGTTGATAATTTTGAATGTAATGTGCTATCGGCTTTTGAACCCCATTTGAGGGGCTCTTTGCTTAACTCAAAAAACAGGGAGCTTGTACCCATCAATTCTTGATGATTCACTTGCATTTCTAATCGCTGAATTCCATTGATGCGGAAGGATTTGATATACATGTTGGATTCAGCTCCGCTCGCATTGATGACGAGTTGGTTGTTATCTCCTGTATTTACTTTGATGCGCTCAAACCAAGGTGAGCTAATGTTGTAATCGGGACTTCCCGGACAAACACTGTACAAGCCCATGGAGCTCATAACCAGCCAGGCACTCATTTGGCCACAATCTTCGTTTCCACTTAAACCGTCGGGAGCATTGTGGTATTGGGTTTCTAGAATATTGCGAATACGTGCCTGGGTTTTCCAGCCACTGCCCAGGTAATTGTAAAGCCATGCCATGTGGTGACTGGGTTCATTTCCATGTGCATATTGGCCAATTAAACCGGTAATGTCGGCTTGGTTGCGGCCGGTTGTTGCCGAGTTTTCAAAGAACAAACGGTCGAGTTTATCTTCAAACTTTTTCACCCCACCATAAGCCTGAATCATTCCGGGAATATCTTGAGGAACGAAAAAGGAATATTGCCAGGAATTTGCTTCGGTAAAGTGATTGTTCACTTCTCTGGGGTCGAAAGGCGAAAACCAGCCTCCATTCAGGCGTGCGCGAACATGACCCAATTTGCCATCAAAGACATTTTTCCAGTTTTGTGAACGTTTTTCAAAATAGGATTTATCCTCACCGGGTTCTAAAAGTGTTGAAATGCACCAATCGTCGTATGCGTATTCCAATGTTTTGGAAACCGATTCCGGTTCATCTTCAATGCCTATATAACCCTTTTCCTTGTAGGCTTTCAATCCCAATACATCGCGCATCGCACTAGCTTTCATGGCTTCAATGGCTTCTTGTTTGTTGAAGCCTCGAATGCCTTTGGCCCATGCATCTGCAATAACAGAAACGCTGTGGTAGCCAATCATGCAGTCTGTCTCATTGCCCCAAAGCTCCCAAACAGGTAGCCTGCCACCATCCCGGTATTGTGCCAAAAAGGTTTTGATGAAATCGAGGCTGCGTTGTTTTTGAATGAGGTTATACAGCGGATGAGCTGCCCTAAAGGTATCCCACAACGAGAATACAGAGTAGTAGTTGAAGCCATTTGCCTGATGGATTTTTCCATCGCGACCGCGGTACTTTCCGTCAACATCCGATGCTAAATTGGGTTGAATACAGGTATGGTATAAGGCAGTGTAGAAGATGATTTTTTTATCGGGATTTGTGCTCTCAACCTGAATAAGCGCAAGTTCTTTGTTCCAGGCGGCTTCAGTTTTTTGGAGGGTTTGGTTGAAGTCCCAACTCGGAAGCTCTTTGCTCATATTCAAAGCCGCACCCGCTGTTCCAGTTGCACTTAAGCTCACTTTTACCAGTAATTTCTCTCCCTTTTTCATGGCAAATTCCCAGGCCATTCCTTTCAATCGATTTGGTTTCAGGCTTCCTGCATCACTGTTTTCAAGTGTTTTCTTAAAATCCTTGTTGAATTCAATTCTGAAATAAACCCATTGGTCTTCTGCCCAAGCTTTGCTGCGACGAAGTCCTTCAATGGTGTGGTTATCTACGAGTTTCAAACTTGATTCAAGCAATTCGTCGCGGTGAAGTAAATCAAGAACCACCCAGTAATTTCCTTTGTCTGGAAAGCTGTATTCGTGCAACCCAACTCGCTCTGTGCTGGTTAATCGGGCTTGAATATCATCGTCCTTCAAACGTACTTCGTAGTATCCGGCATGGGCTTTTTCTTCAGCATGCGAAAAGGCCGAGCGATACACTTCGGGCTTAAACACATCCATTTTGTTTTTCGATTTTAACTTGAGCGGCATCACCATCACATCCCCGTAATCGCTGCAACCGGTGCCGCTCAAATGGGTATGCGAAAAGCCGTAGATTAAGGAGTCTGAATAGTGGTATCCACTGCAACCGTCCCAACCTTCCAAGCGCGTATCCGGACTTAATTGAACCATTCCAAAAGGAGCACAGGCTCCCGGAAAGGTATGTCCGTGTCCACCGGTTCCAATAAACGGATTAACGAGCCTCGATAGCGATTGTTGAGCATAGGAAGTAAATATAACAAGCACTAGTGCTGCCCAAGTCAGAGCTGTTTTTTTCATGGATAAGGGTTTGCAAGGCAAGGTAAGGCAATTTTTGAGAAAGTTTAAGTAGGAGCATTCGCAATTCGTTTATGTTTGCAGCAATGAAAGAAAAGCTTCAGCAGCTCCGTTTTTTTCTAATGCAGGGCACTCATCCCCAAGCATTGGCCATGGGAATTTCCATTGGAGTTGTATGCGGAGTTTTTCCGGTTATGGGAACAACATCGCTCTTTGTTGCCTTGGTGGCCTGGATTTTTAGGGTGAATCAGGTTTTTGCCCAATTGGTGCATTGGCTTATTTCTCCCTTGCAGTTGGTTCTGCTTTGGCCATTTTTCAAGTATGGGCAAATCTGGTTTGGAGGAAATGGGCAGCCTTTGAGTTTTGACTATTTAAAAAGTCGCTGGAATGAAGGCGTATTCATTGCTTTAAAAACCTTTGCAGAGGCTCATCTTCAAGCCGTTTTAGCTTGGTTGGTTGTGGGTTTGCCTGTCTCGGTTTTGATTTATTTTGTAAGCTTATTTTTGTTGAAGAGAAGAAAGAAGGCAACAGTTTAACTAGGAACTTTGCAAAGCTTGTGGAGTGTTTTTTGGGTTTTGCTGATCCTGGTAGTTAACTTAAATCCTTTAAGAACAAGGATGGCTTAGATTGTCTGAAATTTAGATGCCTTTAACCTGCCCGAGATTTAACCTTTTTGGTTTCAATAAGTTGGAGAAAATAGGAATAACCAAATGGATTATAACAACTAGTACTGGAGTTGATAAGTTTTTTTTTAGATTGACTTTTCAAAAAAGTAATGCAGAAGAACCATTTCCTTGGACCAGAGCGTAGTGGGTTTACTCAAATAGGTATAGGGTGTAACGCTTGTAGAGGCATCTCAAAAACCCTGGTACTTTAAATGTATTAGAGTATAAGTCATAGGGCTTATAATGTGTTATTATAAGTCATAGGGCTTATAATGTGTCATTATAAGTCATAGGCCTTATAATATGTTAGTATAAGTCTTACAGCTTATAATGCTATTAATAGCTAATAAACTTATATTGCAATTAATTAGTACGTATGAAAAAAGCAGTAATTACCGGAGATATTGTACAATCAACTAGAATGGATGCACTACGAAGAAAGAAGTTAATGCAGGAAGTTGATTTTGCTTTGAAGATCTGGAGTACGGATTATAACATGCGCTATGAAATATACAGAGGAGATAGTTTTCAGTGTTTGTTGGAAAGTCCGTTTCATGCATTAAGAGTTACACTTTTGATTAAAACGTTTATTAAAAGCCTTTATTCGACTGACGTAAATGAACTTAAGTTGGCAAAAAAAACGGCTATGTTATATCCGGTTTGGCTATTTGATACACGCATAGCACTTGGAATAGGGGAAGGTGAAGATGAAACAGAATCTCTTGGAAAGTCAAATGGGGAAGCCTTCCTATTATCCGGAAGAAAACTTGACCAGTTAAAGGCTAGTAAGCAGAGTATTGGGATAAGTGTGAACGACGAGTATAATTCTGAGTTGGAAACAGAGTGTACTCTGCTTGATTTTATTCTTGCAAGAAACAGTGCATTGCAATGCGAGGTGATTAATTTAAAACTTCTTGGATATACAGAAATTGAGATAGCAAAAAAACTTGGAATAGCCCAGTCTGCTGTGAATCAAAGGTCGAATAACGGAGGTTGGATTGCGATACAATCACTGGTTCAGCGCTTCGAAGCTATTTACAACGATTAGTTGCAGTCAAGATGAAAACTGAATTGGTCTTTTTTACCCAGGAGCAAGGAAGTCTGTTCGTTCGGTTATTGCTTTCCCATTTACTCGCTGATTTTGTGTTTCAAACCAATTCCATGGTGGCCAACAAAAAGTGGTTCTCTAAACAGATGTTGCTGCATATTGGTATTGTATTCATTGTTTCATTCCTACTTAGCTTTTCTTTGAAAATTGCTTTATCAATCGCCTTTATCCATTGGATAATTGATAGCCTGAAATGTAGTCTACAAGGAAAAATATCAGGAAAAGAAACATACTTATTTTTCGGTGACCAAATTGTCCACCTGTTGAGTATTCTTTTCATCTGGGTTGCATTTGAAGACATCTGGGTTCAATTATCGAATGCGGTAGTAAAGGTAACTATGAGCTATTCAATAAGCCTATTCTTATTGGGTTATGTCCTGGTGACATGGCCATTGGCTTATGCTATGAAATTTGTGTTGAAGGGGATTGATAAAACAACTCAGGGCACGAGCAATAAAAAAATAGAGCAAGGCGGGAAGCTCATAGGAATCTTTGAACGCATCATAATTCTAAGCTTTGTTTACCTGAATAAGTACGAGGCCATTGGTTTTTTGATAACCGGGAAAAGCATTATTCGCTTTGCCCAAAAAGAAGAAGGACTTCGCAGTGAATACGTATTGGTAGGAACTATGATAAGTTATGCGTTTTCGATTGTCGTGGGTATGCTGATTAATTGGCTGTTGAGTTTGACATAATAAACAAGTATCGGTTTTGGATAAGCCCCAACAATTGAAAAACACCTCCCCATTAAGCTCATTCAAGCCCATTAGCGATTTGCCCAATTTTTCACCTTGTTGTTAATTTGCTTATATTGATAATGTCTTTAAAGTTCAATCTAATCCTCGTGCTGCTTGTTCTTTTTGCATGTCAGAAAAGGCAGGCGCAGCAAATCACTTGGGCAGCATCGAGTCATTGGATCAATGAAAACGCCGAATTGGAGGATAGCCTCAATTTAGAGGAGTTCATGAGAAGAAGTTTCTATTTGTCTTCCGCCATTCGCTGGAATGAGTTTGGAAATTGCATTCGGGTTAAACGGCAGGAATATTTGGCTCCACGGCAGTATGAGCAACTGGAATTAAATGATAGCCTTTGGCAGGTTTTGCAGCTGTTGCTTCAAGATTCCATGGTGTTTAAGACAAAGCAAATGGAACCCCAAAACGATGGGGAATTTGCTCTTTATTGTGGTTTCCAGTATTCCTTAAGCTGGAAGGATGCTTATGGAGCAAAGAAGTCGGTTGTTTATATTCCGCCTTACGCAAATGAGTCGCTACTTAAACTCCATAGTCTTTTTCTGTCCTTATTAGATTATCCAACAAAGCCTTTATCTACCCATTTGGATACACTTCAATTGGATTCTGAGGTATATGGTTTGGTGAAAGCCTTAACCCCGGCACCTCGCATACAGACTAAGCTTCGATTTATTCCACCTGAAATACATCCTGAAAAGGATTAATGGAATTTTATTGCATGGTATTGTTATTCCATGCAGCAAATAAAGACCTTGCTAGTTTTGATATAGGCATCCTTAATTTTTAGCTTAACCCGGTCAAGCAGTTCCTTTAGTTTTAGGTCGTTTTTGGGACCACTGCCTGCCATTACTATGTAGTATCCTTTTCTAAAGCTTAGGTAGCCACTTGAATATTCAATACTAATGTATCGTTCATCTTCCCATTCTCCTCGAGGGAGGTAGCAATTGCCAGTATTGGAATGTAAACTTTCCGGATAATACAACTTGCAACTATCGGGGTGGAAGGAAAGGCCAAGGTTTGTATCCTTTACCGGGTTTAGTCCTCTTAAATCCAATGCCAATCCTGATTTGAGAGAAGCAGCCTTTGCGGCTTGCAATGCGCTGGCATAAGATTTTGAGGAGAACAGGATGAGAAAGTCACGTTCCTGGAAACAATCGTCGGGAACCTGACCACAAACCTGAATTTTTGAGACCAAAAGCAGCAGAAGAAGGGGTATAAAAAGGGTTTTCATTGCCAATATGTTTTAGAAATTAAGAGGATTCAATGTAGCATATAATTTGGGAAATTGGTGATTTTGGGTGTAAGTGTTGCTTTGCCAAGTACAAGGTGATATTGGGTGAGTTGAAACGGAATTTGTATTTGATCATCTATTGCATTCCATAATGCCTGTGAGATTGGGCATAAGCTCAGTTTCCATGACTCAGCATAACGGTGTATTATGCCTTGCGCGTGAATAGCCAATTTCTTTGACCTATTGGCCCTTAATACGAAGTTCAATTCCATAATCCAGGTTTGATTGTACTTTGGATAGGCATATAATTAGTTCTCCGCATGAAGGTTGAAAGCATTGAGATATGCTTTGTGAAGTAATTGATTGGGAGGAGAGACCTTGCGTGAGGGCAGGAGTGGATACCCCGCAGTGGCGGATTGCAGCGGATGTGCGGCAGGCAGGGCGACCGGCAGGAAGCCCCTGCATGGCGCTAACAGCCGCAAAAAGCCGGCACGCGGAGTAGGAGCGGATGACCGGACTTTTGCCGGAACGAATGGTGATGAGGAATGAAATTTACCTTGGCAAAAGGCACGCCCAATTTAGGCTTTGCCGGATGCACGTTCGCGAACCAATTTCATGACAAACTCCAATTGCTCCTGGCGGGTTAACTTGGAATTGTCGAGTTCGATGGCATCGTCTGCTTTCGTCAGCGGTGAATCTGCGCGGGTGGTATCAATATGGTCGCGTTTGGAAAGATTAGCCAATACCTCTTCAAAGGTGGTATGTTGGCCTTTTTCAACCAATTCGTCGAGGCGGCGTTGGGCGCGGACTTCAGGGCTTGCGGTTACAAAAAGTTTGAGTTCGGCATGAGGGAAAACTACCGTGCCAATGTCTCTTCCATCCATAATTATCATGCCATCTTTACCCATTTCCTGTTGTTGTTTAACAAGGAAACGACGAACAGCTGGTATTGCAGCAACATCACTCACAGAGCCCGCCACGCGCGGATTTACGCGGATTTCATTTTCAACGTTTTCGGTATTGAGCAAGGTAATTTGCTGTCCATCCGAAGCAATATCAAAGCGTATTGAAATATCGGAAAGTGCACGTTCAACCAGGTCGGGATGATGAATGTCGATTTGATTCCGTTGCAAGTACAAGGTAACTGAGCGGTACATGGCTCCGGTGTCCACGTAACGGTAATTCAGTTCACGGGCGAGCTGTTTGGCTAATGTACTTTTTCCGCAGGATGAATATCCGTCGATGGCAATAATCATTGTTTTTGTTTGGATTTTTTGTTGAAATCGTTCAGGTTGGTGACGATGCTAAAATGGTTGGTATTACGGCCAATGAGGTAAGAACCGCTACCGTAGTGAATTTGGAATTTACTGATTTTGATACCGAATCCCCAACTGTAGCCACTCAGTCCTTTTCTATCGGTTAGTGCAAGTTCTCTTCTTCGCAATTGGTTATACCCAACACGAATATTAAAGTTCTTGCTAAGTACAATTTCTGTATTGATAATCATGTGGCTCATCACATGCTGCAGGAAACTGAAATCTTCTTGTATGGGTAATCCGGTTTCGAGGTCGATATTGTTGTTGTTTCTGTTTTGAATTTGGTAGAGCAATTTTCCAGCACTTTCAAGGTGTTGTGCAACGATTCCTATGCGAAGTGGATTGTGTTCAAACTTACGTGAAAAGCCAAGTTGCAGGTTCATAGGCACCTCTTCGCGGGTGGCATTGGTATAGGTTTTGATTTGGGTTCCCACATTTGATGCCACTGCGGTAAGCACCATGAGTCGGTTTTTTGAAAACCAGGTTGCAGCCAAATCACTTGCAATACCGAGTGAATTGTAGGATTCGAGGTTTGAATAAATGAGTTTTACTGATGCGCCAACCTGAAATTGGTTATAAGTTCTTGCTGCTGTGGCATGCAGTGCGTATTCCCCAGCCGAGAAGGTGCCCAAATCGGTGCCATCTGGCGCCCAGCGTTTGAAATTACCATAATTTACAAATTGGATTCCGCCGGCAAAACTCATGTTGAGTGAATCAGAATGGCGTGTAAAGCCGGCATATCCAGCTCCAATATCAGCCAAATAACCAACATAAGAAAAGGCTGCCTGGTTGTGAAAATTCTTATTCAACAAGGAAGGATTGACCGCTGCCAAATGCAAGTCGGTTGATGGATTGTTGATTGCATTTCCTCCCAAAGCTGCAATTCGCGCAGAAGGCTGTAAGTAAAGGAAATTGTAAACCCCTGAGCCACCAAGTTGTGCAAAGGAGGAAAGGGCCGATAAAATAAAAATTGGAAGGAAGAATTTCCGCATGTTCGTTTCAAATATAACAGATGAGCGGAAATAACGAAAGTTCCTGTCTTTTTCGTTTAGGGTAAAGATTACGGTTTCTTAAAGCTCAATTCTTTATTAATTCCAGGCTACTTGTATTTTTTTGCAAATAATGAGTAAAATCTAGTTACAAAGGTGTTTGTTTATACCGTTATATCCGCCAAAAAAAACAATTATTCCTCAATTGGTCAAAAAATAAGCGCAAAGTGTTAATAATTAGCTGCTAATGCGACATCTTCGTGATAACCTTTATTGTGTTCTTATGCGTCAATCAACAGCATTTCATTCCATAAAAGGAATGTTTCTTTTTATGGCAGTGTTGCTCGGATTATCCTTCAAACCGGCCGAACCATCGTATGTTTTGGAGCCCCGCTTGAAAGATTCCGACAAACTAATTTCCGACCGGTTTAAGACTTTGGTTGGAGCCGACAGGCTTGTGGAGTTCAGGCATTTGCAAACCCTTTTTAAAGTGCACCAACCTGGAGTTTCTGAACTATCCATTGAGGGAGACTTTATTGGTGCCCATACTACCACTCAAGAAGAATGTGTGTTCCTTTTAGGCGAACCCGACCAAATTCAGCAGGATGCCAATTGCTTCTATTACCTGAATGCATCGGGTAGCTGTAAGGCCATTCTTCGCTTCAACAAGGAAGGCAAACTAACATTCTCATCCGTTTCGGGCTGTTAATTTTTACCTATTGACTAAATTTTACATGAAAAGTATACTTTTCGAAGTTCGCAAATTTGTTGTGAACCCTAGAATAGCTCTTGCTGTATTGCTAAGTCTATTCGCCGGAGGCTTAAATGCCCAAGTTGAGCTTGGTCTCTCTGCTTCTGTTTCTCCATCTACTGTTGCAACAGGTTCAACGTTTATTTATACCTTGAATTACCAGGTATCAAGTTTTACCTCGAATGGACAGAATGTAGTTGCCACCCTGAATCTTCCTCAGAATTTGGTTCCGGCTAGCACTAGTCCATTTAGTAATTCAGTTGAATTTGATCCATCACAAGTTAGCGGCGTAACTTACAACAGCGGACAGAATTCCATTACCGTAACCTTTGTTAATCCAATCCCTGCAGGAAGTACAGGTCAGTTGCAAATCCGTTTTCGTTACCTGAATGGCAGCACCCCCAATGGGTATGCCCCGGATTTGTTTGCTTCAATAGATGCCGATAATAATTTAAATCCTGGAGGAGGTACAGGTCCTGTGCTGTCGAATATTTTAAATGTAACAGCAACGGCCTCCAATCAGCATAACATTTCAAAAACAAAGCTAGCCGGCGGAGCTATTGATAATCTGACCATTTACCGCATTAATGTATCCGGTTCAAGTCCTTCGAATGGTTCCTTGATAACCTATCAACCTGTTTTGGTGGATACATTACCATTGGGTGTAGAATTTGTAGAAGCCACTGGATTTTCGGGTTCAACAGCTCCGGTTTACAATGCACTTACGCGCACCGTAACATGGACTTGGCTTGCAGATTCCTTCCGAACCAATTATTCTTCATCGGCATATATTAGTGTGCGTTATACTTCGCCAACCTTTGCTGTTTCGGATAATGTTTGTAACAAGATTAACTTATTTGGTGAGAGTCCGGCTCTGCCAATAGGTTCACGAGCCGCATTTGGTAAATCAGCACAAGCTTGTTTTTCCATTCAATCCCCAAGTCCTGGAGTATCCTGTTATGGTGGTGGTATTACTGCTGCAACAGCCCATTGGATGAACAAGCATATTCTTCCAGGCACTAGTTGTAACTGGTTTTCCAACGGTTGGTATAATTCAGGCAATACCGAAGTGGATAGTGCTGAATTGATTTATACTGTAGATAAAAGCATCGATTTTTCTACCATTCGCGTTCGACCGGTTGTGGATGGATTTGATTCCATTGCTGAAGCTTCAATTGAGGTGTTTTATGCAACAAATCTAAATGGATTCACAAGTGCCGGGACTTATCTTTCGAGTGCAATTGCTGCAATGAGTGGAGGTACTTTGAATATTCCGGTAAGTTTGCCTCCGGGTGAATACGTTACCCAAGTTAAATTTAAAATTCATGGACCCTTGCCAATTGGCGGTTCCCAAGATTTGAGTTACTGCGGCGATTCACGCACGGCAGCTTTAGGTGCTAAAGACGGAAGTCCAATTGTAGAGGGAACAACTTACAATCCTTCAAACGTTGGTGATGATGGAACGGTAGTTACAAACAATTCTACAGGTTCATTCTTCTTTAACAATGTGCAAACAGCATATAGTGCTTGCAATGGTTCTGCCGAAATCATGATTGCCCAACCTGTATTTGGATTTACTGGCAAGTCCATTCGCAATTCAAGCTCAAGTTTAAGAGCCAGTGATACGGTGTATTATGAATTTAGTACCTATTTGGGCGGTAATGTTAACTCAACCAATGTTATTATTACTGATACCCTGGATGCGCGATTGACCTATGTTCCCGGAACATCATTTTACCTTATCGACAATACCGGTTCGGTAATTACGCCAACAATTACTACCCTCAGTCCATCCAATCGTCAGGTTTTGACCTATACTCTAGGTACTTTGCTAACCGGAAAAACCTACAAGATTCGTTTCAATGCTGTTATTACCCCGGGTACACCTCCGGCATCAATTAGCAATAAAGCCTGGTTGGAAAGCGATAATGGTTTATTCAATGGTGGTACCGACAATGCCAATGTGTCTGTAATTAGTGCAGTGGCTTTGCGCGCTTACAAAGGACAAACCGGTTGTGATCCAGAATTTGTGTATTATCCCACAACTGCTATTGCTCAGGAAGCAGGTCCGGTGAATTATAAAATTACCTTGAAGAACCTAGGAAACGTGGCTGCCAAAGATTTGGTAATGGTGGATGTGTTTCCATTCATTGGTGATTACCGCGGTTCGCAATGGTTTGCCAATTTGGTAGGACCTGTTACCATCAACGATCCATCATCGACAGTTTATTATACCACAACACCAAATCCATGTTTTGCTGATTTTACGCCGGCAAGCAATCCTCCGGGTTGTACAAATCCGGTATGGACAATTACACCACCCTTGGATATTACAACAGTAAAAGCCATTAAAGTAACACGTTCTGCTGTATTACCTGCATTGGATAGTATTGTATTAACTTGGCCAATGCGCGCTCCTGTTGGAACTCCGGTTAACTTGCTCATGAATAACAGTATCATGTATCAAGTTTCGCGAGCAGATAATAGTTCACAGCTCCTACCAACAACACCCATTATGGTTGGAATGCGCACCACTTGTACGCCAGTATTGGGTTCATTGGGTAATTATGTTTGGATTGATGCCAACAAAAATGGTTTGCAAGATGAAGCTGCAAACCTTGGATTGAATGGCATGAAACTTTATCTGTATGGCGCAGGTCCAGATAATGCCATTGGCGGTGGAGATGATGTATTGCTAGATTCAACCGTTTCGGCGAATGATTTTTATGGAAATCCCGGCTATTATAAATTCATTGAATTGGCTAGCGGAAAATACTATGTGAAATTCCCTACGGGTTACAACAATTACCTGCTTACCACTACAAGCAATCAGGCGCCTCAAATCAATGGAAATAACGATGCCGATTTAACAGGCACCAGTGGTTTGGTTACCATTGATGCTTCAGGAACTGGAGTAGATAAAGACAACACAACAATTGATGCAGGTTATTACCCCTTGGGAAGTATTGGAAACTACCTTTGGGTTGATACCAACAAAGATGGCTTGCAAAACGATGGTCCATCATCCGGCATAAACGGATTGAAAGTTTATTTATGGAGAAATATGGGGTCCGGCATGGAGCTGATTGATTCAACCCTTACAGCCAATGATGGTTCTGGAAATCCGGGTTATTACAATTTCATTATCGATGAAAGTGCTCAATATCAGGTTCAGTTTCCGTTGAATTTTTCAACCAAAACCTTAACAACTCAAAATGTTTCGGCAGGAGTAAACGGAAATAGCGATGCCAATCAGGCTAGCGGATTTAGCCCGGTATTCACTATGAATCTTATTGTAAATACGGGTGTTAATAGGCATAATCCAACTTTGGATGCCGGATACCGTTGTTCGGTTGCCGCCTCAACCATTAGCGGAAATACAAGTATCTGTTCGGGAGGACAAACCATATTGACTTCAACAACCGGAATTAATTATACCTACCAATGGTACAAAGATGGTGTAGCAATTCCATTGGCAACAACATCAACCTATATTGCGAATGCAGTTGGCGCTTATAAAGTAACCGTTACTGATTCTGGAGGATGCACATCCAACTATTCAAATACCTTGAATGTTGCCTTGTTAGGGACACCGCCAACAATCGACTTCAGCATCAATAATCCGGTACAGTGTTTGCCAGGTAATCTGTTCAGCTTTACCAATACCAGCAGCGCAAACGCTCCATCTATCAATTACCTTTGGTCGTTTGGAGATGGAAATACAAGTACCGATTCAAGTACATCGCACAATTACCCAACAAGTGGTTCTTATTCTGTAAAATTGGTTGGAACTAACTTTTATGGATGCAAAGACTCTGTAACAAAAACTGTTTATGCAGGACCTCCAGTTGCTGACTTTAACTATACCCGCAATTGCGATGGAACAATAACTTTCCATAATAACTCTGAGTTTGCCAATGATTTTGAATGGCAGTTTGGAAATGGTTTCTATTGTACCAATTCAACCGCAGATTATACGCATGAATTTGGTCCCGGCGATTACAACGTAACCTTGATTGTTCGCAACAACGGTATGTGTTTTGATACCATAACAAAGCCAATTCATGTTTCACCTAAAGTGGAAGCAGCCTTTGGTTACGATTCATTGGGTTGTACCCGATTGATTCAATTCAATAATCACACCTTAGGAACAGATAGTGTTTATTGGGATTTTGGCGTGCCTGCCGTTTCAACGGATAGTTCAACTTCAAACAATCCAAGTTTTGTTTATCCATTGGATGGAACCTATACAGTGAAGATGTATGTTACTGATTCAAACTTGTGTTCGGATACCTTTACTCGTGTAATCCAAGTAGGTTCTCTTGGTATTCAACCTACTGCCAACTTTACCTATGCTCCATTGGCTGGCAATTGCGTAACCCGATTGAAGTTTACCAATACATCAACAGGTACACCGCATGATGACAATTGCTACTGGTGGATTTTCCACGACGGCACCATTGTTCAATTGAAAGATGCAAGCAAATCATTCCCTGTTGCAGGTGTTTATCCAGTTAAACTGGTAGCCCGTTCAAGCACCAATTGCTACGATACACTTACCCAATTGGTAACTATTGGAAGCAGTTCAGGTGGACCATTGGTAACCTTTGCGCCATTGGATGATGAACAATGTTTGTTTGGCAACAGCTTTAATTTCATCAACAATTCCAGCTTTGTTGGACATGGATGGACCATGAACTACCATTGGGATTTTGGAGATGGAACGCAGGACTTGGTGAACACCTTTGCCTTCAACAAGCAATATGATACAGCAGGAACCTATGTGGTTCGTTTGATTGGATTTGGAAGCAATGGATGCCGTGATACCGCTTACAGCACGGTTCATGTACTTCCATCGCCAATGCTTGATTTTACAGCAGATGCAGCCTGCGGAATGGACGTTACCATTGTAAATCATTCAACCGGTTCGCTTACCCATTTCTGGGATTTTGGAGACAATTTCTTTGAAGAGAATAATGCCGATACCATTTACCACAGTTATACCACACAAGGATGGAAGTTTATTCGTCTAGAAGGTGTCCATAACAATGGTTGTCGCGCTGAAATTTACCGTGGTTTAATGGCAACCCGTGGCACACGTCCTATAGCCGATTTCACCTGGGATACCATTCCTTGCTCAAATGCCATCCAATTCAATAATCTGAGCACAGGAAGTGGAACCTATACCTGGTATTTTGGTGATGGTTCTCCAATATCCAATGCAGTAAATCCTGCTCATGCATACAATCCTGCCGGCATTTATCAGGTGATTTTGATAGCATCAAACGGTGGTTCTTGTTGGGATGCCGATACCCAATATGTGAAAGCTCCATTGGGAATAAATGGCTTATTGCCAAAAGCAGCCTTCAATGTAAACGTTACTGGCTGTTCAAATACCGTGATTACGTCAAACTTGTCAACCAATTCAACTTGGTACAGCTGGTATTGGGATGGTGTTCCGGTTTCAGGTGCTTTGAATTATTCATTGAGTGGAGCATTGCCAGGTTCGCATGTTATTGCATTGGTAGCCAGAAATGGCGCTTGCTATGATTCACTTGCTAAGGTGGTAATTATTCAAGATATCCCAAGTGGAAGTATTTATTGGGATACCACAGCATGTTCAAAATCAGCGGTGTTCTCTGCTCAAGCTGCAAATGGATTTAGTTACCATTGGAATTTTGGTGATCCGGGTTCGGCAATGGATTCTGCCATTGGACAAGTTACTTCACATACCTACAGTGCCAATGGTGATTATATTGTAACGCTCACCTTAAGCAATACTTCGGGTTGTTCGGTTGAAGTAAAAGATACGGTGACAATTGCAGCAGGCACAGGAAATCTAAACGCCGGATTCTATTACCGCACCACTTATTGCAACTGTCCATGTAACAACAAAATTCAATACTTCAATATCAGCTCAGGTTCAGCATCATCGTATTTGTGGAACTTTGGAGATGGAAGCGTATCCACTCAAAAAGACCCCAATAAAGGATATGCAGACACCGGTTACTTCAATGTAATGTTGACCGTATTTGATAGCACAGGTTGCTCAAGCACCTCTTCAACCCAGGTGTATATTCCTGGACAGGCACATGGGCCATCGGCTTCTTTCAATACCGATAATCCGGTGCAGTGTTTAACAGGAAATTCCTACAATTTCTACAACAATAGCATCTTCTTAGGTAGTGGATGGATTAATAAGTTTTATTGGGATTTGGGTGATGGTACAATTGATTCAACCCATTCTTACATCTTCAATAAAAAATACTTGAGTGCCGGATTCTATACAGTAAGATTGGTTGTGGTTTCAGCAGATGGATGCCGCGATACCGCCAGCATGAATATTCAAGTGGTAGGTGGAACTTGTTTCAGTTATTCACGTCCGGTGGCTACCTATTTCCCTCATAAAGATGTGGTAGATATGAGCATGAAAACTCCGGGTTCTGCAGCAACCGGACTTGCTGTTGCAGGAGTGAAAGAAACCAATGAATACGTGTTGTTCCCGAATCCAACCACCGGTAGCTTTAAGATTGCCTGCAAATACCTCACTAAAAATACCCGAATCCAGGTTATTGACTTACTAGGAAGAGTAATGGATGCCGAGGTAAATTTGAATACAACTGATAAGTTAATCGAGGTTTCAAGCCATCAATTAAGTCCGGGCCAGTACATGGTAATTTTGCATGAACAAGAAGGACAAACAGCTTACCTGAGATTTACGGTTACAGGTAACTAATTGAATTTTTATACGCATAAGTGAAAAGCGGGGGCAGGTGCTCCCGCTTTTTTTATTTAATTAATGATAAATGTTGAGTGATTTTTGTAGATTGTTTTTTGTTCAATTCAACCATTAACATGCGTAAAAAGTCACTCATCTTAATCCTTGTTGCGATTCCTTTTTTGCTAAAGGCTTCGGTTGTAGATTCCTTGAGCAGACAATTAAATCAAGTTCGGGGAAAGGAGCGGATTCTGGTCTTGAACGAGTTGGCGTACCAATTGATGTATGAAAAGCCGATAGAGGCAATTGCTTATGGAAGGGAGGCTTTGGTGCTTGCAAGCAATCAATCCGATTCTCTTCTTTATGCGCAAACCTGCAACGACATTAGCTTACCCTTTTTAGTAACAGGGGATTTTGATAGTGTGATTCATTACAATGAATTGGCTTATGGTATTCGCATGCGCCATCGCGACTATGCCAAAGCCGGAGCCAATTTGGCCAAACTTGCACAAGCTTTTTACGAGAAGGCTGATTACAAAAAGAGCTTTTATTTTCAAAATCAAGCTTATCGCATGTATCTCGCCCAAAAGGATACAGGCAGATTGGTAAATATCACCAATGCCTTGGGAGTATTGTTTGAGAAATTTGGTCAAACCCAACAGGCGGAATTTTGGTACAAGCGTTCAGAATCATGGGCTTTGAAAATGGGCATGGAACGCGACTATTATATCGCCAGAATGAATCAGGGAATATTGGCCAGGAGGGCTGGAGCCTTTGTTAAAGCGGAGTCTATTTTTGAATCCTGTAGGGACTTCTTTGAGCAGAACGCTTATGTCGATGATCAGGCTCATTTTTTTGAATCTTTGGGCGTTTTGTATCGCAATACAGGTCGTTCAAAGTTGGGCGAAGCTTCCTATTTAAAGGCTTTGAAAGCCAATGAGGAACTGGGCTCAAAGCCAGGTATAGCCATGTGTTACCGCAACCTGGGGTATTGTTTGCAAGATCAAAACAAGGTAAAAGAAGCAATTGCCTATTTTGAAAAGGCTTGGTCGATTTCTAATGAACTGGGATTGGCAGATCAACTGCAATTGATTGAATTTGATTTGTACGAATCTTGGAAAAAACTGGGCGATTCAAATCGCGCATTGCATTGGTTGGAGAAACACAAAGCCAGTTCAGATAGCGTTTATTCCTATCAAACCCGGGAGCTCGCTACCGAGTATAGTGCGCGATTTGAATTGGAAAAACACCGTTCCGATTTGTTAATTAGGGAAAAGGAATTGTTGAGCGCTCAATTGGATATCAAGCGCCGAAATTTGTGGTTAATTATTTCCTTCACAGGTTTGGTATTGGGCATTACTGCTTTGGTTTTTTTTAGAAGAGAGCAATTGTTTCGTAGGTTGAAATGGGAGGAAGAAGCTAAGAACCAATTGAACGAAGAGCGCTTGCGCATTGCCAGGGATTTGCACGATAACCTGGGTGCTGATTTGTCGTGGATAACAAGTGAATTGGATGTACAAGCCTATGCTGAAAACAATCCCTCCCATCGAATGAGGTATGAAGCTATGGCCGATAAAATGCGGGAAGCCGGGCGCAGTTTACGCGATACCCTATGGGCCATTTATCGAAACGAAGGAAATTTGAATGAATTGGTTTCTCGCTTACAAAATCAATCCAACATGGTCTTGCAACAGGCGGGTATTGGGTTTGATGCTGATATTCCTGAAACGCCCATTGAACTTTCTCCATCTGTTTCACTGCATCTTTATCGCATCTTAAAAGAGCTTATCAACAATACCATCAAGCATTCCGGTGCAACGCGAATTCAAATAAAAGCATTGAAGCAGCAAGAAGTATTACGAATAACTTACCAGGATAATGGGAGGGGTATTTCGGACAATCCTGGTTTGGAAGGGTATGGGTTGACGAATATTAAAACGAGAGCCGAAGAAGCCGGATTTGAATTTAAATGGTCCAATTTACCGGAAGGAGGAGTTCAGTTGGTGCTTACAAAACAAATGCAAAGCCCAGTTTAAAATCGGTTCTCATGCTTGAATTGGGTAAGTTACCTTGGTTGATTAAGCCAACAAATTGGGTTTCCAAAAACAAGCCTGTTTTACTCATTAGGGTCAATTCAAGATGTGCCATATGCGGCTTGGGATAAGCATCATCTGATTTGGCATAGCTAATATCAACGGGTTTGAAAAGATTGATGACATAAGCGCCGGAACCCATCAAAACAAAATTTTTACTCAATGCCTTACTAAAACCCATGGCCGGACCAGCGCCAATTTGCCAGCCTTGCGGTTCATGGAGCCGTATGCCTGCACTTGAATCCTTGTAGATGGCACCTATAAAATAATCGTTTACCGCAAACCCAAGTGAAATGCAAGTTTTGGGTTTCGCAACCAGGTTCCATTTCCAGCTGTGCCAGCCTATAAGTCCACCACTGATGGTGCTTCCAATGTTGGCATACATTTGCCTGGGGTCCTTTTCGGTTATGGTTTTCATAAGCCAGAATAAATCAGGGATAAGTTTATAATCAACCCGCCTGTTGAGACCACCCTTTTCAAAGGATGGTCTCAAGTAGTACAAATCAACAAAGAAGATTCCTTTGGCATGCAAGGCGGGATCGTCAGGGGCGGCAGGATTCAGCAATTGGACATACATTCCAGAAAAGTTTAGGTAGGATTCTTTTTGATAAGTATCGCCAAGGTATTTGAAATCGGGTAAGTTCTGCCCCTGTAATTGGCTGATTATTCCGCTCATGCTCAGCAGTAGAAACAGCAGTTTTTTCATGCTTATTTTTTTACCAGTGTTAAACCAACACCACCTTTGATGTAGTAACCTACATAGGGCATCATGCCTAATTCAAAATTGTAGCACATGCCAAATTTCTTGTTGGTTTCTGATTTGGGTGCAATTTGAAATCCACTCATACCAATGCGAAATCCAAGTGCATTGCTGCCAAAAACTTTCTTAACATCTTCGGTAATATCTGCTCCAGAACGCAAGCCTAAACTACTTGTCGCAAAAGGATCATCCCGTAACGTAAATTTGTTTGCAAATTGAACCAAGGCATCGGCATACCAATCAAAACCAATAGATTTAAACCGTTTTCCATAACCGCTTGCATCTACTACAATATGCGTTAATCTGCGATTGATTAATCCGGCATACAATCCGGTGGTGTTGAGTGAACTCATGTTCAACCCTTCTTTTGAAAAGTAATCATCCTGGTCCAATGCAAAGGCTGTGGTTCTGTTTGATAAACCTCCGCGAATGCCAGTGTATTTGATAACTTTGGCAGGCACAGTGATAAAGGTTGTTGTGGTCACTCGTTTATTGTTGTAAGTGCTTTCATTCGATTTTAGGACAATGCGTTCATTTCTTTTTCGCTCGGCTTTGTTGAAAAATAAAACAGCGCCTGCTTCATAAGAAGATGCGGTGGGCATATCTTTATTGCCCATTTTGGCTAAAGTTAACCAGGCACGTTGAACATTGAATTGAATGCCCAGTTTATCTTGTAGCATGTAATGTCCAAAAACCGAAGCATAAAAATTGGTGGCCTCAACCGAATTGGAGGAGGTTTCGATGCCTGCAATATTCAAATTGACACTCAGCTTGGGATGATAATCCTGAGGATTGTTTCCAAGTAGTTTGTACGAAACTTGTTGGGCATTAGCCAGAACCGAGCAACACAAGGCACTCAGCATAAGAAGTTGGTTTTTCATAAGGGTTGATTTGTTGGTGTTGGCAAAGTTGTTTTTCGCCGGGCTTTGGTCCCATACGCAGAACTTCGTATTTTTATTTGCATACACTGGTTTAGCTTTGAAACCGGAATCCTCATGATTAGAATTGGTATTGCAGAAGACATTGAAAGGCTGGCATTGGCCTTGAAAACCAAGCTTGAATTATCGCCCGATTTTCAAGTTAAGTTTCTTGTGCCCAATGGGGCTGAGGCCATTCGGATGTTGCAAAAGGATGCTCAGGTGGATGTGTTGTTAATGGACATTCAAATGCCAATAATGGATGGCATAGAAGCCACCGGGAAAATTACCGAGCGTTGGCCACAAATTCGTATCATCATGAGTACGGTTTATGACGACGATGCGCACTTGATGAAAGCCATTTTTGCCGGCGCAGGCGGTTATTTACTTAAGGATGAACGTCCGGAACGCATTCACAAAGCCATTTATGAAATTCTGGAAGGAGGCGCTCCTATGAGTCCTGCCATGGCACTAAAAACCCTTAAGTTGCTCAAATCGGGTGGACAATTGGAAGAGGAAAAGGTGCTGGATGGATTCGACCTAACCCCGCGTGAGCAAGAGGTTTTGCTTCATTTGTCGAAAGGGTTGAGCTATGAACAAATTGCAGATAACCTGAACATCAGTTATGGCACCATTCGCAAGCATATTGAAAACATGTACCGCAAAATGCAGGTAAGCAGCAAAACAGAAGCTTTGAACAAAGCACGAAAGAATAGGCTATTACCGGATTGAATACATGTCCATTTAGCTTTTTAGGTCATAATTTTATCTTGGATAAAACTGCAAGAGCCAAGCGGTTTTTAGTTTTGTCTCAATTAGTTACTTCAAAAAGTCAGAATTAGGTCCATTCTGCTGTCATTTTGTCCTTAAAATTGTTTTGGAACACCAATTGATATTTCAGGAGAAAACTAAACTCCCTATGGCAACAAAAGGTACAATTAGTGTTCACACCGAGAACATTTTCCCAATCATTAAGAAGTTTCTTTATTCCGATCACGAAATCTTCTTGCGCGAGCTGGTTTCTAACGCAGTAGATGCCACTCAAAAGCTGAAAACCCTTTCTTCAACCGGAGAAATGAAAGGTGAATTGGGCGATCTTAAAATTCAGGTTAAGCTGGATAAGGACAACAAAACCCTTCACATCATCGACCGTGGTTTGGGTATGACCGAAGAAGAGGTGAACAAGTATATCAATCAGCTTGCCTTCAGCTCTGCAGAGGAATTCCTTGAGAAATACAAAGACAAAGGGGCGCAGGTTATTGGTCACTTTGGACTTGGTTTTTACTCGGCATTTATGGTAGCCCATAAGGTTGAAATCAAAACCCGTTCATGGAAGGAAAACTCCCAAGCTGTACATTGGTCCTGCGATGGTAGCACCAGTTTTGAATTGGCACCAATAGACAAAGACGACAGAGGTACAGAGATTATCCTTCATTTTGCGGAAGATTCCATGGATTTCAACGATAACTTCCGCATCAAAGGAATCTTAGAAAAATACTGCAAATTCCTCCCTGTTGAAATTGAATTTGAAGAGAAGGTAATCAATAATCCAAGTCCGCTCTGGACAAAAGCTCCGGCCGATTGCAGTACCGAAGATTACGAGAAATTCTACAAAGAACTTTATCCATTTGGCGAAACTCCTTTGTTCTGGATTCACCTCAATGTAGATTATCCATTTAAACTTACCGGTATTCTGTATTTCCCAAAAATCAAAAACGATTTCGAACTTCAGAAAAACAAAATTCAGCTCTATTCAAACCAGGTATTTGTTACCGATTCGGTTCAGGATATTGTACCTGAATTCCTGATGCTCTTGCACGGTGTTATTGATTCACCGGATATTCCGCTTAACGTAAGCCGCAGCTACCTGCAAAGTGATTCCAATGTGAAGAAAATCAATTCGCATATCACTAAGAAAGTGGCTGATAAATTGGAAGAAATTTTCAAGGCAGATCGTGCAAGCTTCCAAACCAAATGGGAAAACGTTGGCTTGTTTGTGAAATACGGAATGATTACCGATGAGAAATTCTACGACCGTGCATCCAAATTCTGCTTGCTTCAAAACAAAGCCAAAGAGTTCTTTACCATTGAAGAATACAAGGAGAAGGTAGCAACTACGCAAACTGATAAAGACAATAAGGTTGTATTCCTGTACACCAACGATCCAATTGCACACGATAGCTTCTGCAGAACCGCCGAGAAACGCGGATACGACGTATTGCTGATGGATGGTCAAATCGACAACCACTTCATTTCAAACATCGAGCATAAGATTGAAAATACGCAGTGGAAGCGGGTTGATAGTGAAAGCATTGATAAGCTTATCGACAAGGACATTAAGAAAGAAAGTGTATTGAGTGAGGATGAGCAAAAATCCTTGAAGGAAGCTTTTGAAAAGCAATTTGGCGGCATAGGCAAATTCCGTTTCGAGACTGAAGCGCTTGCACCGGACGACCAATTCCTAACCCTCATTAAACCTGAATGGGAGCGCCGCATGATGGATATGCAACGCATGCAAGGTATGAGCATGTTTGGCGCATTTCCTGAAAGCTGGAATGTGGTGGTAAATTCAAACCATGAATTGTCGCGTAAACTTGTAAAATTGAAAGAAGAAGAAAAAGAGCCTGTACTTCAGGAAGCATTTGATTTGGCTCGCCTCTCGCAAAATTTATTGCATGGCGAAGAATTAACTGCCTTCATTTCAAGAAATACTCAGAAATTGGTTTAATTTTAAAATTCAACAATCTAAAAAGCCCGTCTTGCCTTGCAAGACGGGCTTTTTATTGAATGATTGTTCAAATTTCTATTCCTGAAATTTCTACATGTGGGGCTTTTTTTTGCAATTGCCTCAAGAATTCTAGTTGGTTAAGGGGAGAAATAAGTACCCGCTTAAACTTACCATACTTTATTTCAAGCCGATTAAAGGAATTAGCAGGGGCGCTCTCTAAGGAATTACTCGGTTTTATTTTTTGGATTTCAGCATAAGGAATGCTGATTTTGTATAGAATTCCTGATTTAATTTCGAGTGTATTTTCGGATAATTGATAATAGGTTTCTTTTAAAAAAGAATACACAAAAACCGCTAAGGTAATTGGAACAGAAAGGAGAAAATAATTATCAACCTGAACAACTAGCAGCGTTAATCCAAGAATGAAAATGCTTAAAAAAGCAAATAAGGGTTTAGATACAGCAGATTGAAATTTGTTTTCCAAGGTTAATTCTTTTTCTGGGCCTTCCCCCAATTTGGCTAAAGCCCAATTGGGGTCGCGCTTTCCCCTCCAATTTAGGGCCAATATAATTCATTTCCGAATTTTAAACTCGTTCAAGGCCCTACGATTTCCGGTCCAATCGCTAAGGCGAGGGGCGTTCCATTTGGTCAATTCGTTTTCAAAATCAAAGGAACGATTGCTTGGTGTATAACCAAACTAGGTGGTTTGCCATTTATTAGGGCCTAAAATTCTTGAGTAATTTACGTAAACTCAGTTGGCCGATTTGGCCCTAATTTTCCATTTTACTTGCTCGTTAAATGCCAATTTCTTACTAACGAGGTTCATCCGGTTTATTAAGTTCTATGTGCTTAATTTGGATGAAACGCAACCTATGAACCGAACAACTACGTTAAAAGCAATGCCATTGTTATCTTTGGTTATTCGATTTTTAGATAAATGGTTAAGTCTCCAAGTAATTAATGTTAAACCAAACTACTAAACTTTCGGCATTTGAGAGGTTACAGAACAAGGCTTTCCTTGTTGGGTATAAACTTGAGAAAAAAGGCAGATATACACAATTAAGGCCCCATAGAAGCTGGTATAGTCCTACTAAATGGCTTTCAATTTTTTTTATCTGCCTTGGGATTTGGTTAATTTCGACATCTGATTCCAGTAATTCCGAGTTACATGAATTGTTAATTCAAATAGCACTAGGAGTATTTGTTGCTATTTTAGGCATTTTAATTTTCATCAGATATTCTTTCAGTTTGTTGAAGTGGAATTCAAACAAGATTATTTCTCGACACTACTTTAGAATGATTTCCATTAGTAGAAATAGTGATTTGAGTTTGCAAGTTTATACAAAACGGATAAGGATGGAGGATGGTTTGTATGTTACACATTCGCTCGTTGCCATTGAATCAGGAACAAAACATGAATTGTTTTCCCTAACTGATTTGGAAAGTGAATCGGGTGAATTGTATGAAATGTGCATTGGATTGAAGCGAGAAATTTTAGCCGGCAAATTTGGAAGTTTAGTTGATTCGAACTAGAATTCGCTTTTTCATTTTGAGAGAAACTCCAATGACAATTGTCGAAGCCAATACCGCAATCAAACACAAAGCCAGAAACCCCGCAGGATCATCCTCTTGGGCATGAAATGTATAAATGAAAATTCCCGCAAACAAAACAGAAAAACCAAAGGCGATTGTCCAGTTGCGAAGTCGGACAAGGAGTTTGATTCCCGATTTTGAATACAACTGATTTTCTCCAATTAAGCCCAGTAAACCTATTCCCTGGTAGTAAGCTGCGAAAAAGAATATGGCAATTCCATAGCCAAACCAAATAAATGGGTCGCTGTAAATGGCCAATAAATCTAAGTGTTGTGCTCTTCCCTCCAACTGGGGCATGCGAATCAAAAAAACAAGAATTGCCAAAGCGAATAAAAAACCAATTCCTTGAAATAGCCGAAAGAGAATTTTTTTCATGGGTTAGTTAGTTTTCTATTGTAACAGCGCATTGGTTAAAAAAATGTGCTGTTAACTGGTTCTGGGTCGGATAGGAATCCAAATATCTTCTTCCGAATCCGGATGATTGTTTTTGTAGCCTGGCCCAAGCACCTCAACATGGGGACGATCATCCAGCTCGTAATCGGAATTGGGTAACCAGCTTGTGTAAATGTAGGTAAAAATGGAGTTGTCGCTACTTGGTCCCTTGTAGGTGAAAATGGCATACAAGCCTCCGGTAAACTCCAGTAATTCCAAGCCATGAGAAAGTTCAATCTCAGCCCTTGAAACCTCCACCAAAGCCCAGCGTTCAAATTCCCTAGTTGGATTAAAAGCGCTGAAATAATCAGCTGGATAAATTGCCAACGAATACAGATCGGAGCCCATTTGGTGTGGAATAGAATTCCGGCAGGAAGCGAAATTCTTCCATAGTTCTGCAATTCGGTAATTGGACAAACTCATATTCATCCGCAATCCAAGCAATTTCTTTTCAGCAAGACGTTCAATTCGAGGAACCATGCTGTGAAGTTGAGGAAAGATTATTGGAATTCAAAGGAGGGGGGGGATGCAGATTTTCTGCATTCCCGTTTGTTATTCTTGCCAAACAAAATGAAATAATATGGAAGAGATCATTGAAGAACTAACCAGTATTGATGTCTTGCTTCGCAAATGTGGAACATTAAATGTCGCTATTCAGAAAGCAAAGCCAAGGCTTGAAAGGGCTAAGATAAGCAAATTATTTCCAAAAGACCTAGAAAGTCCATTGCAGCAAATTTTGTTTTGCCATTTTTTACGCATGAGCCTTCGGGTTAAGGAGGTTGAGGAAACAGGCGGTTGGCTTTTTTTCGTAACCAACCATTATGATTTAAGAAAACATGAATCGATTGCCTTAATTGAAATTGCGGATAAGATGTTAAAGGACGGCTATTTGGAAATGAAGGGGAGTGCTACCAAGAGGGGGAGAAATATTTATGAACCTTTGGTGGTTCCTCAAAGCATTTTAACAGAACTAGTGAATGGAAGACCTATAAAGCCAGGTTACAGCTACAAATGCAACAGCATTAGGCAGTTAATTAAGAAAGTCAGGGAATTGTTGAGGAAAGCCCGTATGGGAAGAATGAGTGAGGATGATCTTATTTACTACACCCAAAAGATTATAAGCAAGAATGAACAGAATAGGCTAGTAAAAGCCTTTAGCGAAATTGTTGAGCCAGCTGTTGAAATCGAGAATATTGCGTATGAATTTTTAATTACTGTTTTGATTTTACAGAAAGGAATTGATAGCTCCAACTTCACCCTTGAAGAACTAACAGGAAACATTTTGGAAGATTTTGAGGAGGAAAACTTCTACCTGATTCCGATACTCAGTGCATTTGAGGATGGAAAACACCCCTTGCTTGTTGGTGGATATGTTCAACGAGAACGTTCTTCTTTAGTTTCCAAGACCAAATCCTATGAAGTAACCAACAAGGGAATAGAAGCTTTTTTGGGTTCAGAGGCAACTTCACTTATGAATCAGGTTAACGACGAAGGCCTTATTTATCCGGATTTACAGGTTGTTGAGAAAGAATTATTTTTTGACGGTGAGTTGAAAGAGGAACTACTTTCAATTGAACGACTTTTTGTTCCCGGTAAATTTGAGACCTTGCAAAGTCGTTTTAAAGAAAAGTTCAAAAATAGGGGAGGCGTTTCTATTCTTTTAGGAGGTGGACCAGGAACTGGAAAAACTGAATTTGTGCTTCAGTTGGCAAAAAAAACAGGAAGGGCAATCATGCGAGTTGATCTTTCGGAAACCAAGTCCATGTGGTACGGACAAAGCGAACAACTCACCAAGGGAATTTTCAACCAGTATAGAGTGCACTGCCGCAAACAAAAGCTTACTCCTATATTATTTATCAATGAAGCAGATGGACTTTTGGGTAAAAGACTTACGGTAGAAAGGACAATAGATCAGACGTCGAATACCATACAAAATATTTTACTGGAAGAGATAGAAAGTCTGGAGGGAATATTGATTATTACGACCAATTTGGTTGAAAATTTGGACAAGGCATTTGATAGGCGCTTTTTGATGAAGATAAAGTTTCAGTTACCCGGAAAAGATATTAGAGAAAGGCTTTGGCGAAAACACTTGGATGATTTGGTTGAATTGCAAGGTATTGACTTTGAAAAGTTGGCAGAAAGGGAGATGACCCCTGCACAGATTGAGAATGTGGCTTTACGAATTGCAACTGTTACGATGATGGGTGAGCCTATTGATGAAGGAAGGGTGGAGGAGTTTTGCATGAAAGAGCTTGGCATTTCGTATGGCAAAAAAATTGGATTTCTCCTTTCAAAAAGCTAGTTTAACCAAAATTTTTTGTATGGACGAGTTTTTAGATGAATTAATCTGGCAGAATAAAGAATTTTTAGCAATCCATTATCGAAGGATAGTAATCATGGATAGGGTGCTTTCAAGATTCCAAGGAGCACAGTATTCTACTACACAATTAATGGACAGGGTGAAGAATGTCCTAGATCTGGAAAACTATAGTTTAACCAGTTTTAATACTGACCTGAGAAGATGGAGGGAACTTATGGAAGAGGAGTATCAAGATGAAAATGCAATCGTAAGTATTAATCAATATTATAGTTACAGAATGCAACATTATAGAGTTCCAATTTTTAGATCAATCGAAGAATAAAATGATAAATGCACTTTTGCTTTTATTATCAGGCTATAAAGAACAAATACCGGTAGATTCAAAAGAACTATTGCAATTTGATTCAGAATTAGACCTTCAAACCAGGTTGGATGATTTTAAAAGTCAAACCAAACTCGAGCGTTTTTTCTCAGTTTTTCCAGGTATGCCCTACATTTCTTGGTATCCCAATTTTAATTACGATTTCAAGTCCTTGGTTTATCTAACACCAGAGTTTTACAGGATTAATCGGCTCAAAAATGGTGGAATGATTTTTCCTGATCTTTACTTTGTTTCCAATGATCTTTCTGAGAACCAAAGATTACGGTCATTTTCGAAGAATGAGATTCTTTATCAGGATGAAAATTTAAAACTAATCGTTTTAGAGGCTGATGAACTTAATCAAGTCAGATTGGGAAAACGAAGTAAGACTGATGGCAGTGATGTGATTAGTACGGATAAAGTTAAATATGCTCAATTTTTGATTGTTCAGGTAATTGCCTTGAACTCAAATAAAGAAATTGGTGAATACAATATTCCGATTCTCTACTTGGATTGCAAAGCGGAAGATTTATATGAATTGGCTTTCGTCAAGTCAAAGTTGAATTGCAGTCATTTGCTTCTCAAAAATAAGGAACAGGATTTAACTTTGTTCAGTAAGAATAAGTTGAAGAGCAAACTTAAATCTTTAAGTGCAAGGGTTGTGTTTTCCGAAAAAGAACTGGGGGAGGATGTTCTCCCGCTAGAAAATACCTATGTTTCTGAAAGTGTTCGAAAGCGTGAAAGTAATTCAAAGCCCAAGGAAAAGGTATTGAAAAGAAAAATTCGCAAGGTTGAAAAAAAAATGTGGCCCAATTTTGGGCGTGCAGAGCTTTATTATTATTAAAAAAATCACATGCGTCCAAAACGTTCAGTATAGAAAATAGGAACCCTTGCCTGACGTTGATTTCAGGCCTCTGAACCATAGATTTTATAAACAATCCCCCCTTGAAAATTAAAAAAGGGATAATTGGGGTGATATTTCCTCCATTTCTTTATCCGTTAGAAACGGCTTATCCAGCCACTTTTTCAGATCACACTTCGTAAATAGGTTAGTTCGTATCAAATTTACCAAATTGGATAGGTTCCATTTGAAAACTGCCCTTCTCTGAAGGCTCTTTAAGAGCAGCATAGTGATAAGTGCTGTCCAAA
>Ga0102832_1000142_pt1 | contig 186130 bp, 163 predicted proteins | sample EBPBio282013_DNA_FD_88942 | JGI IMG/M metagenome (GOLD analysis project Ga0102832, IMG submission 88942) | Wastewater treatment Type I Accumulibacter community from EBPR Bioreactor in Madison, WI, USA - Reactor 2_5/28/2013_ DNA (Illumina Assembly) | ecosystem: Engineered > Bioreactor > EBPR >... | reverse complement strand
CCCGAGCTGAAAGACGCTCACGCCCCCCATCCTCACGGGCAAGAACAACCTGGCGGAGCGGAAGCGCGAGCCGAAACACAAAACACACTCACGGTACTCCGGGTTCGCCCGGCCGCTCCGTCGCCTCCCCAGCACCTTCAGCGGTCACGCCGCGTGAAGCGGCGGACGCGCGCCTCCAAATCCTCCCCCCAGCGGGGGAGGTGTCGGCCCGAAGCGACGACGGAGGGGGAAGAGGCCGGTTCAGCAGAACTTCCCCCACCGGCGCTTCGCGCCACCTCCCCCGCTGGGGGGGAGGATTGTTCACCCCGGCCCTTCCCCATCAAGGGGAAGGGAGAACGCACCAGAGGACGTTTTCCCCGCACCGCCCTTGACTTCCGTAGCGAAAGAAAACGAACACTCGCCGCATGACTCTCTACACCGACCTCGTCGCCGCCATCGCTCCGACCGACACCGGCTTTTCCGCACACGTTTCCGATGACTGGAAACAAGGCCGCACCACCTATGGGGGCCTGAGCGGCGCGCTCTGCGTCGAGGCCGCCTTGCGGACGTTTCCCGAGGCCCCTCCCCTGCGCTCGGCGCAGTTCGCGTTCGTGGGTCCCGCCTCCGGCGAGCTGGCGATCTCGGTGCGGCCGCTACGCCAAGGCAAGTCGACACTGTTCGTCGCGGTCGACCTGATCGGCGAGCAGGGCGTGGCCACGCACGGCGTGCTGACCTTTGGCGCGGCGCGGGCTTCGGCTCTGTCCTACGAGGAGGTCCTCTGCCCGCCCGTCTCCCCGGCCAACGCCTGCGAGCTGTTCTTCCCGGAAAGTCGGCAGGGCGCGCCGCACTTCTCGGCCCAGTTCGAGGTTCGCAAGGCCGGCGGCACGCGTCCCCTCGCCGGCGGCGAGCCCGAGTACCTGCTGTGGATCCGGCATCGCGATCCGGCCGCGACCTCGATCTCGGCCCTCGTGGCCCTGGCCGACATGCCGCCGCCCCCGGCCATGGCCCTGTTCCCGCAGTTCGGACCGATCTCGACCATGACCTGGTCGTTGGACATCGTCGGGCTGCCCGAAGCGGACGACGACGGCTGGCGCCTGCTCCGGACGCGCGCCGAGACCATCGGCGACGGCTACTCGACCCAGGAAATGCACCTGTGGGACGCCAAGGGCCGCCCCTTGGTCCTGGCGCGACAGAACGTGGCGATCTTCGTCTGATCACGCACGACTGTGGCGGTTGGCGCTTGGCGAACCGGGATTTTTGACCCCATGCTCCGCCCGCTTGGCCGCCGGAGTCGCGGCCGCGTTGGGGGAAAAGCTTGATGACCAAATTCACCATCCTGGCCGGCGCGGCCGCCATCGCCCTGCTCGCCGGTAACGCCTCGGCCCAGACGTCCGAGGCGACGACCAGGGCCGCGCTGGAGACCATCAAGCAGCGCAACCCCGTCCTGCGCGCGGTGATCGCCACCAACCCGAACGCCCTGACCGACGCCAAGGCCCTCGACGCCGAAAGCAAGGCCGGCAAGGTCCGCTCGGCCCTGCACGGCGTTCCAATCCTCCTGAAGGACAATATCGAAAGCGCCGATCCCTTGCCCACCACCGCGGGCTCGCTGGCGCTGAAGGACAACATCACCGGCCGCGACGCCCCTGTCGCCAAGCGGCTGCGCGACGCGGGTCTCGTCATCCTGGGCAAGGCCAACCTGTCGGAATGGGCCAATATTCGCTCCAACCACTCGATCAGCGGCTGGAGCGCCGTCGGCGGCACGGTGCGCAACCCCTACGCCCTGGACCGCAGCGCCTGCGGCTCGTCTAGCGGCTCGGGCGCGGCGGTGGCGGCGGGTCTGGCGCCCTTGGCCATCGGCACCGAGACCGACGGCTCGATCACCTGTCCCTCGGCGATCAACGGGCTGGTGGGCCTCAAGCCGACCGTGGGCCTCGTCTCGCGCACCCACATCGTGCCGATCAGCCACAGCCAGGACACCGCTGGGCCCATGACCCTGACGGTCGAGGACGCGGCCAAGGTGCTGACCATCATCGCCGGCAGCGACCCCGCCGACCCGGCCACAAAAGAAGCCGACACCCGCAAGACCGACTACGCGGCCGGCCTTTCCAAGACTGCGCTGAAGGGCGTCACGCTGGCCGTGGCCCGCTTCTACACCGGCTACTCGCCCAAGACCGACGCGGTGTTCGAGCAGGCGCTGAAGGACCTGGAGGCGCAGGGCGCGACCCTGGTCGACGTCAAGGACTTCGACGAAGGCCCGATCGGCAAGGCCGAGGGCGTGGTGCTCTACACCGAACTGAAGGCCGACATGGCCGCCTATCTGGCCTCGACCGATCCCAAGAAGGTCCCGAGCCGCACGCTGGCCGACCTGATCGCCTTCAACAAAATGACCCCGAAGGAGTTCGAATGGTTCGGCCAGGAGAGCTTCGAGCGAGCCGAAAAGACCAAGGGGCTTGAGGATCCGGAGTATCTGAAGGCGCTGGCGGACTCCAAGCGTCTGGCCGGTCCTGAAGGCATCGACAAGATCCTGAAGGACACCGGCGCGGTGGCCATCATCGCCCCGACGACCGGTCCGGCCTGGACCATCGATCCGCTGAACGGCGACAACTACGGCGGCTCGTCGACCACCCTGCCCGCCGTGGCCGGCTATCCGCACCTGACCGTGCCGATGGGCGACGTGTCGGGCCTGCCGGTCGGGCTGTCGTTCATCGGTCCGGCCTGGAGCGAGAAGCTGCTGCTGAACCTGGGCTACGCCTACGAGCAGGCGACGAAGCACCGCAAGGCGCCGACCTTCAAGACAACGATCGCGCCGTGAGCATTTTCCGATAAGCGTGAAACGGTTATCGGATCGAAAAGTGCTCTAAACTTTTGAAATAGAGCCCTTTTTATCCGATCTGATTAGATCAATCAGATCGGAAAGGGCTCTAGCTGCTGTGATCGGCGATGATGCGCCAGCCACCGGGCTCCAGGGCCATGATCAGGCTGGTGTATCCCTTGGCCGAGGTCCCGTTGGGATAGGCCAGCGCCCACCGGCCCACGTAAAGCGCGTGGGTCGGATCCAGTAGGCGGAAATCGACCGATTCAAAGCTTAGGACGCCGCGCTTGGCCGGATCGCCGAAGTCGTACTTGGCCTTGTAGCGCTCCAGCATGGCGGCCTTGCCGCGCACGAGGCCTTCCTCGGTGACGAAGCTGGTTTCCGGCGCGTCGGAATAGCTGGCCATGAAGCGCGCGACATCGCCGGCGTTCCAGCCGGCGGCGCTGTCGGCGATCACCGCCTCGACCGCTCGCTGCTGGGGAGAGACCTCGGCAAACGCCAGAGACGGCGCGAGCACCAGCGCCAGGAGCGACAGAAACTTCAGCATAGGGAGATCTCCGACAGCCTGGGCGCTGCCATCAGTAACGCGGGCGGATCGCCTCGATCGGCGGCGGCGGCGGCGTCACCTTGGCCCGGTTCGGAGCCGACGGCGGCGGCGGACCATGGGGACGCGGCGCGGCGCAAGCCGTCAGGCTCGCCGCCAACAGACCCACAGCCACGGCAGCTCTCAGCATCCCACCAGACCCGCGCCGACGAAGTTTCGGTTGGCGCCCACGCCGACGCCGCCGAAGTGCTGCCCGGCCGCAATCCCGACACCGACGGCGCCCGGCGGAGTCGCCAGGGCTACACCATAGCCGCCCGACGGCGTGAAGATCCCAAGGCCAGTCTTGAAGCAGCGGTTGTCGCCGCGCGGGTCCCAGACTTCGACCTTGCCATCGGCGCGCGTGAACGCCCAGCGCTCGCCGCGTTCGTCACGGCCCGAGACGACGACCTGGCCGGGACGCGTGGCGTCAACGCCATAGGCCTGCCGGCTGAAACCGTCGACCGAGCATGAGGACACCAGACCCGGACGGCTCAGATCGCCGGCGAACTGGGCGGCCGAACCGCTCTGGGCGTTGTAGGCCGAGACGTCCGTCCCGGTCCCCCGACCGCTGTTGACGAAGACCTGGGTCCCCGTCGCGCTGTCATAGCTCATGATGTCGGGCGCAGCGCCCGTCATCGGAGAACCGCAGACCTCGCGCCCGCGACCCGGCCCACCGGGGCCGCTCTGGGCCGAGGCCTGGGTCGCGACAAGACTGGACAAGGTCACCAGGGCGCAAAGGGAGGCGACCATTGGGCCACGGATGGACTGGCTCATCGCGGAATTCCCCCTTGTTGAGGCGCGGAAACGGGCGCGCCAGCGAGCGGGGGACCCGAAAGTTCGGCAGGCCCCTGCGCCGTGACGCCAGCGGCGATCGCCGGTGCGGGCCAATAGCTGTCGAAATCCAGGCGGGCTCGGTCGCGCGGGGTGCGATAAAGTTCCGGTGCTTCGAACCACGGACGGCAGGTCAACTCGCCGTTGAAGAAGCCGGTGACCAGAGCGCGGCAACCTTCCGGACGCGCATAGACGCGGTTGTCGACCGCGCGAACCTGACCGCCGGCATCGGCGTAGATGCCCGAGCGCATGACGCCCATGATCTTGTTGTTCGAGGCAAAGACCACCCCGGACGCGGCATAGATGCCCACATCCACCGCCTCAAGTTCGCCCTCGACCACGCGCAGGTTCGCGTTCTCCAGCGTCACGGCCCAGTCGCTGTCGCGAACCACCGGACGCAGCAGGGTCGTCTCGTCGCCGCCGCCGACATAGATGCCGCGCGAGAAGCCATCGACATAGAGGCCGTCGATCTGGACCAGTTGCTGGCGGTTCATGCCGGCGATGATGAAGCCTGCGGAGTTGCGAGTGCGCGAAGACCCCGTCCAGTCGCCCAGACGCGCGACGCGGACATCGCGCAGCCGGCTATCGCCCGAGGTCTCCAGCGCCGCGCCAATGGCGGTGGCGGCGATCTCGACGTCGGCGGCCATGATCGTGCCCGTCGCCTTGACCACCGGCTGGCGCGTGCGGCCGATGAAGGTGCTCTGCGCCAGCTCGATCCGGCTGTCGCCGACGTCGAAGGCCGAGCCCTCCCCGTCGTAGCGGACGGTCACGCCACGCAGCGCGATCTCGGTGGCGCGGCCGACGATGCACGAGGCGCCGCCCGCGCGAGTGGCCTCGATGCCCAGGCCGTCCAGCACGACGTACTGCACGCCGGCCTGGATCTTGATGCAGGGCTGACCGCTGCCGGCGATCAGGATCGGACGCGTCCGGCTCGGCGAATAGTCGCGCACCACAATGCTTATCGACTTCGTGATGTTCAGAGAGTCGACGCAAGCGCCGCCATTGGTCGAGGTCAGGGTCAGCACATCGCCTTCATAGAGGCGATACAGCGTGTCGGAGATCTGTCCCGGATAGGCGTAATCGCAATTGATCTCCCGCGAGACATAGGCATAGCCGCCGCCGTTATTGTACGGGACGACGCAACGGCCTTTCACCCGGATCGTGCCTCTCGGGCAGGGCTTGGGGCGTACATCGCGAACCTTGCACCCGTGGGACAGGTTCGGCTGCAGCAGCAAGCCGAAGCAGGGCCGGATCTGCTGATCGATCTTGGCGTCGGGCGAGGCCGCGGCCACCTCGGGCGCGGCGACGGCGGCGCCGATGATCAGGGCGGCCCAAAGCGCCAGCAGGCGGCTGAGGCGGCGCATCTAGTAGTTCCCTTCGTTGTACGGACGGCCGCCTCGGTCGGGGCCGGGCTGATCCTGTCGCGGGTCGCGATCGTCGGCGCGCGGCGCGGCGCGGTCATACTCAGCGCCATAGGCCGGTCGGGGCAGCGGACGCTCGCCGGCCGCGCGCGGCGGGCGCGACACCTGGGCCAGCAGTTGTTGCAGGCGCCACGCCGATGGCTTGAAGCCGGCCAGCGCGCCGTCGATCTGGTAGACTACCGCCTTGGCGCGATCCTGGTCGGCCACGCCCTGCAGGCCCAGCGAGAAGAAGGTGGACATGGCGTACTTGGCTTCCGCCGATCCCTGCCGCTCGGCCTCTTCATACCAGTGGTAGGCGCGGGCGTAGTCTCGGGGCACGCCGACACCCTCGGAGTACATCACCGCCAGCACCAACTGCGCCTTGGACGAGCCGTTGACGGCGGCGTACTGGATCGCGCGCACCTTCTCGATCGGCGCCAGCCGGCCGGTGTTGGGACGACCGACCATGCCCTGGAAGGTCTGGGCTTCGGTCACGCCGAGGAGCTTCTCGTCCAGGATCGCCGTCGGGATGACCCGAAGATAGGCGAGCGCTTCGCCGACATGGACGAACGGCAGTTCGCTGAGCCGCGACAGCGCCGCCTCACGCGCTTCGCCCGACAGGTCCGCCTCGTCGGAATGCGGCACGCCGGAGTCCGGAGACTCCGGCGGATAGAACTCGTAAGGCGGGATCCACCGCTTGGCCTTGGTCTCGACGAAGGAGCCGTAAGACGCCCTCTGCGGCGACGAACGCTCGAAGTCCTTCAGCATCACGTAGGCCGAGACGTCGCCGGTCTGCACCGCCAGATAGTTGTAGAGATAGGCGTCCACGTCGTTGCGCCGGAACAGGTCCAAAGCCGCCGGCGCGCCGGGCTGGCTGGGCTTGCCGTAAGCCTCAATGGCCTGGAGGTTGTCCGAGGGCTCGCCGAACGGACCGAAATAGCCGTCGTGCATCCGCGCGAGGGTACGGAACCCGTCCGCGCCCTGGCTGGACAGGATGTAGATCACGCGATTGCGGACCCGCTCGCGCTCCTCGGTCGACATGCGTGACAGCAGCCGGTCCAGCGCGCCGTAGGCGCTGCGGCGCTCAAACGCGCGGCAGTCGTCAAAGCGGGAAACAGCGCGCGAGTCCTTGCCGCGACGCTCATAGGCGGCGATCGGCGCATAGCCGCCGGAATTGGCCAGCGCCATGCCGTACCAGACGGCCGCCTCGACGGGATCTTCCAGGTTCTTGTCGACGGCGCGCTGCCCTTCGTAGCGGCGGGCGAGCTCGAGCTGAGCAAAGAAGTCGCCTCGGAAACCGCCCTGCCGAAGAGAGCGGATCTCCTGCTGCTGCTGATTGAACTGCCCCGAAACGCCCTGAGCGGCCTGAGGACGCGGGCAGGCGCTGGCCCGTTTGTGGAACCAGAAGCTGGGGCCCGTGTCGCAGCCCACCAGGGGAATCACTACAGCCGCGACCAGGACGCTGACGGGCGCTCGGCGCAGGAGAGCAGCGCGGCCAGCGACCATGCGCTCCGCCTTGTCGCGGAGCGTGCGAAGGCGCGCAATTGCGTCCCCGGCATCGCGCATGAATCCCCCTTCAGCCGTCGCCGTTAACCATAAATCAATGATCTCTCATGTTCCCGGGACGGGCCACTGTCAAGGTCAGCTCAGTTCGCCTGACCATGAAGACTTTGTGCAACGGCCCTGGTTCGCGTGATAGGCGAATTCGCGGAACTTCCGCGCGGCGCGATGGGGATAAAACAACTATCTGAAATGCAAACGAGTCGGCGGCTAAACTGGTCAGCCACCGACTCGCACATGGGTAAGTCGCGTTTAGATTCGACGAAATCAGCGTCCCGTCGGCATGTCCTTGAACGGAACATCCTTGTCGACACGAACGTCGCCAGGCAGTCCGAGGACCCGTTCGGCGATGATGTTCTTGAGGATTTCGTCGGTTCCGCCCGCGATCCGCAGCCCCGGCGCCCACATCAGGCTTTGCTGGAACGCGGCCTCGGCCGGCGCGACGTCAGGATCGGAGAGGATGCCGTACTGGTCCTCCATCTCCACGGCCGTATTGGCCAGCTCCTGCAGCTGGTTGGCCGAGATGATCTTGCCGATCGAGCTCTCCGGTCCCGGCGTCTGACCGCGCGAAAGCGCGGTCATGGTGCGGAACCGCGTGAACTTCAGGCCTTCGGACTGCACGTACCAGTCAGCAAGCTTCTCGCGGAATCCCTGCTCCTTCAGCGCCGGGCCGGCGATGCCCGAGAGCTCGCGGGCCAACTTCATGATCTCGCGATAGTTGGGGCCCGTCGAGCCGCCCACGGCGAGGCGCTCGTTCATCAGGGTGACCAGAGCCACCTTCCAGCCGTCGCCGACCTCGCCCAGACGCTGGCTGTCCTTGACGCGCAGGTCGGTGAAATAGACCTCGTTGAACTCGCGTCCGCCCGACATCTGATGGATCGGGCGGCACTCGACCGCCGGATCCTTCATGTCGATCCAGAACATGGTCAGACCCTTGTGCTTGGGCACATCCGGGTCGGTGCGGGTCAGCAGGATTCCGTAGTCGCAATAGTGCGCGCCGGTGGTCCAGACCTTTTGGCCGTTGATCACCCACTCGTCGCCGTCCTTGACGGCCCGGGTGCGCAACGCGGCGACGTCAGAGCCGCCCGCAGGCTCCGAGAACAGCTGGCACCAGATCTCCTCACCGCGCACGGCGGGGCCCACGAAACGCTTCTTGGTCTCGCCGTCGGAGAAGGCCATCACGGTAGGCACGCACATGCCTAGGCCGATCGTGAAGTAGCCGTAGCCGAGACCAGCCTTGGTCTCCTCCTGGCCAAAGATCACCGACTGGATCGGCGTGCCGCCGCCCCCGCCGATGGCCGCCGGCCAGGTGATGCAGGCGTAGCCGGCGCTGGCCTTGGTGGCCTGCCATTCCTTGGCGGCGGCCATGTGCTCGGGCGTATTCGGCTTCAGCTCGCCCCACTTGGCCCGGTGCGCCGCAGCGTTTTCAGCAAGCCAGGCGCGCGCTTTCTCGCGATAGGCGGCTTCTTCGGTGGAATCGTTGAAATCCATGATTTTCCGCTCCTTATGCCGCGTTCTTCTTTTCGAGTTCGGCCACCAGCCGCTCTTTCCAAACCTTCGGCGCCCCGGCCACGAGGCTCAGCTGGCGCGAACGGCGGTAGAAGAGGTGGCAGTCGACGTCCCAGGTGAAACCCATGCCGCCATGGACCTGGATGTTCTCCTTGCTGGCGAACCAGAAGGCGTCCGAGGCGGCGATCCGCGCCGCGGCGGCCGCGATCGGCAGTTCCGGCGCATCGTCGTTCAAGGCCCAGGCGCCGTAGTAGGCGTTCGAGCGCGCGACCTCGTTCTTGACGTACATGTCGGCCAGCTTGTGCTTGATGGCCTGATAGCCGGCGATCACGCGGCCAAAGGCGTAGCGGCCCAGCGCGTATTCCTTGGCCATCTCCAGGCACCGATCGGCGCCGCCGAGCTGCTCGAACGCCAGAAGCACCGCAGCGCGGTCCATGATGCCCTGAACCACTTCGAAACCGGCGCCCGCATCGCCGATGCGCTCGGCGGCCGCGCCGTCGAACACGATCTTGGCGACGCCTCGCGTCGGGTCCAGGCTCTTGAGCGTCTCACGCGACACGCCCGCACCCTTCAGGTCGACCAGGAAGAGGCCCGGACGTCCGCCCTCCGAGGCCAGGACCAGGGCGATATCGGCGACATCGCCGTCGGTGACCGGGATCTTGACCCCCGAGAGCTTCCCGCCCTCGACACGGCACTGAAGCGTCGCCGGGCCGACCACGCCCGGACCTTCCGAGGTCGCCAGGCAACCAATCAGCTCGCCCGCAGCAATGCGCGGTAGGATCGAGGCCTTCTGGGCCTCGGAGCCGTAGGCCATGACGCCCTCGGCGAGGAAATAGACGGTCGACGCGAACGGAATTGGCGCGACCGCGCGACCCAGCTCCTCGGCGATGGCGCAAAGCTCGACGCGACCAAGACCCAGGCCGCCATGCGCCTCGGGGATCGAGGCCCCCAGCCAGCCCTGCTCGGCGACGCCCTTCCAGAGCTTTTCGTCGAACGAGCGGTCGGCGTTGTCGAGCACGCCGCGCACCACGCCCACATCGCAATTCCCGGCCAGGAATTTGCGCGCCTCCTCCTTCAGGAACTTCTGATCGTCCGAATAGTCGAAATCCACTGGAACCTCCCTGGCCGCGCTCTCTGGCGCGTCACGGCGGGCACACTGAACGACGTTCACGCGAAGGGAAAGATTGACCCGGCGTCAAGAATTTCAGGTTCTTATGGCCACAGCTTCACGACTGCGGATCCATCGCGCCCATGGCCAAGACCCTCTTCCAGAAGAACCAGCGCGTGTGGGTGGACAGCGTCGGTTGCTGGGCGATCATCGAGCGGATCGTTCCGATCTGGGCCAAGGGTTTCGACGAACCGGTCCGGGTCACCTACGACGTCGGACTGGGACGCGAGTTCCAGGGTCACGAACTGAAGCCCGAGGACAAGATCGAGCCGCAGGATGACGGCTCCGACGCCAACTGGCGCGTGCTGCGGGCCCGCAACAAGTGGCAGCAGGAGGGCGATTGCGCCCACCACCCCTATCCGGGCACCTACCCGGTCGTAGTCACCGATCCCAACGACTGGGGCGGCTGGCGCACGCCCGGCGCGGAGTACGACCGCGATCCCTACAAGATGGAGTATCAGGCCAGGCTGATCGCCAGCGCGCCCCGCCTGCGCGCGGTCGCCCGTGAACTGGTGGCCCTGGTGTCCGAGAGTCCCGAGGACGCGCCACCGGCCCTGGCGGCGCTGGCTCAGAAAGTCATGCTGGTGGAGCGCTATCTGCAGGAGTCTCCCCCGCCTCCGCCCACCGGCGACCAATAATTCAACCCGAGCCGCCAGGCTCCCCTCGCCGAGGCGAGCGCGCAGGACTAAGTAGGGTCCATGCGCACTGATACGCCCCAAGCCGTTCGCCTCGCGGACTACCGCCCCTTCCCGTTCGCCATCGAGAGCACGCGTCTCATCTTCGACCTGCACCCGACCGAGACGCGGGTTAAGGCGGAGCTGTCGGTGCGTCGTGTCGGCCCGGCGTCCGAAGCCCTGGTGTTGAACGGCGAGCGGTTGAAGCTGTTGTCGGTCGCCCTCGACGGCCAAGCGCTCGCGCCCAACCAGTACAGCCTTGATTCCGAGCACCTCACCCTGACGGACGTGCCCGACGCGTTCGTCTTGACGACCGAAGTCGAGATCGATCCGGCCGCCAACAAGGCGCTGATGGGCCTCTACATGTCCGGCGGCCGCTTCTGCACCCAATGCGAGGCGGAGGGCTTCCGAACGATCACCTACTTCCCAGACCGGCCTGACGTGCTGTCGCGCTACAGCGTGCGGATCGAGGCCGACGCCAAGTTTCCGCACCTGCTGAGCAACGGCAATCCGGTGGCCTCGGGCCCGCTCGACGGCGATCGCCACTTCGCCGAGTGGACGGACCCGTTCCCCAAGCCCTGCTATCTGTTCGCGCTGGTCGCGGGCGACCTCGACGTGCTGGCCGACACCTTCGTCACGATGAGCGGCCGGGAAGTCGCGCTGCGCGTCTTCGTCGACCCCGGCCAGGCGTCGCGAGCCGCCTACGCCCTGGACAGCCTTAAGCGCGCGATGAAGTGGGACGAGGAGGTCTTCGGCCGCGAGTACGACCTCGACCTGTTCATGATCGTCGCCGTGCGGGACTTCAACTTCGGAGCCATGGAGAACAAGGGGCTGAACATCTTCAACAGCTCCCTGCTGCTGGCCGACCCGGAAACCGCCACGGATGTCGACTACGAGCGCATCGAGGCGGTCGTCGCCCACGAGTACTTCCATAACTGGACCGGCAACCGCATCACCTGCCGCGACTGGTTCCAGCTGTGCCTGAAGGAGGGATTCACGGTCTTCCGCGACCAGGGCTTCAGCGCCGACATGCGCGGGGCCGCGGTCCAGCGCATCAAGGACGTGCGCGCGCTGCGGGCGCGTCAGTTCGCCGAAGACGCCGGTCCCCTGGCTCACCCGGTCCGCCCCTCCAGCTACCTGAAGATCGACAACTTCTACACCGCGACCATCTATGAGAAGGGCGCGGAGATCATCCGTATGCTGAAGGCGATCCTGGGACCCGATGCGTTCCGGAAGGGCTGCGACCTCTACTTCCAGCGCCACGACGGCGAGGCAACCACGGTCGAGGCGTTCATCGCCTGTTTCGCCGAAGCATCAGGCCGAGACCTATCGGCCTTCTTTGGCTGGTACGAACAGGCCGGTACGCCCTCCGTGACGATTGAGACGGCCTACGACGCCGAGGCGCGGGCCTTGACCCTGACCCTGTCTCAAGCCACTGCGCCCACACCTGGCCAGCCTGTAAAGAAGCCGCTTCCGATCCCGGTCGCGATCGGTCTGCTGTCGTCCGAAGGCGCGGTCCTACGCGAAACCGAGATCGTGCTGCTGGACCAAGCGCACATGACGGTCCGCTGGGACGACATCGCCGAGCCGCCCGTGCTCTCCGCGCTGCGCGGCTTCTCCGCGCCGGTGAACCTGTCGACCGACGCGCGGCCGTCGGATCGCTACGTGCTGTTCGGATCCGACCCTGATCTCTTCAATCGCTGGGAAGCCGGCCAGACCCTGGCCCGAGACCTGATCCTGTCCCGCACCACCGGTGCGCCTGATGAGGTTGGCGAGGAACGTTACGCCGAAGCCCTGGGTCGCGCGCTGGTCGACGACACCGCCGAACCGGCGTTTAAGGCCTTGCTGCTGGCGCTGCCGTCCGAGCCTGACCTGGCGCTGATGGTCGAGGCCGCCGATCCCGCCGCCTTGCACGCGGCTCGCGACCATCTGCGCACGCGGATCGCTGTGCACCTGGGCGACCTGCTGCGTCGCCTGCATGGCGAGATGCAGAGCAGTGGCGAGTTCTCGGCTGCGGCGTCCGCAGCTGGTCGGCGCGCGCTGCGCAACGCCTGCGCCGAGGCGCTCGCCGCCGATCCGCACGCCGAGAACCTGGCGCGCCTGAAGGGCCACTTCGATGCGGCGCGCAACATGACGGACCTGATCGGCGGGCTCTATCCGCTGGTGGCGCTCGGCGGGACCGCCCGCGACGAAGCGCTGGAGGCCTTCCACCAGGCCTGGAAGACCGAGCCGCTGGTGCTGGACAAATGGTTCGCGGTTCAAGGGCGCGATCCCAATCCCGACGCGCTGGAACGGGTGGTCGCCCTCACCGGCCATCCGGACTTCGAGCCCACCAACCCCAATCGGCTCCGCGCGCTTGTCTCGACCTTCGCGAACTTCAACCCGGCGCGTTTCCATGACCCCAGCGGCGCCGGCTATGCCTTCCTGGCGGATGAGATCCTCAAGGTCGACGCCTTCAATCCGATGACGGCGGCGCGCCTTGTCGAGCCTCTGGGCGGCTGGCGTCGCTACAAGCCTGAGGTAGGAGGGCTGATGCGGGCTCAGCTGGAACGCATCGCGGGCCAACCCAAGCTGTCGAAAAACGTGCTGGAGCTCGCGACCAAGGCGCTCGGCTGACGGGTCCTCGCGGCGGCAACCAGCTTCTCGATTGCGACCAATAGGCTCACACATCCGGAAAACGCCGGTTCAGCGGTGACGCGAACCGTGGCGGTACGTTAGATTCACGGTCTGGCGAAGTGACTCGCCATGGGGACCCACGGGAGCCGGACGCGTTGAAAAGGGGCATGGCCAGACACGGGGGGACGGCAGACGCCGGACCGACCGCGCCTACCGCCCTGCGCGCTAGGTCCTTGGCGGCGCCGTCGCAGGCGCTGGTCCGCATCGTGATCCTGGCGGCGTTGCTCCTCTTGGCCGTCTACACCGCCTTTGGCGTGAAGCGCTTGCAGAGCGAGGCCTCTGTGCAGCCCGGGGGCGCTCCCCTGGCCGCCAAGGCCGAACTTATAGCTGGGCGGGTGGACGCCAACCTCGCCGCGCAGCGCGCCGGACTTTCGGCGGCCTCGGATCTCTTGAAACGCGACCCCGGCGCGACGATGGACGCTGCCGAGACCGCCCTGCGCGCCGCCGGCGGCGAAGCCGCCGCCGTAGCCGTGGTCAGTCAGGCCGGCGTCGTCTCCGTCGCGGGCCGCGACGACGGCGCGGACTGGAAGGCCGCTGCTCGCGCGGCCGGCGCCGCCGGCCGGAGCACATGGGTCGGGTCGATCGGCGAGACCGGTCGCCTCTACGTCGCGAATGCGACCTCGCTCGATAACGCCCGCGCCTATGTGATCTCCAGTGGTGATGCGTCGCGCCTCCTCGCAGAACCTGCGAAGGACGAGAGCGGCGCCTTGGCCCTGGCCGGCGGCCAGCTCATCGCCGCTAAAGGTCGTAACGTCCAAGGCGCAGGGGCGCTGCGAGAAGCCTTTGCGGTGTCCATCGAGGATGTCGGGGAAGGCGCCGGCTCCGTTCGCGGCCAAGGCGCTGACGGGGTTGTGCTGGACGTCGCCGTACAACCGGTCGCCGAGGGCGCCCTGCTGGCCATCGCCGCCGCTCCTACCCGATCCATGGCCAACCTCGATCAACAGGTCATGGAAGGCGCCTTCAACCTGCTGGTGCCGCTGGGCGTCGGCATCGCGCTGGCCCTGCTGCTGATGATCCAGAGCCGCAAGGCCGAGGTCGCCCACCGCGAGTTCGTCGATAGCGAGCGCCGCTTCCGCCTCGCCGTCGAAGCCGCGCGCTGCGGCATCTGGGAGTGGGATCTCAACGGCGACCAGGTCTATCTCTCCGATGTTACCGGCGCGATGTTCGGCTGGGGCGGCGGCGGCGTCGTCTCGGGCCAGGACCTGCTGGAGCGCGTCTCGATCGATCACCGTGAACGGGTGAGACAGGCGCTGGCCAATGCGGCCATGTACGGCGCCTTCGACGTGTCGTTCCGCGTGCCGGCCAACGAGCAGGGCGCGCGGTCTCTGTGGATCGACGCGCGCGGTCAGGGCTTCGGCCAGCCCGGCGGCGAGGGCCACGCCCGCATCATCGGCGTGGCGCTGGACGTCACCGAGGAACGGATCGCCCAGGCCCGCGCCCAGGCCGCCGAGAACCGCCTGCGCGACGCCATCGAAAGCGTCTCCGAAGCCTTCGTTCTGTGGGATCGGCAGGGCCGGCTGCTGATGTGCAATCGCAACTATCGCAGCGTCTTCTCGCTGGAGCCCAAGATCCTGAAGCCCGGCGCCGCCAGGGCCGAGGTCAATCGCTTCGCCGCCCTGGCGATCAAGCAGGAGCACCCCGCTCCCGACGGCGCGAAGGGCGTGCGCGAGGCGGAGATGATGGACGGCCGCTGGATCCAGATCAGCGAACGCCGCACGGCCGAGGGCGGCTTGGTCATGACGGCCGCCGATATCACCGCGATCAAGACCCAGGAAGAAGCCCGCCGGCGCAACGAGGAACAGCTTCAGAACGCTGTCACGGGCCTTGAGCGCAGCCAGGAGCAACTGGCCGAACTCGCCCGCAAGTACGAGACCGAGAAGGTCAAGGCCGAGAGCGCCAACAAGGCCAAGAGCGAGTTCCTGGCCAACATGTCCCACGAGCTTCGAACGCCGCTGAACGCGATCAACGGCTTCTCCGAGATCATGATGAACGAGATGTTCGGGCCGCTCGGCGACCAGCGCTACAAGGGCTATAGCCAGGATATCCATTCGTCGGGGCAACACCTGCTGGCCCTGATCAACGACATCCTGGACATGTCCAAGATCGAAGCCGGCAAGATGAACCTCAAGTTCGAGCCGATGCACCTGGAGGACGTCGCCGAAGACGCCGTGCGCCTCGTGCGCAACCGCGCCGAGGCGGCGGGCCTGAAGCTGAACATCGAGTTCCCGCAGCTTCCCGAGATCGAGGCCGACTATCGCGCGGTCAAGCAGGTGCTGCTGAACCTGCTATCAAACGCGATCAAGTTCACGCCCCGGGCCGGGAGCGTCACCGTTCGGGCCGAGGTGCGTCGCGATCCGTTCGGCGATCTCGTGAAGGTCTCGGTCACCGACACCGGCATCGGCATCGCCAAGGAGGATCTCGCGCGACTGGCCAAGCCGTTCGAGCAGGTCGAAAGCCAGTTCTCGAAGACCACCCAGGGCACAGGCCTGGGCCTTGCGCTGACAAAATCGCTGATCACCCTGCACGATGGCGTGCTGGAGATGCACTCGACGCCGGGCGAAGGCACGACAGTCAGCTTCACCCTGCCCGTCCGACAAAGCCAGCAAAAGGCGTCGCGCGACTTCGTGGCGGCCTAAAAAGAAAACCCCCGCCGACCATGTCGACGGGGGCTTTTCGAGGTCCCTCGGGACAGACGCTTACGCGCCGCCCGGGAAGCGGAACGGAACCTTCACAGTGCCGGTCTTGGCGCCCATCGGCAGCTTTTCGGCGATGCACATGGCGGCCTTGTCGAAGCCCTTGCCCGCCGCGCTGTTGTCCACGACCTTGCAGTCCGACAGCTTGCCGCCGTCGGCGTTGCACTCAAGCATGACTTGCGCGGCGTCGCGCGTGTTGGCGAACTGCTGCAGGCAGCGGCTCATCTGGTCTTCGAAGCCACCGGCGGCCGAGGCCGCCTGAGCGACGAAGAAGCTGCCAGCGATACCCGCGGCGATCGCGATCGAGAATTTCATAGCCGCCCATCCCTTCTGGCGAACAAAGTTGATGAAGGGGTTGTCTCAAAAGCGCGCTAACGAAGACCCAAGTTTTGCGGTTAATCATTTACGAAAGCTGCGCCAACACCTCGACGCCGCGGCCACCCTCCGAATTATGACTTCTTTTTCATAGACTTAATTCGACGTCATGAAGCAGTCGTAACGGGTGTTCGCCGCCAGACCGCTCTAAATCCTCGCTCAACGGATCGCCACGCCGACCACCTGAACCGAGGATCAAGACATGAGCAAGCTCGTCAACCGCATCGCTGTCGCCGCCGCCCTGGCCCTGGCCGCCACGCCGATCATCGGCCTGACCGCCGCCCACGCTGCGACGCCGGCGGAAGCGCCGCCCATCCGGATCAAGGTCGGCGACCTGAACCTGTCGCGCCCCGCCGATGCGCGCGAGTTCGAAAAGCGCGCTCAGGCCGCCGTGATCGAGGCCTGCCAGGCGAAGGGCTTTCGAGGCTTGTCGGCCCGGGCTTGCCTGATCGACTTCAATGAGGACTTGCAGGCGGCGCTGACCGATCGCCAACGGGCGGAGCTGAAACTGGCTCGTCGGGCCGGCGCAGATATCAACCTGGCCTCCAACTAGGCCGCTTCCGGATCCTGCGAAGGTCCGCAGGCTCAGCCCCGCCGCATCCAGGCCGCGACAGCCCACGCATGGGCGTCGTGGCGCAGGGCGACAACGGCGTCGCGAGGATCCAGCCAAACGAGCGCGTGGTCATCCTCGACCTTGAGGTCGGGCTGCAGGCCCGTGACCCGCACCGCATAGACCCCGCCGAAATTTCTCACCGGTTGCCCGTCGGACTTCAGGAAGAACTGCGAGACGCGCTCGATCAACGCGCCCGCCTGCACGACCAGTCCGGTTTCCTCACCGAACTCGCGGACCAAGGCCTCAGCCTCGGTCTCTTCGCCGTCGACCGCGCCGCCGGGCAGGTCAAAGTACGGCGCCTTTCCAGGCTTGGTGACCTGGGCCAGGGCGATCTGGCCCAGGCTGTTTTCGGCCACGCCGAACGCCGCAGGACGATCCTTGTAGTTCAGCCCCGCGACGGGCGCGCCGAAAGCCAGCATCGCTGGCTTAGTCCTTGCCGTAGAGGTCAAGCCACGGATCGGCCTTGCCGGACTCGACGTCGGCGACGCTGATTTCAGGGCGATAGCCGATCGTACCCTTGGCGCTGGCGCTCCATGCGTCGACGACAAGATCGCGCAGCGCCGTGGCGCCCGCCGCGATGCGCGTCTGGACAAAGGCCTTGCCGCGCGGGTCGGTGGCCACCAGCGCCCCGGCCTTCTCAAGCTGATAGAGCGGCTCGGTCTGTTTCCAGGTCTCGGTCAGATAGCCGACCACGCGGGTCTCGATCGAGCAGTCGCAGGCCTGATAAGCGGGAACCAGCGCCTGGATCGAGGCCTGGTCACCGACCGCCTTGGCCAGCGGTCCTTCGAACTGCGAATGGATCTGGCGCGAGTTGGTGTAACCGTTGGGGTTGGGGTAATCGCCCCAGCCGTTGTAGTGCACCGACAGGTGCAGGGGCTGGCTGGCGTCGCCCACATAGTGCGCCCAGACGCCCAGGTCGCGGAGCAGAAGCTCTTCCCGACGCTTCAGGTCGGCCTTGTAGTAGGCGAGCCGGGTGGCGTCCTTCTCGATCTTCACCACCGCCGTCAGGATGCGCCAGTAGGTGAAGTCCTTCACCAGCTGCTGGTAGCCGTCGATGATCGCGTAGGGCAGATATCCGGCCTTCCAGGCGTCCTGTCCCACAGCCCGGAGCGCGGTCTCGTAGTCCGCTCTGGTCGGCGGCAAGGTCGCCACGGTGAACATCGGGCCGCCATACATGCGTCCCTGGTCATCGATGTCGAGGAAGTGAGCGGAATCGCGATCGGTGTCGTGGATCTTGCCCGAGCCCTTCCAGCGATCCGGCTCGCGAGCGTACTCCCCGATGGCCGCGATGGCGGTAGGCGTACGCAGGAAGGCCGGGACGTCCGACGGCAAGCTGCTCGCCGCGACCACCCCAACGACACGATGGCCTGAAGCGCCCCAGGCGAGCGCCGAGGTGGCGGGCGTCGCCAGAGCGGCGGCGAGAGCAAGGACTTTCAGGCTGGACGACAGGCGCAAGGACTTAAACTCCGGAAGACTATTTTATGCCGAGGTCGGCTTCGACGCGACCTACCCAGGCTTCGACGGCGGGATAGAGCGACAGATCGAACCCACCCTCGTGCGCAACCCGGGTGTAGGCCACCAGAGCGACATCCGCCAGAGTGACCCTGCCTCCGACCAAGAACGGCGATTGTTTCAGCTGTGTTTCGAGGCGCGCCAGAGCGGCCGCCCCGCGCTCCACCAAACGCGCCTCCAGGCTCTCGGCCGGCTTACCCAGGTAGCGCATCTGGAACCGCGCTACAGCGATGTACGGCTCGTGGCTGTACTGCTCCCAGAACATCCATTCGAGCATTTTCGCCCGATCGAACGCGTCGCTGGGGATCAGAACTGATCCTTCCGCCAGGTGAAAGATGATCGCGTTGGATTGCGCCAGCGGCCGCTCGTCAGCGAGCATCACCAGGGGGACCTGGCCGGCGGGATTCAGGGCCAGGAACTCGGCTGTCCGAGTCTCGGCGGTCAGCACATTGGTCTCGATCCAATCGTAGGCAAGACCTAGGCGGTCGGCGGTCCACTTTACCTTCAGGCAGTTGCCGGAAATCGAGTCGCCATAGATCCGCAACGCCATGTTTGCCCCCTTGGAAGGCTCCAGAGGAAAAAACGACTCCTCCAAGGCCAAGTTTCAACCCTCTGAATCGATGCCGGTTTTTCCCGCGCGACGCGAGGCTGCAGCGCGCCATATCGACTCACAGGGTTGTCACAGAGCCGTGATCGGACTATCCAGACGCCGCCCGACAGACCGCCGATAAGAGGACACCCTCGATGCGACGCAAGCTCGCCGGAATTTTGGCCACCGCGGTCATCTCCGCGTTCGCCGCTCCCGCCATCGCCGCAGCCGCCCCCGGGGCGGACTCCGCGCCGGCCGCCGCCGCCCAGACCGATCCACTCGGCGACATCATCGCCTCCGCGCTCAGCGGCGGGGCTCTGCCGGGTTCGGTGGAGTGGAAGATGAAGGCGACGATGTATCACGCCGGCGCCAAGGGCATCCGTGCGTTCGACTCGCTAGGCTGCAAGGTCGCCGCCATGCGCACGGTCGCCGTCGATCCGAAGGTGATCCCGCGGCGCACGGTCATCTTCATCAAGGAGACCGTCGGTCTGCCCATGCCGAACGGCGAGAAGCATGACGGCTACTGGTACGCCTCGGACATCGGCGGGGCGATCAAGGGCCTCAAGCTCGACCTGTTCAGCGGCTTTGGCGCGAACTCCATGAAGGCCCTGCGCGACCTGGACCTTTCCAGCCTCTCGGTCTCCAAGGTCGGCGAATTCAAGGGCTGCCCGCCGCAATAGCGGCTCCCCTCCGCCAGGCGGACTGGCGTTGCTCCCCGAACTCGGCTTGAATCCTCGGCATCTGGGGAACATCAGGTCTTTTGGGGGTACTTCATGCGTCGCCACACCATCAGCATTCTGGCGCTGGCCATCGCGCTCGGCGCAGGCTCGGCGCAGGCCGGCGACGAGCTTGCGGGATTGAAGGCTCGCGCCGCCAAGGTCGAGATCACGCGCGACGACTGGGGCATCGCCCACATTCACGGCAAGACCGACGCCGACGCCGTGTTCGGCATGGCCTACGCCCAGGCCGAGGACGACTTCAACCGCGTCGAGACCAACTTCATGACCTCGCTGGGCCGGACCGCCGAAGCCGAGGGCGAGAAAGCGATCTGGGCCGACCTTCGCCAGAAGCTGTTCATCGACCCGGCGGTGCTGAAGGCCGACTACGCCAAGAGTCCGGCCTGGCTGAAGGCGCTGATGAACGCCTGGGCCGACGGCCTGAACTACTATCTGGACACCCACCCGACCGTGAAGCCTCGGGTCATCCAGCGCTTCGAACCGTGGATGGCGCTCAGCTTCTCCGAAGGCAGCATCGGTGGCGACATCGAGCGCGTGGCGCTAACGCAGCTGGAGGCCTTCTACGGCAAGCGGCAGCTGGCGATGACCGCCGACGAAAGAGGCCTGCTGTTCAAGGAGCCCACCGGCTCGAACGGTATCGCCATCGCGCCGAAGCTCACCCTGGACGGCGAGGCGATGCTGCTGATCAACCCGCACACCAGCTTCTTTTTCCGCTCAGAGATGCAGGTCTCAAGCGATGAGGGCCTGAACGCCTACGGCGCCACGACCTGGGGCCAGTTCTTCATCTATCAGGGCTTCAACGCCAAGGCCGGCTGGATGCACACCTCCAGCGGCGTCGACGTCGTCGACGAGTTCGCCGAAGCGATCGTCGAAAAGGACGGCCAGCGCTTCTACAAGTACGGCGACCAGCTTCGCCCGCTGAAGACCGAGGTGATCGTCGTCCCGTATCGCGCCGCCGACGGATTGATGGCCGAGCGCAAGTTCACCGTCTTCAAGACCCATCGCGGTCCCATCGTCCGCGAGGCCGACGGCAAGTGGATCAGCATCGCGCTGATGAACAAGCCCGTCGCCGCGCTTCAGCAGTCATTCCTGCGGACCAAGGCGACCGACTACGCCTCGTTCATGAAGGTGGCCGAGCTGAAGGCCAATTCGTCGAACAACACCCTGTTCGCCAGCGCCAAGGGCGAGATCGCCTATCTGCACCCGCAGTTCATCCCGGTCCGCGATGATCGCTTCGACTACACCAAGCCCGTCGACGGCTCGAACCCGACGACAGACTGGAAGGGACTGCACGCCCTGAAAGACGCCCCGCAGGTGCTGAACCCGCCGAACGGCTGGGCCTTCAACACCAACAACTGGCCCTATACGGCGGCGGGGCCCTACAGCCCCAAGCAGGCGAATTTCCCGAAATACATGGACACGTTCGGGGAAAACCCGCGCGGGCTTCATGCCGAACTGGTCCTGAAGGACGCGAAGAACCTCACGCTGGGCGGTCTGATCGAGAAGGCCTACGATCCCTATCTGACCGCCTTCGCGCGCTTGATCCCGACGCTTGAGGCCGCTTACGCTGCGACGCCGGAAGGCGATCCGATCAAGACCAAGGTCGCCGCCCAGGTCGCCGCCTTGGCCGCCTGGGATCGCAAATGGTCGACACGCTCGACGGAAACCTCGCTCGCGGTGTTCTGGGGCGAGGCGATGTGGGCCAAGGCCGCGCCCGCCGCCAAGGCCGAGGGGCTAAACACCTACGACTACATGGCCGACAAGCTCTCGGCGGCCGACAAGCTGGCGGCCTTGGCCGAAGCCTCCGACCGCCTGACCGCCGACTTCGGCTCGTGGAAGACGCCGTGGGGGGAGATCAACCGCTTCCAGCGTAACGATGGCGCCATCGTCCAGACCTTCGACGACAACAAGCCCAGCCTCCCGGTGGGCTTCACCTCGGCGCAGTGGGGCTCGCTGGCCTCGTTCGGCGCTAAGCGTTGGCCGGGCACGAAGAAGTACTATGGCACCCTGGGCAACAGCTTCGTGGCGGTCGTGCAGTTCGGCGACAGGGTCCGCGCTCGCGCCGTTTCGGCTGGCGGCGAGAGCGGCGACCCAGCCTCGCCGCACTTCAATGACCAGGCGCAGCGCTATGCGACCGGCAACCTGCGGGACGTCTATTTCTATCCCGAGGACGTGAAGAAGCACGCGGTGCGGACGTATCGACCAGGAGAGTAGAACCAGAAGATCCTCCCCCCAGCGGGGGAGGTGTCGGCTCGAAGAGACGACGGAGGGGGAAGAGGCAGAGCGTCAAACGCTTCCCCCTCCGGCGCTTCGCGCCCCCCCACGCTAGGGGGAGGATTTAGTCCTCAGATCCCCCCGCCCACGTTCGGCGCGACGCCGGGCGCGCGGGCGACATGGATGCCGCACTCAGTCTTCTCCTGCCCGGCCCAACGGCCCGAGCGACCGTCTTCCGACGGCTGGGTGCAGGGCCAGCAGCCGATCGAGGCGTAGCCTTGGGCCACCAGCGGATGGGCCGGCAGGTCGTGCTCGGCGACATAGGCGTCAAGCTCGGCCTTGGACCAGTTGGCCAGCGGGTTGAACTTGATCTTGCCGTCGGCCTCCTCGACCACGGGCAGGCTCAGGCGGTCACCGCCATGGAAGCGCTTGCGGCCGGTGATCCAGGCGTCAAAGCCGCCTAGCGCGCGATCCAGCGGCAGGACTTTGCGGATGTGGCAGCAGCCGTCGACACTGGTCCGCCAAAGATCCGAGTTGGGATCCTGGGTCGCCAGATCGGCGAAGGCCGGACGCAGGTCGCGGACGTCGGTCAGCCCAAATCGGGCGGCAAGGTTCTTCCGGTAGTCCAGCGTCTGGCCAAACAGCATGCCGGTGTCGAGAAAGAGCACCGGGATGGCGGAAGAGACACGCGAGGCCAGGTGCAGCAACACCGCCGACTCCGCGCCGAACGACGACACCAACGCCAGCTTGTCGCCAAAGTGCTCATGGGCGGTGCGCAGGATTTCGCTCGGATGAGCCTCGCGCAGCTCGGCGTCCAGCCGGGCGGCAAGGCCGGGAGCCGTCGCGCTCGTCTGGTCGTAGGCCATCAGACCGCCCTTTCATCCAAGGCGATCGGGCGATCGTCAGCCGCGCGCTGATAGACGTGCCGGAAACGACCGGCCGCCTTGGTCAGCACGTCCGGCGTCGCGCCGTCGGCGGGTTCGAATGCGTCGAAGCCGCACCGAACCATGAAACCCGCCTGCTCCTGCAGCACATCGCCCACGGCGCGGATCTGGCCTTGATAGCCGAACCGCTCGCGCAGCAGACGCGCCGAGGTATAGGCGCGGCCGTCGCGGAACTTCGGAAAGGCCAGCGCCACCACCGCGATGCGCGGCAGGTCGTAGGCCAGGACCTCGACCTCCTGGTCGGGCTCGATCCGCACGCCGACGCGACGGCTGTTGGACGCCAGCAGGGTGTCCCCCTCGGCCTGGAAGCGGGCCAGCGACAGGATCACGTCGCCGCCGGCCGGGATCGCATCCTCGTCAGCCAGATGCGCGAAGCTGTCCTCGGCCCAGCGGGCCTGACCGTCAACGAGCTCAATCAGCTTGGGCATAGACCGCCTCCTTGAAGGGCTCGAGGCCGACGCGGCGATAGGTGTCGAGGAAGCGCTCACCGTCGACGCGGGCGTTCAGATAGGCTTCGACCAGTTGGTCCACGGCCGAGGCGACCTTGTCGGCCGGCAAGGCCGGACCCAGGATCTTGCCGATCGAGGCGTCTTCCGCGCCCGAGCCGCCCAGCGATAGCTGGTAAAATTCCTCGCCCTTCTTATCGACGCCCAGCACGCCGATGTGGGCCACATGGTGGTGGCCGCAGGCGTTGATGCAGCCGCTGATCTTGATCTTCAGCTCACCGACCTGTTCGGCGCGGTCGAGGTCCGCGAACTGACGGGCGATGTCCTGGGCGATCGGGATGGCGCGGGCGTTGGCCAGGGCGCAGTAGTCGAGACCCGGGCAGGCGATGATGTCGCTGACCAGATCAATGTTCGGCGTCGCCAGATTCGCCGCCTGCAGCGCCGCGAACACGGTCGGCAGGTCGTCCAGCTTGATGTGCGGCAAGACGAGGTTCTGGGCGTGGGTCACGCGCAGGTCCGAGAAGCCGTAACGCTCGGCGAGATCCGCGACCACGTCCAACTGATCGGCCGAGGCGTCGCCCGGCGTCTGTTCCTGGGCCTTCAGCGAGATCTCGACGATCGCGTAGCCGGGCTGCTTGTGAGGGCGGACGTTGTTGCGAACGAACCGGGCGAAAGCCGGGTCCTTCGACTTGGCCGTCTCGAAAGCTTCGGAACGGGCAGGCAGCGCCTCGAACGGCGTCGTGGCGAAGGCGGCGCGGATACGGGTCAGCTCGGCGGCCGGCAGGTCGGCGCTTGCGGCGTCGATCTTGCTCCACTCCTCCTCGACCTGACGGGCGAACTCCTCGGCCCCGAGCGCTGCGACCAGAATCTTGATCCGGGCCTTGTAAATGTTGTCCCGGCGGCCGTGGCGGTTGTAGACGCGCAGGACCGCTTCCAGGTAGCTCAGCAGTCGGTCGGTCGGCAGGAACTCTTTGATGGTCGGGCCGACATAGGGCGTGCGACCCTGCCCGCCGCCGACGATCACCTCAAAGCCCTGCTGGCCGTCGCGGCCCTGGCGCAGCAACAGGCCAATGTCATGGACCTTGGCGGCCGTGCGGTCCTTGGCTGAAGCGGTGATGGCGATCTTGAACTTGCGCGGCAGGAACGAGAATTCCGGGTGCAGGGTCGACCACTGGCGGATCACCTCGCACCAGACCCGCGGGTCGTCGACCTCCTCGGCCGTCGCGCCGGCATAGGGGTCGGAGGTGGTGTTGCGGATGCAGTTGCCGCTGGTCTGGATGGCGTGCAGGTCGACCTCGGCCAGCTTGTCCAGGATCTCCGGCGCGTCCTTCAGCTTGATCCAGTTGAACTGGATGTTCTGACGCGTCGTGAAGTGGCCATACCCTTTGTCATAGTCGCGCGCGATCTGCGCAAGACGACGCGCCTGGGTCGGATTCAGCGAGCCATAGGGGATCGCGACCCGCAGCATGTAGGCGTGCAACTGCAGATAAAGGCCATTCATCAGCCGCAGCGGCTTGAACTGGTCCTCGGTGAGCTCGCCGGCGAGACGGCGAGCGACTTGTCCTCGGAACTCGGCCGAGCGGTCGGCCAGGAATTCCTTGTCGATGAGATCGTACTGGTACATGCCGCCCTACTTCCTGCGGATCAGATCGACGCGACCGGTCGAGCGCGCCGCGCCGGCGGCGTGACGCAGCGCCTCGACAGCGTCGCCGCCCTCGGCCTGCTTGCCGTGCGTGGGTTCGTTGGTCGGGCCCAGCGCCCGGATGCGCTCGCGATAGCTGAGCGGCGCCCAGCACCCTTCGGACTGGACGAGGTCGATCGGGTAGACGTCCACGACAACGGTGGGCTGTGACTTGCCCACCGACACGGCCTGCTCGACCAGCCCCTCGGAGTCGAACAGTTCAGCGTCGCCGAAGCGCTCCACCCACTGCCCGGATTTCCAGAACACGACCTCGCCGTCGATCAGGCGATTGGCGACTACGGCTTTCATTTGAACTCTCCTCCCCAGCGAAGCGGGGGAGGTGTCAGCTCGCCGACGGGCGAGATGACGGAGGGGGCGCGCTTTGCGGCGAGCGCCCCCTCCACCGCTTCGCGGTCCCCCTCCCCCGTCAACGGGGGAGGAGATTGAACATCCGCCATCGCCATAGCCTCGCCCACCATCAGCAGCGCGGGTCCGCGTACGGAGGCGGCGGCCTCGGCCAGTCCGGACAAGGTTGTCAGGAGCCGGCGTTCGTCCTGGCGACTCGCGTTCTCGACGATCAGGGCCGGCGTCGACGCGGCGCGCCCGGCCGCGACAAGGCGCGCGGCGATCAGCCCCGCAGTCGAAACGCCCATATAGATGACGACCGTCTGGTTCGGGCGCGCCAGCGCGGCCCAGTCGAGGTCGGGCTCTCCGTGCGCCGCATGACCCGTGACAAAGGTCACGGCCTGCGCGGAGCCACGATGCGTCAGCGGCGCGCCGGCGCCAGCGCTGGCGGCCAGAGCCGCCGTGACGCCCGGCACTACATGGCATTCGACTCCCGCCGCGCGGCAGGCCGCGAGCTCCTCGCCACCCCGACCGAACAGGAAAGGATCCCCGCCCTTCAGCCGGACCACGGTCAGGCCTTCCAAAGCCAGGGCGACCAGCAGCTGGTTGATGTCGTCCTGAGGCAGGATGTGGCGCGACTTGCGCTTGGCGACGTTGATCCGCCGGGCGCGGGTCGGGGCGAGATCGAGAATCTCTTCGGACACCAGGCCGTCATGCACCACGACGTCGGCGGATCGCAGGGCGTTGAACGCTCGGAACGTCAGCAGGTCCGGATCACCGGGTCCGGCTCCGACAAGCCAGACCTCGCCGAGCGGACGGCCCGCGTGTTTGCCGCCAACGACGACAAGTCCGGGCGGGCGATTTCGGGCTGGCTGGCGAGCCATGGGTTTAGAACCTCTATCAAGCCGCTCGGAATAAAGCGGTGGAACGCAAGGCGGGGTCGCCCCTAAGGACAACCCCGCTCGCACTCGCCGACGAAAAGGGCCAATCCGCCAGCGAACGCTTGCAAACTCGGCTCGAAGGGGCCAATTCGCAAACAAGGACTTCTGCCGGGGCGTTCAGTAAAACTCATGGAAAGACCCAACGAGCGCCGTCGCCTGCCGCCCCTGAACGCCCTGCGCGCGTTCGAGGCCGCCGCGCGGCATCTGAACTTCAGTCGGGCGGCGGACGAGCTGTCAGTGACCCCCGGCGCGGTCAGCCAGCAGATCCAGAACCTGGAAGACTATGTCGGCGCAGCCCTGTTCAAGCGCACGCCCAAAGGGCTGCTGCTGACCGACGCGGCGCAGACCGCCCTCCCCGCCCTTCGCGAGGCGTTCGACCGTCTGGCCGAGGCCGCCAGCCTGCTCACCGCCGCCGTCGACGGCCGTCGCCTGACTCTCACGGCCGCCCCCTCGTTCGCCGCCAAGTGGCTTGTGCCGCGCCTGGGCAAGTTCGAGCAGGCCCAGCCGCAGGTCGATGTCTGGCTGTCGGCCGGCATGGAGGTCGTGGACTTCGCCACCGGCGAGGTCGACATGGCCATCCGCTACGGCTCCGGCCGCTATCCGGGGCTAGAGGTTATCCGCCTGCTGCAGGAAACGGTGGTGCCTGTCGCCAGCCCAGAACTGCTTGAGCAAAACGCGCTGGAGCGTCCCGAGGACCTGCAGCACCACATCCTGCTGCATGATGGCTCCCCCGACGCCGATGATAGCTGTCCTGATTGGGCGATGTGGCTGGCCGCGCGCGGGATCAAGGGCGTCGACGGCGCGCGGGGGCCGCGCTTCAACCAGTCCAGCCTGGTGATCGAGGCCGCCGCCAACGGTCGCGGCATCGCCCTGGCCAAGCGCACCCTGGCCCAGGCCGACCTCGACTCCGGGCGCCTGGTCATCCCGTTCGAGGCGTCCACCGCCGTCGACTTCGCCTACTACGTGGTCCACCCCAAGGCGAAGGGACGATTGCCGCAGGTGAAGGCCTTCGTGAACTGGCTGAAGGCCGAAGCCGAGGCCCATGAGGCCGCGCTGCGTACGCTGGACAACGGCGCGGGCATCTGACGGCGCGATCGTCAGGTTTTGGGATGGTCCGACCGCCCCAAAACCGCTTAAAGGGGCGCATGAAAACGACGACTCTCACGGTCGATGAGCGCCTGGCGCCCGCCGACTGCCAGACCATGGTCGATGTGCGCCGGGGCGTGGACGCCTTGGACCGGGCTCTGGTCCAGCTCCTGACCGAGCGTCAGGGCTACATGGACGCGGCGGCGCGCATCAAGGCCGACCGCAACAAGGTCTTCGACCGCGCGCGGATCGAGGACGTGGTGACCAAGGTCAAGGCCGCCGCCCGCGAAGCCGGGCTGTCCGAGGCGATCGCCGAGCCGGTCTGGCGCACGCTGATCGACCGCTGCATCGCCTATGAATACGACAGCTGGGACCGGACGAAGGGCTAGCGATCAGCGCCCCCTCCGGCGGTTGCTCGGCATGCGCTTCTCAAGTTCAGCCCATCCTGAGCCGTGTCATCCCGGCTCTCCGCTTTGCTACGGCCGGGATGACACGACTATTCGTCACGAACGACTAGAGCCGGCGCCGCCTCAGTTCCCGTCGATCATCCGGCCAAGACCGCCGAGGATCGAGCCTTCGCCCTGGTTGCCGCCCTGGTGGTTGGCCGCCTGCAGCATGCGGCCGGCCAAGCGGGCGAACGGCAGGGACTGGATCCAGACCTTCCCGGGACCGCGCACGCGGGCGAAGAACAGGCCTTCGCCGCCGAACAAGACGCTCTTCACGCCGCCGGCCATGACGAGGTCAAAGTCGACGTCCGGCGTATAGGCGGCCAGACAGCCCGTATCGATGTGCAATTCCTCGCCGGGCGCCAGGGTGCGCTCGACCAGCGTGCCGCCCATCTGGACGAACACCCAGCCGTCGCCTTCCAGGCGCTGCATGATGAAGCCTTCACCGCCAAACAGGCCGGTCATCATACGTTTCTGGAAGTGCAGCCCGATCGAGACGCCGCGGGCAGCCGCCAGGAAGCTGTCCTTCTGGCAGATCAGCGTCCCGCCCAGTTGACCCAGGTTCAGCGGCAGGATCGTGCCCGGGGTCGGAGAGGCGAACGCTACACGCGCCTTGCCCGTACCGTGGTGGGTGAAGACGGTCGTAAACAGGCTTTCGCCCGTGATCAGGCGCTTGCCCGCGCCGAGCAGCTTGCCCATGAAGCCGCCGCCCTGATCGGCCGCGCCATCACCGAACACCGTGGTCATCTGCACGCTGGCGTCTTTCCAGACGAAGGCGCCGGCCTCGGCGACCGCGCTTTCGCCCGGATCAAGCTCGATCTCGACGAATTGGAGGTCCTCGCCCTTGATCTCGAAGTCGATATCGTCAGCGACGTTGGCGTTGCGCTGATGGCTCCAGGGACTGGTCGGCATGAAAGGCTCCTGATGTCAGAGCGCCTGTTCTAGCTGGGGCGGCGGGCCGCCGCCAATTACGCTTGTTTTATTCTGACGGCCCTTGTCCTGGACGGCGGTCAAGTCGCATACAGCCATCTGGTCATACCATTAATGCAGACGATCGCGACCTTCTGTCGCCAAGTGACGCGATCATGCAGCGGCTAACGTAGGAATTCCGCTGAGATTGTCGACCTTGCGCCCATCACGGCTCTAGCACGCCGCTGCATGGCCGGCGCCTATCCCTGGCCTTACCGCAAGAGCCCTGCGCGACGAATTGGCATTACCAATTGTTGACAAGCGCATAGACTGGTCGGATAACGCGTCCTGAAGGCGCCATCTGAGTGCGCCGGGGGAGGCCTACACATGATCCATGCTCGAAACACCTTCACCCTTCGCGCCGCGCTGCTGGCGTCCTGCGCCGCGCTGGCCGTTGGATCGGCCGCGCACGCTCAGACCGCCGAAGGTCAAAAGCCTGAAGCCGAAACCGTCGAGGCGGTCGTCGTCACCGGTTTCCGCCAAGCCTACGCCAACGCGATCGCTACGAAGCGCGAAACCCTCGAAATTTCCGACGGCATCTCGTCGGACGGCCTGGGCCGCTTCCCGGACCTCAATGTCGGCGAAGCGATCCAACGCATTCCAGGCGTCCAGATCAACCGCGAAGCCGGGAGCCGCAACGCCACGATCAGCCTGCGCGGCCTGCCCGGCAGCTTCGCCCGCACCACGCTGAACGGCGGCGCTTTCGCCGATCCGATCCTGAACGGCTCAACGCCGCTGGGCGCGTTCAACTCGGACATCTTCACGGCGATCAACGTGATCAAGACGCCGTCGGCGTCGAACCTGGCCGGCGGGCTGTCGGGCAATGTCGACCTGCGGATCAACCCCGCCCTGTCGCGCAAGGACGGCGGCTTCGCCAAGCTGTCCTACGAGTACAATGACCTCGGAAGCCTCGGCAGCCCGTTGGCCTCGCTGGGCTACAACAAGCACCTGACCGACGATTTCGCGGTCTTCGGCGTGGTCGCCTGGAAGGACGAAAAGTTCCGCCGCGACTCGATCACGGTGAATTCGTGGGGCAACCGCCTGGGTGCGATCCAGCTGGGCAATCAGGCCGCCGCCGGCTCGAACCCTGTCTACGACGCACTGCTCGCCCAGTATCCGGGCGGCGTCTACTACCCCAGCCAGACGCGCCAGCTGGTCAAGTTCAATCGCGGCACGACCCTTTCGGCCTCCACCGGGTTTGAATACCGCATCAACGAGTCCTGGAAGTTCGGCGCCAACGCCTTCATGACCAAGCGCAAGCTGGATGAGGCCACCAACCATCTGCTCTATATCGACGCCGGCGCTGGTAACGGGACCAATACGGGCCTGGGCGCCACCTCGGCCGTCGCCAAGATCAGCGAGATCGGCACGCCTTTCATCGTCAAGACACCGAACGGCGACCGCGCCTACATCAATTCGTTCAAGGCCGAGAACATCAACACGTTCGACTCGGTCCGCTCGGAGCCTGCCGAGAACTCGACCTGGGCCATCAATCCCAGCCTCGAGTTCAAGAACGACGATTGGAAGGCCACGGCCACCCTCACCGTCTCGCGCGCCAAGGCCTATGCCAACCAGATCGAGTTCGACGTCGTCCAGAACCCCTATCGCAACCTCGGCCCCGCCGGCCTGAACGGCATCGTGGCGCTGGTGAACCTGGGCGGCTCGGACCTCTCGAACTACTCGGCCAACCTGACGACGCCCAAACCGACCCACCTGCCCAGCGGCGGCTTCCCAATCCCGGCGACCGCCACCGCCACCACCCAGGCTGGCGCGCCGATGCCAGGCCAGAGCGCCACCACCGCCGCCGACCGGTTCGGCGTCACCGGCACGAACGGCAAGGCCGACAACAAACTCGACGCCTTCCAGATCGACTTCGAGCGCACGCTCGATGGCTTCTTCACCGCTCTGCAGTTCGGCGGACGCGCAGAAACGGCCAAGTTCACCTCCAGCGGCTCTCGCAACACGGCCCTCGGCGCCCAGACCCAGAACATCACGCCGGACATGGCTTCGCAGCTGTCCTACGCGAACGATTTCTTTGGCGGCAAAGCCCCAGGCGCGACGGCCAACTGGATGACCGTCGACGTGCAACGCGTGCTGACGGCTCTGACGCCGCTCAACACCAATCTACGCACCGCCTTGAACCCGAACGGCCTCCCCGATCAGTTCCAATTGGGCGCGCCGGGCGTCTTCCTCACGCCGTACGGCTTCGTGAACAACTACACGGACGGCAACTACTGGAACAACAACTTCAGCAACCAGAACGACGTCTATTCGGCCTATGTGGCGGCGAAGTTCAAAGGCGACCTGTTCAGCATTCCGTTCCGAGGCACGCTCGGCACGCGCTACGAGCGCACCCAGCAAGAAATCGTCGCCCTGAACTGTAAGAACTGCACCACCGCCCTCTCCGGTCAGGCTGGCCCCATCAACCACTCGCTCAGCACCTCGACGCGCAAGAACGAGTATGACTACTGGCTGCCCTCGGCGATCTTCATGGCCGACCTGCGGGACGACCTGGTGTTCCGCGCCGCCGCCTATCGCACCTATGTGCGTCCGCAGCCGCGCGACAACGTCCCGACCACGTTTGTCCAGGTCCCCGTCGACGTGAACCCGCCGACCGACCCGGTCTACACGGTCACCCTCGGCGCCACCGACATCAAGCCCTACACCGCCGACTCGTTCGACGCGTCGCTGGAATGGTACAATCGCCCCGGCGGACTGATCTCGCTCGCCGCCTACCGCAAGGAGATCAAGGGCTTCATCGGCCCGATCACTGATCCGTCTGTGCTCTGCCCGGCCAGCGGCAAGATCGATGGCATCGACGTCGACCTTGGCACGCTGACGATCGACACCTCGGCAGGTTCGCCCAAGTGCGTCAGCTCCAACCGCTTCGTCGGCTCGGGCGGCATTCTGAAGAACGCCGAGGTGCGCGTCAGTGGCCGGACCAACCAGTCGCCGATGACCGTGACGGGCCTGGAGTTCAACATCCAGCAGAACCTGGATTTCCTGCCGGGCTTCTGGAAGAACTTCGGCGGCGCGTTCAACTACTCGTACACCAAGATCGATGGGGTCGACACGGCAGGCAAGAAGATCACCCTGCCCAGCGTGTCGAAGAACAACCTCAACGTGATCGGGTACTACGAAGCCAGCTGGGGCGGCATCCGCCTCGTCTATAACTGGCGCGACAAGTACGATCTTGCCGCCGGCAACTCGTTCGTCGGCGACGCCCGGACGGTCAAGGCCCGCAGCCAGCTGGACGCCTCGGCCTCCTATAAGCTCACCGAGAGCATGACGGTCTCGGTCGATGCGTTCAACCTGACCAACGCCCAGCGCGCCGAATACGAGAACGATCCGATGCTGCCCCGCTTCATCGACTACGACGGGCGCACCTACCAGGTCACCCTGCGCGCCAAGTTCTAGCGCGCCTTTTCCCTCCACTCCCTAGTGGGCCGAAGCGCAAGCTTCGGCCCTTCTTTTTTAGGGCTAGCTTTTCAGCGAGCGCAGCGCCTGTTCGTGCGCATAGGCGGCGATGTCCAGCAGCGCCATGTCCAGCGCCGTCCTGACCGCCTCCAGGCTCTCCTGCCCCCCTTCACAGCGCTCGCAGACCTCACCCAGGGCAAAGGCGCCGACGCCCCGGGCCGCCCCCTTGACGGTATGGACCGCATCCTTCCAGCCGGGATGGGTCGGATCCAACATCGGCGCCCACAGCGCGGCCTGCTCCCGAAACAGCGCCAGCACCTCGTCGACCACCGCAGAATCCCCGGCCGCGAACCCCTCCAGGTACGCGAAATCGACCGCGCCGCTAATATCTCGTCTGGCCATGAAAAAAGCGCTTGCGCTCCCAAAATCATTGCGTATGTTCCGCGCCTCGCCGCCGGGGCTCGCAAGTGCTTCGGACCGTCGAATGGGTGTATAGCTCAGTTGGTAGAGCAGCTGACTCTTAATCAGCGGGTCCAAGGTTCGAATCCTTGTACACCCACCATTCTCCGCAAGGAGATCTAGGCTTCCGCTGAAGCCGAATTGGGGCAGCGCCCCTGAAACTCCCCTAAAAGCCTGCAACAAGTCTGCTCGATGCAGCGGCCGGCATTTGCCGCGCGCTACAACTCAGCTGTCGAGCGGAGGTGAGGAGCGACGGCGCTTCTGGGCGGGTTTTGGTGAGGCGATGTCCAGGCCCACAACCTTGAGCCGCCCCACGCCGTCGGCGCCCCCCGCCAGAGTGGCGGCCTCACTGCTCAGCCACGCAACGAGACCCGGGAAGTCTGCGTCCACGCCGCAAGGAAGCGGCCATGACCGCCTTGTGCCTGCTGCGCGGATTACAGCGAAGATCCCGTGCCGCACCTTACGAGAGATCAGGTATTGCCCTAGGAGCTGGTTTTCGAGGCGCTCGCGCAGCTCGCTGGCCGACGTCCTGTCAGCAAGCTTCAGCTCGACGACTACGACACCGAACTCGGCAGCCAGACGAAGGTCGGTCCGCTTCTCACCTGATGTGACGCTCTCCTGAGTGACGTCGAACCATTGTTGGGAGCGCCGACGCAGGGCGTCGCCGAAGAAGGCCCGCACCTCGGTCTCCATGGCACTACGAAATAGTCCCCGAATATCGAACTCCGAGGTCCGCAGCTCGCCGGCAATGGAGACCAGCTGACGCTCGGCCATTTCGAAGAGCGCGTCGATGCTGTTGGGCGGCCGCAGCCAAACATCGAGAAGGGCCGCTACCTCTGAAGCGGTCCAATCACGCGGCCGGGCCGCCTCAGCCGCCTGCTCGGCGAGCAGGCGATGAATCCAACCGCGACTGGTCTCGAAGAGTGGATCGGCGAGGAGGCCGGCGAGCGCTGCCCGTGCCTCGGGACTCGGGTCTTGCGCCAGAAACGGCAGGATGTCGCGTTTGTAGCGGAGCGCCCGGCTGCGCGAGGTGACCTCAGATGATCTGGCTTCGTCGTCATCGTCGCCAAGGTGGCGGTAGACGTCTCTCGCAAACGCAGCTGCGACAGCAGGACCCAGGTGGTTTAGGGAAAGGCGCTCGGCGAGACCTTCAAAAACTAACACCATGGGATCTTCGTCGCCCCAGAGATGGTCTCGGAAACGCTGGACCTCGGCCCAGGCCGCCGTGCTGTCGAACCACATCCACTCCCGCAACCACGCTGCGGCCACGCCGATCTCGCCGCTGGCCAGATATTCTCGCGTTCGGTGCCGAGCCGTTGCCATCAGCAGCGAGTGGTTTTCCGGATCCGAGCGCGCGACTGCGAACACATCGTCCAATTGGTGGATGGTCAAGGCATTGGGTCCAGCGATGAGCGCGGCGACCTCCCCCGCGAACGGGCGCTGGAGGACCGTGCTCAGGCGCGCGAGGGTGGCCAGCAGACCAAGTGCCCCACCCCGGCGGGTCTTCAGGCGGGCGATGTCCTCGGCGATCTCCGGTTCGATTAGGCTCTTCCAGAGGGCGACGCGTTGCCCTGCGATCTGTTTGGCCCATCCTGGAACCGGATTCTGGGCGAGACCCGCGATCAAAGCGACGCGCGCATGGTCGTCCGTCACGCTATCAATCGCTGCAGGGTCATCCTGCGCAATCATCGACCACCCCAGGGTCGCAAATTGCAGTGCCTCTGTGGCTCTTCCAATTGGGCTCGAAGGTACGAAGCGAAGCGCAAAACCCTTTGCCGCGAAAAGCACTCCTTCAGCGACGGCGTCGCCATGTTCCGCGCGCACATTTGACAACGGGTCTTTCGAATAGAGGTGTCGGCGGACGGCCCAGAACGCCAAGCCCTCATGCCGGAGGTCTCCGAGAGCGCGCCCGGCCCGCTTCAGGCGCCGCTTGCTGCTCGCCAATAGGAAATCGCGACGCAGCCATTCGGGATGACGCAGGTATTTGCGCACACGACTGGTCATCCAGGCGCGCCTCGCCTTCAGCTCCAAAACGCCACCCCAGCGTCGGAACCAGGTCGGCAATCGACGAAGGCTTTCCTGGTCGCCCTTGGCCGCCGCCAATCGGCAGAAATCGCGCCACCAATGGGCTCGCCCCTTTGGCGACGTGCGCCAGAGGCGGTCGACGATGGCTCGACCGTATGCATCCGAAAGCGCGCCCGCCCCGATCTGGCGGTAGCCGTCCAACAGCCAGTGCAGGTCCTCGTCTAGCTGTTGGAAAGGACGCGCGCGACGGTCCAAATGCATTGCCGCGTCGCCGGCTTTGGGCGGGTCGTGCTCAGCCAACCATTGTAGGAAGATCGCCTGGCGCAGCCAGGCGGCCTCGTGAAGCGCGTGCGTCAACGGATCGGGCGTTTCACGATCGTAGCGCCAGAGGGGGCTGAGCATGACGTCGGCCACGTTCAACAGCCGCTCCGTCTCCAGGGCGAGGAACGCAACGTCGAGGCCAGGCGGCCGCTCGCGGACGCAGCGGACCGCGACGGCATGCAGCGCGGGAAGCAGATGCCAGCCGAGATGGGTCCAATCGAGCGGCGCGGTGTAGGTGATCGGGAGATCACGGCGCATCCAACAAAGTCGCGAGAGCCACCGGAGAAGGCGCGGAAGCTCTTCGATCGAGCACGCCAGCGCAATTGCCTCGGCGAGGCCGTGATCGCCGAGGTTTGTGTACTGTTCAGACCGTCGGTCCAGTCGCGTCACCATGCCCAGCATCTCTCGCGCAGTCGAAAGCCGGGCGCAGGCGATCACGCCCGCAATCCGCAGCTGATTGCGCTCGTGCCGAGTGTGATGATCGGGGTCGTCGTTCGACCAGCGGAGCCTCAGTGTTATTGCCTTGATCGTCTCCAGGTGAGACGACTCGCCGAGCAGCACCAGAGCGTGAATGGCTCGTGCTCGGAGCGAAGGGGTTCGAAGTTGGTCTTGCGCCACGTCGAGCAGCGCGTCGGCGCAAGCCGAGAGACCGCCCATTTCGGCCAGGGCGATCAAATGCCCCGCTGGCTCCTCGGCTATGATGGGCCCGAGCAGGAGGCGACTAATGGTTGGCGCCAAGGAGGGTTCGACGAAGCGGCGAGCCCTGGCGCCGTCCATCCATTCATGGCGCCACCGGATGTCGCCGTAGCGCGCGACATGGTTCACCAGCACCTGCTCGCGAACGGAGAGCGGCAGGCGGCTCGGATCACCCTCCTCGATCAAGAGTTGGGGCGCGATGCCGACAAGATGGTTGCGGAAACCGGGATTGAGCGTTGCCAGCCATCCTAACGCGCCGTGAAATGCTGCCGGGGCGCTGGTCTGTCCGTAGGCGGCAGGCGTCAGTATGTCGGCCACTTCCTGCAGGCCAAGCCCCTTGCTTAGGAGGTCGTCGAACGCCTCGGCCGCTAGGCGGTCGAGCGTTCGACGGTGATGGAAATGTACGCGACCGTCCCAAGCGGGGGTAAAGAGACCGGAGGCCAGAAGTTGGTCAACGTCATCGATGCTCCAACCGCCGCCTCCACCGTTCAGGACGGCCATCGCCTCGACACCGTGGCCGTGTGTTCCGGGCGTGCGGATGACAAGGCTGGGCCCCAGGAGACAGGCGCAAGCGAGGCGCCGCGCGCCCTCCCGCGTCCGTTGCGGCGAGAGGCGTGAGCGCGGACGGCTGGTCGGATGTCCCTCGATACGCCAGGCGATGGCTCGGTCAACGACAGCTGAAAGGCTGTTGAAAATCGCCTCCCCGCGCCGGCCCGCTGCCTCCTCAGCGCGATAGGCGTCGAGCAGATTCTCGAAATCCAGCGGCGTCGGTGCCAAATCAATCGCGTCTTGATCGTGCAGCTTGGCGACGAACTCGTCGGGTGCCGCAAGGTGCCGCCCCAGCAGCACCTGCTGATCCAGGCTCAGTGGGTCGAGTTTGACCACATGCGGACACGGGCCGTCCGTCCCCCGGCTTCGGAGCTTGTCTGCGAGTCGCGAGACCTCAACCTCTTCCGCCTGCTTAAAGGCCGAAGGTCTGGATGCGATCACCAACCGCACACGCCCCCAGGCGCGATCACCGATCATGGCTTCAAGGCGGCGGAGCGCTATATGCAAGGGATGGGCGTCGGCGCTGCTGGGGAGCTTGGCCTCATCCAGCGCATCGAGGAAGAAGGTCGCGGTGCGACGCGAGCTTCGCCAGCGCCTGAAATTGTGCGCCTGTTCGGGGGTCTCGAATAGAAGGTCGCCTTCGTGGCGCGCCAACCGCTCCAACGGCAGAAAGAAAGCATCCTCTCTTGCGGCAGTCTTCCTCTGGACTTGGCGCCGGATTTCCCAGGTCTTGCCTGCTCCAGCTTCGTTCAGAATGACCACCAGGGCCGACTTTAACAGCCAGGGCCAGTCCTGCTTCTCCCCGCGCCGTTGGCGCAGATACCGCGCGACCGACGAGGGCGTGTCGTCCCCCTCTCCGGCTTCGGAGAAGGTCCGTTCAAGGTCCGCTGGGGTCTGGGTCCCGCTCGCGCCCTGATCCACAACACCGGCGACTCGCCTCGCATTCATCCGCTTAGCTTGCGACAATTCGAGCGCGCACGCGATGGGCGTGTTCGTGCTGCGTGGTCGCTCAAACTGCTCTTGCAACGGTATTCATCCGCCGCCGCCCCTCCACAAACGCCGCCAACGCCGCCGCATCGTAGCGCACCACCTTGCGGCTGAGCGCCACGTACTCTGGCCCCTCGCCCGTCATCCGCCACCGCTCCAGCGTCCGCTTGCTCACGGTGAGCATGTCGGCGACCTGGGCCGGCGTCAGCAGCGGCGCCATTACGACCGCCAGGGCCGCCTTCTCGATCGCATTGCCAGGCAGGGCGCGCGGATGGTCCATCACGGTCGACATCGTCTTGCGCGTCATCATCGTCTCCAAAAAACAGAAGGCCCCGGGCGATGCCTCGGGGCCTTCTGTTTGAAAGTGCTGTTGCTGGCCTAGACCCGGTTGAAGTCCGGAAGGGCCTCGTTGGCGGCTTCGATCAGCCGCCTTGGCTCAAGGTGCGCGTAGCGCTGGGTCATGCTGAGCTGACTGTGACCCAAGAGAGTCCCGACCTCCTGCAGGCTGCGCCCCTTCCCCACCAGCATGCTGGCGAAGGTGTGGCGCAGGTCGTGGATGCGAAGGTCGGGATCAAGGCCCGCCCGCGCCTTCACCCGAGCCCAAGGCTTGGCCAGATTGCAGAAGGCCTTCTTGGGGTCTGGCCCTGGGAAGACCCAGGGGCTGAGCAGCCTTCGGCGTTCCTGGCGCCGCAGGATCGCAAGAGCGGCGTCCGAAAGCACGATATGCCGCCGGCGGCCGCTCTTTGACATGGGCACCACCCAGAGGCGCCGGTCCCAGTCAATGTGCTCCCACCGCGCGCCGAGCGCCTCACCACGCCGGGCGCCCGTGGCGACCAAGAGCGCGAGGGCATTGGCGGCCGTCTCACTGGGCTCTTCCTTCAGCGCTTGGAACATGGCCCTGAGTTCGACCTCGCCGAGGTAGCGTTCGCGGTGTTGCTCGCGGCGCATCTCGGCGTGGACGGCGGGGTTTTTCCCCTCGTACACCTCCCAGCGCAGGGCCAGGTTGAAAGCGCGGCGGATGGCGGCGGTGTAGCGATTGACCGTCGCGTTGGAGAGACCCTCGCGACGCAGTTTGTCCTGGAGCGCGGCAAGGTCGGCCGCCTTGATCTCGTCCAGGCGCCGATTGCCCCAGTGAGCCTTCAGGCGAAGGCGGTAGAAGCTCTCCTGGTCCCGGTAAGACCGGAGGCGCTCCTTGACATGAGGCAGATACCGTCTCTCCATGAAGTCGCCGAATGTGGACACGTTCTTGAGCCTGTCCCGCTCTCCGGCGGGGTCTCCGCCAAGAGCGGCTTCAGCCCGCAGGTCCTGGGCGCGCTTGCGTGCCTGATCAACGGTGATGTCGCCCAGACGCCCAATACGTACCTCGCGTTGGCGACATCGTTGGTCTTGATATCGAAGATAGAAGGTCACGCTGCCGTTGGGGCGCACTTGGATAAAGAAGCCCCGGATCTTGTCGTCAAAGACGCGCAGCTTGTTCTTGCCCTCCGGCACGGCCGGCGGGTTTGAAACAAGCCCACGCGAGATGGTGGGCATTCAGGTTCTCCGTGATGTTGGGGGATTTGACGGTGATCGTCGGTCTATTGGGGTGTTGGCGGAAACTTGCGCGCAAGTTCGCCAGAACAGATGGGACGCGCGCTGACCATCCAGAGGCCAGGGCGTCCGGGCAGTAAGCAGCCCTCCTCCACGACATCGGAGGGCGTCGCCCGCAATTCAAGCTCCAACCCCAGGAACTTGGCGGTCGACGCGGGCATGCCCTCCAACTCATGGTCGAAAGGCCAAACGGGGACGAGGAAAGCCGGCGCGACCTCGTCTTCGATCGGATCCGCCTTCAGGCAGACGTCGATGAGCAAGCCATCGAACAACTGGCGCAGCAGCGTGTGCATGCGCGCGGCGCACATCCTGCCGTTGGCAGGCTGGATTGAGAAGGCGACGATCGAGCCTTGGTGACGCAGCCAGGCGAAGAGGTCGAGAAGCTCGTCGACTTCGCGGGGGGCAAGGTCGACAGTCCTGCAGGTCACTTCGGCGCCCAGCGCGCTTGCGAAGGCGACGACGTAGGTTTGGATCATAGCAGTCTCCAGAAACGCAGAAGGGCGAGCGGCTGGAGCCGCTCGCCCTTCTGCTGGGTTTGTTGAGATCAGCGCCCGCTGGGGAGCACGATGTTGATGATGATTTTGATGAGGCTAAAGTCGGACGCCTCGCCGTTGGCCTCGCGGACGGCGCCCGCCACGGAACCATCGACTTCGGTGTCAGAGAGCAGACGTTTGGCAATCCTCCCAATCGTCCAGATGATGGTGTGCATGGGGCTCCCTACGGCTTGATCGGGCGGGTCGGGATGAAGGGCGAGAGGTCGTCAAGCGCGTGGATGCGCACCTCGGCGACTGAGGGCGTGCGCCGGGGCACATGCGCTACGTCCAGTCGCACCTCATGCCCGCCGTAGGCGGCTGTCAGCTCAGACAGGTGGAAGTAGCGCCACTCCGGGATCGTGCGCAGTGTGAGGCCGTAGAGCACATCGCCGGTGCGCTCGACGGGGTACCAGGTCAGGCGGTGCCAACGGCTGGCCAGACGCAACGGCAGCACGATCTCCTCAGTCGCCCTTCCCTCTGTCGACCACAGGGGCAGCAGCTTGTCGGTCTCGACGAGGATGGCGTTCATTGCTCCCGTTCCTCCACGAACAGCAGCCACCAGCCCTCGGAGGCCTGGGTGACGGCGACGCCTTCCTGGCATTCGAAGGCGGCCAAGTCCTCCTCATCCTCCAGGGCGTGGATGTGTTGGAAGACCTCGCTCGTGGTCTTGGGCCGGACGCCCAGGGTGCCTAGGTAGCGGAGAACTCTCTCCCCTTCCGAGCCCGGCGCGGCGCCTGCAAGCGTGCAGACCACCGGGGCAGAAGGCGGATCGTCTTCAGGCGCGATGAATCGCGCCCTCACCTCGGCCAGGGTTGGCAATGCGGATGTCATGGGAGTTTCCATTCAGAGCCGCTCGGAACGGCGGCTCAGGAATGAAATGTGATCATCGATCCACTCGAATTCGGCAATCACGCGAGGCACCAGCCTCGACCGAAGAGCGGTCGGCTAGCCCACCCTCTGCTTTGCGCAGAGTCTCCTAGACCGGGGAAGCACTCTAGCGTGAGGCCGGGGGAGTTATTCAGAAGCGCGAGACACCTCAAGGAGCATGCCATTCGCCGCGTTATGAGTAGTACAAAGTCGAAATCGCGCTAAAGTCATTATCTCATGAAAATTCTCTTTTAGAATGCATTATGCGGTGGGAATTCATTTTCGCTTGAGCCACTTTACACGTGCGAAATCATGCGATACCCCGGAGACCGTCGCACTAATACGGAGCGCAAACAGGCGAAACCGGACCCAAGCCAAATGGCGTTCCTGCGTTAGTCAGGGAGCCTCCCCCCCCTCTCTCGCCAATTGAAATTGGCGCTCAAGCGGCGATAGCCGCTCCCGAAATGGCGTTAGCAATCAACGCTGCGGGAATGTCTCGCGCCGGCAAGGGTCGGCGTCCTCAGCGCGGCGGAAGCCGCGAGTTCTGGAAAATGCGCTTTCGGCGCTTCTGGGACGATTTTCGCGTCAACACGGGTTGGCGCCTACGGCGGCGGAGTCCGCAACAGCAATGGAACGGTGCCTCGCGGCGCCCTGATCCCCCTGAGCCGAACCGCTCCGGGTCGCTGAAAATCACCTGAACGCTGCCGAGGCAGCCCCACTTCAACCCGACCCTGCCATTCGCTGAATGGCCGGACGGAGGGCATGGATGAACGCCATGAAAAGCAAGAAGTACCGTAGCAAGGAGCTCAATTCTCCGAATTTGACTGCCGCGCACCGTCAGCTGTCGACGATGTTTCGGCACACGCGTCTCGACGACGGGTTCCTGTTCGACACCCAAATCCTGGAGATCGTCATTGAGCAAGAACCCGTAGCTAATTCACGGAAGCTCGCCACCCTGTTGCCGCAGCAGCGCGAGGTTTTTGAAGCTTATTGCAAAGGCTCAAAGACCGTTACGTTGCCCATGAATTACACGACGAAGCCGCTCAACAGCGAAGCACTGGTGAACCTGATCGGCCCCCAATTCAATTCGGCGTTCTGCTTGAATAGCTGGGTCAGCACGTACAGTCGGCCGCACGTTCAGGAATGGATGGAAGGCTACAGAAACCGGCCGAATATTGATCTTGGCATAAAGTTCGGGTTCCCGGACCTTGACGAGGGCTTCGCCTCCACGCTGACGGAAATGGGTGAGTGGCACCCCCTCGACTTTGAGGTCGGGAATGAAACTCGACAGTGGAATGAGCTGACCTTGCAGTTGCTCCCGCCCTACCGCCTCCCGCTGTTCCAAGTCGACCTTTTCTCCGTAAGACACTGGATCGAGCTCGTGAGCGCCCTCGCTGAAAACCACCCGGAACTGACGGACTGCCTAAGCTCAAGGAAGACAGCGAACTAGGTCGCCCTGAGATTTTGATGGCGCGGCGCCGGCTCTGGCCGGCGCCGCATTCCTGGATTCATCAATTGGAACAAGCACCATTTTCCAGACTTGAGGAGCTAGACGCTCCGCTCTTCATCCCGGACTTGCTAAGCTTCGGCTTAGATCTCTTCATCGTGTCGGTCAGTCCGGTCTCGTGCTTGGCGCTGATAGAGCGGGCTCAGGAGTTCGGCTTCGATCCCAAGAAAATCCGCAGGCTTGGCAACGACGGAGTGAGCTTCGCGCTACCTCTGATTGACGACGGTCGCCCGCTTGGCACAGCACAGCTGGACTTGGTTTTGCACCCCACCGCCGACGGTGTGCACATCACCGGTCCAAGCTCGCTGACGGTCAATCCATTTACTGTCACTAGGGCTTTGCTGTTCCCAGAGGTGGTTGCGAAATCGCTGTGCGGCCAGGCCAACTTTATGCCAAATCCAGAAGCGCTGAATGCCGTGTTTCTTGAACGCACCGTCGCGCTCACCGCGGAGATTGTTGACCTTGCTCGCGACACGATCCTCGAGTTGATGCCCGAAGGCACGCGTGTCCTCCAAGAGGAACTTTGGCTCCGTTCAGCCGAAGCGGCGCACGATTTCCGACAGACTGACGCATTCCTCACCGTTCAGCAGGTGAGCCACGCCGCGATCAGCCAACGGCGCATCACAAAGCACGACCTGTATCTCTCGGGTTCTTCACGAACCGCCACTGTGCCCACCGCCCGCTTTCGCCATCGGAAGCTGGGCGAAATGGTGAAAGTGTATCCCAAAACGCCCAAGCTCGTGCGCCTTGAGGTGGCCTGCACCAACCGCCAGAGCATCAAGAAGCTCTGCAGTGCGAAGAGAATACCGTTCAACGGGAACCATGCGGCCGATGCGCTTACAGAGTTCCTTGTTGCGGCACGCGACGTCGGTGTGGCGGCCCTTGAGCAGGTCAAAGCGGTTACCGAACGTTCCAGGCCCGTCATGCAGCTTGCTCTGGAGCTAACGCCGCTACTGCAGGCGAGAGCCGGTGCGCCGGTACCGGGTGGGTATCGCCTTAAGGAGAAAGACCGCGCCGAAATCGACAGAGTGTATCAGAGCTTGGTGCTCGATGGCCGCTATTGGGCGAAAGGAGCCAAGCCGCGTTCCGGTCTTCGGCGCCTCCTCGACTCTCTTTGCGGTCCAGATGGCCCGCTGGTCAGATCGCACCGGAGTTCCTGGTACTTTTTGAAATGTGAGTTTGCCCAGGCTGCAAAAGGCTTTGCTGACAATGGGATAGCAGACGCTAGCGATGGGCTAGAAGAAGAAAGGTAGAAGGGAAGAAGGAGGGCTTGAGCAAGAGGAAAATGGCCATAGCGATCCCCTTGTAAGAGCCTGCCTCCTCCCCTCAGTGACGCCGGCCCGCAAGGGCCGGCGTCCATTTCTTAGGGCCGAGCCTTCTTTGCGAGATTGTCCACGAAGACGATCTTGTCGACACCCTGCAGCTCAATGCCGTTCAGGATCACCCGGGTGATCGCGACCTCTTTTGGGCCGCAGTGATCGGAAGGGGCAGCGTCGCCGAACTCTTGGAATTTGAGATCCACGGTCATCTCCGTGCCCTTCACGCGGTCGGTGATCACATCCCGCAGGATGGGGGCGCCATCCACGTCCTGATCCCAGGTGACTGTGGCACTCGGATTGCCCTCGATCACGGCCATGAACTCGTTGACCTGGATTGTCCCCACGCTGAAATCTTCAATCACGCCATCGAAACCCTGAGATCGCAGGCACTGGCGGAAGAACGCTTCTGGCGGAGCCATGCTTCCAGCGGCCATGGACACCACGTCCTGCGTCGGTGCGTTCTCAGCGGCGGCTGCCGGCGCTTCCTTTTCTGCCTCCGGCGCCTTCTCGCATCCCGCCAGAGCGGCGAACGCGACGACATGGAAAGCCACGGCGACACCAACACGCCCAGCATGACGTCCAAATTGTAGATCGAGCATTTTGCCCCCTAGAAGTTTCAACACCGGCGAAAATGACACGATTAGGGGGCAGCGCAATGCAGTTTTCGCTGGCCCTTTCCGGGCATGGATTTGGTGCAGCTTCTTGGCCAAAACGTGCGTGCCCACCGCAAGGCGCTGGGCATGTCGCAGGAGCAGCTCGCCCTCGACGCCGGCATGAAGCGCGCCTACCTCAGCGACTTGGAGCGGGGGACAAGAAACCCGAGCGTCCGGGCACTAGAACGGTTGGCGACCGCCCTGGGCGTGGAGCCCGCAGAGCTTGTGCGGAAAGCGATCTGACTGCCGCAGGTGACTGGCAGCTCAGCCAATCACCTTCACGTCCTCACTTAGTGGAGCTAACGTGCCCGATTGAGCACCCTAGCTTCGCAGGCCAGCCGAACCAAACGCTGCGGACACGGTACATCGCATCGGCGGAAGCCGTGATGTGCGGCTCCCGCCGGACTAGAACTAGTCAGCAATGCTCTTGGGCGTATCCGCCGCGCTCGTTGGCAAAGCGGCTAGCTTGCCGACCGACATCAGCTTGGGCAGACCAAGGCCAATCTTCGAGAGGTTGACCATCTGACCGCCGATGGCACTGGACGCCTCCTTGGCCTTCAAGATGCTTCCGCCCTGGGTCAACGACATCGGATTGCTGAGAAGACCCCTACCCTGCTCAATCGCTTGGCGGTCCATCAAAATCGCCAAGGCGAGATTGTAGACCGAAACGCCGATCTGGCGACGCTGAGCCTCAGTGGCCTTGCCCTCTAGCTCCTTGCTCTTGGTGGCGAAATCGGTCGCGGCTAACTGCGCGGTGGCGTCGGTAGAGACCTGGCGCAAGGCGGCCTCGCGTTCCTTGGGATCAGACACCGCTTCCGCTGCCGTAACGCGCGCACGCAGCGCGGCTGCTTCTTCTTTTGAGCTAATAGACTCCAGCAGCGAGACTGCGGAGACTCGGGTCAACGCCTCAGCCTTCTGGGCGCTGGCCAAGAACCCGTTGACATCACTCCCGCCGGAGCTGCGATTGCCGAGGTTAGGCACTTTCGAAGTCAAGGCGCCAAACTGAGCATGAGCTTGGTCCGACAGTAGTAGTAGGACGCCGGCGGCGACGACGAGCGTCTTGATGGCCTTCATGATTTCCCCCTTCTATTGGCCCAGCAGGGCCTTCTGAAATTCCGGCTTGGCTGCCAGAGCCTGCGCGAGGTCCGCAGAGGCTAGCGACACATCGTTTTCGACCAGGATCTCGCGATCGGCGGGCGGCGTATGCTTGGGATAGCCGGCCGTGTGAACAACGGTTTCCAGGCCATCTCGGAAGATGACTTGGCCATCGCGACGCAGACGGTAGGTCACCCTTAGGGTGATATCGCTGCGGCAGACGCCCTGCGGATCGCAGGCCTCCTGGATTAGATCTGCGCGTACCACCGGTTCGACGCAGATCTTTGCAGTCTCGCCGGCGATCCCGTCTGAAGCCTTAAAGAGCCCTGTGGCCTCCAGGGCCTTAGAGGCGTCCGCAGCAACTTGTGAAAGGTCTACATCCTGGCTAGCGCCGCTAGCCCATCGATTTAGGGCAGTCGCCTCGAACGCGGGCAACTTTAGCGCGCCCAGGCTTTCACTGGTGCCGCAAGGCCGCGTTCGCGCTACGCCCAATGGCGACAGGCGGCCCAAGCGGGTCACGCGTATGAGGTCGCCCGGCCGTACGGTGGAAGCGCCCGCGTAAAACGGCATGGTCAGGGTGCCGTCCGCCCGTCCCTGGCCGGCGGTGTGGATCGTCGCCGACCAAATCGGCGTGAGCTCGGCTCCCCCCCGTAAAACCAAAACCGACATACCCGCTCGCAGGAGGCCCTTCGGATCTGCGACGGAGAAAGTCTTGTCGGCGGATTCCTTGACCACCAGGTCGGCCCGATCTGGCTTAAGACCAGTGCTTATTCCGCGCGCCAGATCGAGCAGTGCGTTGCGGATCGCTACCTCGAAACGGGCCTGGCGCTCATAGCCCATGCCTTCGGTGATCTCGTCACGCAGGGTGCTCTGGCCAAGCCCAGCGAACTGAACGCGCCCTTGGACGTCGACCACCTCGGCCAAAACCACCGACCGGGTCACCCGGACGGTCTTGTAGGCTAGGTTTGTGGGCAGCTCGTAGGCGTAAGGAGGCAAGACGCTAATACGCACGAATAGGTCGGGCGCGCTGCGCACGGTGAAACGGTCAGCCCGAATATCTGTGCTCTGGCGAACCGTCTCGACGACCTGAGAGAAGGCCGGGTTGACGGGGATGATGGTGATGGGAGCGGCCTCACCGAGACTATCGGTAATCATCTGCTCGATAGCGACGTCTGCGAACGGCGAGCCATTCTGAGCGATGCGCACGATCGCGCGGGGGCGGGCGACATCGGCCAAGCGATTGGTGGAATACTTGGTCCAGGTCGAACCGGCGTGCGGGGCTCCGCCCAACTGGGGCCTGGCAAGTGCGTAGCGCCCTTCGACGAAGACAACCTTCAACTCACCAGAGGGCGACACAAGCGCGTCGTCTACGGAGAGGCCGTCAGTTGCGCCCTTGTCGAGCTGGACGAGGTCGCCCACACCTTTCTGAACGCTGGCGCTGATCTCAAATGGCCTGAAGGCCTTCCGGCTTTTCTGGACGAGATCAGCGGTCAGGCTTTGATAGAGCTCAAGCAGACGGGCCTGGCGGGTTTCCACGCTGGGCGCCGGAGCATTGACCGCCGACACGTCTGCCCGATAGGCCGTAGCGTTGTAGGTGAACAGCACCTCACCGGTAACGACGTTGGTGAAGTAGAGACTGGCGGTCAGGAAGAGCTGTCGCTCGACCGTGCCATTGACCTTGGCGATCGCATACTCCGAGACGCGCGGCACCTGAAGTGAGACCACAAAGGTACGCGTGCGGGCGCCATCGTCGATCCGATCGACGACGGAGGGATACGCCTGCCGGAATTGTGTTTTGAACAGAGCGCCGGCCGCGCGGGAAGTCAGTGCGGCCTGGGCGCCTTCGACAGCGTCAGCCGCTCCCGTCTGCACGAACACCGCATCGACGACATAGAGCGGCGGATCGGCGGCGCGAGCCACCGCCGGGATGACGATCGCCGCTAAGCTAGCGGCCATTAGGACCGGAAGGCGGGAAGCCAAAATCAGCCCCCCGGCTTGCAAGGGCCCATGCAGAGCAAGACACGCTGACCATCGGTCCGCGAGTCGAGTGTGGCAAAGGCCGGGTCGTTGGCGAGGGCCGTGGCCAGCGCCTGGTCGATTGGCATGGTCCCCTTATAGGAGACAGTCAGTTCGATCTCACCCGATCCGGAGGCGCGCTGGACACTGCTTTCCACGCCCGGCAGGCTGCTCACCGTCTGGCTGAACCGCGCGCGGACCGGTAGGGGCAGGAATTGACCCGTCAGGCGCAGCACCAACTCGCGTCCATAGACCGAGCGCCGTTTCCAGTAGGTCTGGACCTGACCGCCGATCTCTGGACCGATCGCTAGCGCCAACTTGCGAGCCACATCAGAGGCGCAAGCGTCCGAATTGCCGCCTGCGCCGTAGGCCGACAGGGTATCGGACGCGATCAACTCGGAGTCGGCCGTGGCATAAGCCTTCACCGTCACCACGCCGCTGCAGGTATACTGATTTGTCGTGGCGCTAATGCCGCTGTCGACGATCACCGAGGTACCCGCCAGGAAGAAGTCTGCTCCCTGATCGGTTTTGGCGTAGGCGACATAACGCGACAGCTCACCGCCATTCGTCATGCGGTCAAGCGTTAAAGGCTGACCCTGGAAGTAGCGGCTCTTGAAGACATCGTTGTCGAGCACTCGCAGGTCATAGCCCTGCAACTGCCCCATCAGGGCGCCGTATGTCTGGCTAACTCGTTCAGGACCGGTCGCGCGCGGCTGGTACTTCACCAACCGCCGATAGGAGAGATCATCGTGAACCTCCGCTTGGACGTCAGTCTTGGAAAAACTCGACGAGGCGCTTGAGCGTGCCGTCGCGCCTGCCGCGCTGGTGTTGCCACGCACCGAACTAGCGCTGGCTTCGCGGGCCGAGAACTGACCACTGGAACTAGCGTCCACACGACCCGATTGCGAAGCCGAGAGATTGGCATCGCGCGATGCGCCGCTGGCTGAGGACGAGCCATTGGCGCGCAAACTATCAGAGTAGCGGCCGCTGGCGCTCCTGGTTTGAGCGTTCTGCGCGTCGATCGAAGAGGACGAGCGATAGGCGGCGGCGCTAGAGGAGCGCGAGGCCGCGCCTTCGGACGATCGGTCGGAGAAGCTTGCTCCCTTGCGGGTATTGAACTCGACCAGCTCCTCAAGCGGCGCTTGTAGGTCACGCGGTGTGGTGCGGTACTCGTCCATGACCGCCAGGATCGAGTAGCTGCGCGCGGTCTGGGTGTTGAGCGCCACGCCTTGGTCAGAGAGCAGTTCGCGGAAAGAGCGATCATCTAGGCTCAGTGCAAGCGAGACTTCAAAGCTTCCGGCCACCGTCTGAGCGCTGGAGTCGGAAATGGAGTCGTCACCGACCTGTTCGACGATCGCTTCCAATCTCTGCGCCACGCTGGGGTTTGCCGAAGCGCCTGGACCCAGAATCTTCTCGACGGCTGCGATTACCGCTTTGCGCTTGGCCTCGCGGGTAGCCAGAGCACGCACCGTCTGTGGATCCTTGCCTTTGATGGTCACCGCGCCGACGCCGCGCACGGTGAACTCTGCCGCGCTGGCGCTGGTAGCCAGTATGCAAAGAGCCAAGGTCAGTCTGCTGGCAAGTTTCATGAGAGCCCCCCAGTGCGCATCGCGTCAAACTAGCTAGACCTTAGTTAGTCACCCGAAAGTCGCGCCGTCCACACCAAAAGTGGTCCAATCTCAATTCATCGACCTCAGCGCGAGAAGCGGTACTGCGTTGGCCAAAAGTACAACCCGGAAACGCGCGGGCGCTCTTACACAGCCCCTGCCGTGATTCACTCGAATTTGCGGAAAAAATCTAAGCACCGCTCCAAGATCTTTGTCGGATCAACGCCAACCAGCTTTGACTGAGCCGCCCCTGAAATGCCCCTGGGGCGTTGTCGGCGGTCATCGGCTAATTGCGGGTATTTGCCGCGCGAGCGGGTCCAAGAGCGCGCGCCAACTGGTTGCTCCGTAAGGAATTGCGGTCAATTGCGGGCTTTCGTCCCCCTTGGATTCAAGGGCTCTTAATCAGCGGGTCCAAGGTTCGAATCCTTGTACACCCACCATTCTCCGCAAGGAGATCTAGGCTTCCGCTGAAGCCGACTTGGGGCGCTGCCCCTGCACCTTCTCTAATCTGGTGTTGAAGAGCTGCCGTGGCTCTGCAAATAGGCCCGTCCACTTCCCGGTCATTTGACGTCCGCACCGCGCCTGCTGCTCCCGTAAGGCGACGCACAAAATCTATGACTTAGGCACCGCTGCGCCCGTCGCCACCAAGGCTGTCAGCGCCTACGCGGATCGCGTGATCGTTCCAGCCTGCACGCGGCGTTGCCGGCGTGTGAGCGATCTCGCCCCCCGTCACACTTGGGCCCGACGTCGCTTGCATAACAAGACCATGGTGCTAGGCTTCTCATAAAGGTCGCCAGCGGACCAGGACGAAGATCTTGGTCGCTCGCCAGATTCGAGAGGGAGGAGCCGGCGCTTATGGACATCAAGGACAGCATCGTCCTGGTTACGGGCGGCAATCGCGGTATTGGCGAGGCCTTCGTGCGCGCATTCCTGGCGGCAGGCGCGGCCAAGGTCTATGTCGGCGCGCGTGATCCGGCCAGCGCCGCCCACCTTGTCGCAGAGGCCCCCGACCGGGTGACGGCGCTGCGGCTGGATGTCAGCGACGCCGCAACGATCTCGGCGGCGGCGGCGCAGTGCTCCGATGTCACCATCCTCGTCAACAACGCCGGCGCCTTCACCATGCAGACCCTGATGGGCGCGCCCAATATGGACGCCGCGCGCCAGGAGATGGAGGTCAACTATTTCGGCCCGCTCGCCATGAGCCGGGCGTTCGCCCCGATCCTGGCCAAGGCGCCGAAAAGCGCGATCATCAATGTGTTGTCGGCGGGCGGCCTTGTGGCGGTGCCCAGCATGGGCGGCTACAGCCCGTCGAAGTTCGCGGCGCGTGCGATGACCACCTGCCTGCGCGCGGAACTGGCGCCCCAGAACACCCATGTGCTGGCCCTGATCGTCGGCTCGGTCGACACCCGGATGGCCAGCCATGTCGAAGGCTTCAAGGAGGCGCCGGCTACGATCGCCCAGGCGGGTCTGAAAGCACTGAAGCGCGGGGCCGACGAGATCGACACCGACTTCATGGCCATCGACGTGCGCGCCCATCTGGCGCGCGATCCTAAGGGCCTGGAAATGGCCATGCGGCGCGCGCTGACCAGCGACCGCGTCAGCACCGGCCGCTAGGGGGCGAGCGTGTCACAGATCGACTACGTGGACCTCGCCCGGCGTTTTGTCGCCGCCATCCAGGCGGGCGACGCCGACGCCGTCCGCGCCTTCTACGCCCCGGACGCCAAGATCTGGCACAACATCGACGACGTCGAACAGACCGTCGACCAGAACCTGAAGTCGCTGGCCTGGTTCGTCAGAACCCTGCCAGACCGAACCTATCGGGTGCAGCGCATCGCGCCCTTGCCGGACGGCTTTCTGCAGCAGCACGTGCTGGAGGCGACCCTGCCGAACGGAGAGCGTTGGGCGATGGACGCCTGCGTCGTCGTCCGCGTCGAGAACGGCAAGATCGCGCGCCTCGACGAGTACCTCGACTCCGCCAAGACCGCCCAGCTGGTCGCAGCGACCCGCTAGTTCACCATCAGCACGCCCAGGCGCCCATGTCCCGACTCTTCCCTATTCTCTCGCGGGTGATCGCCGCGTGGCAGGCGCAGGATATCCCATCGGTCCTGGCGCACATGACCGACGACATCGTCTGGCACTACGCCGCGCCGGGCCTGCCGCCGGTGCGGGGCAAGGCGGCGGCCGAAAAGCTGCTGCGGAAACTGCAGGCCGACATGCACGACATCCAATGGCGGATCTTCGCCCACGCCGAGTCCGGCGACCGGCTGTTCCTTGAGGGCGTCGACGAGTATCGCACCGGCGACGGCAAACGCATGGCCCTGCCCTATGCCGGCGTGCTGGAGTTCCGCGGTGACCAGATCGCCGCGTGGCGCGACTATGTCGACCTCGGAGTGCTCGCTGATCAGAAGGCCGGCAAACCGTTCACAGCCCAAGTTGAAACCCTGCTCGACCGCGCCGCCGCGTCCAACTGACCGAACCGGTCAGCGCACGTGCCTGAACCGTGAGGCGTCACACCTCCATCGACCTCGAATGCGCCGCTGAGCGGAGCGGTTGCCCCGCGACCGCAGACGGCGAGTGCAAGGCGAATAACGTCGACATCCCTCGAGGCCTTGAGCAGGACGTCTTCTCGCAGAGATGACGGCTCCAGAAACGCCACGCCATGGGCGCGACGAAGGTCGCGCCTTGTCCGCAGCAAAAAGCAGACTTCCGAGCGCCTCAATATTCCGAACTTACGGCGAGATCCGCTGGAGGTGCTGCGCGGTCGGCTTGTTGGATAGCACCCTTACCCTTTGCCCGGTCGGGGATGGCCGCAGGTCCTCCCGCCTCTCGCTAATACCGCACCCTAAACTCCAAAGTGACGGTTCTGGGTTGTTGCGGCGTGCTTTGGGGCGACAGCTTCAAGGAGAACGGGTTTCCGTATGCAAAAGTGTCTCCCTTGCTCCCGAAGATATTGTCGGCCGCAAGGCGAACAGTAACGCGCTCGGATTGGGCCTTCAGCGCTGCGCGAACCGACGTATAGTCACCCATCGTCGGCGCCGTTGCAGCGTCCAGGACCAGGCGCGAGCGGCCCACATAGGCGGCGCGCAAATCCACGCCCCATCCCCAGGCGGCCGACAGCCGCCCATCATAGCCCCCCGCGATGGACGCTGCGACCTTGGGGACACCCGACAAGCCAAAGTCCTGACGACCGGGGAAGGCTGGGTTCACGGTTTCAAGTTCAGGATTGTTAAGCAGGAAGCTGGCGTCCAGCCTAAAGCCGTTATCGACATAGCCTCCTTCAAACTCGATGCCGAGATTGACGCCATCGCCGAGATTGGCGGTGTAGGGCAAACCCGACGGCAGAAGCTGATCGCTCTGGATACTCTTCCATCGCGCCTGAAAGGCTGCCGCGCGCAATCGCAGGCGTCCGTCCAGCAGGACCGATTTCGCCCCCAACTCGAAGTTCCAGAGCTCATCACCTTCATAACGCCGCTGCGGCTGCCCGCCGATCGTGTCGAAGACCTGGCTGGGCAGGATCGCGGTGTTGAAACCTCCCGATCGGTACCCCTCCGACACCTGTGCGTAGACTAAGCTTCCGCTGTTCGGCGCGTAGGACACCACCACCTTCGGCGCGAAACCGAAATAGCTTTGCCGGCCGCGAAACATGCTTGAGCCAGCCCCGGCCACCGCTCGGCTGGACGCCTCGCTGCGGGTCGCAAATAGTCGGCCGCCCAGTGTCAGGCTCCACCCGCCCCCGAGCGGCCCAATGGCCTCGCCGAACAAGGCGGCTTCGCCGAGGACGTCGCGGCGGCTCTCTTGCGCCAGCACCGTCGGCCTCGCGTCAGCCAGAACGAGGACGCCCTCACGTCCCTGACGGGTCCGAGCGAGGAATGCTCCTGTCCGCCACTGAATGCGCTGCTCTGGCGAGGAGGCCACGGATGCTTCGGCCATCACCGCGCCGACGTGGTTGTCGTCGTCGAACGCCACCGGCGCGCCGGCGGTCATCGGGATCGGCGGCGCAGCGCTGGCGTCGTAGCGGCTGGCGATATCATGGCGTACGACCGCCAAGGTGAGCTTCGCCTCCTGCCCCTTCAGCGCACCCTTGAACCCGAGATGGGCCTGGAAGAAGTCATTGTCATGCGGTTCGGCAAGACGGTTGCGTCGCGCATAGGTCCCCACCCCGCGTTGGGCGTACTGGGTGTCGTCGGTTTGGATCGCCTGCGCCACCAGTCCGGCCTCGGCGTCCCAGCCCCCGCCCAGCGTCGTCGTGGTTGAAACGCGAACGCCGGAGCGCTTCGTGCCATTGACGTTCGTGAGGCCACGCTGCGGATCGTCGATATAGCCGCCCGAGTGCTCAAGGTAGCCGACCACGCGAGCGGCTCCTCGCCCATTGAACAGAGGTATGTTCGCCATGGCCGAGGCGCCGCCGCCACGCTCGCCGCCCGCCGTCGCCGACGTGGAGGCCGACACCCACGCGTCGAACCGGCTGGTGTCGGGCCGGCGCGCGGTGACTTGCAGCACGCCTCCAAGCGATCCAGCCCCATAGAGAGCGCCCTGCGGGCCTCTCAGCACCTCGACCTGAGCGACATCCACCAGCAAGAGGTCAGGATCAGGGGCGTTGTAGGTCAGGCGCACGTCATCGAGATAGATCCCGACCATCGACTGGGTCTGGCCGGTGAGCGGCCCATCCGACAGGCCTCGCAGGATGACCTTGTCCCGGCCGGGGCCGAGGTTGGTGACCGTCATGGACGGGATCGTCAGCGCCAGATCCGTCGTGTCGCGGACACCCCGCGAAGCCATGGCCCGTTCGTCGAGGACGCTGATCGAATAGGCTAGGCGATCCGCCCGCGCCAGGCGACGGGTCGCGACAATTACAAGTTCGGACAGCGGCGGCGGCGCCATCTCTGGCTCGCCCAACGGAAGGGAGGCGGGTGGCGGAGGCCTCGTCACCTGCGCCGTGCGCGGAACCACACGATAGCCACGCGGGCCTGTTCGCCGGGCGGCGCAGCCGGCGTCGCGGGCTAGGGTCTGGATAACGACGTCAGCCGTCGCACGCCCCACGAAGCCTAGCGACGCGCCGCAGGCGTCGGCGGCGCTGAGGTCGATCGAGACCTTGGCCTGAAGCGCGAACGTGGTGGCCGCCGCCTTGAAGGGGCCGGCCGGAATGGCGAACGCGACGCGCTCCGAGTCGGCTCGCGCCCAGGTGATCGCGGGCGCCGCGCTCACGCCAACGGCCAAGATCCACCCTAGGCGCTTACCGGCGCGCTGACGCAAACCCCCGCCCCTCCCGAAACCCGAAGGCGCGTTACCTTAGAACGATTTCCCCGTCGACACGATGCGCCGAAACGCCAGCGTGACTGGCGAGCAGCCCAATGACCGTGTCTTGGTCGTCTAGCGCGAGCACGCCAGAAAACCGCTTGTTCGCCAAACCCGGCGCCAGGCGGATCGGAGTCGAGAAGCGCCGGTTGAGACCAGCGACGATATCGCCCAGGGTCTCGTTGTCAGCGATCAGTTGACCTTGAGACCAGGCAAAGGCGCCCGCGGGCTCGACGCGTCGCACCGAGGACGTCGACGCTCCCCGCGTATGGCGAAGTTCTTGGCCGACCGTGAGGCGGATCGGCGCAACGTCCGTCTTCTTGCGCGGCGCGACTTCCACGATCCCGCGCCGAACGGTGACACGCACGCTGTTCGCATCGTTGCGAATATTGAACTCGGTGCCGACCACGCGCACCCGCTGGTCGCCGACCCCGATGACGAACGGGCGCGACGCATCCTTGGCCACATCGAAGCTGGCCTGGGCAAGACCCATCTCAACGCGACGCTCACACCAGCCCAAGCGCACCGAAAGCTTCGATCCGCCATCAAGGGTCACGCGGCTGCCGTCGGCCAGCGCGATCTGGCGCACCTCGCCGGGCCGCGTCTCATAGGTCGTCAATTCCCCTTGCGAGGCGTTCCAGAGGGCCGGACCGCCGACCATCAGGGCCAGTGACGCGGCGATCGCCGCCCCTGCCCAGGCGCGTCGCGAGGGGCGCGCTGGAGCGCGCCTCGGAAAGTTCACCACATTGGGCTCGGGCGGTGAGAGGGCCTGAGCGATCTCAGCCTTGCGCATCTCCAGATCGGCCAGGATCAGCTCTGCGTCCTCAAAAGCGGCGACGCGAGCGTCCGACCCCTCCAGCCAGTCGGTCAGGGCCGACCAGTCCTCTGCAGTGGCCGTGTCGGACTGGACGCGGACCAGCCACGCGACAGCTTCGTCGCGCAGCGCCTCCCTCGTCTCGTGCTCAGGTCCGCTCATGGAGTCATGCCATCATCCGAGGGGCCAACGGCCTCTCTGTTCGCCCCAATGACGCCACAAAGCTGAAAGCGCCTCAAAACTATTTCAGCCCTCGCTCTCATGGCCAGCGCCCGACCTTGGCGATGATCAGCTTCAGGCCGGCCATCATGTACTTCTCGACGCTGGACCGCGAAACGCCCATCGCCTGAGCGGTCTCGGCATGGCTGAGGCCTTCCAGCTTATGCAGGCGGAAGGCCTCCTGCGCGGCGGGGGGAAGGCTCTTCACCGCCTCCAGGATCTTGGAAAGTTGCAGCCGCGCCGCCGCCGCCTCGTCAGCCGGGGCTTCATCGGCGATCTGGGCGCCACCGACATCTGAAACATTCGCGCCATGCCACTGGGCGTCTCGCGCCTCGGCCCGCCGACGCACCTTGATGCGATCCAGCATCAGGTTCGAGCCCAGCCGATAGAGATAGGCGACAGGATTATCGATCGCCTCCGCAGGACGACTGACGATCTTCAGATAGATGTCCTGCACCAGATCTTCGGCGGCCTCCTCAGAGCGCAGGCGCACGCGGAAATAGCGAAACAGATCGGCCCGCCTTTCCAGATAGGCGGACATCAGGGGATGGACGTCGAGGTCGTCCAAGGCGCGAGCACGCTCCTCAAGGCTTGGCGGCGAGAATCCGCGCCTGCGACAATCTTTCCGAAGCCGGACCGTCGCGCAACGGAAGAAAGCCTTGAGGCGCCCCGGCGTGAGCGTCGTCCTTGCCGGTCGAAAGGCGCCCATGCGCGCCATCGGGCAGGAGGCTCCCGTGCTGGAAGTGACGATGATGAGCGACGGCGCGGCCGTCGGCCGCCTTCGGTTCGACGCCGATCGCGTTCGGCGTTTCACCTCTGTGGAGCCGCGGGTCATCTCGCTGCATCACCACTTCCAGCCTGAGCGTTCGCGCGTCGAAGCCTATATCGAAGCGACCTACGCCGAGGCGTTCAGCGGGCGCATACGCGCTCACTATCCGACGCTGATGAGCGTTCAGGACGCACACGGCGAAATCCACGCGGCGGTCGGCTTTCGTCTGGCCGCCAGCGCGCCGCTTTTCCTTGAGCGCTATCTCGATGATCCTGTCGAGACGGCGATCGCCAAGGCCAAGGGCGCGGCCATCGACCGAGCCGGCGTCGCCGAGATCGGCAACCTGGCTTCCAAGAGCGCCGGCGCCTCCCTGTTCCTGTTCATGGCTCTGGCGCGCCATCTGCATCAGTTGGGCTGTGACCATGCGGTCGCCACCGCGACCCGGCAATTGCGCCGCACCTTTTCGCGCGTGGGCTTTCCCACAGCGCGGCTGACCACCGCCGATCCCACCCGACTGGGCGCCGAAGCCGGCGACTGGGGCGGCTATTATGCGCGTGATCCCGAGGTTCTGGCCGGCCCGATCGCGCCCGCGCTGGAGCCGCTCGCTCAGTTGCTGCTGGCCGAGCCTCCGGCCATCGACGCCCCGTGCTCGCGCCTTCACCCCAGCCTGGGGGCCACGCCATGAGCCGAGACGTTCTGTCGGCGATCGCTGAGCGGGCGCGCCTGGACGATGGGCGCATCGCTCTGAGCGACCAAGACGTCACCCTGACCTACGCGGCGTTGGAAACCGCGATCGAGAACGCGGCGAAGAGCCTCTTCCGATGGGCGCCGCTGGCGCGTCCGGGCTCGCCTGTCGCCATTCGTCTCCCGAACGGTCCGGCCTGGGTGATCCTCGATCTTGCGGTGATGCGGCTTGGCTGGGCCAGCCTGCCGCTGCCGGGGTTCTTTACCGACGCCCAGCGCGAACACGCGATGGCCGACGCGGGCGCCTGCCTGCTGATCGAGCGGGATGAGAACGGCGAAGGCGATCTGAGTCTGGCGGGGACAACGCTGCGCGTGACCCCCCTCGCCTATCCGGCCCGGCCACTGCCGCACGGTACAGCCAAGATCACCTATACCTCCGGTTCGACGGGCCAGCCGAAGGGCGTCTGCCTGTCGCGCGCGCACATGGAGGCCGTGGCGGGCGCCTTGGTGGAAGCGATCGGCGCCGACTATGCGGGACTACACCTGCCGCTGCTGCCGCTGTCGATCTTGCTGGAGAATGTCGCCGGCCTCTACACGACGCTGCTTGCCGGTGGGCGCTATCACATCCTGCCGCCCGACCAGCTAGGCCTCGCTGATCCTTTCCGGCCTGACCTCCCCCGCCTCGCAACAGCGATCGGCGAGGCGCAGGCTAACAGCCTGATCCTGGTGCCTGAGCTGCTACGCGCGCTGATGATGGTGATGACCTTCACAGGCGTGCGCTTGCCGGCCCTGAAGCTGGTGGCCGTCGGCGGCGCGAAGGTCGCGCCGTCCCTCCTGGCCCGCGCCGATGAGTTGGGGCTGCCCGTCTATGAGGGATACGGCCTCAGCGAATGCGCGTCGGTGGTGGCGTTGAACACGCCTTCGGCGCGCAGAGCCGGTACGGTCGGTCGTCCCTTGCCCCACCTTCAGGCGCGCATCCAGGATGGCGAGATCGTTGTCGAGGGCGCCAGCTACCTGGGCTACGCCGGCGGTGAGACACGCGACGGGCCAGTCTTCACGGGCGATCTAGGCGAGATCGACGCCGACGGCTTCCTCCGCATTTCAGGGCGTCGGACCAACACCATCATCACCAGTCACGGCCGCAACGTGGCGCCCGAATGGGTGGAAAGCGAGCTCACCGCCCAGCCGGAGATCCGCCAGGCGGTCGTGCTGGGCGAGGCCCAGTCGGAGCTGTCGGCGCTGATCGTACCGCTGATCCCGGGCATGGACGAGGCCGCCATCGCCGGCGCCGTCGCCCGCGCCAACGCCAACCTCCCGCCCTACGCCCAGATCGGCCGCTGGTTGATCCGCGACGGCTTCGATGTCGCGGCGGGGGAACTGACCAATAACGGACGCCCCCGGCGCGCAGTGCTGAGCGCGCGCCACAGGGACTTCCTCGAACCTTCCATGACAGGAGATTTCGCGTGACCTTCTATCAACGCCTCGTGGCCGAAACGGTCGAAGGCCAGATGGGTCTGGCTTCTGTGCCTCAGATCCAGGACGGGCTGATGGGTCGCATCTCTCGCGAGACCTACATCGCCTACCTCACCGAAGCCTATCACCATGTGAAGCATACCGTGCCGCTGATGCAGGCGGCCCGCGCGCGGATGGATATCGCCCACCAGCGCTTTGTCGCAGCCCTTGACGAATACATCGCCGAGGAGACCGGCCACGAACATTGGATCCTCGCCGACATCAAGAACTGCGGCGGTGATCCGGAGGCTGTCCGCAACGGCGAGCCGCGCGCGGCGACCCTGGCCATGACCGACTTCGCCTACGACTACATCAACACCGCCAATCCGATGGGCTTCTTCGGCATGGTGTTCGTTCTGGAGGGCACCAGTGTGAAACTGGCCACTCACGGCGCCGAAGCCGTCGCCCAAAATCTGGGCCTTGGCCCCGAGTGCTTCAGCTATCTCACCTCCCATGGCGCGCTCGACCTCGAGCACCTGACCTTCTTCGAAAACCTGATGAACGAGGTGGAAGACCCCGACGATCAAGCTGCGATCATCGAGGTCGCCCGGGCGATCTTCGTCCGTTTCGCCGACATGTTCCGCGCCATCCCTCACGCCCGCGAGGTCGCGCATGCTTGATCGCAAAAGCGTCCTGATCACCGGCGCGTCAGGCGGACTAGGCGCTTTGGTCGCCAACCATCTGACGGCGCACGGCGCCCATGTGGTGGCGCTGGGTCGTACCCGTCCGGCCGGCGTCGACGGCTTTCTGCATCATGACCTGTCCAATCCGCAGGGGCTGGAAGCCGCGGCTGAGGCCATCAAGACGGGGCGGTGGGACATCCTAGTCAATCTGGCGGGCGTGCAACATTTTGGCCCTGTAGAGCAAGAAGACCCAGAGCATCTGGTGTCGGGCTACATGGTCAATCTGGTCGCTCCGGTTCGCCTTTCGCAGGCCGTCGTACCGGGGATGAAGGCGCGGGGGTCGGGGCAGATCGTCAACATCGGTTCGATCTTCGGCTCGATCAACTTCGCCCATTTCGTCACCTATTCCAGCGCCAAGGCGGGACTGCGCGGCTTCAGTCAGGCCCTGCGCCGGGAGCTCGCCGACACCGGCGTCGACGTCACCTACGTCGCGCCGCGCGCGGTGCGCACAGCAATGATCACCGAGCGGGTCATGGAGTTTGCAAGACTCACCCAGATGAACCTGGATGCGCCGGACGCCACCGCCCGCCAGATCGTCACGGCGATTCAACAGCGCAAACGCGACGTCTATCTGGGCTTTCCAGAAAGCATCTTCGTCCGCCTGAACGCCCTCATGCCCGGCCTGGTCGATCGCGCCCTCAGCGCCAACGACCGCAAGGCGGCCCAGCTGTTCGCCCGCTGAACCAACCGGAAACTCCCATGCAAAAGACCCTGTTCATCGCCCTCACCCTGTCGGCGGGCCTGGTTGCGGGCGCGGCCCATGCGGACGCCCTGGACGCTCGTATCGACAGCCTCGCCCGCAGTTGGGCGCACGCCAATTATGAGATCGGCGACAAGTCCGCTCAGGCCGATGCGGCGGCAAGGATCGCAGCCGACGCTGACGGCCTTTCGCGCCAAAACCCCAACCGGGCGGAGCCGCTGGTATGGGAAGCCATTGCGAAAGCGACCGAGGCCGGCGCCAAGGGCGGTCTTGGCGGTCTGGCGCTCGCCAAGGAGGCCAAGGCGCTGCTTGAACGCGCCGAGAAGATCAATCCCGCTGCTCTGGGGGACGGTTCGGTCTATACAAGCCTGGGCTCGCTCTACGCCCAGGTGCCGGGATTTCCGGTCGGCTTTGGCGACGCCGGCAAGGCGCGGAGTTATCTCCAAAAGGCCCTGGCTATGAACCCGACCGGCGTCGACGCCAATTTCTTCTATGGCGATTTTCTGGTCCGTCAGAAGGATTATGCCGGCGCCGTAGCCGCCCTAAAGAAAGCCATGAACGCCCCGGCCCGCCCTGGCCGTGACGTGGCCGATCGTGGCCGCAAGGCTCAAGCCGCGGCCTTGCTCGCGGAAGCGCAAGCTAAGCTGCGCTGACGACTCCACAGCTTTCGCGGCGTCTGCGTCCGACGCCGTCGGATTCAGGATTTCTTGAACCCGCAATTTCAGGGTCCGGATCCTTTGCTCCCCCACCATTCTGCGGAGCGAAATCCGGCCTCATCCTAAAGCCGCCTCAGAGAGGCCTATAATCTTCGCCCCTCATTTCGTTAGAATAGCAACTCTCCTCAGCGACCTCGGGCTACCTCCCAAGAAGCGCTTTGGTGACTGACTATGCGCGCCAAGCAGCGCGCTCCAGAGGGACACAGAACCTTCGTTTTTCTGTCGCCAAAGCGCGACGGAACCTTAGCCTTGGCGTCGTCGAGCCTCCTTATGACCGGGCCCAACAATGGTTGGAGTCGGCTCGTGTCCCAGTTCGTGCCCCGCAAAGTGATCGCTGGCCTGTTGGCGACGAGCGCCTTGAGCGCCCCGGTCGTCGCCTTCGCGCAGGACGCGACGACCGTCGATGAAGTGGTGATCACCGGTCAGCGCGAAGCCCAGCGCGCCGCCATCGCCGTCAAGCGCGAGGCGTTCGTCGTGTCCGACGTGGTCTCCGCCGACGACATCGGCAAGCTGCCCGACCACAACACCGCCGCCGCCCTGCGCCGGATCCCCGGCATTTCGGTGATGGAAGACCAGGGCGAGCCCCGCTTCCCGGTCGTCCGCGGCCTCCGGTCGACCTACAACCGCACCACGATCGACGGCGCGCTGGTCGCTTCGGTCGACGAAAGCGGCCGCACCGTGCCGATGGACATCGTCCCCTCGGTGATGGCCGGGCGCCTGGAGGTCATCAAGACGGTGACGCCGGAGAACGACGGCAACGCCATCGGCGGCGTCATCAACGTCACCACGCGCAGCGCTTTCGACGCCAAGAGCCCGTTCTTCAACGGCATGGCCTCGTACGGCCAGTATGAGCGCAGCGGCGACGTTCGGAACGACAAGCCCTCGTATCGCCTGGCCTTCGCCGCCGGCCGCACCTTCGGGGCCGAGGACCAGTGGGGCGTCGTGATCGGCGCTTCGCACGAGCAACTGGACTACGACATTCCCCAGGTCGAAGCCGCCGATCCGAGCGTGCGCGAATACACCGCCGCCGGCGCGCCCGTGCTGTCGGGTTCGCCGACCGGGAACGGCATCCAGGTGCCGACCCAGGTTCGCCTGTTCTGGTACAACAACACCAAGCAGCGCAGCGGCGTGAACGCCAAGCTCGAGTATCGCCCCAGCGACGCGTTCCGCTGGGACGCCTCGGTTCTGGCCTCGCGCATGGAAGACGACGAGGAGCGGATCGAGTACCGCATCGAGCCGCTGGGCAACGTCTCGAACCAGACCCCGACCAGCGGCGCCTTCGCGCGCGGCCGAGGCATCATCCACCTGAACCAGCCGATCACGACGCGCGAAATCGGCCTGGGCCGCACGGGCTTCTCCTGGGCCTTCGCCCCGAACTGGAATGCCGACGGCGACCTCGTCTATTCGCTGGCCGGACTGAAGGTCCCTAACCACTCGGTCGAGTTCCGCACGGTGGACGCCCAGGGCGCCAACTACGCCTTCACCTACGACACCACCAACAAGCTGTTCCCGACCTTCAATCCGGTGAACGAAGCCGCCCTTCGCAATCCGGCGAACTATGTGCTGCAGCAGCACCGCGACGCACTGACCAAGACCAATGAGAGCACCACCCAGGCTCGGCTGGACTTCACGTTCGACGACGATGCGCAGTGGAAGCTGAAGTTCGGCGGCGTTCTGCGCTCCAGCGACCGCGACTTCCGCAACAGCCAGGTCAATTACCGGGCCGCCTCGGGCTTCACCTACACCCTGGCGGAGGTGGACAAGCCGGGCCCCACGGAGCTGATCGCCGGCCGCTACCGCCTGGATCCGCGCATCGACGCGGACGCGGCCATCGCCTTCTTCCGCGCCAACCGCAGCCGCTTCACCACCACCGTGTCCGCGCCGACCGGCAACTACGACGTCAGCGAGAAGGTGCAGGCTGCTTACGCCCAGGCCAGCTATCAGGTCGGCGACCTGACCCTTCTGGGTGGCCTGCGCTATGAGCACACCAAGGTGGAGTCCGACGCGGTGCGAAACACCGGCGGCGTGCTGACCCCGGTGTCCAATAACGGCAGCTACGACAACTGGCTGCCCAGCCTGCACCTGCAGTGGAAGCCACGTGAGGACCTGATCGTCCGCGCGGCCTGGACCAACACCATCGGCCGACCGGACTATGGCTCTCTGGCCGCAACCGAGAACCTGAACTTCGACGGCAGCCAGCCGACGCTTTCGCGCGGCAACCCCAACCTGAAGGCGCGCGAGAGCGAAGGCTTCGACATCTCCGTCGAGCTCTATCCGACCGACGGCATGATCTCGCTGGCCCTGTTCTCCAAGGACATCAAGAACGAGATCTTCACCCTGTCGTCCAGCGAGCGGCTGGATGTCGGCCGGGGCGTGGAGACGGTCCTGATCTCGACGCCGCGCAACGCCGAAACGGCCAAGATCAAGGGCGTCGAGTTCGCCGTGCAGCAGGCCTTCACCTTCCTGCCCGCGCCGTTCGACGGGTTCGGCTTCAACGGCAATGTCACCTGGCTCGACACCGAGTTCACGTTCCTGACCTCGACCGGGCCCCGCGTTACGGGCCTGTTCCAACAGCCGGAGATCACCACCAACGCGGCGGTCTACTATCAGCGCGGCCCCTTCGAGGCCCGCGTGTCGCACAACTACATCGGCGGCCAGTTGGAGACGATCAACGACGCCAACGTCAATTCCGACCAGTACTGGAAGGGTCGCCACGTGTTCGACGCCAGCCTGTCCTGGCGCTGGAACAAGCACGTGAGCCTGTTCGTCGAAGGTCAGAACCTGTCGAACACCGGCCGTCAGGAAGTGACTGGTCCTGGCCGCCGCAATCTTCAAGAGTGGGCGAACTACGGCCGGACCTACTGGGTCGGCGCGGCCGTGAACTTCTAAGCGGAGAGATAGGGTCGTGTCGCTCGTCCTGGCTCTAGTCGTCGCGCTTCAGGCCGCGCCGGCTCCCGTGTCGCCGCCCCTGGCGGGCTTTGAGACGGCGCGCCGCTACGCCAGTAACGCCAGCCAAGGCGTCGCGGTGGGGCCGCACGACCTCTACGCGGTCAGCAACTTCAACATCGTTCGCCTGGACAAGAAGACGGGCGAGAAGCGCGGGGAGTGGACAGGCGAGCGGTCGCGCTTTCCGCACATCAATTCCTGCGCCGTGATTGGAAAAGACCTGGTCTGCGCCAGCTCGAACTTCCCGGGCACGCCGCAGGTCAGCACGGTCGAGTTCTTCGATCCCATGACCCTGGCGCATCGCAAGAGCGTCTCTCTGGGCCTGGGTACGGGGTCGATCACCTGGGTGGACCGCAAGGGCGGCTTCTGGTGGGCGATGTTTGCCAACTATGACGCCAAGGGCGGCGAGCCGCCGCGCGACCACCGCCATACGACCCTTGTCAAGTTCGACGACCAATGGCGGCGAGTGGAAGCCTGGACGCTGCCCACCACGATCCTGGAGCGTATCAAGCCGATGAGTATTTCGGGGGGCGGCTGGGGTCCGGACGGCCGCCTCTATCTGAGCGGCCATGACCTGCCGGAACTCTATGTCGTGGCGCTTCCAAAGGGCGGTGGCGTGCTCGATCATCTGGAGACCCTGCCGATGGAAGCCGAGGGGCAAGCCATTGACTGGGACGAGAGTGACAAGGGCGCCCTTTACGGCATCACCCGTCGCAGCCGCGAAATCCTGCGGATGATCGCACCCGTTTCGATCAAACGCTGACGCGGCGGCTTCTCGCCGCCTGCCGAAAACCGTTGAGGCTCCGATCTCGCGCATCTAACAAGTGTTTGATCGCGATTATAGGAGAGCTCGCATGACCACCGCCTATATCTGTGACGGGATCCGCACCCCGATCGGTCGCTATGCTGGGTCACTCTCCAAGGTGCGCGCGGACGATCTGGCGGCGATCCCGCTGAAGGCGCTCGCCGCCCGCAATCCCGGCCTGGACGTGTCGGCGATCGACGAGGTGGTGCTGGGCAGCGCCAACCAGGCCGGCGAGGACAACCGCAACGTCGCGCGCATGGCGCTGTTGCTGGCTGGCTATCCCGTCTCCGTTCCCGGCGTCACGGTGAACCGACTCTGCGCCTCGGGCCTGGAGGCGGTCGGCTACGCCGCGCGCGCTATCGCCTCGGGGCACAACGACCTCGTCATCGCGGGCGGCGTGGAGAGCATGAGCCGCGCGCCGTTTGTGATGGGAAAGGCCGACAGCGCCTTCTCCCGCAACGCCGAGATCTTCGACACCACCATCGGCTGGCGCTTCGTGAACCCGGCGATGCGCAAGCTCTACGGCGTCGACTCCATGCCCGAGACCGCCGAGAACGTCGCTGACGACTACGGCGTCAATCGCCAGGACCAGGACGCCTTCGCCCTGCGCAGCCAGGCGCGGGCCGCCGCGGCTCAGGCCAATGGCTTCCTGGCTGGCGAGATCACGCCCGTCGAGATCTCCGGCAAGGCGGGTCCGACGATCGTCGATCGCGACGAGCACCCGCGCGAGACCACGATGGAGGCCCTGGCCAAGCTGAAGCCGATCGTCCGCGAGGGCGGCACGGTGACGGCCGGCAACGCCTCGGGCGTCAATGACGGCGCGGTGGCCCTGATCATCGCGTCGGAGGACGCGGTGAAGCGCCATGGCCTGACGCCGCGCGCCCGGATCACCGGCTACGCCACCGCCGGGGTCGAGCCGCGCGTGATGGGCGTCGGTCCCGTCCCCGCCGTCCGCAAACTGCTGGCCAAGACGGGCTTCTCGATTGGCGATTTCGACGCCGTCGAGCTCAATGAGGCCTTCGCCGCCCAGGGCCTGGCGGTGCTCCGCCAGCTTGGCCTGCCCGACGATGGCGCGCACGTGAACGCCAATGGCGGCGCCATTGCGCTGGGCCACCCCCTGGGCGCGTCCGGCGCGCGGCTGGTGCTCACTGCCTTGCGTCAACTGGAGGCGAGCGGCGGCAAGCGCGGTCTGGCCACGCTCTGCATCGGCGTCGGCCAAGGCGCGGCGCTGGCCTTCGAGCGCGTCTAGTGTCGCTGGCCGATCCCGAACTGATCGAGGCCCTGCGCCATACCGTGCGGGCCTTGTGCCGCGACTTCCCACCGCCCTATTGGCGGGGCCTGGATCGTGAGAAGGCCTACCCGACCGCGTTCGTGGCCGCCATGACCAAGGCCGGCCTCCTGGGCGTGCTGATCCCCGAGGAATACGGCGGCGGAGGGCTTGGCCTGACGGCGGCGGCGGCGATCCTGGAAGAGGTTCACGCCAGCGGCGGCAACGCCGCAGCCCTGCACGCCCAGATGTACACGATGGGCACCGTGCTGCGGCACGGATCGACGGCGCAGAAGGAGACCTGGCTGCCGCGCATCGCCGATGGTTCGATCCGGCTGCAGGCCTTCGGGGTCACCGAGCCGACCGCCGGCACCGACACGACCTCGATCTCGACCTTCGCCCGCCGCGAGGGCGACACCTATGTGATCAACGGGCAGAAGGTCTGGACCAGCCGGGCCGAGCACTCCGACCTGATGGTGCTGCTCGCCCGCACCACGCCCAAGGATCGGGTCTCCCGCAAGGCCGACGGCCTGTCGGTGTTCCTGGTCGACATGCGCGCCGCGCTCGGCAAGGGCCTGACGATCAAGCCAATCGCCACCATGCTGAACCACGCCACGACCGAGGTGTTCTTCGACAACCTCGTGATCCCCGCCGACAGCCTGATCGGCGAGGAAGGCAAGGGCTTCCGCTACATCCTCGACGGCATGAACGCCGAGCGGATCCTGATCGGAGCCGAATGCCTGGGCGACGCCGCCTGGCTGATCGGCAAGGCGCGGGACTACGCCAACAGCCGCGTCGTCTTCGGACGTCCGATCGGCCAGAACCAGGGCGTGCAGTTCCCGATCGCCCGCGCCTACGCCCAGACCCACGCCGCGCGCCTGACCATCTATGACGCGGCCGCCCGGTACGACGCGGGCCAACCCTGCGGCGAGCAGGCCAATATCGGCAAGATGCTGGCCTCCGAAGCCTCGTGGGCGGCGGCCGACATGTGCCTGCAGACCCACGGCGGCTTCGGCTTCGCCGAGGAGTACGACATCGAGCGCAAGTTCCGCGAGACGCGCCTCTATCAGGTGGCTCCGATCTCGACGAACCTGATCCTGGCCTATGTCGCCGAGCACGTGCTCGGCCTGCCGCGCTCGTACTGATGTCGCCGTACGCGGACTGGATTGGGCGCTCACGCCGGAGGACCGTCGTGCTGGAGGCCGCCGACCTCGCCAGGCTGGCGGCGCTGCTGGATCGCCCCCCGCCCTTCGAGGTCCCGCCGGCCTGGCATTGGGCCTGTCTCGCCGAACCTGTATCCCGCGCCGACCTCGGTCCCGACGGTCATCCGCGTCGCGGCCTCTTCCTCCCGCCGATCGAAGCGCCGCGCCGGATGTTCGCCTCGGCCGACATCACCTTTTCCGGCGCGCTGCTGGCGGGTCAGGAGACCGACCTGGTCGAGATCATCGCAAATGTCGAAGAAAAGCCGGGCGCCAGCGGCCCCCTCACCTTCGTCACCGTCGATCGCGAGATTTCACAGGCTGGCGAAGTTCGCGTCCGGGAGCGTCAGACCCTCGTCTACACGGGCGCTGCGCCCGCGCCGCGCGTGGCCGACAGCGAACCGGCTCCCGTGGCTGCATGGAGCCACGCCACGGCGACCGATCCCGTGCTGCTGTTCGCCTTCTCCGCCGCCACCTCGAACAGCCACCGCATCCACTATGATCGGCCCTATGCGACGCAGGTCGAGGGGTATCCCGGTCTTGTCGTGCATGGACCTCTGATCGCCCTGCTGCTGCTTGACGCCATGCCTCACCGCGAGATCAGCCGCTTCTCGTTCCGCGCGCTCAAACCCGCTTTCGCCGGCGAGACGGTCACGGCGGAGGGACACCTGACCTCCGGCGGCGCGGACCTGTGGGCCCGGTGCGGCGACGCCACCCTGATGCGGGCCCGCGCCCAATTCTGAGCGCCCTACTCCTCCAGCGTCGCCTTATCAAAGCCAGGGTTCAGCGACAGGCGCCTGAACGGATGGCCGGAGCGTGTACGCGACCTGGGTGGGGCGCGGCCGCATATCAACCTTGCCGCTCCACGCGCCGAAGACCCTTTCCTCAGAAGGGTCCTGCGCTTCGAAGATCGCTTTCAGGTCCATGTAGCCGCCCACAAAGCCGGGCTCGGCTAAGGCTTCGATCTTGCTAAGCGTGCTCAGCTGGCGCCAGCTCGAAGCTTGCAGCCAGGCCGTCGGTCGCCGAGTTGGCCACCCAGACGTCAAACACGCCCGGCTCGACCTTCCAGTAGTCGTTGTCACCGACGAACATCAGGTTCTCGCGTTTGAGCTCGAAACGGACTTCGCGCTCTGCGCCCGGCGCCAGCGAGACCCGCTGGAAGCCCTTCAGTTCCCGCACCGGACGGGTGCGGCTTGCGACCCTATCCCGAATGTAGAGCTGGGTGACGTGATCGCCGTGAACCTGTCCCATGTTCCGAACGCGGGCCGTGATGTGCAGCGTGTCGTCCCAGGCCAGCCTTGTGGTGCTCAGTTTCAGGTCGGACAACACGAACGGGGCGTAGCCGAGGCCGAACCCGAACGGATAAAGCGCGTCGTTGCGGATGGAGCGCCAGCGCGCCTTGTATTCCTGCGCGTTCGGATCGGCCGGCGCCGGACGCCCCGTGGTGCGGCTGTTGTAGAAGAACGGCTGCTGACCGCTGTCGATCGGGAAGCTGACGGGCAGCCGTCCCGAAGGGTTGACGGTTCCGAACAGCACGTCCGCCACGGCGTTGCCCATCTCGCTCCCCAGGAACCAGGTCGCCAGAATGGCGGGGGCGTCGCGAACGACGCCCTCCAACGCGATGGCACGCCCGTGCCGTAGCAGCACGACGACGGGTTTGCCGGTGGCCGCGACCGCCTCGGCGAGGCGCTGTTGCACCAGCGGAATGCGGATATCGGTGCGAGACTTGGCCTCGCCCGTCATGTCCTGGCTTTCGCCGACCGCCAGCAACACGATGTCGGCCGCTTGGGCGGCGCCGACCGCCCGTTCGAACCCGCCAGCCAGGGTGGTCTCGACCTCGCAGCCGCGCTCGACGACCAGACTGGCCGGATCGGCCAGTTGCGCCCGCAGGCCCGTGGCCAGATCCACGTTCAGGCGGCGGTCGGCGAAGAAGCCGCCCCACGCGCCCAGAACATTATCCCGGTCGTCAGCGAACGGACCGATCAGCGCGAGGCGCTTGCCAGACTTGGGCAGCGGCAGCAGGTTCTGTTCGTTCTTCAGCAGCACAATGGAGCGGGCGCCGGACTCGCGACTGAGCGCCCGCAGAGCCGGGGTGGCGGTGCGCTTGGCTTCGGCCTCAGGGTCAAGGGAGCGATACGGATTGTCGAAGAGGCCGATGGCCTCCTTCAGCGCCAGAACCCGCCGAACCGCCTGGTCCACGGCCTCGACCGGCACCGCGCCCGACGTGACCAGTTCCGGCAGGTAGCGGATGTAGAGCCCGCTCTGCATGCTGATATCGATGCCCGCCAGGATCGCCAGCCGGGCGGCGTCGCGATCGTCGGCCGCATAGCCGTGCGCCACCAGTTCCTGGTCGGCGGTGTAGTCCGAGATCACCACACCCTTGAAACCCCACTCGCCGCGCAGCACGTCGGTCAGCAGGCGGCGGTTGGCGGTGGCCGGCACGCCATTGATGTCGTTGAACGCCGACATCGTCGTCAGGGCCCCCGCAGCGAAGGACGCCTGGAACGGCGGCAGGTGCGTCTCGCGCAGCGTCGCCTCGGACATCTCGACCGAATTGTATTCCAGCCCCGCCATGACCGCGCCATAGCCGGCGAAGTGCTTGGGGGTAGCCAGCATGCTGTCGTCGGCCTTGAGATCCCTGCCCTGGAAGCCGCGCACGCGGGCGGCGGCCATGACCTCGCCGAGATAGACGTCCTCGCCCGCCCCCTCGGCGACACGGCCCCAGCGCTGGTCACGCGCCACGTCGACCATCGGCGCGAAGGTCCAGTGCAGCCCGGACGCGGACGCCTCGACCGCCGCCGCCCGGGCCGTACGTTCGGCCAGGTGCGGATCAAAGCTGGCCGCCTCGGCCAGCGGGATCGGGAACACGGTCCGGAAGCCGTGGATCACGTCCGCGGCGAACAGCAGTGGAATCTTCAGCCGCGAGCCTTCAACGGCCGCCTTCTGGGTGTCGAGGGCGGCCTGGGCGCCGACGCCGTTCATCAGGGTTCCGATCCGCCCGGCCTTGATCTCGGCGGTCAGGGTTTGCGCGTTGCGAATATTGACCAGCGGATTCATGTCGCCGATCGGGGGACGGATCATGTCGGCGAAGCACGACAGCTGGCCGGCCTTCTCCTCCAGCGTCATCTGGGAAAGCAGCGCCTCGACGCGCCCCGAAGCCCGCGCGAAGGACGAGGGCGCCGTCACGGCCAGACCCGCCAGCGCGGCCGCGCCAGACAGGAATCCGCGTCGGCTCGGTCCCGCAGGACCGCCGGTCTTCGTCTTCAAGGCCATGGAATCCCCCGGGGACGCTTCACGAGGCGCGCAAACTCGCCGCTAAAGCGCCACCGCGCAACCGCACTCGCCTATTCGGCCGCGTGCAGCGCCGCGTCGGCCGCAACGCCCGGCGCGTTGTAGGCGTCCAGGTCCAGGATGCCTTCGCGCTTGGCGACCAGGGTCGGGACCAACGCCTGGCCCGCGACGTTCACGGCGGTGCGCCCCATGTCGAGGATCGGATCGATCGCCAGCAGCAGGCCCGCGCCCTCCAGCGGCAACCCCAGGGTGGACAGGGTCAGGGTCAGCATCACCGTCGCGCCGGTCAGGCCGGCCGTCGCCGCCGAGCCGATCACCGAGACGAACACGATCAGCAGATAGTCCGACCAAGCCAGATGAACGCCAAAGAACTGCGCGACGAAGATCGCCGCGATGGCGGGATAGATGGCCGCGCAACCGTCCATCTTGGTGGTCGCGCCCAACGGCACGGCGAAGGCGGCGTAGGCGCGCGGGACGCCCAGGCGCGTCTCGGTCACGGTCTCGGTCACGGGCAGCGTGCCCACCGACGAGCGCGACACGAAGCCCAGCTGGATCGCCGGCCAGGCCCCTTGGAAGAAGCGGACCGGGTTCAGCCCGTTCAGCGCCAGCAGGCTCGGATAGACGACCAGCAATACGAGGCCCAGTCCGGCGTAGATGGCCAGGGTGAAGGCGCCCAATTGCCCCAGGGTCGTCCAGCCGTACTGGGCGACGGCGTTACCGAACAGGCCGACCGTGCCGATCGGCGTCAGGCGGATAACCCACCACAGCACCTTGCGAACAATGGCCAGGGCCGAGGCGTTGAATTTCAGGAACGCCTCGCCCGCCTCGCCCACCTTGAGGGCCGCGACGCCGGTGACCAGCGAGATCACCACGATCTGCAGGACGTTGAACGACAGCGAGGTGCTGGCCGCGCCCGCGTCGGAAATCTTGGTCGAGGCCGCCAGCCCCAGGATGTTGACCGGCGCCAGGCCCGTCAGGAAGTCGAGCCACGAGCCGTGCGTCTTCGGGGCCTTGGCGGCGGCGGCGTCCAGGCTGGCGTGCAGGCCGGGTTGCAGGATCAGGCCCAGCGCGATCCCGATCACCACCGCGATCAGGGCCGTGACCGCGAACCAGAACAGCGTCCGCCACACCAGACGAGCGGCGTTCTGCATCTGGGCGATGTTGGCGATGCTGGCGACGATCGCCGTGAACACCAGCGGCGGGACCAGAACCCTCAGCAGTTGGACGAAGATCTGCCCCACCTGATGCAGGGTCTCGGCCAGAGCGTAGCCGCCCTGCCCTTCAGCCGGCCCCAGGTGACGGGCGAGAAGCCCCAGGACCAAGCCCGCGACCATGGCGATCAGGACCTGAGCCCCGAAGCCGCTGATGAAGCGGCTGCTCTTGGTTTGTGCTGCGGCCATGACGTTCCTCGACGATCGTACGCCGGCAATGTCGTGTCGGGCGCTGGGATTTACGAGCGAGGTTTTTCAGGGGGCGGCCCCAGGAAAACTTAAGCGCCTAGAAACGCGGCGATCCTGTTGTGCGCCGAACGATCGTCGCCGAAAAAAGAACCCCGGGAGGACGAACCTCCCGGGGGCGCTTGCAGGGCAGTCTTGGTCGGAGGGGCTAGTGGCCGCCGGCCACGCCCTCCTGGATTTCGTGGGTCGGCGCCTTCTTGGCGACCAGGGCGAACCACAGGACATAGACGTAGCAGGCCAGCGGGGCAGCGAAGCCCAGCGCCATGGATCCGGTCATTTCCTCGATCTTGGCGAAGGCCAGCGGCAGGAAAGCGCCGCCGACGATAGCCATGCACAGCAGGCCCGAGGTCGCCGAGGTCGGCGCCGACGAACGCTGCAGCGTCAGGGTGAAGATCGTCGGGAACATGATCGAGTTGAACAGGCCGATCAGCAGGGCCGCGAAGGCCGGGATCAGGCCCGAGGTCACCGGCGCCGAGGCCAGCAGCAGGTTGACCGTGCCAGCGTGCGTGCTGGGCGTCATGTCCTTGGTCAGGATGACGACCAGGCAGAGGGCGATCGCGCCGACGGCGACGACGGCCAGCATGGTGTAGTCCTTGATCGTCTTGAGCAGGGCCGAACCGGCGAACCGGCCGATCATGGCGAAGACCATGTAGAAGGTGGTCAGCTTGCCAGCCTGCTCGGACGAGATATCGAGGATATGCGCCTGCTCCAGGAACAGCAGCAGGTGCAGCGAGATCGCCACTTCCGCGCCGACATACAGGAAGATGCCGATCGCGCCGAGGTTCGCCCACTTGGAGGTCAGGGCGGTGAACGGGTTGACGAGCTGGCCGGTCTTGGGGGCGGCGTCGGTGATCTTCTGGCGAACCAAGAAGATCAGCAGGATGAACAGCGCCAGCCCCAGGCCGATCGCCAGATAGACGTTGCTGACAAAGCCCAAGGCCTGCTCGCGCATGGCGTCGGTGATCACGACATCCTTCTTGAAGATGTCGCCCTTCAGCAGGAAGTTCGCGCCGAACCACAGGCCGCAGGCCGCGCCCAGCGAGTTGAAGGCCTGCGACAGGTTGAGCCGGAACGAGGATTCCTCGGGCTTGCCCATCGAGGCGATCAGCGGGTTGGCGGCCACCTGCAGCAGGGTGACACCCGAGGCCATCACGAAGAGCCCGACCAGGAAGACGCCGAAGACGTGAAGCTTGGCCGCGGCGATGGCGATGAAGCAGCCGGCGACGATGCCGCCCAGGCCGACCATCACCGAGCGGGCGTAGCCCAGCTTGGAGAGGAACGCCGCCGAGGGCAGAGACATGATCCCGTAAGCGATGAAGAAGGCGAAGCCCGTCAAGCTGGCCTCGACCGGGGTCAGGGTGAAGACCGTCTTCATGGTCTTCAGCAACGGATCGAGCAGGTTGGTGACCAGCGCCCAGATGAAGAACAGACAGGTCACGTAGACGACGGCGAGTTTGACGCCCCCGCCGTTGGTCGTGGATTTAGTGATCGTGGCGTCGGTCATTGGCCGACACCTCCAAGGTTCAACGTCAGCACCGCAATCACTGCACCACTCCCTAGTGACGATATGTCAGATCCGTCTTCGCGCGGATGCCGCATTCACCGGAAACGTGACAACGTTGTCAACCATATGCGTTGATTTTCCCGGTTTTCAGCCCGCCCGCTGGGAACCGGCAGCCCCTGTTTCGCCTTGATCAAGCGAACGGGAGACCACCATGTCGGTACTGGCGATCCTTGCGATTTCGAGCCTTTTCGTGCTGGCCGCGATCGTCGGTCTGGCTGATGCGCTCGTGCATTTCATCTGCTGGAGCGCAAGCCGCCTGACCGCGCGCCCCGCGCGTCCGGCGTCAGTTCAAGCGCCCCGGCACGGAATCACCGCGTAACGGCGCGCCGTTATCCAGCGGCGGCCTGAGCCATCGGAAAGATCCTCGGCATAAGGCGCCTTCGGCGACCAGGTCTTCGCGCCAAGACGCGAATCCAGCCCCGCCTCCCCGTCCCAGAGCGGTGACACAATCCACGCTGGGGCGTCTGGCGCGCCGCAGAACCCACGCACCTTACTGGGTTCGAGCCTTGGCGGCTTCAAGGCCTCCAAGGTCAGGGGACGAATCCAGTCGGGTCCCACCAGCCCTGCGGCCTCAAGCCGCGCCACGCGATCGTGCAAGGCCATGGCCAGCGGCCGCGAGAACACGATCCCGGCGCTCTGCACCTTGCTGCCCCAACTGGAACGGCCCGCCACCACCCAAGGCTCGACATCGCCGGACAGCCAGAGAACGTCGCCGGGAGCAGAAGCCAGCATCGACACCAAGGCAGGATCCCGGCCCAGGTCCCGCTGACGGACATAGTCGGAACGGTCGTCCCACAGCAGGGCCGCCAGAAGTCCGATCACGAAGAGGCCGACGAGACGCATCGTCCGGCTCGGCGGCGTCCAAGATAGGGCGAACCAGAGCCCCAGCACAGTGACGATAAGCAAGGTCGGTAGGTCGCTGCTCCACACCAGCCCCTGGCTGAAGGGCCAGGAATCCGGCAGACGAGCCAGGGTTTGGCGCAAGGCAAAGGCCCTGAGCGCCGCATAGCCCAGCAGACCCACAGCCAGCACGCCGACTGCGATCGCGCCGTAGGTTCTCGGATGTGACAAGCGCGCCCGATCGCCGACAAGCCAGAACGCCAGCCCGACCGGCGCCGCCAGCCATCCCAGATCGCCGATGTCACGAAACATCCAGCCAAGACCCAGAAACGCCAGTCCGATCAGGCTGGACGCGCCCTTTCTCGGCGCGGCGATACAGACCAAAGCAAGGCTGATGGCGGACAACACCGCCATGGGCTCGAGCGTGCGCCAGGTCTGAGCCTGGAGAAAGAGCAGCAGCGAGAAGTGGTCCCCGAGCAGCGCGGCGGCGGCCACTCCGGCCAGCCCGGCCGACAGCGCCCCCAACGCCAGCCGCTGCGGCGCGCCCGTCAGCAGTGACGCAGCCGCCGCGAGCGTACAGGCCTGCACGGCGAGACGCCCCCAGGTCTCCGCGCTCCAAAGGGAGGGAAACAGGATCGGACTGCGCGTCTCGACGATCGCGCGCCAAGCCGGATCCATGACCGTGACGATGCGGTCGGCCAAGGGCAGGTGGAACAGTCCCGCGATGGTGACGACGCCGAGCGCCGCCAGGCCCGCCCACAGCCAGCGACGATCTTCCAGGCAGATCGCCAGTCCGATGGCTGCGGCGGCGCACAGGCCCATGATCGGATGGAACAGCATGGCCAGGACGCAAGCGCCCAGACCCAGGATCCGCCGGCCCGACAGATAGCCGGCCATTCCCAGCAGGCCCGCCGCCTCAGCCAGGCCGCGCGGCGTGGCGTACGGCTCGCCAAAGCCGATGACGTTCATCGCGCCATAGAGGGGCGGCAGGGTCGCGGCGAAGACCAGGGCCACCCACCGCTCGCCTGGCGACCGATCGGCCAGCAGGTGTTCGATCAACAGAACAAGGGCCGCGAACCAGGCCAGCAGGGTGACGATGACGATCACCAGGGTCGCGCCGGATAGGCCCAAGGCAGCGATCAGCCGGGCCAGCAGCGCCGTATAGATGCTGAAGCCGAACTGGCCATCGTGGACGAAGATCAGATCCCGGCCCACCCCGCCAGGGTCCAACTTGGCCAGGGCGTCGCCGACGTAGAGCCGTCCGTCATGATGGACGCCGGAGTACGGGCGGCTGAGCAGGAAAAGGCCAAACGCCGCCAGCCAGCCGAGCCAGGGGCTGTCGACAAAGCGCGCCACAGTGTGACGCCGAAGGCGGGAACCGGTTTCGGCGCCAGTCACGCTCTAACCCTATGACCTAGAGACTGCTTGTCGGGTTTAGAGGATTTCGCCCCAACCCGACAGGCTCCAGCTCGTTCACGACGGGGCGATATCGGCGCGCGGCGCGCGGAACAGCAGCGCCCGGCGGACGGTGAAGTTGAACAGGAAGACAAGACACGCCGTCGGCGCCTTGGCCGACGCCGGGCTCATGCCGAACGCCTCGACCCAGACCATCATCAGGCCCTGGGTCAGCAGCAGGCCGGCGAGGCCCACGCCGAGAAAGCCGGTGAACTCGCGCCAGCGCTCGGCGATCGGACGATGGGCGAACACCATCCGGATCGACAGGGCGTAGGCGACGCCGATGCCGGCGCAGAAGCCGACGCCCGAGGCGACCAGATAGTCGACGCCCATCCAGGTCAACAGGACCAGAAGCCCCCAGTCGACCGCCAGCGCCGCAGCGCTGGCCATGCCATAGAGGATCAGCTCGCGCAGGCCCACCGGCAGGAGGCGCCAGATCGGTCCGGCCAGGGTGAAAATCATGCGGCGACCTTGGTCGGCACGGCCCGCTCGCTGCGCAGGGCCTCGCGGGCGCCCGAGACACCGGCCTCGCCGTACTCGGCGTCCTCGTTGACTTCCCAGACGTCGTGGATGATCTCGCCGGCGATGATGTTCTCCGCCGTCAGCAGACCGGTCATCATGGCGTGGTCCTGGTTGTTGTACTTGTGCATGCCGTTCCGGCCCACCAGGTGCAGTCCGGGGAAGTGCATCTTCAGGTCCAGCCGGACCATCTTCACGTGCTCGGCATAGGCGTCGTCATAGACGGGATAGGCCTTGTGCTGGCGCACCACGCAGGCGTCGTAGACGTCCGCCGGCTCCATCAGGCCGATCTTGCCGATCTCGCGCTTGGCTTGGGCGATCAGGTCCTCGTCCGAGGTGGTCCAGAGGCCGTCACCTTCGAAGCAGAAGTATTCCAGGCCCAGGCACGTCGAGACGCCGTCTGGGATCATCTCCGGCGACCAGGAGCGGAAGTTCTGCACACGGCCGACCTTCACCGACGGGTCGTGGATATAGATCCAGTTGTCGGGCAGCTCTTTCTGCGGCTTGCCGATCAGGACCACGGTGATGAAGTCGCGATACATCAGCTCGCCGGCGTGGAAGACGCTGATCGGCGTAGGGCTGATCGACTGCATCAGCTCACGGATCGGCGCGGACGAGACTATCTCATTGGCCGTGTAAATCTCCTTGCGGCCGTCGGCGCAGGTCACCGCGACGGTCCAGATCTTGGCCATCTTGTCGTAGTGCAGGCCGTCGACCTTGCGCCCCATGCGGACATCGCCGCCCAGGGCCATCACCTTGTCGGCGCAGGCCTCCCACATCATGCCGGGTCCCTTGCGGGGATAGCGGAAGCTCTCGATCAGGGTCTTGGGTCCGCCCTCGGTCGCTTTGCCGCGCAGGCCGAGCGAGCGCTTGACGCCGTCGATGATCGCCGCGCCCAGGTCCAGCCCCTTGATCCGCTGGCTGGCCCAGTCGGCCGAGATTTCGTCGCAGCTCATGCCCCACACCTTTTCGGTGTAGGTCTTGAAGAAGATCGAAAAGAGCTTCTCGCCGAACTGGTTGCGCACCCACTGGTGGAAGGTGGTCGGGGTCTCGATCGGGTTCAGCTTGGCCCAGCCGAACGAGGCCATGCACTTGGTCGCGGTCCAGACGCCCAGATTGGCCAGGGCCTCGAAGGCCTTCAGCGGATAGGCGTAGAACTTCTCACGGTAATAAATCCGCGACAGGCGCGGACGGTCGATGAAGTCGTCGGGCAGGATCTCGTTCCAGAGGTCGACGATCTCCTTGCTCTTCGAGAAGAAGCGGTGACCGCCGATGTCGAACTTGAAGCCCTTGTAGTCGACGGTCCGGCTGATGCCGCCGACATAGGTCGGGTCCATCTCCAGCACGGTCACGCCGCGCCCGGCCTTGGCCAAGGTATAGGCGGTCGTCAGGCCGGCCGGACCGGCCCCGATCACCAGGGTTTCCACGTGCTGCCCCATGCGCCCCTCCAGTCCCATTCCAGAACAGTATGGTCGGTGATGGTTAAGGCGGCGTACCTGCGCGTGGTGAATCCCGGTTAATCGCCTGGCCGAGGCGATTGGTCGCGGGCCACGGGCGACGACAAGGGAGTCTCACTTCCCCTGCGTGGTGAAGGGCTGGGGATCAGGTGACTGCTGAGGAGGCGATCCTGTCCTCGCCTCGCTCTGCGCTCGCGCTGCATCCCCGGAGAGGAAAGAGGGTTGCGGTTAGGCCTGCGCCGGCTCGGCGAAGCGCTTGGCCTGGGCGACCCAGGCGTCGCGCTCGGCGCGGCCCTTCAGGCCGAGGAGCTGGTCGATGGAGGCCAGTTCGTCGGGCGTCCAGGCGGCGATCTGGCTGAAGCGCGTCACGCCGAGCTCGGCCAAGGACGCCGCCAGCTTGGGACCGATCCCGACCAGGCGGGTCAGGTCGTCACCGACCGACTCCATCTCTTCGACCGCCTTAACCGTCTCGGCTTCGACTTGCGCTTCGGCCGTCGATTCAACGACCAACGCCTCGAGGGCGCCCGGCGACGCCTCGGTCGCTTCCAAAGGTGACGCCAGGATTTCGTCGGCCGCACCAATCTCTTCGACCGGCTCGGCGGCGACAGCGACGGCGGCCTCGATCTGCGCAGGAACGGTCTCCGCCACGGCCTCGGCGACCTCGGCGATCTCCGTCATCGCCTCGACAACCGGCTCGGCCGCCGCCTCCAGAACCGTTTCAGGCTCGACCGGCGCCACGGGCTCCGGCGCCAAGGCCATCAACGCTTCGAGGTTCACCGCCTCGCGCCAGCGCGAGGCCCACCACCAATAGGCCGCGCCGGCGGCCGCAGCGCCGCCGAACATCAGCCACAGCGGCGAGGCGGCGCCCACCGCCACGCGGGGCGCGGCCTCGGGCTCGACCTTGTCGACCGTGTACTCAGGGAGAAAGCTGAAGAGGGAAACCATGGCGCGCTCCTGGCAACCGCGATTTATTGCGCCGCAACATAACACGGAATTCCCGTTCGCAAGCGCAAAAAACTAACCTAGCGTCAATTGAATCCGATCACCCGCAGAAGAACGGCGACGCCCACCGTCACGGCGATCATCGCCAGCATGGGGATCCGCATCGCGAAGGTCAGGCCCAGCGCCAGGATCACGAGGCCCAACGCGCCAGGGTTCACGGCGGCGAGGTCGGGAACCAGCAGCCGCAAAGCACCCGCTTCCGCGGTCCGTCCGCTGCGAAACAGCAAGTGGATCGTAAACCACAGCGCCAATTGGCCGATGACACCCACCGCCGCCGCCGACACCATCGCCAGCGCCTTTCCGGGCCTTGGCTGCCGTCCCCACCGCTCGATCCAGGGGCCGCCCGCGAAAATCCAGAGGAAGGACGGCGCGAAGGTGGTCCAGGCCGCCATCAGTCCGCCCAGCACCGCCAGAAGCCAGGCGCTGTCAGGCGGCGCGGTTTGGAAGGCGCCGACGAAACCGACGAACACGAACACCAGAACCAGGGGGCCCGGCGTCGTCTCGGCCAGGCCCAGGCCGTCCAACATCTGGCTCGCCGAGAGCCAGCCAAAGCCCGCCGCCGCCTGTCCCAGATAGGCCAGGGCCGCATAGGCGCCGCCGAAGCTGATCGCCGCCAGCCCGCCGAAGGTCAGGCCCATCCAGGCCAGGGTCGAGCCGGGCGCGATGGCCCAGGCCAGGCAGATCGGCGCCAGCCAGGCCGCCAGGCAGACCAGGGCCACGCGCACGCCGCCCGGCCTCATGGGCGCGACAGGGACCCCGGCCGCCTGCCCCTTCCCACCGAGGAGCCATCCCACTGTGCCGGCCGCCAGGATCACCAAGGGGAACGGCAGGAGCGTGAACGCCATCAGGGCAAAGGCCCCGATCGCCACGGCCGCTGACACGCGGTCCTTCACGGTTCTCCCGGCGATGCGAAGCAGCGCCTGAACGACCAGCGCCACTACCGCCGCCTTCAGGCCCAGGAGGACCGGACCGGCCCAGGCGGAGCGGCCATGGGTGACGTACAGCGCCGAAAGCCCCAGGATCACCGCCAAGCCCGGCAGCACGAACAGCAGGCCCGCCGCCAGTCCGCCGCGGACGCCGTGCAGCCGCCAGCCCAGCCAGGTGGCCAGCTGTTGCGCCTCGGGGCCGGGCAGGAGCATGCAGAAGCTCAAGGCACGGGTGAAATCGTCATCGTCGATCCAGCCGCGCGTCTCGACCACCTCTCGATGCAGCAGCGCGATCTGGCCCGCCGGACCGCCGAAGCCCAGAACCCCCACCTTCAGCCAGACGGGCAGCGCTTGGGCGAAGGTCGGCGCGGGCCGAGCCATATCAGGTCCGCCACACGCGCGAGCGGCCGCCGGGCTCCCCGAGCCGCGTGGCGAGCCAGTCGCCCGCCTCGGCCGCGGCTGCGTCGATCGCGCCGGGGGCGCCGATCATCACCATTGCGCAGCCATTCATCTTCATCGGGTCGGTGAGCGGACGCAGGCGCAGCTCGGCGACCAGCAGGTCCCTCGTCAACGCTTCCATCCCGCGCAGGAAGGCGTCGAAGGTCTCAAGGTCCTTGATCGGCAGCCAGATCGCCAGGGCCGCATCGGGCGCGCGCATCTGGATCGCACGGGTGGTGGCGACAATGCGGTCGTAGTCGTCCGGCCGCTCGAACGGCGGGTCGATGACGACAAAGGCCCGCCCGCCCTTGCCGGCCTCCTGCGCGGCGGTCTCGAAACCGTCGGCCTGCAAGGCGCGGGCGTTGGCGTGCGGCGCCAGCGTCTTGTGCAGCAGCGCGACATCGTCGTCGCGAAGCTCGCAGCCCGCGTAGCGATCGGCGGGACGCAGCGCGCGGGCGATCAAGCGCGGGGAGCCAGGATAGAGGTCGCCGGCCTTGCCGCCGTTCATCAGCGCAACGGCGTCGAGCAGGGGCTGGAACACCGTCGGTGCCTCGATCGCCGCCTTCAACCGGAAGATCCCCGCCTGCGCCTCGCCCGAGCGTCGCGCCATTTCACCGGCCAGATCATAGCCGCCAGCGCCCGCGTGGGTGTCGATCACCGCCAGCGCTGTACTCTCCTGCTGCAGGGCCGACAGCATGGCCAGCAGGATCGCATGCTTGTGCAGGTCGGCGAAGTTGCCGGCGTGGAAGGCGTGGCGGTAGTTCATGCGTCCGCTCCTACCACGCCCCATGCGCGCGGCCAGCCTCGCGCAGTTCCTGAATCATCATGTCCTTCAGCGCCTGAGGCGCGACGATCTCGACGGCGTCCCCCCAAGTGAAGAGGTGCCAGGACAGTTCGCGCATGCCCCCGGCCCGGAAGGTCACCCGCACAGAGCCGTCAGCCTCCGGCGTGACCTGTTGCGTGGCGTGGAAGCGCCAGCGCAAGGCGTCCTCGGCCCGGCTCTTGTGGATGCGCAGCACCACGTCCTGAATCTCGTCGTGATAGATGCCGAAGCTCTCGTCGGCGAAGGCCTGCAATGAAAAGTCCGCCGGCGGCGGGGCGGGCCTGTCGAGCACCGTCAGGTCGCTCATCCGGTCCAGACGCCACGAGCGCGGCTTACCGCCCTGCCCTTCCAGCGCGACCAGATAGTTGGAACGTCCGAACAGCACGCCCAACGGGGTGACCTCACGCGTACGCCCGGGCGTGGAGCCGCCCTCGTAGCGGAACGACAACGCCTGCAGCCCCTTGATGGCCGTCCGGATCGCGCTGAGCACGGCCTGGTCCTCAAACGGACGTGGACCGGCGTGAACGGCGATGGTCTCGGCCTGCACAAGAGCCTCAACGTCCGGGGCCACCCGGCGGCGGGCCGAACCGCGCAGCGCCGACAACAGCTTGGCCTCCAGTGCGTAGAGCGACGCCGCCCGCGCATCGGCGCCGGAGGCCTTCAGCGAGTCGGCGGCCACGCGCAGAGCGGCCAACTCCTCGGCGGTCGGGGTCTGGAAGACGCCGTCCAGGCCCGACGGGATCCGAAACCGCTTGGTCGGAGGATCGTCGACCGCTTCCATCTGCGGGAAGGCGGCCCAGACGGCGTCACGCATCCGCTCAGCCGTCCGGCGCCCCACACCGAGGGCCGAGGCCATCTCATCCAGGGTCAAGCCTTCGGCCGAGCCCGCCAACATGCGGGCCAGATCCAGCAGGCGGGTGGCTTTCTCGTGTCTCATGCCGATGTCATACGACCGTTTCTGTCGCAATGCGCGGACAATCTTCGATCATCGCCCCTGGAGACCCCAAGGATCCCCGATGACCCGCTTCGCCTGCCCCGCCTGGACCGTCGCCCCCGTCAACGCCGCCATGATCTCGGCGGTGCTGGACTTCGCCGATATCCACCGCGACCTGGGCGGCGGGCGCACCCTGCGCCGCATCAGCCGCGAGCGCGCGGCCAAGGCCGACATGTTCCTGCTGCTGGGCCGCGACGTCGAACGCGTCACGGACATTGGCCTGGTCTGGAACGACCGCGAGGACCAGATCGTCCGGGTCACCGACGACGCCGAACTGCGCGAGTCGCGCCTCTTGCCCTGGGAAGAAGCCTTCGAGCTTTTCGAGACCGAAGACACCGACGAAATGGCGCAGCCGCTGCGGCTCTGCGCTTGAACCTGGCGTCGCACAACCACCCCGCCGCCACCTGCGGGAGGCGCGCGCGGGGGCGATCTGCCTAAAATCCGTGAACAGACGCCGCGCAAAGGGGCGCCCAAAGGGCGCTCGCGCGGCTTGCGCGCTTTTCTGCCTCGCGCCCATTGCCGAACGCCACAGCTTGAAACCTCATGAATAGATCGACAGTGCGTCGATAAATTTTAGTGCCCGCGTTCAAAAATATAATCGACGGGAGAAAAACGCCATGGAGAGGGGAATCGGCATGCGTCAATAAACACAATGAGGGGGCTACTTATGACTCGACGTTTTAAACCCGCGCTTCTCGCGGGTATTTCCGCGCTATCGATTACTTTCGTTTACTGCCAGTCCGCAGCCAGTGCGGAGGTGTCTTCGGCAGCGGCGCCTGTGGCCGACGCGCCGAGCCAAGCCTCAGAGCTTGAAACAGTTGTCGTCACCGCCCGCGGCAAGCCCCGCACGGTTCTCGACTCCGCCGTCCCGGTCGACTCCTTCGGCGAAGCCGACATCAAGGCCTCGACCTTCACCGACACCAACGACATTCTGAAGACGCTGGTCCCGTCTTACACCCTGGCCCGCGAGCCGATTTCGGACGGCGCCACCTTCATTCGCCCCGCCAGCCTGCGCGGCCTGCCCACCGACAAGACCCTGTTCATGGTCAACTCCAAGCGCCGCCATCGGTCGGCGCTGGTTACGATCGGCGGCACCGGCGCCCAAGCGCCCGACGCGGCCACGATCCCAGCGTCCGCCTTGAAGAACGTGGTCGTCACCCGCGACGGCGCCGGCGCGCAGTACGGTTCGGACGCCATCGCCGGCGTCATCGACTTCCAACTGAAGGATAGCCCTAGCGGCGGTTCGCTGACCGCCCAGTACGGTCAATTCTATCTGGGCGACGGCGAGGACGTGCTGGTGACCGGCAACCTTGGCCTGCCGCTCGGCGAGAACGGCTTCATCAACACCACGGTCGAGTACACCAGCCAGAACCAGGTCAACCGCGGCCGTCAGTACTGCAATGTGGGCATCCCGAACCAGTCGGCCGGCTTCTGCGTCACCAGCTATGCGGCGGCCAATCCGGCCTATGGCGCGCTCATCAATGACTATGTTCAGAAGTGGGGCCAGCCCGACGCCGAGGCCACCCGCGCCGTCGTCAACGCCGGCTATGCGTTCAGCGACAATCTGTCGGTCTACGCCTTCGCCAACTACTCCAAGAGCAGCGCGGTCGAGTACTTCAACTACCGTCCGCCGGTCAGCAACGCCGTCAACGCCACGCCGATCCGCCTGCAGGATGGCTCGACCTTCCAGTTCAGCTCGATCTTCCCGGCGGGCTTCACGCCGATGTTCGGCGGCGACGTGACCGACTACAGCCTTGCCGGCGGCGTCAAAGGCCTGACGGGCTATGGATTGAGCTACGATCTGTCGGCCCGCTACGGCAACGACAAGATCGCCTACTCGTTGTGGGACACCGTCAACCCCTCGATGGGTCCGGCCTCGCCGAAGAAGTTCTATGACGGCGCCCTGATCTCGAGCGAGTCCGCCGCGAACGCCGATTTCGCCTATGATTGGGAAGGGCTCGGCTTCAAGACCCCGGTGACGATCAACTTCGGCGCCGAATACCGCAAGGAAGGCTATGAGATCGAGCCGGGCGATGTCCCGTCGTATGTCGCTGGGAGCTGGGCCGTGCCCGATCCCTTCAAGTTCTGTAACGCCACCACACGCACCCCAACCGCAGCCGGTCTGGCCCTGCCGGCCACGGCCGGTCTGAACTGCGCCAACTACCTCTCGACCAACGCCGACGGCTTTGCGGGCATCGACCCAGTCTACAACGCCCTGGCGGTCGGTTCGAACGGCTTCCCTGGCAACACGCCGCTCTACTCCGGCAAGCTGACCCGCAACTCCTACGCTGGTTATCTGGAAACCTCCGGCAACGTGACCGAAGAGTGGTTCCTCGACTTTGCGGTGCGCGGCGAACACTTCTCGGACTTCGGCAGCACCTGGAACGGCAAGGCAGCCACGCAGTACCAACTGACCCCGAACTTCGGCATCCGCGGTTCGGTGGGCACCGGCTTCCGCGCCCCGACACCGGGTCAGGCCTTCACCACCAACGTCTCGACCCGGGTGGAGAACGGCGCGATCATCGCCTCGGGTCTGTTCCCGGCGACCAACCCGGTGGCCAAGTTCCTCGGCGCCAAGGAGTTGAAGCCCGAGAAGTCGACCAACTTCGCCATTGGCTTCACCGCCACGCCTTTCGAGGGGCTGTCGCTCACGGTCGACGCCTACAGCATCAAGATCAAGGACCAGTTCTACGCCACGACGCCGATCACCGTGACCCCGGCGATCCGCACGGCGCTGGTTTCGGCCAGCATTCCCGGCGCCGACACTATCGGTCAGGTGCAGTTCTTCCAGAACGCCTTCGACTCGACGACCACCGGTGTCGACGTCGTGGCCACCTACCGCAAGGCCTGGGAGAACGGCCAGTCGACCAACCTCTCGGTGAGCGGCAACTACAACAAGTTCAAGATCGACAAGGTCTTCTCGGCCAACTTCTTCGACGCCGAAGGCGTGCATGATTTCGAGAACGCCGCGCCGCGCTGGCGGTCGGTGATCTCGGCGACGCACCAGATCGACAAGTTCAAGGCCACCGGCCGTCTGAACATCTGGGGCCCCTACAAGAACATGTTCAGCGTCGCCAACCCGATCGTGCAGAAGTGGGATCCTGAGACGTTCTTCGACATGGAACTGTCCTACCAGGCCACCGACAACTACTCGGTCGCCATCGGCGCGCGGAACCTGTTCGCCAACTATCCCGATCCCGACTTCACGGGCGAGTCGGCCACCAACGGCCGTATCTATCGCTCGGATACGATCGTCGATTGGCAGGGCGGCTTCTGGTACGCCAAGGTCTCGGCGACCTTCTAGGGCTCGCCCAAACTGTAACTGCGAAGGGCCGGGGAAACTCCCCGGCCCTTCTGCTATTTGGGCGACCGCGCTAGGCGCTAAAGCCCCTTCCCCATCCGGATCAGCGGCACACGATAGCCGGTCGACGTCACCGCCTCGAAGGGCTCGATGTCGTGATAGCCGCACGCCCGATACAGCGGCACGCCGCCCATGGTGGCGGCCATTTCGACGCGGCTGAAGCCCTCGGCGCGGGCGGCGGCCTCGCAGGCGTCGAGAATGATCCGGCCCACGCCTTTTCGGGTGTGGTCGGGGTGCGTGTACATCGCGCGGACCCGCGCGGCGTCGGTCTTCGGGTCCAGAAGCGCCGCGTCGCGTCCCGCCGAGTGGTCGCCGCCGAACAGCGTGGCGCGCCGGCTCCAGCCGCCGCAGCCGGCGATCTCGCCCGCGTCTTCGACAACGAAATAGGTGCCGTCGGCGATCAGCTGGGTGTCCAGACCCATGATCTCGTACGACGCCGCCACGCCCTCGGGCGGCAGGAAGTCGCGCAGCAGCTCGCCGATCGCCCGGTCCATCAAGGCCGAGAGCACGGGCATGTCGCCGGGCCGCGCCAGGCGAAGGCGAAGGTTTGGATGGGGGATCGTCATCAGCGCTCCTTCACGGCGACAACCTGGCGGTGAGAAGCCGATTCCTTCGTCCGCGCGGTCCTTTATGCCACACGCCCATCGATCGCTCAGGCCTGGGTGCACGGCGCCCAATGGCGAGGCTTATCGGCGGTCAGTCCCGGGGCGCCCTCGAAATGGATTGCGCACGGGGGCGGCTGATTTCGAGATGTCCCTGTCCGGCGCGGCTAGCCCGTCGGCGACTGCGGCCGGACGCGAGGGGGCGGCGGCCCAAGACACAAGGGCGGGATTTGATGAGTGGTTTGGACGCGTCTTCGGGCGGCGGCGTACTGACGCGCCGCCGGTTCTTTGAAAGCTTGGCCGCCATTGGCGGCACGTCTCTGGTGCTGTCGGGCATGGAGGCGCTGGGCTTTTCACAGGCTTCGGCGGCCGAGACGCCGCCTGCCCTGAGCGGCGGGGCCAAGAACACCAAGGTCGTGATCCTGGGCGCGGGCCTGGCGGGGATGACCGCCGCCTACGAACTGTCCAAGGCGGGCTATCAGGTTCAGATCCTGGAGGCCCGCGACTTCGCTGGCGGCCGTTGCCAGACCGCGCGCAAGGGCTTCAAGCACACAGACCTGATGGGCAACCAGCAGACCTGCGAGTTCGACGACGGCCACTACATCAACCACGGGGCCTGGCGGATCCCGTATCACCACCGCTCCACCCTGCACTACACCAAGCAGTTCGGCGTGCCGCTGGAGAGCTTCGTCAACGACAACGACGCGGCCTACATCTATTTCGAGAAGGGCAAGGGCCCGCTGAACGGCAAGCCCGTCCGCAAGGGCGAGATCGCCGCCGACATTCGCGGCTACACCGCTGAACTGGTGGCCAAGGCCGCCAGCCTTGGGGCCCTGGACGCCCCGCTGTCGGGCCTGGATCGCGAGCGTTTCGTCGCCTACCTCGTCAACGAGGGTCGCCTGTCCAAGGACCTGGCCTACAAGGGCACAGAGGGCCGCGGCTTCTCCGTGCATCCGGGCGCGGGGATGACGCCCGGCGAAGAACTACCGCCCTTCGCCTTCAAGGACGTCCTCGACAGCAACGCCTGGAAGGTGCTGAGCTCGGTCACCGGCTTCGAACAGCAGCGCACCATGCTGCAGCCGATCGGCGGCATGGACCAGATCGCCAAGGCCTTCGAAAAGCGGGTCGGCCCGATGATCCGCTACTCCACCGTGGTGGAGAAGATCCGGCAGTCGCCCACAGGGGTCACCGTCGCGTTCAAGGGCGCGGACGGCAAGCCGGGCGAAGTCACCGCCGACTACTGCGTCTGCACGATCCCGCTCAGCGTGCTCAAGCAGATCGACCTCGACGCCTCCGCCCCGTTCAAGGCGGCCATGGGCGGCGTGGCCTACGCCCCGGTCAACAAGATCGGCATCCAGATGAAGAGCCGGTTCTGGGAAGACAAGCACCACATCTACGGCGGCCACATCTATACCGACCTCGCCGGGATCAACTCGATCTCACTGCCCTCCTACGGCTGGCAGGGCCAAAAGGGCGTGCTGCTGGGTTACTACGCGTTTGGCGGCGAAGCGGCGCGGATCAGCGCCAAGAGTCCGGCCGACCGCGCCGCCTTCGCCGTGGCGGCTGGCCAGAAGATCTTCCCGGAGTACGCCGAGAACTTCGACAACGCCTTTTCCTTCAGCTGGCACCTGGCCGAGCACAATCTGGGCGGCTGGGCCGAATGGGGCGAGGCGGGGCGCAAGAACGCCTATCCATTGCTGTGCGAAGCCGATGGCCGGCTCTATCTCGCTGGCGAGCACCTCAGCTACCTTGGCGGCTGGCAGGCCGGCGCCATCGAGTCGGCCTGGGCTCAGATCGCCAAGATCCACGCCCGCGTGCAGCAGGCCTGAAACACCCCGAGTCCCGAGGAACCGCATGACCGTCGCTTACCGCTTCGCCGCTCCCCGTCTCGCGGCGCTTTGTCTGATCGCCGGACTCGTCGCCCCGGCCGTCGCCGCCGCTGATGGCAAATCGCTGTACATGGACAACTGCTCGGCCTGCCACCAGGTCACCGGCAAGGGCGTCAAGGGCGCCTTCCCCGCGCTGGCCGGATCGCCCCTCGTCCAGGGAGATCCCAAGATCGTCGCCTCCACCGTGCTGAATGGCCGCGCGGGCATGCCGGCGTTCAAGGACGACCTGTCCGACGCCGATCTGGCGGCCATCCTGACCTATGTTCGCTCCTCGTGGGGCAACAAGGCGCCGCCCCTGGCGCCCAAGCAGATCGCCGCAGCCCGCGGCGGGGCCAAGACCGCCTCGCGCGGGCTCCAGGCCCACTGATCCTTCACAGTCCTAGGGAGAACCACATGAAACGCCTCGTCGCCCTCGCCGCCGGCCTCTGCGCCCTGACCAGCGTCGCCCACGCCCAGGACATTGTCCGTGGCGGCGATCCCAAGTCGGCCATCGCCAGCGTCGTCACCGTCCCCGCCGGCTACGACATGATCTATGTCAGCGGCATGACCCCGCCGGTGATCGACGACAAGGCCACGGGCGTGGCCAAGTTCGGCGACACCAAGACCCAGACCCTCGGCGTGTTGGGGCGCATCGAAGCCGCCCTGAAGAGCCAGGGCGCCACCATGGCCGATGTCGTGATGATGCGCGTGCTCCTGGTCGGCGACCCGGCCAAGGACGGCAAGATGGACTTCATGGGCATGATGGAGGGCTACAAGACCTACTTCGGCACCGCCGCCCAGCCTAATAAGCCGGCCCGCATCACCAGCCAGATCAGCGCCTTGGTCGCCGACGGCATGTTGGTCGAGATCGAAGTCCAGGCGGCCAAGAAGAAGTAAGGTCGCCCCTCGCCACCAATTTCACCGTTCGGCGAAATTATTTTCGTGACAACGTTGTCAAGCCGATCGGACCTCGCTATAGGAAATCCAGCCCTTTCGGGCGTTTCCTCCCAATGACTCGGCCGCCTTCTTCTCCTGGAAGGCGGCCGTTCTTTTTGTCTGGGGCATAGCCAACAGACATCACGCGAAGCGTTGGGAACCTTCACCGTACAAAACCGCTCCCTGCACCGTACGAGGACGCGTGAGCGCCCGCCGAACCTGAGCAATCGCGCATGCCCACCCATGGCCAGCCCATTGGAGAGACACCGGACTGGCTGCCCCACGAGCGCCCCTTTCTGCCGGGCTCCCCGTCAACGCCGGACTTTCCGCGCACCTTCCGGCTTGTCCATGGTCTGATCGCCGTGCTGATCGGCGTCACCGGGTCCCTGGGCTCGGCTTTGGTGCAGGTGAATCTGCCGGCTATCCAGGGCGCGCTTGGCCTGACCCCAACGCAAGGGGCCTGGCTGACCACGGTCTACATCATGACCAACATCTCGATGAACCTGCTGCTGGTGAAGTATCGCCAGCAGTTCGGCATTCGTCGCTTCACCTTGGTTTTCCTGGCGCTCTACACCGTGGCCGCCTTCGCTCATCTGGGCCTGGACACCTACCCAATGGCGCTGTTCCTGCGCGCGATCAGCGGTGTCGGCGCCGCAGCGCTGAGCGCCTTGGCGATGTTCTACATGTTGCAGGCGTTCCCGGCCTCGTTCCGGATCGGCGCTCTCGTGCTCGGCGTCGGCGTCTCGCAGTTCGGAGGCCCTCTGGCGCGGGTAATCTCGCCTGATCTGCTGGACGCCGCTTACTGGCAAGGCCTCTACGCGCTCGAAGCCTGCCTGGCGCTGGCCAGCCTGGCCGCCGTCGTGCTGTTTCGCCTGCCGCAAGGCGCGCGCATCCACGTCTTCGAGACGACCGACATCCTCTCCTTCGCACTCCTGGGCGCCGGGCTCGGCCTGATCGTCGCCGTCTTGGGGCTCGGGCGGATTGTCTGGTGGTTCGAGGCGCCGTGGCTGGGCTGGAGCCTTGTCGGCGCCGTCGTGCTTCTGGCCGCAGGAGCCCTGATAGAGCATCGTCGGGCCCATCCGCTGATCGACACGCGCTGGGTGGCGACGGGGACCTTCCTACGCTTCGCCTTCAACATCGCTCTGGTTCGCGTCATCCTGTCCGAACAGAGCGTTGGCGCAGCCGGCCTGATGCAGGCGCTGGGCTTTGCTCCCGAACAACAACGCCTGCTCTATCTGGTCGTGCTGGCGGCGACGGCTGCGGGCGTAGTGATCAGCGCTACGACGCTGAATACCAAGACCCTGGCCCCGCAATTTCTCCTCTCGATCCTGCTCATCGCCGCAGGCGCGTTCCTCGACGCCCGCGCCACGCCACAGATCGGACCCGCCAACCTCTTTGTGAGCCAGGCCTTGCTGGCCTTCGCCGCAGCGATGTTCCTGGGACCTTCGTTCATGTTCGGCATCGGTCAGTTGCTGAGCCGGGGCCTCGGCTCGATCATCACCTTCTCGGTAATGTTCGGCGTCGCCCAGAATCTCGGTGGGTTGGGCGGAGCTGCGCTCCTGGGCACGCTTCAGACCGTTCGTGCGCAACAACACGCCGTGGCCTTGGCCGAGCGATTGACCGCCACTGACCCCAATGTCGCGGCGACCTTGCAGAGCTATGGCGGCGTTTACGCCTCCACCCAGGCGGACCCTGCCTTGCGCACGATCGACGCGACCGCGCTGCTCGGACAACAGGTCACCCAGCAGGCCAATATCCTCGCCTTCAACGACGTCTTCCTCGTCATCGGCGTGATCGCTCTCCTCCAGTTCGCCTACGCCGGCTTCCTGTTCGTCCGGCTCGCCCTTCGCACCCGCAGCGCCGCCGACGCGCCGCCCGCAGCTCCGCTCGCCACCGCAGAGACCCCATGACAGACGCCTCACCTTCCGATCCGTCCGCCACACCTCAACCGGAAGACCGGCCGGCCGCCGGCGCATCGTCAGCGAGGCCAAAGCCTCCAAGCCGGCGCGCCTTGGTCCTAACGGTCCTCGGCGCCCTCGCGTTGATCTTGCTGATCCTATTCCTCTGGAAGCTTCCGCCGTTCGCCGGATCGGTGCAGCGCACCGACAATGCCTATGTGCGCGGTCAGGTGACCGTCATCGCACCTCAGTCGAGCGGCTACGTCGTCAAGGTGATGGCCAGAGACTTCGAGGCCGTTCGCGCCGGCCAATCCCTGTTCGAGATCGATCAGAGGCTCTACATCCAGCGGCTGGAACAAGCGCGCGCCACGCTTGCGGCGCGCCAAGCCGATCTGGCCAACGCCGCCCAGGCGCGCGCGTCGCGCGACGCCGCCGTTCAAGCCAGACTTGCCGACATCCGCTCGGCGAGCGCTCAAGTGGAACGGGCGCGGGCCGACCTTGCGCGCGTGGATCAGCTGGTCGGCGACGGCTCGGTTTCTCAGCGCGAGCGAGACCAGGCGCGTGCGAGCCTCAAAGCCGCTGAGGCGACGCTGGTCTCGGCCCAGGCGGCGGGCGAGATCGCCCGTCAGGATGTGCGGTCCGTCAGCGTTTCGCGGCAAGGCCTGGAGGCGGCCGTGGCCGGCGCCCAAGCGGCCGTCCGGCTCGCCGAAATCGATCTGGCCAACACCCGCGTGATGGCGCCCACAGACGGTCAGTTGGGCCAGGTCGGCGTGCGGCGCGGACAGTACGTCACCGCTGGCAGCCAGCTGGTGGCGCTGGTGCCGCCGCAACGTTGGGTGATCGCCAACTACAAGGAACGCCAATCCGGCCGGATGCGGCCTGGCCAGATCGCTCGCGTCACGGTCGACGCCTTGGGCGACCAGGCCTTCACCGGACGGGTGGAGTCGATCTCGCCGGCGACGGGATCGGAGTTCAGCCTGCTGCCGCCGCAGAATGCGACGGGTAACTTCACCAAGATCGCCCAACGTCTGCCGGTGCGCATTCTGCTGGACGCCGGCCAACGCGACCTGGAACGGCTGCGGCCGGGAATGTCGGTCCAGGTCGAGGTCGATACGGCCAAGGCGGGAGCGCGCTGATGCGGCGCATGATCCTGGCCTTCGCCAGCCTCCCCATTCTAGCGGCTTGCGCGACACCGCCAGGCTCTAGTCCCCCGCCCGCCGCCACAGTTCAGGCGCCGACGGCGTGGCGAGCATCAGCTGCGGTGGAAGCCGAGACTTCGGTGACAGAGGTTTGGCGTTCATTCGGCGACGAACATCTGGCCGACCTGATCACGGTCGCCCTCGCCAACAATACCGACCTTGCCATAGCCGAGGCGCGCGTGCGCGAGGCCGAGGCGCTGCGCCAGCAGGCGCAATCGGCCCTGGCCCCTTCGATCAACCTCTCCCTGGGCGCGCAGAAGAGCCGAGAACTCAGCCCGTTCGGCACACCGCGCACCACAACCGTCGCTCAGCCGCAGATCCAGGTCGCCTATGAGGCCGACCTCTGGGGGCGAATTCGTGAAGCCGATCGCGCGGCCCGCGCCAGCCTTCAAGCGAACATCTACGCGCGCGACGCCGCGCGGCTTTCGGTAGCCGGCGCCGTGGCCAGAGCCTATGTGACCCTGCTGTCGCTGGACGCTCAGCGCGCCACCGCCGAGGCGGCCGTGGCCTCTCGGCGGGAGGCCGCCGCCCGCGCCGACCACCGGGCGCGCGTGGGCCAGACGACGGATCTTGAGCGACAACAGGCGCTAGCCGAGCTGGAGGCGGCGGCGCAACGCGCGCCGGCGCTCGCGCTGGCGATCAGTCGGCAAGAGACAGCTCTCAATATCCTTCTTGGACGCAACAGTGGGCCGGTGGCGCGAGGGGAGCTCGCCGCTCTGACCGTACCGACGCCTGGTGCGCCGCTGCCTTCGACGCTGCTCCGGCGTCGCCCCGATCTCGCCCAGGCCGAGGCAACTTTGGCCGCGTCGGACGCTAGCCTGGCTTCAGCGCGCGCCGCCTTCCTGCCCCAGGTCCGTCTCTCGGCCGCTGCGGGCGAGTTGTTCGTGCGTCACCTCGATCCGCTCACCGTCTGGAGCGTCGGGGGCAGCGTCCTGGCGCCCTTGTTCGACGCCGGTCGCCTGCGCGCCCAGGCAGACGGCGCGGCCGCGCGCCGGGACCAGGCCGCGTTCGCCTACCGCAAGGCTGCGCTAACCGCTTTCGGCGAGGTGGAGAGCGCGCTGGAGGGGTTGGACCAGTTAGCTGCGCAAGAAGTTGCGACGCAGAGGCAACGCGATGCGAACGCCAGGGCCCTCGCCCACGCGCAAAGGCGTTTCGAGGCGGGATACGCCGCCTATCTTGAGCCGCTCGATGCTCAACGCGGCCTTTTTGCAGCCGACTTGACCGTGACTCAGGTGCGGGAGGCAAGGCTGCTGAACGTCATCGCCCTATACCAGGCCTTAGGCGGAGGCTGGCGCATGGGTGGCGAGCCTGTGGGCGACGATTAGGCCGTCACCACCCGCCCGTCCTGCACCTCCACCGGCCAGGGCTTGAGCCGAGCGCCGACGCAGGGCCCGCCCACGCAGGCGCCGTCCTCAACGCCAAACACCGCCCCGTGCCAGGAGCAGGCGATCAGCCCGCCGTCGGGCGTCAGATAGCGGTCCAGTTCCTGGGCCAGCGGCAGGCCGGCGTGCGGGCAGCGGTCGACATAGCCGAACACCGCCTCGCCCCGGCGCACCACGAAGCCGTGGAACCGCGCCTCGCCGATCTGCAGCACATAGTTTCGCGCGCCGCCGTCCGGGATCAGGTCCAGCGGGCCAAGATTGATCCCGGCCCGCGTTTCCCAGATCCGCCCGGCTACGACGGGCGCCGTCTCGTCCGTCAAATGCGTTCGACCGTCTGCTCGATGGCGCCGAAGATCGAGTGGCCCTTGGCGTCCTTCATCTCGATGCGGATCGTGTCACCGCCCAGCAGGAACGGCGTCTTGGGCGCGCCGTGCAGGATGGTCTCGACGGTGCGGACCTCGGCGAGGCACGAGTAGCCAAGGCCGCCTTCGCTGACCGGCTTGCCCGGACCGCCATCGGCGTCGCGGTTGCTGACCGTGCCCGAGCCGACGATGGTGCCGGCGCACAGCGGGCGCGTCTTGGCGGCGTGGGCCACCAGTGTGCCGAAGTCAAAGGTCATGTCGACCCCGGCGTCGGCGCGGCCGAAGTCCTTGCCGTCCAGCTCGACCAGCAGCGCCCCGTGCAGCTTGCCGTCCTTCCAGGCCTCGCCCAGCGCGTCCGGCGACACCGCGACCGGCGAGAAGGCGCTGGCGGGCTTGGACTGCACGAAGCCGAAGCCCTTGGCCAGTTCGCCCGGGATCAGGTTGCGCAGCGAGACGTCATTGCAGAGCATGACGAGGCGGATGGCCGCCAGGGCCTCTTCGCGGGTCGCGCCCAGCGGCACGTCGTCGACGATGACCGCCACCTCGCCCTCAAGGTCGCAACCCCAACTGGCGTCGGCCAGCGGGATCGGATCGCGCGGGGCCAGGAAGCCGTCGGACGCGCCCTGGTACATCAAGGGGTCGGTCCAGAAGCTCTCGGGCATCTCGGCGCCGCGCGCTTTGCGCACCAACTGGACGTGGTTCACATAGGCCGAGCCATCCACCCACTGATAGGCGCGCGGCAGCGGGCTGAGCGCCTCATGCTCATGGAACCGCTCCTTGGGCACCGCGCCGTGCTCGAGGCTCTCGGCCAGACCCGCCAGCATGGGCCCGCAGCGCTCCCAGTTGTCGAGCGCGGCCTGCAGGGTCGGCGCGATCGTCCCGGCGTCGGTGAACCAGGCCAGGTCGTTGGAGACCACCACCAGACGGCCGTCGCGACCACCCTTGAGAGACGCGAGCTTCATTCGGTTTTCCTCCGGGACTTTGGATTTTCAGCCATCCCCCCACATCGCCGGACCGCGCGCAAGCCGGTTCGAGGCCGGCGCGCGTCCTTACGGGAGATCGCGAGCAGAATTTGGATCAGGACAGGCGAGCCTTGGGGAAGCCGGTCCAGCAGGCGTCGTAGTCGCGCTGCAGCGCCGCAGATTCCAGGGCCAGGGCCGTCGGGCGGAACACCCAGCGGCTCTCGAACATGAAGGCCATGGTTCCGTCGATCTTGTGCGGGGCCAGGACCGCCTCGGTCGCCTTCTTGTGGCTGGCGACGTCGGGGCCGTGGTCGCTCATGCAGTTGTGCAAGGACGCGCCGCCGGGGACGAAGCCGCCCTCTTTGGCGTCATAGGCGCCGTGGATCAGACCCATGAACTCGCTCATGACGTTGCGATGGAACCAGGGCGGGCGGAACGTGTCCTCGGCCACCATCCAGCGCGGCGGGAAGATCACGAAGTCGCAGTTGGCCGTCCCCGGCGTGTCGCTGGGCGAGGTCAGGACCGTGAAGATCGACGGATCGGGGTGGTCGTAGCTGACCGTGTTCATCGTGTTGAACCGCGACAGGTCATAGCGGTACGGCGTCAGGTTGCCGTGCCAGGCCACCACGTCCAGCGGGCTGTGATCCCAGGTCGCGGCCCACAGCGCGCCTTGGAACTTCTGGATCACTTCGGTCGGCGTATCGATGTCCTCGAAGGCCGCCACCGGCGCTTCGAAGTCACGCGGATTGGCCAGGCCGTTGGCGCCGATCGGGCCAAGCTCGGGCAGACGGAAGGCTGCGCCGTAGTTCTCGCAGACATAGCCGCGCGAGGGGCCCTCGACCTCGACCCGGAATCGCACGCCGCGCGGGATCACCGCGATGTGGCCAGGGCCGGCCTTGAGCACGCCCATCTCGGTGACCAGGGTCAGCTCGCCCATTTGCGGCACGATCAGCATCTCGCCGTCAGCGTTGTAGAACACCCGGTTCTTCATCGAGGCGTTGGCCAGATAGACGTGGGCGGCGATGCCTCCCAGGGTGGCTGCGTCGGCGTTGCCGGCCAGGCTCACCAGACCGTCGACAAAGTCGGTCGGCGCGGCTGGGATCTCCAGCGGGCTCCAGCGCAGGCGATTGGGCGTGGCGGGAGCCGGAAAGGCCGAGACGAGGTTGGCTTGCGCATAGGGCTGATAGGCCCCGTGGCCGGCGCTGGGCCGCAGGCGGTAAAGCCAGGTGCGGCGGTTTTCATGACGCGGCGCGGTGAAGGCCGAGCCCGACAGCTGCTCGGCATAGAGGCCGAACGGAACCTTCTGCGGCGAGTTGCGCCCGATCGGCAGAGCGCCGGGATGCGCCTCGGTTTCGAAATAGGAGCCGAAGCCGGTTTGGTAGCGGAGGTCCATGTGCGTTCCCGTGCCTTATTCAGCACTTTTCCCATGTCATCCCGGACGCCCTAAAAAGGGCGATCCGGGACCCAGGGGTCACGGAACGCTGTGCGCGCCGCCCCTGGGTCCCGGCTCTACGCTACGCTTCGGCCGGGATGACGCCGAAGGGTATTTTGAGGCTAGAGCCTCAGGCGTCGACCGTGATCACGCCGCGACGGATCTGGTCCAACTCGATGCTCTCGAACAGGGCCTGGAAGTTGCCGTTGCCGAAGCCCTCATTGCCCTTGCGCTGAATGATCTCGAAGAAGATCGGGCCGAACAGGTTCTCGGTGAAGATTTGCAGCAGCAGGCCTTCCTCGCCGACATTGCCGTCGATCAGGATGCGGTTCTTCTTCAGGCGCTCCAGGTCCTCGCCGTGGCCGGGCACGCGCTTATCGACCAGCTCGTAATAGGTCTCGATCGTGTCCTGCAGCTTCACCCCCCGGGCGCGCAGCTTCTCGACGGTCTCGTAGATGTTGTCCGTCGTCATCGCCAGGTGCTGGATGCCCTCGCCGTTGTACTGGCGGATGAACTCCTCGATCTGGCTCTTGTCGTCCTGGCTCTCGTTCAGCGGGATGCGAATGGCCTTGTCGGGCGCGATCATCGCCTGGCTGAACAGGCCAGTCGCCTGGCCCTTGATGTCGAAGTACTTCTGCTCTTCGAAGCCGAAGATCTGGTTGTAGAAGGTCGACCACGTCCGCATCTGGCCGCGCTTGACGTTGTGGGTCAGGTGGTCGAGCAGATCCAGGCCGACGTTGTTGGCGGCTTCTGCTTCAGCTGCGCCGGGAACCTGATCCCAGGCGTCGTAGATCGTGCCCGCATCGCCGTAGCGGTCGACGAGATAGAGCAAGCTGCCGCCGATGCCTTCCAGCACCTTGGCGTCCGAACCCAGCAGAGACCGCGAGGCGTCGGCGGCCTTGGCGCCGCGCTTGATGGCCTCGGCATAGGCCGCTTCAGCGTTCTCGACGCGGAAGGCCATGCCGTTCGCCGACGGACCGTGGTCGGCGCGGAAGTCGGCGACCTGACCGGTCGCCTCTTCGTTGACGATCAGGTTCACGCGGCCCTGCTTGTAGCGGGTCGCAGCCTTGGTCGGGTGCTTGCTTGCGGCGACGAAGCCCAGCTGCTCGATCAGGGCCTTCATGGCCGCCGGATCGGGGCTGGTGAACTCGACGAACTCGAAGCCGTCGAGGCCCAGGGGGTTCTGTTGGGTGACGAGGGTCATGCGGGTTCTCCTTGCAGACAGGCCTCGAAGGCCCGCGCGAAAACATCGATGGTGTCGGGGGTCAGGCCCGCCAGATTGATACGGCCCGAGCCGGCCATGTAGACGCCGTGGCGCTCGCGCAGCGCGGCGACCTGGGCCGGCGACAGCGGTAGCAGGGCGAACAGGCCGTGCTGGCCGGCCAGCGGGGCCAGGGCCGGGCTAGCCTTGGCCAGAGCCTGGCGCAACCCGGCGACCCGCGCGCGCATCGCCTCCAGCTCGTCGCGCCAGAGCGCGGTCAGGGCCTCGGACTCAAGGATAACCCGCACAGTCGCCGCGCCGTGATCCGGCGGCATCGACCAGTTGGTGCGGGCCAGGGCGCGGATGTTGCTGGCGGTGATGTCCAGTGTCTCGGCGTCACGCGTCAGCGTGTAGAGCGCGCCGACACGCTCGCGGTAGAGACCGAAATTCTTGTCGCAGGAATAGGCCAGAAGACCGTCCTCGGCGGCCGCCAGAACAAGGCGCATGCCGGCCGCGTCGGGCTCCAGACCCAGACCCAGGCCCTGGTAGGCCAGGTCGATCAGCGGGGTCAGCCCCTTGCGCGCCACCAGTTCGGCGATCGCCGCCCACTGGGCGAGGCTGTAATCGGCGCCCGACGGGTTGTGGCAACAGCCGTGCAGCAGCACCGCGTCCCCCGCCTGCGCCGTCTCGAGCGCGGCCATCATTTCATCGAACGCCAGGCGCTGGGCGCGCTGATCGTAGTGACCGAAGGCGACGGTCTCGATCCCCAGCTGGTCGAGGATCTGGGTGTGGTTGGGCCAGGTCGGAACGCCGATGAACATCCGCAGGTCCGGCCTAGCCGCCTTGAGCAGCTCGCACGCCAGACGGATGGCGCCGGTGCCGCCAGGCGTCTGCACGGCGAACATCTCGTGGTCGATCCGGTCGCCGAAGATGATCGGCTTGAGCAGGTCGAGATAGCCGATGTCGCCCTCGGGGCCGAGATAGGCCTTGGTCGCCTGCCCTTCGAGCAACAGGCGCTCGGCCGCCTTGACCGAGGCCAGAACCGGGGTGGCGCCGACGTCGTCGCGAAACACCCCGACCCCCAGGTCGATCTTCTCGGGACGCGGGTCGCGGCGATAGAGGCCGATCAACGACAGCAGCGCGTCCGGGGCCTGAGGCTTCAGCCCGGCGAACACCGAAGAAGCAGACATGGCGACCTCCCGCGATCGGCGTCGAAGCGCCGTGACAATCTACGGGGGGACTGTAACGCCATGCCGATGTCAGAACCTGTCGATTGTGACCGCTTTTGCCGAAACAATTGGCAGTTTATGACCTAAATCAAATCTGAACGAGCACGTGATGCGAAGGCTAGCCCCCCGTCAGTGCAGATGATCCAGCGGCAGCGCCGTCTGGTCCTTGATGGTCTCCAGCACGAACGAGGAGCGCACGTCCTTCACCGCCGGCATCTTCAGGAGGCGCTTCATGGTGAAATCGGCATAGGCGTCCAGGCTCGGCACCACCACGCGTAGCAGGTAGTCGTACCCCCCGGTCATCGCGTAGCAGCCGACGACCTCGGGCTCGCGCAGAACCGCCTGCTTGAAAGCCTCCGCGGCCTCCTCGCTGTGACGATCGACCTGCACCTCGACGTAGGCCAGCACATCCAGCCGGGCCTTGCGCCGGTCCAGCAGGGCCACATAACCGCTGATGAGGCCGGACGCCTCCAGCTGCTTGACGCGGCGCAGGCAGGGACTGGGCGACAGGCCCACCCGCTCGGCTAGCTCAACGTTCGAGATCTTGCCATCCTCCTGCAGGATCTGAAGAATCTTACGATCGGCGCGCGTCAGCTTCATCGTGACCGGTTTTCGGATAAAATTGGCAGATCGTGTCAAGCTAGCGGAATTCATTAGCGAGTGGGAGACGCCGCTTGCGCACAGTCGCGCTTACCGCTCTACCATCTGTGGAAAATCTAGAGCGAGGACCCCCGCATGCCCGAGAGCCCATTCGCCATCCCCTCCAGCAATAAGCCCCCCTTCAAGTCGCCCTTCCAAAGCAAGGGCAAGCAGGCCCTCGCCATCAGCGTCGGCGTCGTGCTGCTGTTGCTGAGCTCCTGCGTCGTCGTCACCCAGAGCTCGACGGTCGAGCCGGGCAATGTCGGCGTTAAGATTCGCACCCTCGGCTCGTCGGCCGGCGTCGATCCCGAGCCCCTGCCCCCCCGCTGGTACCTGCGTGGGATCGGCGAGCGGATCATCCAGTACCCGGTGATCCAGCGCACCTATGGCTACACCCGCGAAGCCGACGAGCGTGGCAACGAGAACGAGGAGATCACCTTCTCGGACAATACCGGCCTGCCGATGACGGCGGACATCTCGGTGACGCTGCAGGTCAATCCGGCCTCCGCCCCGAACCTCTACCAGACCTATCGCCTGTCGTTCGACCAGCTCCTGGACGGTCCGATCCGCAACGACGTCCGCTCGGCCGTCGCGGCGGAGGCCGAGAAGGTTGGGGTCGAGACGCTCTACAGCGGCGGTCGTCAGATGGTGATCCAGAAGGCCTATGCCCGCGTGGCCGGCAAGTGGGCGCGCCACGGCGTCAACATCAGCCAGCTCGACTGGATCGGCTCGATCCGCTACCCGCAGGCGATCATCCAGCAGATGCAGGCCAAGACCCAGCTGGAGCAGGAAGCCTTGGCGGCCAAGGCGCTCGAGGCCAAGGAAACCGCGCTGGCCAACGCCGCCGTCGCCAAGGCGCGCGGCGAGGCCGAAGCCATCCGCATCAAGGGCGAGGCCCTGCGCGCCAACCCGCAGGTCCTGCAGCAACTGGCCATCGAGAAGTGGAACGGCGAGTTGCCCAAGGTGACCGGCGGCTCGACGCCCTTCGTCAAGGTCGACTGACAGGAGGGCGGCGCGCCGGATGCCGACAAGCTTCGACGCGCCGCCCTCCATCTTCCGCCCTGAAAGGACGGAAGGGCCATGCAATACACCTTCGAAGCCGAGATCTGGCGCTCGTCCGGAGCTGGCGGTTGGTTCTTCACGACCCTCCCCGGCGAAGTCGCGGCGAGCCTTCGCGCCTTGAGCGGACCGGCGGAGGGCTTCGGCTCCGTTCGGGTGCGAGCCCAAATCGGCGGGGTCACCTGGAACACCTCGGTGTTTCCCGACAATCGCTCAAAGAGCTTCCTGTTACCCGTGAAGGCCGAGGTTCGCCGTCGGGCCGGCGTCACGGCGGGCGACCGTGTGCAGGTTCTGATCGAGCTTTTGATCTAGAAGCCGCGCGTTCGCACGGACGCGCGGGACTTCATGAGACATAATTAAGTTTGCAGCCGTCGCGTTCTGGGCGACGAGCGGCGCCGAGACGCCGAACATGACCGGCGGCCATCGAACGAGCGGGGGGCTCACCTTGAAGAACGTCGAACTCTACGGGCCCAGAGCGCCCAAGCATCGCCGCACATGGACAGCGGCGGCCATTCCGCTGATCATCGTCTTCTTCGTTCTGGGCCAACTGGCCACGATCTTCGCCGTCCTGAAGCCGTTGGGCTTCCACCAAGCCGACCTTCAAGACCAGTGGCTGCCGCTGGTGATCCAACTGGTCGGCTTCGGCTTCACCGCCCTGCTGCTGCTGGCCTGGGTCTGGCTGTTCGAACGCCGGACGCCGCGGGCTCTCGGCTTCAATGGCGCATTCCTCCGCCGATACATGCGCGGCCTGCTGGTCGGCTGTGGCTTCCTGCTCACCGTCATCGCCCTGATCTGGATCGCCGGCGGCTATCGGATCGAGGGACGCGGCGTCTGGACCGCGCCGTCGCCGATCCTGTTCCTGCCGATCCTGGCGCTTTTCGGCGGCTTCATGATCCAGGGCGGGACCGAAGAACTGCTGATGCGCGGCTGGCTGATGCAGCTGGTCGCCTCGCGCCACGGCCTGATCGCCGCCGTCGTCATCAACAGTGTCCTGTTCGCCATCATGCACGGCGGCAACATCGCGCCGTCGAAGGACCTGGCCTTGGCCCTGGTCAACCTGATCCTGTTTGGCGTCATGATCAGCCTCTACGCGATCAAGGAAGGATCGCTATGGGGCGTCTGCGCCTGGCACACGGCCTGGAACTGGCTATTGGGCGTGGGGTTCGGCCTTGAAGTCAGCGGCGGCCGCATCGCGGTGCAAAGCCTGGTCATCGACCTTGCTCCGAAAGAGGGCGCGCCGTGGTGGCTGACGGGCGGCGCCTTTGGTCCCGAGGCCAGCGTGGCGACGACGATCGTCCTGCTGACGGCCTCGGTCTATTTCGGCGTCACGGGCGCGTTCCGCACCGCCCGCGCCCGCTCTGCGAGCTTCGGCCCGTCCGTAAGCTAAAGCGCCTCGCAGAAGAAGCGACCGGGCTCCGGCCCTTCGGGGTACAGCATCGAGAACCGATAGAGGACCAGGGTCCATTCGGCTTCCTCGTGGCTGACCCCGAAGCGCGCGGCGACCCATTCGGCCGTGGGCTCCTGAAGGACGCCCTCGGCATCTACGGGCGGCGCGGTCTTCACCACGGCGCGAGCGGGTCGGGGAGCTTGGCCCAGGCCTTGGGCCCAAAGCCGAACTGCAGGTCCGACAGCAGGCAAGCGTCGAAGCCCCGGGTGAGCGCGGCCCGATCCATGTTCTGGCCGATCAGCACGATCTCCTGTCGCCGGTCGCCATGGACCGGCTTCCAGACCTTCTCGATCGCCGCCCGCCAGGCGGGATCGTCGGGCCACTGATCGCGGGGCGCGGTGGCCCACCAGCGGCCGTGCGGGCCAAACTGCGTGACCGCCCCCGCCTGGCTCCAGCCGCCCACGCGATCCGTCCGCGTCGCTAGCCAGACAAAGCCCTTGGATCGGATGACGCCCGGCCATTCGCTCTCCAGCCAAGCTTTCAGCTTCTCGGGATGGAAGGGCTTGGACGCGCGATAGACGAAGTGGCTGATCCCGTACTCCTCCGTCTCCGGCAGCACCTCGCCCATCAGCGCCTTCTGCCAGCCCGCCGCGCCTTCGGCCCGGACGGGATCGAAGAGGCCGGTGTCGAGCACCTCGTCCAAGGCGACGGCGCCGCGCTCGGACCGGACGATCCGCGCCTGAGGATTGAACGTAGCGATGATCGCCTCGAGCTGGCCCAACTCATCGGCCGAGACCAGATCGGCCTTGTTCAGCACGATCACGTCGGCGAACTCAATCTGCTCGACCAGCAGGTCGACGACCGTGCGCGTGTCGCCCTCCCCCGCTGTCTCGCCCCGGTCGGCCAGGCGATCGCGGGAGCTGTAGTCGCGCAGGAAGTTGAAGGCGTCGACCACGGTGACCATGGTGTCCAGCCGCGCCACGTCCGACAGGCTCTGCTCGGTCTCATCACGGAAATCGAAGGTGGCCGCCACCGGCATCGGCTCGGAAACGCCCGTGGACTCGATCAGCAGGTAGTCGAAACGACGCTCGGCGGCGAGACGGCGCACCTCGTTCAGCAGATCCTCGCGCAGCGTGCAGCAGATGCATCCGTTCGACATCTCGACCAGGGCTTCGTCGGTGCGCGAAAGGTCCGCGCCGCCCTCGGCGACCAGAGCCGCGTCGATATTGACCTCGCTCATATCGTTGACGATCACCGCGACCTTCTTGCCTTCGCGGTTGGCCAGGACGTGGTTCAGCAGGGTCGTCTTGCCGGCGCCGAGGAAGCCCGACAGGACCGTGACCGGCAGTCGGCGGTCGATCCTTGCAACCGTCTGGGAGGGCGTGGCGCTCATGGCAAATCCATTATGTTATATTATAACATAATGAGTGGTTCCGCCTCGGGCCGCAAGGGCAATGTTACAACATAACACACAAGACAAGGCGGCTATTTGACCGCCTCGGTCTCCGCGCCCAACCACGCCTTTCGGAACGCCAGCTGCGCCTCGGTCGGCTTGAGATCGGCCTTTTCGAAACGCACCACTTCCAGGGTCGGATCGGCGGTGACTGTGAGCGGCGCCTCACGGCTCTGGCCGCGCTGGATGAATTTCACAGTCGTGGACTCGCCCGGCTTCAGGCGGTCCAGTGCGTCGGTCCAGTCGCTCTCGTTGGCGAATCCGAAGCGCCCGATGCTGACGATCCGATCGCCGACCTCGACGCCGGCTCCGTAGAGTGGGCTGTTGGGTAAGGGTGGCGCATCAAGCAGCAGCTCCGTTCCGCTCACCTTCACGCGCGAGGACCCCAGCCAGGCCTTCTTGGGCGACTTCTGGCGCAGCTTCAGCCCCGCCCGCTCCAGCAGCGGCGCGAAGTCCGGCAGGGCCGAACCCTCGATGCTGGCCTTGAAGAAGGCGTCAGCGAAAGCCTGATCCCCCGTCGTCTTGGCCAGGGCGGCGCGGATGTCGGCCGGCTTGTAGGGCTTTTCGGTGACCCCGTGGGCGCGCCACATCTGCTTCATGAAGTCATCGAGGCTGAGCGGCTTGTTGCGCTCGCGCAGCTGCAGGTCCAAGGCCAGACCGATCACCGCACCGTAGGGGTAGTACGACGTGAAGATGTTCGGATTGACCGGGTCCAGCGCGGCGGCGGCGTCGACGAACGGCGCGCGCAGGCTCATCTCCTGCGGCGAGCCATAGAGCCGGCCAGGTCCATTGACGACGCCGTTCAACGTGCCGGACAGCCCGGTCAGGAACTCGTCGGTGGTCGACTGCCCCGCCCGACGGATCAGCAGCGGACCGTAGTACTGGGTGAAGCCTTCGGCCAGCCACAGGGACGGGGTCGGGTTGGCCTTGGTGAAATCGAACGGCTCCAGCTCGGCCGGACGGATGCGCTCGACGTTCCACGCGTGGAACAGCTCGTGGCTGGCCGTGCCCAGTTGGCTGAAATTGCCTCGGAACAGCGAGCGCGGCTGGCTGATGAAAGTGGAGTTGCGATGCTCCATGCCGTCGCCGGTGATCTGCGGCATGTAGTCGGCGATGAAGGTGTACTGGCCATAGTCGAACTTCGGCAGCTCGCCGAACACCTTGATGTGCTCGGGCACGATGGCCTTCAGCTTCTCGGCGAACTTGTCAGCATCCTCGGGCGTGCCGGGATCATGCAGAGCCAGGCGGAAGGTGTAATCGCGCCCCTTGTCGGTCACCGTCCACTCGCGCACGGTCATGGCGCTGAGCTCGGTGGGGCTGTCCATGAAGTACTGAAGGTTGGGGGCCCAGAAGCTGTCGGCCTGTCCGGCCACCGGCGGGAGCTGGGTGGCGATCTTCCAGCTTGGATCGGCGCGTTCAAAACGCACACGGATCGGCTTGTCGTCATAGCCGACCGCCCACAGGAAGGTCGCCGGCATGTTCAGGTGCGCGTGGGTCGTGTCGACCTGCGAATAGGTGCCGTCACCGCGATCGGCGTACAGGGTGTAGGTGATCTTCACCGTCCCATCGTGGCCTGAAACCGACCAACCGTAGGGCTCGGCGCGCTCGACCTTCAGCGGCTTGCCCGCGCCGTCGACAGCGCTGACCCGATAAACGTTTTTGGCGAACTCATGGATCGCATAGCGGCCGGGCGAGGACCGCGACATCCGCAATTGCAAGGCGCCCTTGGGGACCTTGCGGAAGGTCGCGGTGATCTGAGCTTCCCGGTGCGTGGCGTTGGGGAACGCGACCTCGTACTGCACAGGCGCTGCGGGACCGGGATCCTGCGCAGCCGCCGCGCTGGCGACGGCCAAGGTCAAGGCCGACAGGCCGAACAAAAGCTTGCGCATAGATTTCCCCTCGCGATCACGGCGCGAACTGTGACCAAGGCGGGCGAGAGTCGCAAGGCGAGCGTCCAAAGCAAAACGCCCCGGGAGCGATCCCGGGGCGTCTGTTCAGGTCTTGGTAGTCTTTCAGTTCGCCAGGCGGCGCAGGAACGACGGGATCTCAAGGTCCTCGGCGTCGTCGGCCTGAGGCGTCTCGACCGGTTGCATCTGCGGTCGCGCGCTCTGGGTCGAACGCGACTGGGGCTGAGGCGCGGAGGCCTGCTGCTCGTAACGCTGGCGACCGCCACCGAACATCGAGAAGAACCCGCCCTGCTTCTGCGGACGACGCTCTTCGTAGTAGTTGCTCTCGGGGAACAAGGGCTCGTCACCGGCCTCATCGACCAGCGGGTCGACGATGCGCGTCACCGGCCGGGCCGGAGCCGCGGAAATACGCGGTTCTTCAGCTACAGTCGGCTCGTCATAATAGAGTTCGGCTTCCGGCTCGGCCTGGGCCGCCGACATCACGATCTCCGGCTCCGGAGCGGGCTCCGGGGCGAAGGCGACCGGACGTTCGGCCGGGCGCGCGGCTTCATAGCGCGCGGTCGGACGGGCCGGCTCCGGCTGCGGTGCCGGGCGGGTGGTTTCGGCGATCAACGGAGCCGCCGAGGTGTTGCGCGACACGGGCTTAGGCTCGATCTGGGCGATCGAAGCGCCGTCCATGCCGGTGGCCACCACCGACACGCGGATCACGCCTTCCAACGACGGATCGAAGGCCGCGCCGAAGATGATGTTGGCTTCCGGATCGACCTGATCCGAAATCGCGTTGGCTGCCTCGTCGACTTCCAGCAGGGTCATGTCCATGCCGCCGGTCACGTTGACCAGAACGGCCTTGGCGCCCTTCAGCGAGACTTCGTCCAGCAGCGGGTTGGCGATGGCGTTCTGAGCGGCCATCAGGGCGCGGTCTTCGCCCGTGCCTTCGCCGGTTCCCATCATCGCCTTGCCCATCTCGGTCATGACGGTGCGGACGTCGGCGAAATCGAGGTTGATCAGGCCCGGCAGGACCATCAGATCGGTGATCGAACGGACGCCCGAGTGCAGCACCTGGTCGGCCATGCCAAAAGCTTCGGCGAACGTCGTGCGCTCGTTGGCGACGCGGAACAGGTTCTGGTTCGGAATGACGATCAGGGTGTCGACGTAGCGCTGCAGCTCCTGGATGCCGCTGTCAGCGAGGCGCATACGGTGACGGCCTTCGAAGTGGAAAGGCTTGGTCACGACGCCGACGGTCAGGATGCCGCGCTCGCGAGCGCACTTGGCGATGATCGGCGCCGCGCCGGTGCCGGTGCCGCCGCCCATGCCGGCGGTGATGAAGACCATGTGAGCGCCATCGAGGTGCTCGCCGATCTCCGGGAAGCTTTCTTCGGCCGCGCTCATGCCCACCTCGGGGTGCGCGCCGGCGCCCAGGCCCTGGGTGATCTGAACACCCAGCTGGATGCGACGGTCCGTCTTGGCGAACTGAAGCTGCTGAGCGTCAGTATTGGCGACCACGAACTCCACACCCTCGAGGCCCGCCTCGATCATGTTGTTCACGGCGTTGCCGCCAGCGCCGCCAACGCCGAAAACCACGATGCGCGGCTTCAGCTCGGTCGTACGCGGCGCGGAAAGAGAAATAGCCATGGGACCCTCGCGTCCTTACGCCGAAATCGTCAAATTAGACCTCGGCGACACCCAATCGCCGGGGATGCCTCGACGATCGTGTTAACAGAACAACCACCATCGTTAATCGGCGGTTAACTGCATAATCTGAGTCGTGGTTTGGTCGAGCGGGGCCGTTGGATAAATTGTGGTCTATCAACAGAATCCCTCAATGAACCAAAGGTTCTACCGGGATCCACAGGTGCGTGCGACCGAACGCCGCTGAGGCTCAAAACCTCCGTCTACCGCCACTTTCACGCAGCAGAAGGCCCGGTCAAGACACTCGACCGGGCCCCAAAAGTTAAACTGTAGTGTTACTCACGCTTTAAGACTTCGCGCGGTTTTGTCGCGGCTTAAAGATTGTCGCGCAGCCAGGCGGCGGCCTTGGCGACGGGGCTTGCGTTCGGATCAACCGGCCGCTTGCGGGCCACGCCGCCGGCCAGGGCCTTGGACGACACGGCCTCGCGCGGACCAAAGGCCGTGCGGTGCAGAACACCGGCGGCGGCGCAGAAGGCCGGACCGGAGGCCGCATCGGCCAGATGCGGCACCCGGCGCGGACGGCCCAGGCGAACCGGACGGTCGAAGACGCGTACGGCCACTTCGCGCACGCCGGCCAGCTGACTGGCGCCGCCCGTCAGCACGATGCCCGCGCCCGGCTCGACCGGCGCGCCGGAGGCCTTCAGGCGCTCGCGCAGCAGTTCCAGGGTTTCTTCGACGCGCGGCTGGATGATGCCCTTGAGCAGGCTGCGCGGGGCGATCACCGGACCTGCGCCCGGATCGTCGCCGCGCGGCGGTGCTTCGATCATCTCGCGGTCTTCGTTGGCCGAGGCGATGGCGCTGCCGTGCAGGGTCTTGATGCGCTCGGCGCCGACGACCGAGGTCTGCAGGCCTCGCGCGATGTCCTGGGTGACATGCCCGCCGCCGACAGCGAGGCTGTCGACGTGGCAGAGCGCGCCGTTGTTGAACACGGCCACGGAGGTCGAGCCGCCGCCCATGTCGATGCAGACGGCGCCGAGGTCCATCTCGTCCTCTTCCAGGGCCGCCAGGGCCGAGGCGAACGGCGCGGCGACAATGCCCTCGAACGACAGGTGGGCGCGCTCGACGCAATGGGCCAACGTGTGGAAGATGTTCTCGTTGACCGAGACCACCAGCAGCTCAAGACCCAGCGCGCGGCCGAACATGGCGCGCGGGTCGCGGATACCGCGCTGGCCGTCGACGGACCAGGCGATGGGAAGCAGGTGGATCGGCTTGCGGCCGGGAATACGGACCTGGGCCAGGGCCGACGCGATGGCGCGCGACAGGTCGCCGTCGCCGATCGGGCGCGCGCCCAGCGAGACCTGGGTGTGCACGCGGTGGCTGGCCAGCTGGCCGCCGGCGGTGCAGACACTGACGCCCTGCACGCTGACGCCGGCGACAGTCTCGGCGCGTTCGACGGCCTGGGCGATGGCTTGGGCGGCCTCATCCAGATTGACGATCGCGCCGCCGCGCACGCCGCGCGACTGCACATAGCCGACGCCCGCCGTGGTCAGGGTGCGGTTGTCCCGATGAATGCCATCGGCCTTCATGATGAAGCACGTCACCTTCGACGCGCCCAGATCGACGGCCGCGATGGCGGGCTGGCGCACGAGCGTGGCCTTCAGGCCTTCGCGGGCCTGTTTCCGATCCTCCATTCGCGACATTGCTATTGCCACCTCAGCCCATCACGTCAGTTACGCCCCGTCGGCCGCAGGCTGCCCGGGCAGCACCGCGTCGCGAGGTCTCACAGCCACCATTTCGGGGTCGCGCAGATCGATCCGCGCAAACCCCATGTCCAGGATTCGCTGCCGTTGGTCGAGCTGATCCAATTGAATCAGCGCGGATTCTTCGTCGATCGCCGGTAGCTGGATCAGCGAGCCGTCCTTCAGCCGCAAGTCCCAGCGACGATCGTCCACCCGGACCATCGCCTCCAGCCGGTCACGCAGGCGCGGACGCGAGGCGACGGCCGGCAGGATCAGGCCCGCAGCCTGGTCGGCGCCCTGCCCGACCACCAGCGGCAATTGCGGGAAGCGCGCGGGATCGGCCTCGGTGATCACCTGGCCCTCGCCGTCGATGACCTTCATCCGCCCTTTGTTCTGCCAGACCGCCAGCGCCGGCCGCTCCTCGACGGCGATTAGCACCGTATCGGGCAGCATGCGGACCACCTTGGCGTCCTTGACCCAGCCCACGCCCTGCACGCGCGCGCGCACGTCGGCGAGGTCCATGCCCAGGGTCGGCTGATCGAGATAAAGCCCCGAGGCTTTCAGGATGTCGGCTTGCGCGGTCGCCGAGGCGCCGCGGATATGGACGGTCTTCAGCTTGAAACCGGCCGAGGCGAAGCTGTTGTCGACGCCGCGCACCATGGTCGCGCCGAGACGCTCGGCGCGGTGACCCGTCGCAAGCATCACCACAAGGCCAAGACCCAAGGCGGCGCCGGCCACACTGAGGGCCACCGTCGGCGACAGACCCACGCCGCGCGCGGCGTGCAGCTTCGCGGCCGGCTGCGCCTTGCGGGCCGCCGGCTTGCCTTTGCTCGGACTTGCGGGCGCTTCGGCCCGGGGTCGCCTAGGCTTAGGCGGTCCCCCCCGCACTACAGCGGGCATAAGCGTCCTCCACGATCCACAAAACTAACTGGTCAAACGGGATCCCGACGTGGTCGGCCTGCTCGGGGGCGAGCGAGGTCGGCGTCATGCCGGGCTGCGTGTTGACCTCTAGAAGGACCAGAAGGTCGTTAATGTCGTCATAACGGAAGTCAGACCGGGTTACCCCTCGGCAACCAAGAGCGGTATGCGCCAGCTCGGCCATCCGCATCGCGCGATCCCTTACAGCGTTGGGGATTGGGGCCGGCAGGACGTGGATTGAGCCGCCCTCGGAGTACTTGGCCTCGTAGTCATAAAAACCTGTGGATGCACGGATATCGGTCACCGCCAGGGCCCTGGGGCCATTTGACTCACCCAGGACGGCGACGGCCAGTTCCATCCCCTGGATGTAGGGCTCGACCATCACCTCTTCGCCAAAGGTCCAGGACGGCGCGCCCACTTCTTCGGGCGGCCGGTTGGCCCCTTCCTTGATGATGAACACACCCACCGAAGAGCCCTCGGCGTTCGGCTTCACCACATAGGGGGGCTGCAACACATGGTCGCGTGCGACGTCATGGCGGTTGAAGAGACCACCGCCGGGGACGACCACGCCGGCGGCCGCCAGCACCGCCTTGGCCTTGGCCTTGTCCATAGCCAGGGCCGAGGCCAGCACGCCCGAGTGGGTGTAGGGCAGCTTCAGGGTCTCCAGCACGCCCTGAACGCAGCCATCCTCGCCCCATTCGCCGTGCAAGGCGTTGAAGACCATGTCCGGCTTGGTCGCTGTCAGCACCTGGGCGACATCCGGGCCAGGATCAATCCGCGAGACCTTGGCCCCCAGCCGTTCCAGCGCCTCAGCGCACGCTGCGCCCGACACCAGGCTGACCTTGCGTTCCGACGAGGGGCCGCCGAGCAGGACGGCGATATGGCGGCCGGACAGGGGCTGCTGGGTCATGTTGCGGGAGACTCTTTAGGAGGGCTGAGACGTTCAGCCACTCCTAGTCAGCCCGAGCGCGCCTGCCAACCGCAAGACGCGCGCGCCCCCTCCGTCGCGACGCTGCGCGCCGCGCCACCTCCCCCGTTTCCACGGGTGAGGAGGACAACCCTCCTGCCCCGCTTGCGGGGGAGGTGGCTCGGCGCAGTAAGGCGACGAGACGGAGGGGGCGTTTTTTAGCGCCTACTTCGCCGCCGGCGCCGCCGGCTTCAGCGCGCGGAAATCAACGTCGCTATCGGCCACCAGATAGACCAACGAAGCCCACGCGGCCACGTTCTGGGCCAGTTCGGCGGGGCGAACCTTGTCCAGCGTATCGTCCATGGTGTGGTGGTAGTCGAAGTAGCGGCTGGCGTCCTGGTTCAGGTTGATGACTGGCACCCCGGCCCGCTCAATCCCGCTGACATCGGCGCCCGCACCGGCCGCCGGCGCACGATCGACATAGATCTTCAGCGGGGCCAGTACGCTGGCGGCGGCCTTCACCACCGGATGCTCCAGCGAACCCGCCGGAACCTGCAGGCTGTAGATGCGGTCCGCGCCCGAGTCGCTCTCGCCGGCCAACACCATCTTGTTGAGCTCGTCCTTGTGCGCGGCCAGATAGGCCTCGGACGATCCGCCGCTCTCCTCGGAGCCCCACATCACGACGCGAATGGTGCGCTTGGGGCGCTTGGGCAGGTCGCCGATCAGCTTGGCGGCCGCCGTGGTGATGGCGATGCCCGTGGCGTCGTCCAGCGCGCCGGTGCCGACGTCCCAGCTATCCAGGTGGCCGCCGATGACGATGACCTCGTCCGGCTTTTCCGAGCCCTTGATGTCGCCCGAGATGTTCCAGGCCACGTTGTTGGGGTTGACGCTCGACTCCAGCTTCAGCTTGACGCGCATCGGCGTCTTGCGGGCGGCCAGGCGCTCCAGCTGCTCGGCTTCGGGGACGCCGATGGCGGCGGCCGGGATCGTCACCACGCCTTCGCCGCTGGCGGTGCCGCCGGTGTGCGGGACAGTGGAGTCGGAGGTCGAGATCGAGCGGATCAGCATGGCGACCGCGCCGCGCTTGGCGGCCTCCACCGGACCGATCCGGCGCGAAATCCCCGCCGCGCCATAGCCGGCGCCGTCCTGGGTGCGGACCATCGGCTGGGTGATCACAACGATCTTGCCCTTCAGCGCGCCTTCGGGCGCGGCCATCATGTCGGCGAAGGTCTTGAACAGTGCGACCTCGGCCTCAATCCCCCCGGCCGGGGTCGAGACGGTGCGGCCCAAGCCCAGCGCGCCCAGCTTCATGGCGTAGGGTGCCACCAGCTCGGCGCTCTCCTCGCCGCGCGTCCAAGACGGCTTGGCGAATTCCTCGACCTTGATGTTGGTGAAGCCCAGCGCCTTGAACTTGGCCACGCCCCAGTCCTTGGCCTTGGCCATGGCCGGCGAGCCCACGAGACGCGGGCCGATATTGGTGGTCAGGTCCTCGGTGATGTCCCAGGCCAGATAGTCCCGCAGCGCCTTGTCGCGAAGCGTCTCGGCGGTCTTGAGATCCTGAGCGTGGGCCACGCCCGATACCAAGGCGAAAGCGGCGGAAGCGATCAACAGTCGACGGAACATGAGCACGGATTCTCCCCAGAGGCGCGGGAGTCATAACACCGGTTCGCGCCGTGGGGAGTCAGCAATGGGGTTGAGGGTGATGGAGATCGCGCGCTGCTCAAAATCCTCCCCCAGTGGGGGAGGTGGTCCGAAGGACCGGAGGGGGAAGAAGCAAGCTCATCAGAACTTCCCCCTCCGTCCGCTCCGCGGACACCTGCCCCGCTAGGGGGAGGATTGGGTCACGACCCCGCCCGGCCGATCCGCTTGATTTCCCAGTCCAGCTGGACGCCGGTCTTCGCCTTGACGTCGGCGCGGACGGCCTCACCCAACCCCTCCAGGTCGGCGGCCGTCGCCTCGCCGGTGTTGATCAGGAAGTTGCTGTGCAATGGGCTGAACATTGCGCCGCCGCCCTTGCCGCTCACCGAAAAAGCCTTGCCGCGCCAGCCGGCCTCGTCGACCAGCTTCCACGACGAGTGGCCCGGGGGGTTCTTGAAGGTCGAGCCACCGGTCTTCTCACGGATCGGCTGGGTGGTTTCGCGGCGCGCGGTGATCTCGGCCATGCGGGCCTTGATCGCCTCGGGCTCGTCCGGTGTTCCTTCGAAGATCGCGTCCAGCACGATCACCGGCTCTCCGTCCTGCAGGGCGCTGTGGCGATAGGTGTAGTGCAGGTCCTCGACGCTCAGTTCGCGGACGACGCCGGCGCGGTCCATCACCCGCACGGACTTGACCACATTGACGGTCTCGGAGCCGTAGCAGCCAGCGTTCATGATTACCGCGCCGCCGATCGTGCCGGGCACGCCGACATAGAATTCCAGCCCCGCGATACCGGCTTCCGCCGCCTTGCGGGCCAGGATGGCGTCAGGGACAGCCGAGCCGGCCTTGATGCGGTTGTCGCCCAGCGGCTCGACGCCGTTGAAGCCCTTGCCCAAGCGGATCACCACGCCCTCGACGCCGCCGTCGCGGACCAGGAGGTTCGACCCGACGCCGATCGCCATGACCGGCACGGCCGGATCCAGCGCCTTGAGGAAGTCCGACAGGTCCTGCTCATCGGCCGGCAGGAACACCACGTCGGCCGGACCGCCGACCCGGAACCAGGTGAACGGCGCCAGCGGCTCATCGATCAGCAGCTTGCCACGAACGGCCGGGAGTTGGGTCTTCCAGCTCACTTCGATAGGGCCTCAAGCTGCCCCGGCAGCGCATAGGCCCACGTGGTGATGTCGCCGGCGCCCAGCAGCACGACGAGGTCGCCGCTGGTCGCCTCGGCGGCGATCAGGCGCGGGAGGGCCGTCGGGCTTTCCAGCGGCAGGGCCCGACGGTGGCCGAACTTCTTGAGCCCTTCGACCAGCGCGTCACGGTTGACGCCCTCGATCGGCTGCTCGCCGGCCGTATAGACGTCGGCGACGACCACCGTGTCTGCGTCGTTGAAGCAGCTGGAGAACTCGGTCATCAGGTCGCGCAGGCGGGTGTAGCGGTGCGGCTGGACCACGGCGATCACCTTGCCAGTCGACACCGCGCGGGCGGCCTTCAGCACGGCGGCGATCTCGACCGGGTGGTGGCCGTAGTCGTCGACGACGCGGATGCCGTTCGCCACGCCGGTCGTGGTGAAGCGGCGCTTGACCCCGCCAAAGCCGGCCAGGCCCTTAGCGATCGACGCGGCGTCAACGCCCAGTTCGCGGGCGACCGCGACGGCGGCCGCGGCGTTCAGCACGTTGTGGTGGCCGGCCATCGGCATCTTGAGGCCGTCATAGCGGACGACCTCGCCGTCACGCGGCGACACGACGATGTCGAACTTGGCGCCGTCCGGGCCCATCTCGATGTTGGAGACCCGCACCTCGGCCTGAGGATTGGTCCCGTAGGTCACCAAGCGGCGGTTCTCGATCCGCGCGGTCAGGGCCTGCACTTCGGGGTGGTCGGTGCAGACGGCGGCGAAGCCGTAGAACGGGATGTTCTGGATGAAGTCCTGGAACCCCTTCTTCACCGCATCGAAGTCGCCCCAGTGGTCCAGGTGCTCGGCGTCGATATTGGTGACGATGGCCACGGTCGACTTCAGCTTCAGGAACGAGCCATCGCTTTCGTCGGCCTCGACCACGATCCAGTCGCCCTCGCCGACCTTGGCGTTTGTGCCATAGGCGTTGATGATGCCGCCGTTGACGACGGTCGGGTCAAGCCCGCCCGCGTCCAGCAGCGTGGCGACCATCGACGTGGTCGTGGTCTTGCCGTGCGTGCCGCCGACGGCGATCGAGAACTGCAGGCGCATCAACTCCGCCAGCATTTCGGCGCGACGGACCAGCGGCAGGCGCTTGTCGCGTCCGGCGACCATTTCGGGGTTATCGGCCTTGACGGCCGTGGAGTAGACGATGGCCGAGGCGCCCTCGACGTGGGCGGCGTCATGGCCGATGAAAATGCGCGCGCCCAGCTTTTCCAGCCGCTCGGTGTTGGCGCTGGCCTTGGCGTCGCTGCCCTGAACGGTGTAGCCGATACGCAGCATGATCTCGGCGATGCCGGACATGCCAATGCCGCCGATGCCGATGAAGTGCACGGGGCCGAGTTCGAAGGGTACGGGGCGTCGACGCTGGATCATGAAAAGCCGATTAGACCATTTGCGCGCGACGCGAAACGCCCTGTTGGCGCTGGTTGTGTGGACAACCCCGGCGCTCGCCCAAACCGCCGCCTCGGCCCCGCTTGAGCTACGCCTGGCCGACGTGGGGCGCTTTGCGATGTTCGTCGACATGGGCGGCGTCCAGTGGACGGGCCGCACCGCGCGCCTGCGGGTGCTGCAGGTGACTGAAGGGGGCTTCAAGGCCGGCGCCGAAGAGTTCTGGGGCGGCTGGCGGCACGAGGTCATCGACTGCGACGCCCGCACGATCGCTCATGCGGGGTTCGGCAGCGTGCGTGCGGGCGGCCGCGAGGGTCCGGTAACCGGCGCGCTCCGTCCGGCCCAGCCCCTGCCGGCGGGAAGCGCCGAAGAGGCGGTGGCCAAGGTGGTCTGCGACGGGTGGAAACCCTTCGCCAAGGTTCCGGTGGCGAGCAGCGTCGAGGAGGCCGTGCGGATCGGCCGCCCGCTGATCGAAACAGGCGCCGAGCCGTAACGCCCCGCGCGGTCTACCTGATCGCGTTGAAAGCCGCCGTCAGGCGACGTTTGGTCATCGGCGGCGCCGAGGCGAGAACGGCGCTCGAGGCCGCAGGATCGAGCTTTGCGTCGCCCACCTTGGCGACGAAGACCATGCCCATGCCCCAGTGCGGCAGACACTTGAAGCCGTAGACGCCCGGCTTGGCCACTTTCACAACGACCTCCTTGCCCATCACGCCTTTGACAGGCGGGGCGCCGGCCGGCGCGAGGCCCGGAATGCTCTCGACGTTGTGGCCCGCGTCCGTCGGCACGAAGCGGATGGTGTCGCCGGGCTTGAGCTTGGCCGATGAAGGCTCGAAGACCATCGGCCCCTCTGCGCCCTGGTTACGCATCTTGACGGTGAGCTCCGCAGCGGAGGCCGAGGCGGCATGGGCGACGCCCGCGATGGCGCCGACGATCATCAAAGTCCTAAACATGGGCGAACCTCATTTGCGCAGGCAGTCCTCGCCGCCGCGCGTTCGCCTTAAGCCGCTACGTTGACGCCAGCTTTGCGCCGGCTCAAGTCAGCGGCGCGCCGTCTGCTCCACCAGATCCGCCAGGTCTTCCGCCGCGTTCGGCTTGGCCGCGCTCCGCGCGCCCGCCGCCATCTTTTCCAGGCGTTCGGGCTTGGACAGCAGGGCCTTCAGCGCCGCCGCCATCACGTCGACAGTCAGCTCGTCCTCCAGGCACACGGCCGCGCCGCCCGCCTCTTCGAGGAGCTTGGCGTTGAAGCGCTGGTGGTCGTCGGCGGCGATCTTCAGCGGCACCAGGATCGAGGGCCGGCCGGCCACCGCCAACTCGGTGCAGGTCGAGGCGCCCGAGCGGCCGATGACCAGGTGCGACTGGCGCAGATAACCGGCCATGTCGCGGAAGAACGGCGCGACCTCGCAGTCGACCATGGCGTTGCGATAGACCTTGCGGGCCTGCTCCATGCTCTCGGCGCGGGCCTGCTGGAACACCTTCAGGCGGCCACGCATCTCTTCGGGCAGCTTGGCCACGGCCTCGGGGATCAGCTCGGACAACAGACGCGCGCCCTGGCTGCCCCCGGTGACCAGCACGCGCAGTTGCACCTCGGGCGCGAGGTACGGCACGTCGAACAGCTCGCGCACGGGAGGGCGAACGGGATTGCCGACCACATGGGCGCGGGCCTTCACCGCGGGCGTGGCCTTTTCCAGCGTCGGGAAGGCGCAGGCCACTTCGTTGACGCGTGGGGCCAGGAAGCGGTTCACGCGGCCCAGAACGGCGTTCTGTTCGTGGATGACGGTGGGACGACCTTGCGACAGCGCGCCCAGCAGGGCCGGCAGCGCCGGGTAGCCGCCAAAGCCGACGACCACGGCCGGGTCGAGGCGCTTGAACGCCGCGCGCGCCTGCATCACGCCCTGCATCACCACGACACCGGCCTTGAGCATGCCCAGCGGATCGTTGGACTTGGCCGTGGCGGCCGACAGCGCCAGCCGCTCCTCGGCCGGGAACTTGTCGGCGTACAGCGCGCCGCGATCATCGGTGGCCAGCGCCACGCGCCAGCCCCGCGTGGCTAGCGCCTCGGCCAGGGCCTGGGCGGGGAACATATGGCCGCCGGTTCCCCCGGCGGCGACAACGGCCAGCTTGCTCATCAGGCGTCAGCGCGGCCGAAGCCGAACTCACCGCTCGCGCCATAGGCGCCGGGGCGCTTGCGCACCAAGGCCAGGGCCATGCCCAGCGTCAATCCCATCGCGAGCATCGAAGAGCCCCCGTAACTGATGAACGGGAGCGTCATGCCCTTGGTTGGGATCATGTTCAAGTTCACCGCGATATTGATCAGCGCCTGCTGACCCACAAGGACGAACAATCCGGCCGCTGCGACCTGCTCGAACGGGTCGTTCAGCTTCATGGCCTTGTAGAGCCCGCGCACGACGACGAAGGCGAACAGGCTGATCAGGCACCACGAGAAGATCAGGCCGTATTCCTCGGCCGCGACCGAATAGATGAAGTCGGTGTGCAGGTCGGGCACGTGACGCTTCATCACCCCCTCGCCCGGACCGCGACCGAACAGCCCACCGGCGCGGATGGCCTCGGCGGCGCGGGTGACCTGATGCGTGTCGGCCTGATCGGGACTGAGGAACTTCTGCACCCGCGCGTGGACGTGATCGAACAGGAAATAGGTTGAACAAAGCCCCGCCAGCGCCACTGCGCCCAGGCCCATGATCCAAGAGATCGGAACGCCGGCCATCCAGAAGGCCGCGCCGAAGGCGATGGTGATCAGCACCGTCTGGCCTACGTCCGGCTGGATCAGCAGCAGGGCCACGGCGATGAAGTAGAGCAGGAAGGCGATCGAGACCCCGGGGACGCCCTCGCCCTTCTGGCCCTCGGCGAACATCCACGAGACCAGCACGATCAGGGCTGGCTTCATGAACTCGGACGGCTGGAGGGTGAAGCCGCCGAACTGCAGCCAGCGGGTGGCCCCCTTGGCGTTGTGACCGACGAACGGCAGCGCGATCATGATCGCGATCGCGCCGATGTAGATGAAGAACGCCGCGCGCCGGATGCCCTTGGGCGACAGCATCGACACGGCCAGCATCAGCACCGACGAGGCCGAGGCGAAGAAGCACATGCGCAGGGCGAAGTGGAACTGATCGCTGATGCCGATCCGCTGCGCCGCAGCGGGGCTGGAGGCGAACGACAAAAGCATCCCCAGCGTGACCAGCAGCGCTGTCGCGCCCAGCAGCCAGCGATCCGTCGTCCACCACCACAGGCCGAGCGCGGTGCGGTCGGTGCGGGCGAAAGCATGTGTCGCGTTGGAGGCCATGGGCGGAGAGTCGGGTCGGAGGGTTAATCAAACCTTGCCGGACCGGTCTAACCCCGTGGACATGCGGCGAAAAGCGCGTGATGAGGAAGCCATGGCCGCCTCCGACGACATCCGCCTCCTGGAAACCACCGCCGATACCGACCAGCGCAACGCCCTCGCCCTGCGGCTGGCGCAAGCGGGAACGCCTGGTCTCGAAGCGGTGCTGGTGCGACTGATCCAGCGCCCTGACCTAGCCGACAAGCGCGGACCACTGATCCACGCGCTAGGCTTCCTCGACTGTTCGGACCATGTCGCCCTGCTGGTCGAACTTGTCGCTTCGGGCGGCTACGAGGCCGCGCACGAGGCGTTGCAGGCGCTGGAAACCGTCGACGAGGCCGACGCAGAGGACGTCGAGAAGGCGCGCGACATCCTGGATCTGGCGCGCAGCGTCGCCAATCTGGAGCCTTGGCGAGAAACGCTGCTGGACGAACTGGCCGAGCTCTTCGACTGAGCAAAGCCCCAAGGCCGTCGGCTCGGCCTGAAAACCGTCGGGGACTCAAAACCATCGCTTGTATTCTTCGCGCATGACGTGATCATTCCCCTATCGGTCGGGGACATGGCGTGGCGGACGAAGCATCCGACAAGGCTGTTCTGGAGGGCGCTGGGGCCTATTTCCTCAGCGTCGTCGAAGCTAGTCAGGACTGCATCCGGGTCATCAGCGCCGACGGCCATCTCGAATACATGAACGCCCAGGGCAAGCTGCTTCTGGAGATCGACGATTTCGAGGCCCGCAACCGTCACCGGTACTGGCCCGACATGTGGCCGCCGCAGAGCCGGGCCACGGTGGAGGAGGCGCTGCGCGCGGCCATGGCCGGCCACGCCGTCGCCTTCCGGGCCTGGTGCCCGACCGCCAAGGGCGCGCCGCGCTGGTGGGACACCACCGTGTCGCCGATCCTGGAAGGCGGCCGGGTGATCCGCGTGCTGGCCACCTCGCGCGACGTAACCGGCGAACGCCTGGCCGAAGACCATCGCCAATTGCTGGTCAACGAGCTGAACCACCGGGTCAAGAACACCCTGGCCACCGTCCAGTCGATCGCCAACCAGTCGCTGCGCAACGCCGGGGTCGAGTCTTCCGTGCGTGACGCGCTCGAAGGACGATTGATGGCCATCGCCGCGACACACAACGTGCTGACCGACCAGAACTGGTCCGCCGCCAGCCTGCGCCAGATCGTCGATGGTGCGGTGACGCCTTACCGCTCGAACCCGTCACAACTGACTGTGAAGGGCCCCGACCTGAAGGTCTCGCCCAAGCCGGCCGTCGTCATGGCCCTGGCCTTCCACGAATTGGCGATCAACGCCCTGAAGTACGGCGCGCTGTCCGCCCCCTCCGGCCATGTGGACGTCAGCTGGACGGTCGAGCCTGAAGACCGCCTGCATATCGAATGGCGCGAAAGCGGCGGTCCTTCCGTGCGCCCGCCGGAACGTCGTGGTTTCGGCTCGCGGATCGTCGAGGCCGCGCTGCCCGGCGAACTCTCCGGCACCGTCTCGATCGACTATTGCGCCGACGGCCTGCGGTGCGCCATCGACGCGCCGCTGGCGTCGCTGGACAAGGCCGACGCGTTCATGCCGCTGGGGTAAGGGGCGGAGGTTGGGAGCTCGCCGACGGCTGTCAGTTCCCAGAAGCGCTTGAAACAACAGGCAAGCGCCCACCCGGTCTAACCCCGACCGTGATGTCGTCGCCACGGAGCGCCTGCCACAGCAAGACACCAATGAACACGACCAGAATGGCGAGCCCGGTCAAGCTGATGAAACGAGAGGCGTCATTGTCAGGTTGAAGCATTCTTATGCCACTCGCTTTCAAACACCCAGAGATAGAGCTCATGCAAACCATACAATCATGGGACATTAAAAAGCGAGTCTAGCCGAGGTCAATCAAACGGCGCGCCAAGACTCCAGCTGCATCCGAAAGCCCGATCTTCCCGGCGAACGCCAACCAGATCGAACCCACTGACGCCAGCCACTGAACGCCGCGCGATGTCGCACCAACCCCAGCCGCTCCGGATGGATCTGGGCCCCGGCATTCGCCGGGGAGGTCGGTGCAGTTAGATATCCCGTCCGGGTCGCCCCCTACCCCGTATCTCCCGTCAACTCGCGCCGCGCCTTCTCAAGTTCTTCCGCATAGCGTCGCGTCACGTGGGCTTCGGTGATCAAGCCGATCACCTCGCCGCCCTCGTCGACGACGGCCAGCTCGTCGGCGCCGGTTTCGTCGAAGGCGGTCATGATCGCCTTGATGGACAGCTCCGGCGCCAGCGCGATGCGGGCATGGGCGGCCAGGGACGCAACCGTCGCTTCGAGTTCCGGTGGCTCTGCATAGACGGCGGCTGTGGCGACGATGCCGGCGTAGCGTCCGGTCTCATCGGTCAGCACTGCGCGCTTGGTCGACCCCAGCGGAAAGCGACGGCGAAACTCGGCCAGGGGCGTCGAAGCGGGAATGGTCTTCACGTCGCGACGCATCATCTTGCCGGCGGTGAGGTTACGCATCCAGCTGACATCGTGAGCGCTGCGGATGGTCTCGCCGCGCAGGTGCAGCCGCCAGGTCGAGAACGAATAGCCGAACGTCTCGCGCACGACGGCGCTGGCGATCAGCGACGCGGCCAGGGTCGCGCCGGTGACGGTGAAGTCGCCCGTCGCCTCCAGCACCAGGAACGACATGGTGAAAGGCCCGCCGACGATGGCGACGCCCAGCGCGCCCATACCGACCAGCGAGGCCGCGATGGGATCGAGATGCCCTGTCCCCGCGGTCAGGTTCACCACCTGCGCGAAGGCCTGGCCCATCAAGGCCCCGAGAAACAGCGCGGCGAAGAACAGGCCGCCCCGAAAGCCAGAGCTCAGAGAAACGATCGAGGCCACGGACTTCATCAGGATCAGCACCAGCAGGACCTTCAGCGGCAGGTCGCTGTTGAGGTCCAGGTGTAGAGCCCCATGGCCGCCGGACAGGGTCTGCGGCGTCGCCAGGGCCAGAGCCGCCAGGGCGACGCCGCCGATCGCCGGCCTGGACCAGCGCGGCAGCGGCGCCTTGGCCGCCCATCGATCGGCGACCGCGACAGCGCGCATCAGCATCACCCCGAAGACGGCGGCGAGCAGGCCCAGCAAGCCGTAGAGCGCGTAGTCGGCGGGCGAGGAAATGGCGACGACCGAGGTCTTGATCAGATAGGGCGTCGAGCCGAGGGCCTTGGCGACCAGCACGCCCGCCAGCGCGGCGGCGGCCACGGGCGCGATGTTGGCGACCGTATAGGCGCCGATGACGATCTCAAACGCGTAGAAGGCTCCGGTCAGCGGCGCGCCGAACGCTGCGGCGATCGCGGCGCCGGCGCCCGCGCCGACCAGGATCCGCAGATCGCCCCGTCGCAGGCTCAGCCGTTGTCCGACCCAGGACGCAGTCGCCCCGCCGGCCTGGGCGTAGGCGGCCTCCAGCCCGACCGACGCGCCCGAGCCGTTCGAGATCAGCGTCTGGATGCAGATGAACAGGCTGTCGCGGATCGACAGCCGCCCGCCATGCAGGGCGTTGGCCTCGACCGGGTCGACGGCGTGGCTGGGTCGAAAGCGCAGGATCGCGGCGGTGAACAGGCCCAGCACGAGACCGCCCAGCGGAATGGCCAGCAGGCGCCAGGGTTCGATCTGGGCCTGCGCCGACAGTCGCTGGTTGGGATCGAAGTCGAAGATCCAGACCTGCGTCCCGTGGGCCAGCGCGCCGAGCAGCACCGCCAGGGCGCCGGCCACGAGACCGACCACGGTGGCGACGGCGATGACCCAAAGTTCGGAAGATCGGGTCCGCCGGCGCAGCCAGGCCAGCCAAGGCAGGGCTTGACGTCCGGCCTGCCTCAGGCTGGCGCGGTCGATGGCTGCGACCCGCAGGACAGAGCGCCAGGGGGGCGAAGCGGCCTTGGCGCTCTCCGGTTCGGGGGCCTCGGCCGGCGGGGTCATCCCTTAAGCGACAGCGGCCTTGCCGCTGCTCGCCGAGAGGCCGTTGACGGCGGCGCGGAACGCCTCACCGCGCGCCTCGAAATCGCTGAACTGGTCGAACGAGGCGCAGGCGGGCGACAGCAGCACGATCGCCTCCTCCCCACTGGCGGCGGCGTCGGCATAGGCCTGCTGCACCGCCCGCTCCAGCGTGCCGCTGAGCACGCATTCGGCCTTGCCCGCCAGCGTCCAGGAGAAGGGCTCGGCCGCCTCGCCGATCAGGTAGGCCTTGGCGATGCGGGGGAACAGGTCCTTCAGGTCGTCGATGCCGCCGGCCTTAGCCACGCCGCCGGCGATCCAATAGAACTTCGGATAGGACGACATCGCCTGCCGCGCGGCGTCGGCGTTGGTGGCCTTGCTGTCATTGACGAAACGCACCTTGCCGAGCTTGCCGACCGTCTCCATCCGGTGCGCCAGGCCCGGGAAGGTCATCAGACCGTCGACCGCGTCCTGCATCGGAATGCCGATGGCGCGCGCGGCGGCATAGGCGGCGGCGGCGTTCTGCCAGTTGTGACGGCCCGGCAGGCTGCGGGCGCGCAGGACGTCGGCGACCTCGACCACGCGCTCGCCGGTCGCGTCATAGAGAACGCCCTGCAGCGCATAGACGCCCCGGCCCATCGCCTTGCCGGCGCTGATGGGCCAGATGGTGCGGCGGTTGGCGGCGGTAATCTCGGTGCAGATCTGCTGGCACCACGCGTCGTCGACCCCGATGATCGCCGTGTCGCCCTTGCCCTGGTTCAGGAAGATCCGGCGCTTGGCGGCGATATAGCCGTCCATGCCGCCGTGGCGATCCAGATGGTCGGGCGAGATGTTCAGCAGCACCACCGCGTCGGCGTGCAGGCTGGAGGTCAGGTCCAGCTGGTAGGACGACAGCTCCAGCACATAGACCGCGCCGCCGTGCATGTCCTCGAGGCCGAGAACGCCGAGACCGATATTGCCGCCGATGCGCGTGTCGCGGCCAGCCGAGGCGCACAGGTGACCGATCAGGGCGGTCGTCGTCGACTTGCCGTTGGTGCCGGTGATGGCGATGATCTTGGGGCGCTTGTGGGCCGGCGCGGCGTTGACCGTGCGCGCGAACAGCTCGACATCGCCCAGCACCTCGACCCCGGCGGCCCTGGCCTTCTGGACGGTCCAGTGGGGCTTGGGATGGGTCAGCGGCACGCCCGGCGACAGCATCAGGGCGGCGAACTGGCTCCAGTCGGCGGCCTCCAGGTCGACGACTGGAAAACCCTCTGCGGCGGCCGCTTCGCGGCTGGCCGGCTTTTCGTCCCATAGCGCGACCTTGGCGCCCCCCGCGATCAAGGCGCGCGCCGCCGTCAGGCCGGTGCGGCCCAGGCCGAACACCGCGACGGTCTTGTCCTCGAATCCGCGGACGGGGATCATCTGCTCGCCCCCTATCGCAGCTTCAGCGTGGCCAGACCGATGAAGGCCAGGATCATCGACACGATCCAGAAGCGGATCACGACGGTGGATTCGGCCCAGCCCAGCTTCTCGAAGTGGTGGTGGATCGGGGCCATCAGGAACACCCGCTTGCCGGTCTTCTTGAAGTAGGCGACCTGGATCATCACCGACAGCGCCTCGGCCACGAACAGGCCGCCGACGATGCCCAGCACCAGCTCGTGCTTGGCGCAGACGGCGATCGCGCCCAGCGCGCCGCCCAAGGCCAGCGAACCAGTGTCGCCCATGAAGATCTTGGCCGGCGGCGCGTTGTACCAGAGAAAGCCCATGCCCCCGCCGATGATCGCGCCGCACAGCACCGCCAGCTCGCCGACGCCCGGGGCGAAGTGCAGGTTCAGGTAGTCGGCGAACTTGTAGTTGCCCACGAGGTAGGCGATCAGGCCGAAGGTCGAGGCGGCGAACATCACCGGCACGATGGCCAGGCCGTCCAGGCCGTCGGTCAGGTTTACGGCGTTGGAGAAGCCGGCGATCGTGAACGCGGCGAAGGCGACGTAGAACCAGCCGAGATTGATCACCAGCGCCTTGAAGATCGGGAAGACCAGGCTGGTCTCCATGCCCGGCGTCATCGGCGACTTGGGCGCGAACAGGACCAGGATGACCGTGGCGATGATGGCGACGATGAACTGCGCCACCAGCTTCTGGACGCTCGAAAGGCCGGCCGTCGTCTGCTTGGTGACCTTGGCGTAGTCGTCCATGAAGCCCAGCACGCCGTAGCTGCCAGTGACCAGCAGAACGACCCAGACGTGGACATTGCGCAGGTCGGCCCACAGCAGCGCGCCGACGAATAGCCCGGCCAGGATCATGAAGCCGCCCATGGTGGGCGTGCCGGCCTTTTCGGTGACGTGGCGCGCGATGCCGTCGGTGCGGATCGGCTGACCCTTGCCCTGTTTGGCCTTCATCCAGCGGATGAAGCGCGAGCCCATGGCCACGGCGACGATATAGGCGGTGAGCATCGCCATGCCCGACCGGAAGGTCAGGTATTTCAACAGGTTCAGGGCTGGAAAGTGCTCTTGCGAGCGCGCCAGCCATTCGTACAGCAAGTACAGCATCAGCCCTGTTCCCCAAGATCGAGCGTGGCCAAGGCCGCGGCGAGCGCGCCGGCCTTGGAGCCATTCGACCCCTTCACCATCACTACGTCGCCAGGCTGGATCGCCCCCGCCAGCACCGACGTTAACTTTTCAGTAACCTCCGCGTAGCCGCCCCGCCGAGTCGGAGGAAGCGCCTCCCACAGCGATTTCATGTGGACGCCCGCGAGAAAAACCACGTCGACGTTTGCAGACGCGATCGGCTCCGCAAGCTCGGCGTGAAACCGCTCGGAGTCCTCGCCCAATTCGAGCATGTCGGTCAGGGCGATGACCCTGCGGCCGGTCACCTTGCGCGCGCCGAGCGTCTTCAATGCAGCCTGCATCGAGACCGGGTTGGCGTTGTAGCTCTCGTCGACCAGGGTGAAGACGCCGCCCGGAATCCGGATCGTCTTCTCCGCCCCACGGCCCTCGATGGGGGCGAACGCCGCCAGCGCGGCCAGGGCCGTCTCCCGCGGCACGTCCAGCGCTTCCAACATCAAGAGGACGCAGAGGCTGTTGGGGCCCCAGTGGACGCCGGTCTGGAGCAGGGAGAACGTGATCGGTTCGCCCCGCAGGTCGACCGAAACGGTAGCCCCCGCGTCCTCCACCTTGAACCCAGTCAGGCGGGCGGTCGCCCCGGCGGCCTCGCCGAAGCTCCAGACGCGCGCGCCGACCTTCTCGGCCTCGCCCTTCAGATAATCGAACCAGCGGTTGTCGGCGTTCAGCACGGCGACGCCGTCCGGCCGCAACCCCGCGAAGATCTCGGCCTTGGCGCGCGCGACGCCCGCCTCGCCGTCCGGGAAATTTTCGATGTGAACGGGACCCACCGTGGTGATCGCCACCGCGTGCGGCTGCACGAAGCCCGACAGCGGAACGATCTCGTCGGCGTGGTTCATCCCCACTTCGAACACCGCCCGCTCAGTGTCACGCGGCATCCGTGCGAGGGTCAAAGGCACGCCGATGTGGTTGTTGTAGCTCTTGACCGAGGCGTGCGCCTGGCCGGCAAGTCGCAGACCCGCCTCGATGGCGCGGGTCACGCTGGTCTTGCCGACCGAGCCGGTCACCGCCCCGCGCTTGCATTGCGGCGCGCGCTCACGGGCTGCGACGCCCAGAGCCTCCAGCGCCTTGAAGGTGTCGGCGACCATCACCGCCGGGGCGTCGACGGCCTTGGCGGCCAGGACGCCCGCCGCGCCGTTCGCCACCGCCTGGGCCACGAAGTCATGACCGTCGCGTGCGCCGACCAGCGGCACGAACAGGTCGCCATGCTCCACCGAGCGGGTGTCGATCGAGACGCCGGTGGCGGCGAAGTCGCCGGCCACCTGGCCGCCGACCGCCTGGGCGATCTCTTCTGCGGTCCAGAGCGCGTCAGGCATCGACGCCCTCCAGGGCGGCCAAGGTCTCGGCCACATCGTCGAACGGATGTACGACGCCGGCGACAATCTGGCCCAGCTCGTGACCCTTGCCAGCGACGACCAGCACGTCGCCCTCGACCATCAGCTCGACGGCGGCGCGGATCGCGGCGCGTCGATCGCCGATCTCGCGGGCGCCCGGCGCGCCCTCAAGGATGGCCGCTCGGATCGAGGCCGGATCTTCCGAACGCGGATTATCGTCGGTGACGATCGCGATGTCGGCCAGCTTAGCGCCGATGGCGCCCATTAACGGACGCTTGCCCCGGTCGCGGTCGCCGCCTGCGCCGAACACCGCGATCAGCTTGCCGGCGGTGTGCGGCCGCAACGCCTCAAGCACCGTTTGCAGGCCGTCGGGCGTGTGGGCGTAGTCGACATAGGCCTCGCCGCCCTTGGGAGCCCGTCCCACGCGCTGCAGGCGACCGGCGGCGCCTTCCAGGCTCTCCAGGGCCTTGAGCACCTTGGCGCTGTCCTCGCCGGCGGCGATGCAAAGACCGGCCGCGACCAGCACGTTCGACGCCTGGAAAGCGCCCGCCAGCGGCAGCTTGATGTGATGAGCCACACCGTCGACCTCAACGACCAGCTCCTGGCCGGCGGGCGTCGGCGTGCGCGACAGAAGCCGCAGGCCCTGCCCGTCTTCACCGACCGAGAACACGCTCTGGCCCGAGGTGACAGCGGCCGAGGCGAACGTCGGGAACGCCTCGCTGTCGGCGTTCAGCACCGCCGTGGCGCCGGCGGGCGTCAGGGTGTCGAACAGGCGCAGCTTGGCGGCGCGGTAGGCCTCCATCGAGCCGTGATAGTCGAGGTGGTCCTGGGTGAAGTTGGTAAAGCCGGCCGCGCTCAGCTTGACCCCATCGATGCGGCGCTGGTCGACACCGTGCGAGCTGGCCTCCAGCGCCAGATGGGTGACGCCCATATCGGCCAGGCGCGCGATCATCTCGGCGACGTCGCCGGCGTCCGGCGTGGTCAGGCCTGGGGGCGTCAGCTGTTGGTCGGCCTGGCCCGGCTGGCTGACGACCACGCCCAGCGTGCCCATGCTGGCGGCCTTGTAGCCCAGCTTGGCGAAGATCTGGCGGCAGAAGCCGGCCACCGAGGTCTTGCCGTTGGTGCCGGTGACGGCCACGCACATGGCCGGCTGCTTGCCCCAGAACGCCGCCGACGCAAGGGCGTAGGCGCGGCGGGCGTCCTCGGAGCGCACCACCGGCACGCCCAAGCCCTCCAGCCCGCCCTCCGGCGCCAGGATGGCCGCCGCGCCCTTGGCGACCGCGCCCTCGGCGAAGTCGCGGCCGTCGACCTTGGTCCCCGGCAGGGCCGCGAACAGCCAGCCGGCCGTGACCTTGCGGCTGTCGGCGGTGACACCGGCGATCACGGGATCATTTTCGAAGGGACGGTTGAACAGGTCGGACAGTCGTCTGGTCATAGCCCCGCCTCCGGTGCGGCGTTCTTCGGCGAGCTGGCGATGGTCACCAGCTCGGTCTTGCGTTTGACGCCGAGGAACGGCGCGATGCGTTCGATGACCCGGCCCGCAGCCGGCGCGGCGACCCAACCGCCGGTCGAGAAGCCGAACGAGCTGGCGTTGCCCTTCGGCTCGTCCAGCAGGATCAGGACGAAGTAGCGGTCAGCTTCCACCGGCCCGTCCGTCGGGAAGGTCGCGGCGAACGACGACACCTGCCGTTGATGATTGTAACCCCGGATCGCGGGATCGTACTTTTCACCGGTCCCTGTCTTGCCGCCGACCGACAGGCCCGGCACGTCGGCCTTGCCGCCGCTGCCCCCTTCGCCGGGCACTACATTGGCCCGCATGATCTTCAACATCTCGGCCGAAGTATTCTCCGACAACACGCGCTTGCCTTCGGGACGAACGCCCGGCGGCAGCTTGCGGATGGTCAGGGGCATCATCTCGCCGCCGTTGAGCAGGGCGTTCATCGCCTGGGCCAGAGCCAGGGGACTGACGTTCATGCCGTGACCAAACGAGGTCGAGGCCACCGCGTCCTGGTCCCACTTGCGCGGCGTCAGGGGCCGGGCCGACTCCTTCAGCTCCACCTTGGCCGGCTTGGTCAGGCCCAGATTGGTGAAATATTGGCTCAGACGCTCGCCGCCGATCCGCTCGGCCAGCATGGCCGTGCCGATATTCGAGGAGTGTTTGAACACCTCTACCAGGGTCAGGATGGCCCGGGCGGCGTGATAGTCGTGAATCGTGCGGTAGCCGAGCTTGAACGGCTCTCGCGCGTCGAAGGTCGACGACGCCGTCGCCACGCCCGTATCCAGCCCGATCGCCACGGTGAACGCCTTGAAGGTCGAGCCCATCTCGTACACCGAGGCGGCGGCGCGGTTCAGGCGCTGGTCGTCGGTGGCCTCACCCGCCTTGTTGGCGTCGTAGTCCGGCCAGCTGGCCATACCCAGGATCTCGCCGGTGTGGACGTTGGTGACCAGACCAACCGCACCCTTCGGCGTGAACTCCTCGGCGGCCTTGCGCAACTCGTCCTCGAGCGCGGCCTGCACCCGGATATCGATCGACAGCTGGGTCGGACCACCCTCACCGCCCGCCGCGCTGCGGATCGGATCGTCCAGCGCCCGCTCGGCGCCGGCCAGACCCTTGCCGCCGCTGTCGACGAAGCCGATGAGGTGGGCGGCGGTCGCGCCCAGCGGATACATCCGCCGCTCCTGCTCCTCGAACGACACGCCGGGCAGGCCGAGATTGAAGATCGCGTCCTTTTCGTCGGGCGTCAGGCCGCCCAGGACGAAGGCGCGGTGCTCACCGTACACCACCTTGTCCAGACGCTTGCCCGGCACCTGCGGCAGCGCCCGACCCAGCGCCGCGCGCGTTTCCTTGGCGTCCCAGATCTCGCGCGGATCGACGTAGAGCGCATAATGGGCAAGATCCACGGCCAGCAGCTTGCCGTTGCGATCCACCATGTCCCCGCGCGCGCCTTCCACGCCCTGGGCGTAGCCGTTGCCTTGCCCCGCCCGCGAAAACAGCGCCGACCAGCCCGCCCCCAGGCTCACGCCGACGAAGCATAGGCTGAAGAAACCCATGACCAGAAAGATGCGGATGCGGGTGTCGTCTTCCGGCCGCGCCGCGGCGCGCGAACGCTCGAAGGCGTGCTCCAGCCGCCAGACGCGCTCGATCACCCAGCGCCAGAGCGGCGACTGGAAGCCGCCAGGACCCAGGTTCGACAGGCTCATCGGGGCGCCCCCGGCGTGGGAGCCGCAGGAACCGCCGCATCATCGGGCAGCGGCTCGGGCGCGTCGGCGGCGAGGGCCTCAGGCGTGATCGGCTCGGCCGACACCGCCGCCTTCGGCAGCTCGCGGCGGCGCGCGACGTCGATCAGCGCGTCCTCGGTGATTTCACGGTCCGGCGCGATCGGTTTCAGCTGCATCATCCGCGCCAGCTGTTCGATGCGGCGAGGCTGTTCGAGGTGCGCGACCTCGGCCTCCAGCAGACGCTTGCGCGCCGCCTCCTCCTCGATCTCCTGCTCGATGCGGGCGATCTCCTGGCGCTCGCGGCCTGCGAAGGTCTTGGCCAGATAGACGCTCGTGACCAGGGTCAGCAGGATGCAAAGACCCGCCACCTCGACAACGCGGAAGCCCCGGACCCGGCGATTGAAGACGCCCGACACCGTCATGCCGCGCCCTCCCACACCGGAGCATCGGTGCGAACGGCCGCGCGCAGCTTTGAGGACCGGGCGCGCGGATTGACGGCCAGCTCGGCCTCGCCGGGCGCGATGGCCTTGTTGGAGATCAGCTGGAAGCTGGGCGCGGCGGTCGCCGCCACCGGCGGCGCATGGCGCGATCCGCCCGGCGTCCTGCCCGCGCGTTCGGCCAGGAACGCCTTGACGATACGGTCTTCCAGAGAATGGAACGTGACGACCACCAGACGCCCGCCCGGCTTCAGCACCCGCTCGGCGGCGGCAAGACCGGCCTCCAGCTCGCCCAGCTCGTCATTGACCGCGATGCGCAGCCCCTGGAACGATCGCGTGGCCGGATGGACCTTGGCGCCCTTGCGGCCGCCGACGGCGCGCTCGATCACCTCGGCCAGGTCCAGGGTGCGCTCGAACGGCTTTTCCTCGCGGCGGCGGACGATGAAGCTGGCGATACGGCGCGAGGCGTGCTCCTCGCCATAGACATAGAGGATGCGGGCCAGCTCGGTCTGGTCCAGCGTGTTGACGAGGTCGGCTGCGGTGGGGCCGGTATCGGCCATCCGCATGTCCAGCGGCCCGTCGCGCATGAACGAAAAGCCGCGCTCGGCCTGGTCCAGTTGCATCGACGAAACGCCCAGATCCAGCATCACGCCGTCGACGCTCTGCGGGCCCAGCTCGTCCAGCATTTCGGAGAAGCGGGCCTGGACCAGGCGGAAGCGATCGGCCGGCAGGCCCTCGGCGAACTGGCGGACGGTCGGATCGCGATCAAAGGCCACGACGCCAGCGCCGGTCGGCAGCACCGCACGGGTATAGCCGCCCGCCCCGAAGGTGCCGTCGACGACGACGTCACCGGGCTTGGCGTCCAGCGCCTGGACGACCTCGTCCAGCAGGACCGAGATGTGCGGCGCGGCGCTCACGCTGCGCCCCCGAACTTGGCCGCGCGCTGCTGGGCGCGCAGGGCCGCCAGACCTTCCCGGGCTAGGTCACGCTGCTGCGCGCGATGGGCCTGGAAGGCCTCGCGCGACCAGATCTGAAAACGCTCACCCATACCGACGACGGCCACCGAATCCGTAAGGCCGAACATGTCGCACAGATGGTCGGGCAGCGTAATGCGACCAGCTGTATCAAAGGTCAGCCGGGCCATGCCGCCCAGGATGCTGGTCTCCAGCGCCGTGCGGACGGGATCGCCGAACGGCATCTCCTCGATCACCGCCTGATAGCGATCATACAGCGCCTTGCCGCCCGCCTCCAGGCAGTCGGCCTCGATCGAGGGGAAGCAGAAGATGCCGTCAAAGGGACCCGAGACGGCCGCGCGGAATTCCTGCGGCACGACAATGCGCCGCTTGCTGTCGAGCTGTTTCTCGAACGTCGAGAGAAACACTGAAGCTTAAACCCCGCCAGACCCAAGCCGGTCAGCGAGCCACCACCCTCGCTCCGACGAGAATTGGGTTAACATGGGATGAACTGGGACACAATGACACCCCAGAGCAATTCATCGCAATTTCAAAGATGTCGCACCCCTTGTTCACGGAGGCGGAAAGTTAATCCACAGAACATACACAGAACTCGTGAGTCAGCGAGGCGAACGGTGTCAGTTGAGCCCATTGCGAGGCAGGGGAAAACCCTCTCCCCGGCGGAGGAGGTGTCGGCGCAGCCGACGGAGAGGGTCGCCGGACGGTCGCCTAGCCAATCTGGAAGCGGCGGCTTCACGGCCAGGCCGAAAAGGAAGATGAGAAGGGCGGAGAGGATCAGTTGCACCATGGTTGCGATACCCAGGGCAGCGTGACGGCGGGATTGTCGGCCAGCACGCTCAGGGCCGTTGTCGGTGCTGCGGATTACGGTGACAGCGCACTAGATTGACGTCGAGCCAAGCGCGAGCCTGGGCTGTAGGGAACTGTCGGAACTTAAGCACACTGCCATCGTAGTTCTTCCAAATATCGCCCAGGCGGCACGCTAGGCGGCACTTAATTTAATAGACGAGAGGGAGAACCGCCCCCCCCTTCTGCGGAGATAACATTTATGCGCAACTGCGTTTTCGGGATGATCGGAATAATATTTTGGATATTATTGAGCATTGCGCTTACAACTATTCTTCTATTTTTGGGCCTAGCACTACCGTTGCCGCATAGTTTCCGCGCGAGCGATTTCTACGCAATCTCGCCATTGGCATTGTCGGCGATCGCGGAAGAGTTGGCGCGGCTATGCGCTGCGGGCTTCATCTTGAAGATGCGCTCCAACGGCTTGGTCGCCATTGCCTCTGCGGGGCTTGGCGTTGCCGTGGCTGAGTTCGCAAGTCGCGCGGTCGGATACCAAAATATCGGCCACAGCCTGATCGACTACGCGCCGGCAGCCGCCCTTCATGTCGCCTCAGCGACGATGATCGTGTTCGGCCTACTTACCAAGAAGACATGGTACGCGGTGCTGGTGGCGATGTCGGCTCACGTAGCGTTCAACATTGGCCTCGGGAAGCACCTAACAATCTCCCACAATAATAATTATCATTACACTCATGCTATAGTATTTATAGTCATTTCCGCAATAATCGCGCTTGCGATTAGCAAACACGTTGAAATATTTAAATCACGCCTTGGCGATATTTGCACCGACAACGCTGGACATCATTGACGGTTCAACATGAGGCAGAATTCAGATAACCGTCGATAACGGTGACAGCGCACTCAATTCGACTTCGCTTTGCGTTCCCGCCTACGGGGCAAGGTGGATCGCGGCGTCGCCGCGCGTCGGAGGGGGCGCTCCCCGCCTCCGCCGAAAATGGACCAGATGATCTGTAAGCCGGGTTCTGTTCCGCCTCTTGCGAGACGGCGACGATCATTCCTCTAGGCCGACCATTGCTGGACGGCTCTCGCGACCTACCCGGACCCTCTCGGCCAGTGACGGCCTAGTCGGCGCGAGGCCGACGCGGGGTCCCTATTCGGTCTTGCTCCAGGCGGGGCTTGCCATGCCGTCCCTGTCACCAGGTCCGCGGTGGGCTCTTACCCCACCCTTTCACCCTTACCGCCCGCGAACGGGAGGCGGTTTGCTTTCTGTGGCGCTATCCCTGGGATCGCTCCCGGTGGGCGTTACCCACCGCCTTGTCACCGTGGAGCCCGGACTTTCCTCGGCGTCCGAAGACGACGCGACCGCCCGACCATCTGGTCCGGGACGGTGTTTGACGGGGTGTCTCCCAAACGTCAACCAACATCCGACCGGCGCCCTCTCCCACAGGGAGAGGGTTGGGGAGAGGGGTTACAGCGTCCGACGGAGCGCCGGTACGCCGTCAAACCTCATAACCCCTCTCCCTCCCACCGCTTCGCGGCGGGCCCCGCCCTCTCCCTTTGGGAGAGGGAGTCAGGAGCGCATCAGCCCCGCGATCGGATGGTCGCCCAGGCCCTTGGCCGCGCCCAGGCGGTCGGCGTCAGACTTGTTCTGCGAGAGCTTGAAGGTTCCCTCCAGACGCTCGACGAACAGGCGCCCGCCCTGGATGCCGCGCAGGAGCCCGTCGAACTTGCCGGACTTCATCTTGTGGCGGGTCCAGGGCGCCTTCGGCAGGAGCCGGGCCTCTTCCTGGGCCGACAGGTCGTCAAGCAACGCGACCAGCTCGGCGTCGTTCAGCGGCGCGACCGCGCCCTCGGCCTCGACGGAGAGATAGTTCCAGGTCGGCACCTGGTCGGGGCTCTCGTACCAGTCGGGGCTGACATAGGCGTCGGGGCCGGTCGCCAGGGCGATGGCCGGGAAGCCTTGGGTCAGGTGCGGCGTCAGGACGTTGCCGCGCGACAGGTGGAAGTCCAGCGCGATCTCGCCGGCAAGCTCGCGGATGACGATCGGCGACTGGGCCACGAAGGGCCGCCCGCCGACGCTGGCGGCGAGCGTCACGAACGGATGGGCGCGTAGGAAATCGAGCAGGACCGCGCGGTCCTCGACGCGGAAAGCCGGGGCCGGATGCATCAGTCGGCGCCCGCCCGCAGCAGGCCCACGAGACGGGCGCGGGTCTCCCCGTCGGCGATCCCGTCGAAGCGGCTCTGCAGCCAGTGGCGCTGGAAGGCCGAGACGACGGTGGCGGTCCATTCGTCATACTGGCCGCTGGGCGCGCAGTCATAGCCCAGCCGCGTCAAACCGGCCTGCAGCGCAAAGACGCCAGTCCCCTCCTCGCCCTGGCCCAGCGGCGCGCCGGGCGACGGCGGCGGCTCGATCCACAGGCCATGGCCGCTCTGCGCCAGGCGCTTCCAGGGGAAGAGCTCGCCCGGATCGATCTTGCGCGCCGGTGCGACGTCGGAATGGCCGAGAATACGGCCGTCGGGGATCATCCAGCGAGAGCGGATGTCGGCCAGCAGGTTGATCACCGCGGCGATCTGGGCCTCGGGGAACGGGCGATAGCCGAACTCGTGGCCGGGATTGACGATCTCGATCCCGACCGAGCACGAGTTGATGTCCTTGACGCCCTTCCAGAAGGCCGCGCCGGCGTGCCAGGCTCGGCGCTCTTCGGGCACCAGGCGGACGATGCGGCCGTCCTCCTCGACGCAGTAGTGGGCGCTGACCTTGGCCTCGGGATCGCGCAGGCGCTCGATCGCCGCCTCGCCGGTCTCCATGCCTGTGTAGTGCAGGATCACCGTGTCGGGCACGGCCTTGCGGGCGTCGAAGTTGGGCGACGGGGCCTCGATCAGGGACAGGCTCATTGCAGGCGGCTCCGCAGGGACGTCAGCAGGGGCATGACCTGATTCCGCCGAAGCGCGATGATCAGAACGCCCAGCAGCGCCAGGGCCGCGCCGATCCCCATCCGCAGATCGAAGTGGTCGTGGGTGACCACCACGCCCATGCCGATCGTGAAGAGCGGCGTCATCAGGGTCAGCGGCGCGATCAGATTGGCCTCATAGCGCTGGATCAGGCCGTAATAGGCCGTGTGGGCCAGGATCGAAACCACAACCGCCGAGAACACCACCGCCGCGACGAACGGCCAGCCGGCGTGGAGGCCCGCCGCCACCTGCCCCGGCTCCATGACGGCGCTCATCGCCGCCAGCGGCCAGAGCGATGAAAAGCCGACCCAGGCCTGGAACTGCAAGGGCTTCACGCCCTCGATCTGCTTCATCATCACCGCGCCCAGCGAGCCGGTGAAGGCCGCCGCGACGATCAGCCAGAGGCCCGCCGACAGCTCGATGCCCTTGGGGCTCCACATCACCACCACCGCGCCGAGCAGGGTCAGGGCGATGCCGAGGCCTCGGCGCCAGCGGATCTTCTCACCCAGGATCAGCACCGACAGCAGCGTGGTGAACGGCACCCCGACCTGGATCACCACCGAGGCGGCCGACGGCGAGGCGGTCTGGAAGCCCATGAACAGGAGGGCGAAGTTGCCGCCGCCCATCAGAAGGCCCACCAGCACCATCCGCCAGGTCGGCCGGGGCGCGGGCAGCAGCCACGGCAAGGTCAGCAACGCCACCAGCGCAAAGCGCACGGCCGCGTAATAGAGCGGCGGCACGCCCCAGTGGGCGACCACCAGCTTGGAGATGATGTTGCTGCCCGCCCACACCAGGCAGATCAGCACCAGAAGACCAAAGTCGCGAAGGGACATGACACACCGCTTAAGCCGCCGCCCCCTTCGTACGCAATCAAAACCCGCCTTAGGGACGAAGGGTCACGGTTGACGTACGGTCAAAACGGTCGTTTGTTGGTGAACAACGTTCACATACGCCACGCCAGGTCAACCGGCGGGCGCACGCGGTTGGAACATGCGAGCGCGCGACGCTCGCCAGGGGGCGGAACTGAGATGGCGATGGAACAGGTCGACGTACTGATCGTGGGCGCGGGACTTTCGGGGATCGGCGCGGCCTATCACCTGCAAAAGCACTGCCCCGGCAAGACCTACGCGATCCTCGAAGGGCGTGAGGCGATCGGCGGCACCTGGGACCTGTTCCGCTATCCCGGCATCCGCTCCGACAGCGACATGTACACCCTGGGCTACAGCTTCAAGCCCTGGAAGGCGGCCAAGGCCATCGCCGACGGGCCGTCGATTCTCGACTATGTCCGCGAGACCGCGCGCGAGCACGACATCGACCGCCACATCCGCTTCAAGCACCTGGTCAAGCGCGCCAGTTGGTCCAGTGAGACCGCGACCTGGACGGTCGAGGCCGAACACGACGGCAAGCCCGTCACCTTCACCTGCCGCTTCCTGCACATGTGCTCGGGCTACTATCGCTATTCGGCCGGCTACACGCCGGACTTCGCCGGAACCGAGCGCTTCAAGGGCCGCATCGTCCATCCGCAGCACTGGCCCGAAGACCTCGACTACAGCGGCAAGAAGGTCGTGGTCATCGGCAGCGGCGCCACCGCCGTGACCCTGGTGCCCGAAATGGCCAAGACCGCCGCCCACGTCACCATGCTGCAGCGCTCGCCGACCTATGTGGTGTCGCGCCCGGCCGAGGACGGCATCGCCAACTGGCTGCGCTCCAAGCTTCCGGCCATGACCGCGTACGGCATCACCCGGTGGAAAAACGTGCTGTTCCAGCTCTTGTTCTTCAACCTGGCCCGCAAGAAGCCGGAAAAGACCAAGGAGCGCCTGCTGTCCATGGTGCGCGAGCACCTGGGTCCGGACTACGATGTCGAGACCCACTTCACCCCGCGCTACAACCCGTGGGACCAGCGCCTGTGCCTGGTGCCCGACGCCGACCTGTTCGACGCGCTCAAGAGCGGCGCGGCCTCGGTGGTCACCGACCACATCGACAGCTTCACCGAGACCGGGATCCTGCTGAAGTCCGGCAGGACGCTGGCCGCCGATGTCGTGGTCACGGCGACCGGCCTGCAACTCCAACTGCTCAGCGGCATGGAGGTCGTGGTCGACGGCAAGGTCGCCGACCTGTCGCAGTCGATGAGCTACAAGGGCATGATGTTCAGCGATGTGCCGAACCTGGCTTCGGTGTTCGGCTACACCAACGCCAGCTGGACGCTGAAGGCCGACCTGACCAGCGAGTATGTCTGCCGCCTGCTCAACCACATGGACCGCACCGGCGCCGACTACTGCGTGCCGCGCCTCGACGGCGAGGTCGAGGCCGCGCCGTGGCTGGACTTCTCGTCGGGCTACATCACCCGTTCGATCGGCCAGTTCCCCAAGCAGGGGACGCGCAAGCCCTGGAAGGTGCACCAGAACTATGCGCTGGACCTGATGACCCTGCGCATGGGCAAGGTCGAGGACGGCGTCATGCAGTTTGGCCGCAAGACCGGCGCGAGCGCAAAGGCCAAGGCGGAAAAGGTGCTCGAGCCGGCCTGATCGGGGCGCCGCGATTGAGGCGCAAGGAGCGCTGATGCCCCGCCCGTCCTCGTATCTCGGCTGGAAGATCGACTACGCCCATCCGCCCGGCGAGCCGGCCTTGCTGGACCCCGGCTCCATGCACTGGCGGGTCTACAAGAACCCGATCGCCCTGGCGGTCGGCGGCGTGGCGGCGGTGCTGCTGGAGTTCGCCGAGCCGCGCATCCGGTCGGGGGTGTGGGATCACTCGACCTTCAAGAACGATCCGCTGGGCCGGGCGAGGCGCACCGGAACCGCCGCCCTGATCGGGGTCTATGGCCCGGCCTCGGCGGCGCGGCGGGTGATCCAGGGCGTCAACAACATGCACGCCCGCGTGTCGGGCGAGACGCCGGGCGGCGAAGCCTACCGGGCGCTGGACCCCGACCTCCTGAACTGGGTCGCCGCCACAGCGGTCTATGGCTTCGTCACCGCCTATGACCGGTTCGTCGAACCGCTGAGCCAGGCTGAAAAGAGCCAGTTCTATGAAGAGGCCGCGCCCGTCGCCCGTCTCTATGGCGCGACGGTCTCGCCGAACTCGGAGGCTGCATTCATGGCGATGCTGCACGCGCTTGCGCCGCGCTTCGAGCCGCATCCGATCGTCGATAAGTTCCTGCAGACCATCGCCTCCGGCAGTGTCGCCCGGGCCGTCCCCAAACCCCTGCACCGCGCCCTGGCCCGCGCCGCTGTCTCGCTCCTGCCGCCGCCGGTGCGGCGGACGCTGGCGCTGGGGCGCGAGCATGACCTAAGCTTCACCGAAGGCCTCGCGCTGAAGGCGGCCGGGAGACTGGCCGAAAGGATCGCGATCAAGAGCTCGCCGCCCTGCCAGGCCAGTGTGCGACTAGGACTGCCACACGACTTTCTCTATCGCGGCGAGGCGGAGCGGCGGCGACTGCTGCTGGCGGCCTCGCGGCACAAGCTCTTGGCCGCCGGTAAATAAGCGGGTCACCGGCCAGTCCGATGCGGATATGGGAAGCGGACGTTCCGGAGGGCTGAGAAGGTTGGTGAGCGGCCCCAATCCTCCCCTAGCGGGGGAGGTGTCGGCGAAGCCGACGGAGGGGGAAGAAGCCGGCTCGGCAGCACTTCCCCCTCCGGCCTTCGGCCTCCTCCCCCTCTAGGGGGAGGATTTTCCAAACGTCCAACTTGGGTCGAGAACCGCCTCTCGCCTACCTCCCCAAACCCGACCTTCCCGGCGAACGCCGGGATCCAGATCGAGCCCACCAGCGGCTATCCAACAAGCGCCGCATGACGTCGCATCACCCCCAGCCGCTCCGGATGAATCTGGGCCCCTGCGTTCGCCGGGGAGGTCGGTCTATTGGAGATGGCCAACAGGTTGAAAGTGGAGCGGAGAACAGCGCCCCGCCCCCCCTCACCCGCCCCCCCTCACCCGCCCTTGCGCTTCACGAACCGCAGCGCCGTGTGCGTGCTCGAAAACCCGCAGACCTTGGTGTCCGAGAACCCCAAGCCGCGAGCGGCGCCCAGGATGTCGGTGTCCTTCAGCGGCGCGCCCTTGCCCTTCTTCGAAACGACCCAGATCGCGCCCTTCTCGGCCAAGGCGCCCTTCCAGTCGTCCATGCGGTCAAGATCGGCCAGGTCCTCGGCCGCTAGGAACAGGATGTCGATATCCTCGTCGGCCTCGACCGGCTCCACGCGGGTCGAAAGCTCCTCAAGGAAGGCCTCGTCGTCCACGCCGTCGATCACCACCGTCATGCCGGGCTTCACGCCCAGCTTGTCCAGGCGCGAGGGCGGGTTGAGGATGGCGTGGACCCACTTGGCGGCCTGACCGGGCTCCAGGGTGAAGCGCGTGCCGTCGCTCAAGACAAGGTCGTCGCCGTCGGCGCGGACGTTCTTCAGGGCGTGGCCTTGATAGATGCCGCGCACGGCGCCCCGGAAGATCAGCTTGGGCGGCTCCCACAGGAGCTTGCCCTCGCTCTCGCCGTCGCTGAGCTGACCCCAGGCCCGCGCCTCCTTGCCCATGACCTCAAGCGCCCTTGAACACAGGGCTGCGCTTTTCGAGGATCGCGTCGACGCCTTCCATGTGGTCCTCGGTGTGGTGGGCGATGGCCTGGGCGGCCGCGCTCATCTCCATCAGGGTGTCGTAGCTGGCGGTCTGGCCGTGCTTGAGCAGGCTCTTGGCCATGCGCAGGGCGTGCGGCGGCTGCTGGGCGATCCGCTCGGCCAGGGCCAGGGCCTCACCCATCAGGTCGCCAGCGGGGACGGCCTTGCTGATCAAGCCCCACTCGGCGGCCTTAGTCGCGTCGATGACGTCGCCGGTGAACAAGAGCTCGGCCGCGCGGCTCATGCCGATGGTGCGCGGCATCAACCAGGCGCCGCCGTCGCCGGGGATCAAGCCCAGCTTCAGGAAGGTGACGCCGAACCGGGCGGTGTCGGCGGCGATGCGGATGTCGGTCATGCAGGCCACGTCGCAGCCCAGGCCGATGGCCGCGCCGTTGACCGCCGCGATCGAGGGAACCTCCAGGCCATAGATGGCGCGGACGATGCGGTGGATGTTCTTGCGATAGCCGTCGCGGACCTTGACGCCGTTACCGCCGAACGCGCCTTCGCGGGCCTTCATCGCCTTGACGTCGCCGCCGGCCGAGAAGGCCTTGCCCGCGCCGGTCAGGATCACGCAGCGGATGTCCTGGTCGTCGTTGATCGCCTCGCAGGCCGCCGCCACCTGATCGCCGTCGCCCGGCGCGCCGAGCGCGTTCATCGCGTCCGGGCGATTCAAGGTCAGGATGGCGATGTGACCACGCTTCTCGGTGAGGATCAAAGACAAGGGGCGCTCCTGCTAAGGCTTGTTTTTCTCTTCCATAGCCTGCTTTACGCCCCGACACATCCAGAGCGACGCGGAAGACGTAAGCTTTTCATCAGATCACGAAAAAGCGACTAGCGTACGGCCTCAAGACCACATTGAAATGGGAATCGGGACGACGGAGAAGGCTGCGGCGATGACCGAGCACGAGAAGGCCCGACACGTGTTGATCATCGAGGACGAAATCCTCGTCGCGTTCGAGGTCGAGGCTCTCCTGGCGGAGCAGGGCTTCACCAGTTTCGACATCGCCGACAGCCCGGGTGATGCTCTGGCGCTGGCGCTGGCCAATCCTCCCGATTTGATCACTGCGGACTATCGGATCGTCGGCGGCACCGGCGTCGAGGCGGTCGAGGCCATTCAGCGACAACTGGGACATATTCCGGTGGTCTATGTGACGGGCAACGCCGATCAGGTGCGAGACCACCTCAAGCCGGTCGTCGACAAGCCGATCTCGCCGCGCCATCTGGCTGAGGCCTGCGCCCGCGCTTTCGACGCCTAGCAGCGGCGGGGCCCGATGCATCAGATCACGACCCTGGAAGCGCTCGAAGCGCTCTACCAACCTGCGCCCACGCCGGCCTCGACGGTCAAGGTCACCTCCTACATCACGCCGCAGTATGCGGCCCTGATCGAGGCCTCGCCGTTCGTCGCCTTGGCCACTTGCGGCCCGGAAGGTCTCGACTGCAGCCCGCGCGGGGATCAGCCGGGCTTCGTGCGGATCGCCGACCCCAAGACCCTGATGCTGCCGGACCGTCGTGGGAACAATCGCATCGATTCCTTGCGCAATATCGTGCGTGACCCGCGCGTAGCGCTGCTGTTCCTGATCCCTGGCTCGGGCACGACCTTCCGCGTCAATGGTCGCGCGGTTCTGAGCGCCGCTCCGGACTTGCTCGACAGCTTCGCGGTCGACGGCAAACCGCCGCGTACGGTCATCGTCGTCACCGTCGAGGAAGCCTATTTCCAGTGCGCCCGCGCGATCGTGCGGTCAGGCCTTTGGAAGCCGGAGAGCCAGGTGGACCCTACGTCCCTGCCCTCGCCCGGCGCCATGCTGGCGGCGGTCACGGACGGCGAGGTCGGCGGCGAGGCCTATGACCGCGCCTGGCCCGAGCGCGCGGCCAAATCACTCTGGTAGGCGAGCGGCCCTAGAGCGTGGCCATGGGCGCTTGCCAGCCGGCCCGAACGCAACCTACGGTGCCCGCGCTCATCGGGGAGCGCACTCCTAGCTGGAATGACCATGAAGAAGCTGTTCGCGTCCGCCGCCCTTGCGGCTCTCGTCGCCGCCTCGCCGGCGCTCGCCGCCGCGCCCGCCAAGGCCGACCCGCCCAAGGCTGCCGCGAAAGTGACCGGCGCCATGGCCACGGCCCTGCCGACCATCGACATTCCGCATACGACCTTCAAGCTGTCGAACGGCCTGACGGTCATCGTCCACGAGGACCACAAGGCGCCGATCGTTGCGGTGAACATCTGGTACCACGTCGGCTCCAAGAACGAGCCGGCCGGCAAGACCGGTTTCGCCCACCTGTTCGAACACCTGATGTTCAACGGCTCGGAGCACTTCAACGACGACTGGTTCAAGGCGCTGGAAAAGCTGGGCGCCACCGACCTGAACGGCACCACCAACGAAGACCGCACCAACTACTTCCAGAATGTGCCGACGGCGGCGCTGGACCAGGTGCTGTGGCTGGAAAGCGACCGGATGGGCTGGCTGGTCAACGCCATCGACAAGGCCAAGCTGGATGAGCAGCGCGGCGTCGTCCAGAACGAGAAGCGCCAGGGCGAGAACCAGCCCTACGGCCAGGTCTGGGACATCATCACCGAGAGCACCTATCCCAAGGATCACCCGTACGGCCACTCGGTCATCGGCTCGATGGCCGATCTCGACGCCGCCTCGCTGGACGACGTGAAGACGTGGTTCAAGAACTACTACGGACCGGCCAACGCCACGCTGGTTCTGGCCGGCGACATCACCGTCGCCGAGGCCAAGGCCAAGGTCGAAAAGTACTTCGGCGACATCCCGTCGGGCCCGCCCGTGACCCGCCAGAAGGAATGGATCGCCAAGCGGACCGGCTCACAGCGCGCCGAAATGCAGGATCGGGTGCCGCAGACCCGTATCTACAAGGTGTGGAACACGCCGGGCTTCGGCGCGGCCGACACCGACTATCTGGACCTGCTGGGCGAGGTGCTGGTCTCGGACAAGACCTCGCGTCTCTATAAGCGCCTGGTGTTCACCGACCAGACCGCCACCGCTGTCAGCGCCGGCGTCAGCCCCAGCGAAATCGGCGGCCAGTTTCTGGTCACCCTGACCGTCAAGCCAGGCGGTGATCCGGCGGCGGTCGAAAAGGCCTTCGACGAGGAGTTCCAGCGCTTGCTCCGCGATGGCCCGACGCCCGAGGAAGTCGCCAAGGTCCGCACCAACAACCTCGCCAACGTCGTGCGGGGCGCCGAGCGGATCGGCGGCTTCGGCGGCAAGTCCGACATCCTGGCGCAAAACCAGGTCTACCTGGGCGACGCCGGCGCCTATAAGCGCAGCCTCGACCGGGTGCGGGCGGCCAAGGCTTCGGATCTGGTCGCGGCCGGCCGCAAGTGGCTGAGCGACGGTGACTTCACCCTGACCGTCAGCCCTTTCCCCAACTACAAGGCCGCGACCGTCGGCGCCGACCGCAAGGCGATGCCCGAGGTCGGGGCCCCGAAGCCGCCGAGCTTCGTGAAGCTGCACCGGGGCGTGCTTTCGAACGGCCTCAAGGTCGTGCTGGCCGAGCGCCATGAGACGCCGCAGATCCAGCTGAGCCTGCTGTTCGACGCCGGTCAGGCCGCCGAGTCCGCCGGCAAGGCCGGCGTCTCCTCGCTGGCGGTCGGCATGATGACCGAGGGCACGACCCAACGCGACAACCTCACCCTGAGCCGTGAGCTCGCCCAACTGGGCGCGTCGGTGCGGACGAGCAACGGGCTCGACACCTCGACGGTCTCGCTGAACACGCTGACCACCACCCTCGATCCGGCCCTCGCGCTCTATGCCGACATCCTGCGCAACCCGGCCTACACGCCGGAGGACCTGACCCGCCGCAAGCGCCTGTCGATCGCCAGCATCCAGCAAGCCAAGCAGAACCCGAACGCCATGGCCTCGCGGATTCTGCCGGTGCTCGCCTATGGCCCGTCCAGCCCCTACGGCGTGCTGTCGACCGAGGCCAGCGTCGGCTCGATCACGCGTGAAGACCTGATCGCCTACCAGAAGGCGTGGCTGCAGCCGAAGGACGCCACCCTGATCATCGTCGGCGACACCACGCTGGAGCAGATCATGCCGAAGCTGGAAGCCCAGCTCGGCGGCTGGACCGGCGCCCAGGCCAAGACCAAGCCGCCGGTCGTCGCCTCGGCGGGCAAGGGCGCGGTCTATCTGATCGACAAGCCCGGCGCCCAGCAGTCGATGCTTATGGTCGGCAATCTCGTTGCGCCGCGTGACCCGAGTGATGAAGCCGCGATCGACGTGATGAACACCCTGTTCGGCGGCGACTTCGTCTCGCGCCTGAACATGAACCTGCGCGAGGACAAGCACTGGTCTTACGGCGCCCGCAGCCTGGTGACCGGCGCGCGCGGCACGCGTCTGTTCATGGCCCTCGCGCCGGTCCAGACCGACAAGACCGCCGAGTCGTTCGCCGAGGCCCGCAAGGAGCTTCTGGGCATCATCGGCGACAAGCCGATCACCGCCGCCGAACTGGCCAAGGCTCAGAACAGCCTGACCCTGTCCCTGCCCGGCTCGTGGGAAACCGCCGCCGGGGTCGGTGGTTCGATCTCGGAGGTGGTCAACTTCAACCTGCCCGACAGCTATCCCGAGAACTATTCGAACTATGTTCGTTCGGTCACGCTCGACGCCGCCACGGCCGCAGCCAAGAAGGTGATCAAGCCCGACGAACTGATCTGGGTCGTGGTCGGCGATCGCGCCGCCGTCGAGCCCAAGCTCAAGGCCATGGGCGTCGAACCGCGCATCATCGACGCCGACGGTAATCCGGCGAAGTAGCCGGGAGGCGCGGGTCCGCACGCGCGGGCCCGTCGCTCCGTGCATAGACGAGACGAAAAAACGGCCCGGGGTTTGCGCCCCGGGCCGTCAGCATTTGATCACCACGCGCCCGGCGGGCGGGCGCAGACCAAGGACTTAGTCGTCGCGGTGGACGCGTTCGCGCCGCTCGTGGCGTTCCTGGGCTTCGACGCTCATGGTCGCCGTGGGGCGAGCTTCAAGTCGGGCCAGGCCGATCGGTTCGCCCGTCTCCTCGCAATAGCCGTACGAGCCGTCCTCGACGCGGCGCAGGGCCTGGTCGATCTTGGAGATCAGCTTGCGTTGGCGATCACGGGTGCGGAGCTCAAGAGCCCGGTCAGTTTCCGAGGACGCGCGATCGGCCAGATCGGCGTGATTCTCGGTTTCTTTCTGGAGATGGGAAACCGTCTCGCGAGATTCGCGGAGGATCTCTTCTTTCCATGCCAGCAGCTTTTGCTTGAAATACTCAAGCTGCCGCTCGTTCATGAAAGGCTCGTCCTCGGAAGGACGGTAATCGGATTTCTCTAGCAGACTTGCGGCCGTTTGCATTAACGCCTCACGCCCCAATGAACTCAGCCCTCGAAGGCCGGGTGCTTATACCAAAAGGTGAGCCGCGTTCAATGAACCTCGCGTGACCGGCGCGTTCAGACGTGCGCTTTCTTCCGTGAGGTTCAAAATCGCGACGATGACGGGTGTGAAACGCGCGAGCGATCCGAGCGTGGCGAGAGCACATCAGCTTTTGACGCCTCGCCCCGCGCATGTCACCGCCTGCCCGCTTCTAGCTTGGCCAACTCGACGGCGGCCCGGGTCTCGATCTCGTTCAAGACCCCCTCCAGGCGCGGATCGTCAGTCGCGTCGCGCTGCTCGCGAAGAGCACGCGACAGGCGATCCAGCGTCGCGTGCGAGATGTCGCCGTCGATCAGGGCGATCCGCACCTCGCCCAGGATGTCGAGGATATCGTCGGCGCGCCGCACCGCGCGCTTGCGGCGCTCCAGCGGGCTTCCGACGGGGCCGGCCGCCTGGAGCGCCAACAGGGCGTCGACCGAGCCCACGCCGGTCAGTCCGCCGACCGAGGCAGTGCTGGCCGCGCCGCTGGCGGCGTTGACCGAAGGCAACGAAAAGCCCGACGAACCGCCGGCCGGCTTGGCTCGCGACGCGCTGGTCGCCGAGACGCCCCCCGTGCTGGAAACCTTCATCCGACAGCTCCAAAAGCCACGCGCGCGAGTCACTGACCTCGCCACAGCGACCACTATCAGCCCCGGCGCTTGAAGTATGGTTAATGCCGGGCAGAATCTGCCGCGAGGCGCCGACGGAACCGACGCCCATCCCGAAATCCCTTGAGTCACAAGGGATTGGACACGCTCATGAAACTGGCCCGCTTCTGGCATGGGACGGCGTGGGGACGTCTCCCCGCCACGGGACAGCCATGCCGCGTTCATTCTTTCGCATCGTTCTGACCGCCCTGGTCGCCGCCTCTTGCCTGGTCGCCGCGCCGGCGTTCGCCAAGTCGCGGATCAAGGACATCGTCGCCTTCGAGGGCGTTCGCGAGAACCAGTTGATCGGCTACGGCATCGTAGTCGGCCTCAACGGCACAGGCGACAGCCTGCGCAATGCGCCGATGACCAAGCAGAGCCTGGAGGCGATGCTGGAGCGTCAGGGGGTCAACGTCCGCGACGCCAACCTCAACACCAAGAACACCGCCGCCGTCATGGTCACGGCCAACCTGCCGCCATTCTCGGCCGCCGGGTCGAAGGTGGATGTCACCGTCTCGACCCTGGGCGACGCCAAGAGCCTGCTGGGCGGCACCCTGATCGTCACCAGCCTGCAGGGCGCGGACGGCCAGACCTATGCGGTGGCGCAAGGCACGGTGCAGACCGGCTCGGTCTCCGCCGGCGGTGCCTCGGGCAGCTCGGTGACCAAGGGCGTTCCGACGGCCGGCCGCATCGCCGGCGGCGGCGTCATCGAACGCGAGACCGGGTTCCAGATGGTCAATATGGACATCATGCGCCTGACCCTGCGCAATCCCGACTTCACCACCGCGCGCCGCGTCGCCGACGCCATCAACGCCAAGTTCCCCGGCTGCGCCCAGGCTCAGAACCCGACGATCATCGCCACCCGCGCCCCGCCCGGAATGGACATGATCACCTTCATGACCAATATCGAGAACCTGACGGTCGAGCCCGATGGCCCCGCCAAGGTGGTCATTGACGAGGTCGCAGGCGTCATCGTCATGGGCGACGACGTGCGGATCAGCAAGGTCGCCATCGCCCAGGGCAACCTGACCATCTCGGTGCAGGAGAACCCCGCCGTCAGTCAGCCGGCGCCGTTCAGCCAGGGCCAGACCGCGGTCGTCCCGCAGTCGACGGTCAATGTCGAGGAAGAGAAGGGCAAGCAACTGCTGACCCTGGGCGGCGCGCCGTCGCTGAAGGGTCTGGTCGGCGGTCTCAACGCCCTGGGCGTGACGCCGCGCGACATGATCTCGATCCTGCAGGCGGTGAAGGCCGCGGGCGCGCTGCAAGCCGATATCGAGGTGATGTGATGAGCTTGCTCTCCGCCCTGACCAGCCTGCCGCCGCGCATCGACGCCGCGGCGGCGACCGCCAAGCAGCTCGTCGTGTCGGCCGAGGAAAAGGTCAAGCGCGCCCGCATCGCCGAGACCGCCAAGACTTTCGAAGCCTCGTTCCTGTCGGTGATGACCCAGCAGATGTTCGAGGGGGTGAAGACCTCCGCGCCCTTCGGCGGCGGCAACGGCGAGGAGATGTTCAAGTCGGTACTGACCGACGCGATCTCCAAGGAAATCACCAAGGCCGGCGGTGTGGGCCTGGCCTCCACCATCCAGCGCGAAATGCTGAAGCTTCAGGGTCTGAAGGAGTAGAGTCATGGCCATCGCCGCCGTCGACGCCGACGATCGCGTCCACCAGCTGATCCTGCTGACCGAGCGCCTGACCGATCTGATCGCCAAGGAAGCCGTCGCCTTCGAGACGCATCGCCCCCACGAGGCCGTCCAATACGTCGAGGAGACCGCCAAGCTCGCCAATGTGTATCGCCACGAGTCGATGCGGGTGCGGGCCAATGTCGGGCTGGTGGAAAGCGCGCGTCTTGAGCTTCGCCAGCGTCTGATGCGCGCCACCGAAGCGTTCGACGCCGTTCTGGCGCGCCACGCGCGGGCCGTGAACGCCGCCAAGACCGTCACCGAGGGCCTGGTCCATGCCGTGGCCCAGGAGATCGCCAGCCAACGCGCCGCGCCGGCCGCCACCTATGGCGCGGGCGGCGTGGTGGCCGAACGCCCGCAGCACGGCGCGGCGATCACGCTGAATCGCAAGGCCTAGCTAGATCAGCGCGTACACGGCGGCGTTTCTGACCGCGCCGCCCGGATCGCCATAGTCGACGACCGGGTGCTCGGCGACGACGCGCAGACGCGCCGCCGGCAGCGCCTCCCGCCCGGGGTCGCCGATCAGCACGGACACCCCGCCCGACTGGCAACGGCGAAGAAAGGCCTCCACCCGGCGGGCCAGACCTCGCGCGTAGAAGAGATCGCCCACCAGGATCAGGTCCATATCGGGCGGCGCCCCGCGCGTCAGATCACCCCGCAGATACGACAGCGCTACGTCGTTGGCCGCCGCGTTCAGTCGCGCTGCGGTGATCGCGTAGGGATCGACGTCTACAGCGACGACCTCGGCCGCGCCCGCCAGGGCGGCGGCGATGGCGACCAGACCCGAGCCACACCCCAGGTCCATCACGCGCCGACCAGTCACGAGGCTAGGGTGATCCAGCACATGCCGGGCCAGGACCAGACCCCCGCCCCAGGGGCGCGACCAATAGGGTGGCTCGAAGTCTGGATCGGCATCGGCCAACCGCATCAGCCCGCTGTGCGGCCCGGCGCGATGCAGTCGCACCTCCGGCGCCCCGACAACAGGCTCGAGCGGCAGGCGCTCGCGGATGAAGGCCTCGACGTCCAGGCTCAACGGCAAGGATCTCCCAAGCGGATATGTCGCGTCACGCCGATCGCCTTTAGGAAATCCTGGTCGTGGCTGACAACCAGCAGCGCGCCGTCATAGGCCGCAAGCGCGGTCTCGATCGCTTCAATGGAGGCCAGATCAAGGTGGTTGGTCGGCTCGTCCAGCACCAGCAGTTGCGGCGGGGTGGCGCCGCACAGCACGCAGGCCAGGGCCGCGCGCAAGCGCTCGCCGCCGCTCAAGGTTCCGCACATCTGGTGGGCCGCCGTGTTGCGGAACAGGAAGCGGGCCAGCGCCGCATGGGCGTCATTGAGGCTGGCCGCCGGGTTCAGTCGCCGGAAATTCTCCAGGATCGTCTCCTGATCCCTTAGTACGGCGGCGCGCTGGTCAAGCAGGGCCACCGGCACGCCGAGACTCACCGTCCCGCGCGTCGGCGCTAGATCGCGGGTGACGAGGCGGATCAGCGTGGTCTTGCCCGCACCGTTCGGCCCGCTGACCGCCAGGCGTTCAGGCCCGCCAAGCCGGAATGACAGGCCTTCGATGACGGGTTCGCGGCCCGGCCAGGCGAAGCTGACATCATTGAGGGCCAGCACCATACGCCCCTCAGGCAGGCCGCTCGAAGGAAGCTCGAAACCCAGCGCCCGCGCGCGTTCCACCCTCGCCTCGGCCGAGGCCCTGGCGGCCTCCGCCTGGGCCGCCAGCTTGTCGGCGAGCTTGCCCGCCTTGGCCCCGCTGTTCTCCGCCCGCTCGGCCATGGCGCCGAGGAGGATCTTCGGGGCGCCGCCACGATCGGCGAAACGGCGACCGGCCGAATCTCGACGGTCCTTTCGCTCCCGCGCGACCTGAGCCTCGCGGGCGACGCGCCGGACCTCGCGCGCGGCATGGTCGAGATCGCGCTGGGCGGCCTCGGCCTCCAGCGCCTTGCGCTCGGCATAGAGGTCATAGCCGCCGCCGTAAGACCGTGCGCCCAACGACGACAGCTCGACGATGCGATCCATGCCGCGCAACAGGGCGCGGTCATGACTGACCACCACCGCGCCGCCGCGCCAGCGCGAGAGCAGCCGCCCCACCATGTCGCGAGCCTCGGCGTCGAGATTGTTGGTGGGCTCGTCCAACAGCAGGACGTCCGGCGCAGCGATCAGCAGCCGGGCCAGGCCCGCGCGCGTCGCCTCGCCGCCCGATAGCGCCGACAGCGGTTGCTCGGGCGCGATCTCGGTCAGACCGACCTCGGCCAGGACCTGCTCGAGCCGCATCGGCAAGGTCCAGTCGGCCTCATTCAGGTCGGCCGCGTCGCCCTCGCCGCGCTCGATCCGAGACAGGCGATCCCACGCCGCGCCGACGCCCAGCAGGTCGACCAGCCTGGCCTGCTCGGAAAGGTCTGGAACCTGATCCAGCAGACCGACCGAGCCTGTCCGAGCCACGGTTCCTGCGGACGGCGCCCGCGCGCCCGCGATCAGCGCCAGCAAGGTGCTCTTGCCTGCGCCGTTCCGCCCGACCAGACCGATGCGCTCGGTCCCAATCGACAGGTTCAGATTTTCGAAGAGAAGCCGGCCGTCAGGCGTGACGGCGGCGACGGAATCCAGGGTGATGAAGGACATGCGAACCCAAGGTCAGGGAAACGGAAAGGACGAAGCGGTCTTCCGTCTTGCTGATCATGGGAGCCTCCATCGGATAGGGAGGCGTTCAGTACGCTCGCGAACGGCGTTCGGCAAGCGTGGCCGGAGTCGACCTAGCTTGGCACCATCGTGTGGAGGACGTAGAGCAACGACCCGATCCCACCGATAAAGACCAGGCCGTCGATGACGATCGACCGCGGCTTGACCTCGACGCCCTTCAAGGCGTCGAAGGCGTCGTGCTTGGCTTCCTGCTTTCCGCTTTCGGCGGCCTTCTTGGCCATGACCGGTCTCCCTTGGCGCGCGTGGGGACATTGCGCGCGCTTGGCCTTTGAACCACGTCCACCCTGAAGAACCCGCTTCCAAACAGGGTTTAGGGTTTGCCAACGCCGGGTCCGGCAGCCCGCTCTGCTGACACTCGCTGTCAGCAGCCGCCACAGCTCGCGCGCGCGACATTTGTTCGCATCTTGTTCTTGTGTTAATCCGCGCGCTGAGCCCTACATATAGCCGCTGCGCCGCGACCAACCGCGCGGTCCAACGTTCCGGACATCATGGCTGAGCAACTGAACTTCATCCGCGTTCGCGGCGCCCGTGAGCACAATCTCAAGGACGTCAGCGTCGACATCCCGCGCGGCGAGCTGGTCGTGCTGACCGGCCTGTCGGGCTCGGGCAAGTCGTCCCTGGCCTTTGACACGATCTACGCCGAGGGCCAGCGCCGCTATGTGGAGAGCCTGTCGGCCTATGCCCGCCAGTTCCTGGAGCTGATGAGCAAGCCCGACGTCGATCTGATCGAAGGCCTCTCGCCCGCGATCTCGATCGAGCAGAAGACCACCTCGCGCAACCCGCGCTCGACCGTCGGCACGGTGACCGAAATCCACGATTACATGCGCCTGCTCTGGGCGCGCGTCGGGGTCCCCTACTCGCCCGCCACCGGCCTGCCGATCGAGAGCCAGACTATCAGCCAGATGGTCGACAAGATCACCGACCTGCCCGAAGGCACGCGGCTCTACCTGCTGGCCCCCGTCGTTCGCGACCGCAAGGGCGAGTACAAGAAGGAGATCGCCGAGTGGCAGAAGGCCGGCTTCCAGCGGCTGAAGATCGACGGTCAGTACTATCCGATCGAGGACGCTCCGGCCCTCGACAAGAAGTTCAAGCACGACATCGACGTGGTCGTAGACCGCGTGGTGACCAAGCCCGACATGGAGCAGCGCCTGGCCGACTCCATCGAGCAGGCTTTGCGCCTGGCCGATGGCCTGGCGGTCGCCGAGTTCGCCACCATCGAGGAGGGCGAGACTGAGCCCAAGCGCATCCTGTTCTCGGAACGCTTCGCCTGCCCGGTCAGCGGCTTCACGATCGCCGAGATCGAGCCGCGCCTGTTCTCGTTCAACAATCCGGCCGGCGCCTGCCCGGTCTGCGACGGCCTGGGCGCGAAGCTGGCCTTCGACGCCGATCTGGTCATCCCCGACAAGGACAAGAGCCTGCACAAGGGCGCGGTGGCCCCGTGGGCCAAGGGTCCCTCGCCGCTCTACACCCAGACCCTGCAGGCCCTGGCGCGGCACTACGGCTTCTCGATGGACGAGCCATGGCACAAGCTGTCGGCCGACGCCCGCGATGTGGTGCTGAACGGCTCGAAGGGCGCCAAGATCAAGTTCGTCTATGACGACAACGCCCGGAAGTACGAGGTTGAAAAGCCCTTCGAAGGCGTCCTGCCGAACCTCGAACGTCGCTGGCGCGAGACCGACAGCAGCTGGGTGCGCGAGGAGTTGGGCCGCTACCAGTCCGACACCCCCTGCGAGACTTGCCACGGCAAGCGCCTGAAGCCCGAGGCCCTGGCGGTGAAGGTGTCCGGCAAGGACATCGCCGAGGTCTCGATGATGGCGATCCGCCCTGCGCGGGACTGGTTCAGCGGTCTGGAAGACAAACTGACCGCCAAGCAGATGGAAATCGCTCGCCGGATCCTGAAGGAGATCAACGACCGCCTTCGGTTCCTGGTGGATGTCGGTCTCGACTACCTGAACATGTCCCGCGGCTCGGGCACCCTGTCTGGCGGCGAGAGCCAGCGCATCCGCCTGGCCAGCCAGATCGGCTCGGGCCTGACCGGCGTGCTCTACGTGCTGGATGAGCCGTCGATCGGCCTGCACCAGCGCGACAACACCCGCCTGCTGACCTCGCTGCAGGGCCTGCGGGACCTGGGCAACTCCGTATTGGTCGTGGAGCATGACGAGGAAGCCATCCTCACGGCCGACTATGTGATCGACATGGGCCCGGCCGCTGGCGTGCATGGGGGCGAGATCGTCGCCCAGGGCAAGCCGGCCGAGATCATGGCCAATCCCAAGAGCCTGACCGGCCAGTACCTGACCGGCGCCCGCGAGATCGAGGTGCCCGAACAGCGCCGCCCGTTCAGCAAGAAGAAGATGCTGCGCGTCGTCGGCGCCACCGGCAACAACCTGAAGGGCGTCACGGCCGAGATCCCCGTCGGCACCTTCACCTGCATCACCGGCGTGTCGGGCGGCGGCAAGTCGACCTTCACGATCGAGACCCTGTACAAGGCCGCCGCGCGCCGGCTGAACAACGCCAGCGACGCCCCCGCGCCCCACGAGCGGATCGAAGGCCTGGAGCACTTCGACAAGGTCATCGACATCGACCAGTCGCCGATCGGCCGCACCCCGCGCTCGAACCCGGCCACCTATACGGGCGCCTTCGGCCCGATCCGCGATTGGTTCGCGGGCCTGCCGGAGAGCAAGGCGCGCGGCTATGGCCCGGGCCGCTTCAGCTTCAACGTCAAGGGCGGCCGCTGCGAGGCCTGCCAGGGCGACGGCGTCATCAAGATCGAGATGCACTTCCTGCCCGACGTCTACGTCACCTGCGATATCTGCAAGGGTAAGCGCTACAACCGCGAGACCCTGGATGTCGTCTTCAAGGGCAAGACGATCGCCGACGTGCTGGACATGACGGTCGAAGAAGCCGCCGACTTCTTCAAGGCCGTGCCGCCGATCCGCGACAAGATGGAGACGCTCAAGCGCGTCGGCCTCAGCTACATCAAGGTCGGCCAGCAGGCCACGACCCTGTCAGGCGGCGAGGCGCAGCGCGTGAAGCTGTCCAAGGAGCTCTCCAAGCGCGCCACCGGCCGCACGCTCTATATCCTCGACGAACCGACCACCGGCCTGCACTTCGAGGACACCAAGAAGCTGCTGGAGGTGCTGCATGAGCTGGCCGACCAGGGCAACACGGTGGTGGTTATCGAGCACAATCTAGACGTCGTGAAGACGGCCGACTGGCTGCTGGACTTCGGTCCGGAAGGCGGCGACGGCGGCGGCGAGATCGTCGCGGTGGGCTCGCCCCAGGACGTGGCCAAGGTTGAGGCCAGCTGGACCGGCCGCTACCTGAAGGAGCTGCTGGATCGTCACGAGGAGCGCCGCAAGGCGCGGGTGGCCGAACTCAAGAAGGCCAAGAGGGCCTAGGGCCAGGCGCCAGAGGATGGTCCAAACCGGTCAAAAAGACGAACGCCCCGGAGAGCGATCTCCGGGGCGTTTGCGCTTTCAGTCTGAGCGTCCGGGCTACCAGCCGCTGGCCTCTTCCGAAGCCGCCTGACCACTCGTCAGCTCACGATAGATCGTCGGCGCTGGCGACAGCACGATCAGGGCGCTGAGCACGGCCATGAAGCCCGAGAACAGCTGCTGGACGATACCCGACGGCGTGAAATAGGCGCTGAGCGAGCTGGTGTCGGCGCGCAGGGCGTTGCCGGCGGTCGAGAAGTCTCCGGTCACGATCGCCACGACGGCATAGACGATGATGAAGATCAGCAGCCAGACGATCACGCTCATCACCGCCGCGACCACATAGGCGCCGAGCAACGACCAGAACGCGCCCTTGGTGACCTGCATGGACCGGAAGAAGATGATCTGGCGCTTGTCGAAGGTCATGGCGCTGGCCAGCGACAGGCGAACCAACAGGTAGATCGCGCCACACGCGGCCGCGAGAAACACCAGGACGCCCACCGCCCCGCCGCCGACCGCCGCCAGAACGCCCGCGAGCAAGGCTGCGCCGAACACCACCGCCATCATCACAAGACCGGTCAGGATCGACACGACGACCTGGCGCACCTCATCCATGCCCAGACCCAGGTGGGCGAAGCGGCTGTCGCTGCGGCGCTGGATCAAGCGGTTCAGCGCCGCCAGGGTGACGCCTTGGACAAACAGGTTGTAGGGCAGCGTCCACAGCAAGGTCGGCGTCATCTGGTCGGCGATCTTGGCCATCTCCTCCGGCTGGGCGCCGTTGGGGTCGGTCATCAAACCCATAGCCGCTTCCATCTGCGGCCCGAAGAACTTGATGGTCAGGGCGTTGGCGATGATCGACACCACGGTCATCACCACGATCCAGATTCCGACCGTCTTCAGATTTTCCCGCACAAGGCGGAAACCGGAAAAGGCCGCGTCGGAGGCCGAGAACTTCGCCATGACTTGCTCTTGCAGTGTTGGGACCGGGAGTCGTCCTAGGCCTAACAAGGTTCGCAGCGCTTCAACAGGGCGCGGCGCGCGAAATCGTAACCGGACCGCTTGCTTCCGCCGCGCTCGCCTCTAACGTTCGTTTGAACGGCCCGTCAAAGCGGCCGAGGGAGGTCTGATGAAGCTCTACGGCGAAGCCATGCCCGCGCCCAATCCGCGCCGGGTGCGCATCTTTCTGGCCGAAAAGGGCGTGGAGGTTCCGGAGATCCGCATCGGCATGCGCGAGGGAGGGCATCGCAGCCCCGAACACCTCGCGCGCAACAGCCTGGGGCAGGTTCCGGTGCTGGAACTGGATGACGGAACCACGATCAGCGAAACCATCGCCATCTGTCGTTACTTCGAGGTGCTTCACCCCGATCCGCCGCTGTTCGGCGTCAGCGCGCTGGAACAGGCCCAGATCGAGATGTGGACCCGGCGCATGGAGTTTCGCCTGATGGTGCCCGTCGGCATGTTCTGGCGCCACGCCCACCCCCTGACCGCCCGCCTCCTGAAACAGAACGTCGAGTTCGGGGAATCCAATCGGGAGGTGGTCGAGAAGGCGCAGCTCTGGCTGGATCGCGAGTTGTCGGACGGCCGCCCCTACCTGACCGGCGACACCTATACAATCGCCGACATCACCGGGCAGACCACACTCGACTTCGCCGACTTCACGGGGCTTTCGACACCGGCGGAAGCCAAGCACGTCCTGGCCTGGCGCAAGCGGATGGCCGCCCGACCCAGCGCGATCGCGTGAACTAGGCGTGCAGGCCCGCGTCGATCTCGTCCTGATTCAACTGGGCGAAGGCGCGGGCCGGGGCGGCCACCAGGATCACCGTCTGCAGCGTCAGGAAGATCGGGGCCAGCAGCAGGTTGGCCAGGAGGCTGAGGATCAGCCACGAATTGCTGCCCGCCACGCCGCTGGCGCCGAGATTGACCGCCGCCGTCAATGACTTGCCGATCACGCTGGCCAGGGCCGCGCCCAGCAGGGAGATCAGCAGCCAGATCACGATCGTCAGCACGAACATGCCGAGCAGACGCAGGAACTGCCCGTGCGTCTGGATCCAGGCCGCCCGAATGTCGATGTGATGGTGCGAGAAGGCGTGCGGCCCCAGCAACGAGAGGCGCACCGCCACCCAGAGCGAGAAACCGATCACCGCCAGGGCGCCCAGGAACGCGAACCAGGCGGCCGCCGCGCCCGACAGCAGCGACGAGCCCAGAACCACCACGCCCGACGGAATGACCGTGCACAGCAACGCCGTGGCCCAGGTGATCAACGACACGATCAGCAACTGGATCTCTTCCTTGCCGAGCCGCAGATAGGCGAAGCGATCGTTGCGCGGCTCGATGACCGAGCGAATGATCGCCGCTTGCAGAACCGCGCCCAGCAACAGGGCCAGGGCGATCAGTAGCACCATGACCCCGCCCAGATGCATCACGAGATCCAGCATCTCTCGCGGATCGGCTGAAGAGCCGCGACCGGCCAGCACCTGACGCCCCTCGTCGCCCAGGCCGATCTTCACCAGCAGCCCCAGGATGGGAAGCATGACGAGGGAGAACCCCGCCCAGGCCAGCACGATCAACGGCCGGCGGCGCATGGTCTGAAGGCCTTCAAGGGCCGCATCGACGGGACGAACAGACATTCAAGCGTCCTGCTGAGCCGCGCCGTGGCGGTAAAAATAGGCGAGCGCGCCGGTCCAGGCCGGCATGGCGTAGAAATAGGTGCAGACGGCCATCAGCGCCGTCACCACCGCGCCCTGTCCAGGCGCCAGGCCGAGCACCGCGCTGAGCACGATGACCGGAACCGAGATGGCGAGGCCGATGAGCAGCAGGATATGCGTCCGGCCTCGGGTCAGCGGAAAGGCGCTGAGCACGCGCACCCCCGCCTGGTCGACCGTGGCCGGCGCCGACAGCGACAGGCGAAGCCCCAGCCAGATCAGGATGAACAGGCTGGCCAGCGGCACGATGGCCACGATCAGTCCGGCCGGTCCGGCCTGGGCGAACGCCGCCCGCCAGGCTTCGGACGTCGAGGGGTCGAAGTTCGGGGCGGCCGTGCGCGCCACGCCCAGCGCCACGCCGCCGACGATGATCAGAAGGATCGAGCCGATCAGGACGAACAGGCCCAGGATCATCAACTGAGCGGCCAGCAGGCGCCACTCGTCGGCGCCCCAGCGCAGCCCCTTGACGCCGCCGGCGCGCGCGAAGGCCCGGCGAAACAGCGCGCCCTGGGCGACGACGCCGGCCACGAGCGCGACCACGAATCGCGCGCCGGACGGCAGCGCGCTGGCGGTCATGCTGAGCATCGCCGCGAGGGCGAGCGCGCCCCAGCAGTCGCGCACGGCCCCGCCCACATCGGAAAGGCCCGCGCGCAAGGTCGCGCCAACGCCCGCCGATCCTTCCGTCATTCGATCACGTCCCTCAGGTACGGCGCCCGCTCCGTGAACCCGGATGAGTCGCCGCTATCCCTGATAATCTAAGGGCTCCCCGCGCGTCTGGCGATGGTGGCGCGCGTTGAACGCGGGATTTCCACCGACCGTCACGCAGAGGCCACGGCGGGTCAGGCCTCCGAGGTGAGCGCGCGATACACGGCCGCCCACGGCGCGTAGAAGATCGCCTGCACCACCGCGCTGAACAGCGCGCCGATCACACCGATCACGGTGGCCCAGGGCCACACGTCGCGCAGGATCGCGAGGGGCGGCCTGGCCATGAACGCCTCGAAGCCGGCCTCGCCATGGAGCGCCGCCAGCGAGCCGCCGGCGGCGAAGACCGTGCCCAGCAGCACCGCGCCGATCAGGATCTCGACCCCGATCACGAACACCACGACCAGCAGCGCCACGCCCAACAGGCGCCAGCCCTGGCCCTTCGTCAGCGCCCAGGACTCAAAGAGCCGGAACTGGTTGTCGGCGAAGGTCATGGGCGCGGCCATCGACAGGCGCAGAGCCAGCCAGACCAGAACCGCAATAGCGACCGCCGCCCCCGCAAAGGCCGTGGTGACCGCCGACATCGCGCCGTTCTCGCCGCCGCTGACTCCCGCCACCGCCGCCAGAACGGCGATCACCAGGGCCACGACGAAGGCCACGATCATGATCAACACCTGCTCCACCAGCATCAGCAGGGTCAGCCACATCTCGCGCGAGCCAAGCCGCAGGTAGGCCCAGGAAGACGCGTTCGGCGTCAGGACCGCGCGGAAGACGGCCGCGCAGAACACCGCCTTGAGGAAGGTCGACCACAGCCAGAACAGCAGGTTCGCCGCCGTCATCCCCGACTGCGCCTGAAGCATCTGACGCATGAACTCCGGGTCTGGCGCGCCCTCCTTCTGGGTCATGGCCATCTGCATCATCTGCTGGAACTGCGGCCCCAACGCCAGGAAGCCCAGGATCGCGGGGATGATCATCCCGATCGCGAGCGCCAGCGCCCAGCCGACCACCGCCAAAGGCTTCCGGCCGATGACACCGAAGCCGGCCGTCGCCGCCTCGGTTACGGAAAACGTCGCCATGTCCCCTCCCCATGCTCGCCCGGCGCGCAGGGCCCGGCCCAGGATCGTGAGCCTACACGAGGTTTCGCCAAACGACAGCCGGGGGTATAGGGCGCGCCATGACCACGAACGCGACCTACCAACCTGTCCACGTCATTGGCGGCGGCCTCGCCGGCTCCGAAGCCGCCTGGCAGATCGCCCAGAGCGGCGTGCCGGTGATCCTGCACGAGATGCGCAAGGACGACGCCAGCGGCAAAGTCATCACCGACGCCCACCAGACCGACGGGCTGGCCGAGATGGTCTGCTCCAACTCGTTCCGCTCGGACGACTGGCAGTTCAACGCCGTGGGCCTGCTTCACGCCGAGATGCGCAAGCTGGACAGCCTGATCATGGCTTGCGCCGACCAGCACCAGGTCCCGGCCGGCGGCGCCCTGGCCGTCGACCGCGATGGCTTCTCCGCCGAAGTCACCAAGCGCCTGTCGCAGCACCCGCTGGTCACCATCGTCCGTGAGGAGATCGCCGGCCTGCCGCCCGCCGAATGGGACAATGTGATCGTCGCAACGGGTCCGCTGACCTCACCCGCCCTGGCTCAGGCGATTCTCGACCTGACCGGCGAAGGTCAGCTCAGCTTCTTCGACGCCATCGCGCCGATCATCCACTTTGAGTCCATCAACATGGACGTCGCCTGGCGTCAGTCGCGCTACGACAAGGAAGGTCCTGGCGGCGACGCGGCCGCCTACATCAACTGCCCGATGAACAAGGATCAGTACGAGGCCTTCATCGACGCCTTGCTGGCCGGCCCCAAGTCCGAGTTCAAGGAATGGGAGAACGTCCCCTATTTCGACGGCTGCCTGCCGATCGAGGTGATGGCCGAACGTGGCCGCGAGACCCTGCGTCACGGCCCGATGAAGCCGGTGGGCCTGACCAATCCGCGCGATCCGACCGTAAAATCCTACGCCATCGTCCAGCTGCGCCAGGACAACGCTTTGGGCACGCTGTGGAACATGGTCGGCTTCCAGACCAAGCTGAAGCACGGCGTCCAGGCCGAGACCTTCCGGATGATCCCAGGCCTTGAGAACGCCCAGTTCGCCCGCCTGGGCGGCCTGCACCGCAACACCTTCATCAATTCGCCCAAGCTGCTGGACAAGTCGCTGCGGATGAAGGCCATGCCGCGCCTGCGCTTCGCCGGTCAGGTCACCGGCGTCGAGGGCTATGTCGAGAGCGCGGCCATGGGCCTGCTGACGGGCCGTTTCGCCGCCGCCGACCGCAAGGGCGCGCCGATCGACACCCCGCCCCCGACCACCGCCCTGGGCGCTCTCGTCGAGCACATCACCGGCGGCCACCTGGACGCGGGCGTCGGTCCTGGCAGCTTCCAGCCGATGAACATCAACTACGGCCTGCTGCCCCCGCTGGAAGCGCCCAAGGTTGACGAAGACGGCAAGAAGATCCCGCTGAAAGAGCGCGGCCGCGCCAAGAAGCGGCTGATGAGCCTGCGGGCGCTGGGAGACCTCGAAGCCTGGATGGCTTAGCCTCGCTCAGGTCGCCGCCGGGCGACGCAGGCCGCGCGTGCCCTTGTCCTGAGGATAGAAGCGGAAGCCCTTGAGAATGATCTTCAGGGCTTCCCAGTGGATCGCCACCAAAACGCCGGCGACCTGCCAGGGGTGGCCGACCAGCGCCTTTAGAATGGCGCCGTCGGTCAAGGCGCGGCGCTCGCCCTCAAACGTGGCGGACAGCACGATGCCGGCCTCGTCCAGCACGTCGACGCCCACATGCACGTCCTCGATGGGCGGGCGGGTCTCAAAGCTGTAGCGGAGGTCCATCGGCAGGAAGGGCGAGACGTAAAAGGCCTTGTCGGCCGCCTGCTCCACCCAGCCGTCGCGACCCAGGCGCGCGGGCATCACGTAATCATGGCGCTGGCCGAACGTGTTCCGCACCGCATGGACGGTGGCGACCAAGCCGTCTTTCGCATCGTAGCAGAAGAAGACGGTCAACGGGTTGAACCCCTTGCCCAGGACGCGGGGCATGGTCAGCACCCGGATGCTCGACACCCCCTCGGCCAAGCCATGGACCGAGAGCTTGGCCAGCACCTCGTCCTTCAGCGTCGCGCCGGGATCGTCGAGATGGTCGCGCGAATGGAAACCGATCAGGTTCCAGCCCCGCCGGGAGAACAGGCGAAGCCGCGCGCTCAGCGCCTCGACCTCGTCGAGGTCCAGCAGCAGCATGAAGACGCCATAGCGCAGGTGGTGGCGCTTAGGGCGGGTCCGGTCATGGACGACGTGGCCCGCATAGAGCGCCGAGCGGCTCATCACGCAACCAACTCACGATCAGCAGCGGACTCGGCGACGTCCAGGACGATGCGGCCCGAGGGGTTGGGGACGAGCCAGGGGCGGCGCACGCCGCCCAGTTGCTCGGCGACAGCGAGGCCCGCCTGCAGGCCGTCCTCGTGGAAGCCCGATCCGAAGTAGGCGCCGCAGAACCAGGTACGCCTGCGCCCCTGCAGAGACCACAGCCGACGCTGCGCCAGCATCGCCGGACCGTCGAACAGCGGGTGCTCGTAGACCTGATCGTGCATCAGACCGGCGGGGTCCTGCATCGGGTTCAGCGACAGGAAGTAGGGACGCTCCACGCCCAGCGGCTGCAGGATGTTCATCCAGTAGGTGACGCCGCCTTCGCCGTCCTCGCCACGCCGACCGACATGGTTCCAGCTGGCCCAGGCGCCTCGACGCTTGGGCATCAGGGCCGGATCGCTGTGCAGCACGGCCCGATTGCGGCTGTAGCGGAAGACGCCGAGCAGTTCCCGCTCCTCGGCGGTCGGCGACGCCAGCATCGACAAAGCCTGGTCGGCGTGCGCGCCGATGACCACATGGTCGAACGCCCGGGTCTCGCCGGTCGCATCCTCGATCTTCACGCCGTCCGGTGCGCGATGGATCGCCTTGACGGGGCGGCCGGTCAGGATCGGGCCCGAAACGCCGGCGGCCAGCTTTTCGACATAGCGCGCCGAGCCGCCCACCACGGTGCGCCAGATGGGACGCTTGTCGATCGGGAGCATCAGGCCGTGATTATCGAAGAAGCGCAGCAATGCGGCGGCGGGAAACTCTCGGATGTCACGTAGCGACGCCGACCAGATGGCCGCCGCCTGCGGCAGCAGGTGATCTTCCTGGAACGCCCGGCCAAAGCCTTGGCGGCGCAGATAGTCGTCGAGCCGGCAAAGACCGCCCTGCTCCAGGTCGGCCGGGATGTTGCGTCCCTCACGATAGAAGCGAACGACGTCGAGCAGCATCTTGATGAAGCGCGGGTTGGCGACGTTGCGCTTCTGGGCCAGCAGCTTGGTGCTGGAGTATTCCAGCGCCCCGCCGTCCAGCGAGACGCCGAACGACATGTCGGTCTCGGTGGTCTCGACGCCGATATGGCGGAACAGCGCCGTCAGGTTCGGATAGTTCGGCTCGTTGTAGACAATGAAGCCGGTGTCGACCGCCACGCCCTCGGCAATGATGGTGTTGGCGTGCCCGCCCAGGCGATTGTCCGCTTCGTACAGCGTCACATCATGCCGGTGCGACAGCAGCCACGCGGCGGAAAGTCCAGAAACGCCAGCGCCGATCACGGCGATGGATTGGCGAGGAACGACAGGGGCCAAGACAATCTCCCAAGGCGACACGACGACGCCTGCAGACCGTTACGCTCCGCTGCGACCTCCGGACGCATCCGAACGCCTTGTCCACGCGTAACCCTTCCCGAGCCTCCCGGAGAACGACCATGAGCCTGGTGAAGACCGCGATCCACGCCTTCGAGGACGCGCCGATGCCCGACGTCGTGTCACGCGCAGCCATCGACTTTCTGGTCGGCGACGCGCGACGCCGCCTTGAACAGGCCCCGGCCGACGCGACCTCGTCCTTCGCCCGCGAAATGGAGACGCGCCCGATCGCGACCCACACCGCCAACGCCAACGAGCAGCACTATGAACTGCCGGCCCCGTTCTTTGAGGCGGTGCTGGGCCCGAACCTGAAATACTCCAGCGGCCTCTATCCGCCGGGGGCCACCACCCTGGCCGAAGGCGAAGCCGCAGCCCTGTGCGAGACCGCTGAGCACGCGGACCTGCGCGACGGCCAGTCGGTCCTGGAGCTGGGTTGCGGCTGGGGCTCACTGTCGCTGTGGATGGCGGCCCGGTGCCCCAACTCGTCCATCACCTCGGTCTCGAACTCGGCCTCGCAGCGCGCCTTTATCGAAGCGCGCGCCGCCGAGCAGGGCCTGACCAACCTGACGGTGATCACCGCCGACATGAACGACTTCCAGACCGACCAGCGCTTCGATCGCGTCGTCTCGGTCGAGATGTTCGAGCACATGTCCAACTGGCGGGCGCTGCTGACCCGGGTGCGGGGCTGGCTGAAGCCGGACGGCCTGCTGTTCCTGCACGTGTTCACGCACAAGAACACGCCCTACCGCTTCGAGGTCGACGATCCCGCCGACTGGATCGCCCAGTACTTCTTCAGCGGCGGCGTCATGCCCAGCCATGACCTGCCTCGCCAGTTCCCTGATCTTTTCACCGTCGAGCGGGACTGGCGCTGGAGCGGCGAGCACTACGCCCGCACCGCCCGCCAGTGGCTGGAGAACTTCGACGCGCGCCGCGCCACGGTCGATCCCATCCTGGCCGAAGTCTATGGCAAGCACGCCACCGTCTGGCGCCGCCGCTGGCGCCTGTTCTTCCTGGCGACCGCCGGCCTGTTCGGCCACCGCGGCGGCGAGGAATGGGGCGTCAGCCACTACCGGATGCGCCCGGTCCCTGCGGAGACCGCCCAATGATCCAGTTCGCCGTCGCCTATGTCGGAACCGCGCTGGCGATGCTGGTCCTCGACATCATCTGGCTGACCCAGATGGTCAATCGCCTTTATCAACCCCGCATCGGCGAACTGCTGGCCGAGAAGCCGTCGATGCCGCCGGCCGTCGTTTTCTACCTGCTCTATGTGGCGGGCATCGTCATCCTGGCCGTAGTGCCGGCGCTGCGTGAGGGCGGCTGGAAGCGGCTTCTGGTCCACGCCGCCGTGTTCGGCCTGGTCGCCTACGCCACCTACGACTTGACCAACCAAGCGACCATGAAAACCTGGTCGACGACGATCACACTGGTCGACATGGCTTGGGGGACGTTCATCACCACCGTCGCGGCGTCAGCCGGCTATGCGGCGGCGCGCTGGTTCGCGACGCGCTGACGTTCATTAGGGAGCCATGACCTCGGCGAGGCGTTCGCCTTGGTCATGGACGCCCTAACCACCGCCCTGTCCGGGCTGGTCACCAGCTTCGCCTGGGCCCCGCCCTGGTTGGTAAGCCTGTTTCTGATCGCCTTGGCGCTGCTCGCCGCCCTCGTCACGCACGCCGTCGTGGTGAGAGTGGTGCGACGAACCCTCTCGCGGCGCGACGCCTTCTGGCAGGCCCTGATCGCCCGCACCCGACGCCCCACACGCATGGCCCTGGTGGTGACGGCGCTGGGTCCAGCCGTCTCCGCCGCGCCCCTCTCCGCCGGCCAGGCCGACGCGGCGCGTCACGTGCTGCTCGTCCTGTTCATTCTGCTGGTTGGCTGGATGGCGATGACCGCGCTGGACATCGCGGCGGCGCTTTATCTGCGCGGCTTCAAGGTGGATGTCGAAGACAACCTTCTGGCGCGCAAGCACATCACCCAGGTGCGGATCCTTCGACGGGCGATGGCGATCCTGGTCGGGCTGTTCACCCTGGCCCTGGCCCTGATGACCGTACCAGGGGTCAAGCAGTGGGGCGTCAGCCTGCTGGCCGCCGGCGGCGCGGCGAGCCTCATCGTCGGCCTGGCCCTGCAACCCCTGCTGACCAACCTGATCGCGGGCATCCAGATCGCAGTGACCCAGCCCATCCGGATCGACGACGCCGTCATCGTCGAGAAGGAGTGGGGAAACATCGAGGAAATCACCGCAACCTATGTGGTGGTGCGCCTGTGGGACTGGCGACGCCTGGTCTTGCCGCTGACCTATTTTATCCAGACGCCGTTCCAGAACTGGACCCGCGAAAACGCCGCGCTGATCGGGACGGCGATGCTCTATGTCGACCCGGCCGCCCCCGTCGATCGGCTGCGCGCCAAGCTGGAGGAGATCGCGCGCGCGTCGCCGCTGTGGGACGGCAAGGTCGTCAATCTGGCTGTGACCGACCTGCGCCCCGACGTGATGGAGATCCGCTGCCTGGTCAGCGCGCGCAACGCGCCGACCACCTTCGATCTGCGCTGCGACGTCCGGGAAAAGATGATGGCCTTCCTGCGCGACGAACTGCCCGAAGCGTTCCCGCGAAGCCGCCTGGCGCTTGCGGAGGATGCCGCCCGCCCCGTTCTGGCGGAGAGCTCTTCCTAAGTAAGCAAATTATGACTTATGAAGAGGCGCCCGTGACGGTGGCGTGGCGCTCGCGCGGGCGCCCTCCGTCAACTCGCCCGACAAAGGCTTGTGACACGGGACCCGCGGGCGCAGCCTGCTAGGGTTGGTGACGAAGCGGGGGCGCAGCCAGACGTGACAGACGGTTTCGACATCGGGGCTAGGGCCAAGGCGCGCTGCGACGCCCTGGGGCTTGCGCCCTACAGCGAGATCGAAGGCCAGCTCACGCGCCGTTTCCTGACACCCGCCCACGCGGCCGCGCTGGAGGCCCTCGCTGGCTGGATGGCCGAAGCCGGCATGAGCGTCCGCCGCGACACCGCCGCCAACCTCATCGGTCGTTACGAGGGTGAAGCGCCAGCCGCGAAGGCCCTGATCATCGGCTCGCACATCGACAGCGTCCGCAACGGTGGACGCTATGACGGGCCGCTCGGGATCATGCTGGGAATCGACGTGGTGGAGGCGCTGAATCTCGCTGGCCGCCGCCTGCCGTTCGCGATCGAAGTGGTCGCGTTCGGCGACGAAGAAGGCTCGCGTTTCCCCGCCTCGATGAGCTGCAGCCGCGCGATCGCGGGCGTGCTGGACGTCAGCGCTCTGGAGATGCGCGACGCCGACGGCGTGTCGGTGGCCGAGGCCTTGGCGGCGTTCGGCGGCGATCCAAGCGGGATCGCGAGCGCCGCGCGCCGGCCAGAAGACGTGCTGGCCTTCTTGGAAGCCCACATCGAGCAAGGTCCCGTGCTCGAGGCCGAGAGCCTGGCGCTTGGGGTGGTCACCGCCATCGCCGCTCAGAAGCGCCTGATGGTCCGTATCGAGGGGCAGGCGGGGCACGCGGGCACGACGCCCATGGGCCTGCGCAAGGACCCCGGCCCGGCCGCCGCCGAGGCCATGCTGGCCCTGGAGCGCATCTGCCGCGCCGGCGCCGACGGCCTGGTCGGAACGGTCGGCCGCCTGACCGCCCTGCCCGGCGCCTTCAACGTCATCCCGGGCGCGGTCGAGTTCTCGATGGACATCCGCGCCGAGACCTCGGCGACGCGCGACGCGGCCGTCGAGGCGATCACCACCGAGATCCACGCCATCGCCGCCGCGCGGGGCCTCTCCGCCACCGTCACCCTGATGCAGGCCCTGGCCGAGAGCCCCTGCGATCCGTCGCTGATGGCCCTGCTGGACGCGAGCCTCGCTGATCTCGGCCTGCCCGTCCGCCGCCTGCCCTCAGGCGCGGGTCACGACGCCATGGTGATGGCCGCGCTGTGCCCCACCACCATGCTGTTCATCCGCTGCGAGGGCGGGATCAGCCACAATCCGGCCGAGGCCGTCACCGAGGCCGACTGCGCCTTGGCGGCCCGCGCCATGCTCACCTTCATCGACAAGCTAGAACGACGCGAACGCGCATGACCGACACCTACTCAACGTCCATTGGGGAACTCGACCACCCCGCCCGCCTGCTGATGGGGCCTGGCCCGATCAATGTGCACCCCCGCGTGCTGCGGGCGATGTCGGTGCAACTGCTGGGCCAGTTCGACCCGGAGTTCACAGGCTACATGAACGAGGTCATGGCCCTCTATCGCGGCGTGTTCCAGACCAAGAACCGCTGGACCTTCACCATCGACGGCACCTCGCGCGCGGGCATCGAGGCGGCGCTGGTCTCGACCCTCCAGCCGGGCGATGACGTCGTGGTGGTCAACGCCGGGCGCTTTGGCCTGCTGCTGGCCGAGATCGCCGAGCGCTGTGACGCCAAGGTCACCTTCGTCGAGGCGCCGTGGGGAACCGTGGTCGACCCGCAAGCCGTCGAGGATGCGGTCAAGCGCGTGAAGCCTAGGCTGGTGGCCTGCGTCCACGGCGACACCTCGACCACCATGGCCCAGCCGCTCAGCGAGATCGGCGCGATCTGCCGCGCGCACGGGGCGCTGATGTATGTCGACGCCACCGCCACCCTGTCGGGCATGGACGTTCCGGTCGACGCCTGGGGCGCTGACATCGTCACCGCCGGCCTTCAGAAGTGCCTTGGCGGTCCTTCGGGCTCGGCCCCGATCACGATCAGCGACCAGGCGGCCGAGCACATCTTCTCGCGCCGCCATGTCGAGAAGGGCCTCGTCGGAACCGGCGGGGCGGCGGGCAACGGCCGCCGCATCGCCTCGAACTACTTCGATCTGGCGATGATCATGGACTACTGGTCCGAGAAGCGCCTGAACCACCATACCGAATGCGCCCCGATGCTGTTCGCGGCCCGCGAATGCGCGCGGCTGGTGCTGGAGGAAGGGCTGCACGCGCGCTTCGAACGCCACGCCAAGGCCGGGGCGGCCATGACCGCAGGCCTCGAAGCCCTCGGCCTGTCGATCTATGGCGACAAGACGCACAAGATGACGCACGTCACCGGCATCTGGGTCCCCGAAGGGGTCGACTACGACCGGGTGAAGGCCCGGATGCGCACCGATTTCGAGATCGAGATCGGTTCGGCCTTCGGTCCGCTGACCGGCAAGATCTGGCGGATCGGGACCATGGGCGTGAACGCCCGCAAGCATGCGGTCCTGCAGACCCTGGCGGCCTTCGAGGCGGTGCTTCGCTGGGAAGGCTTCAGCGCCCCGGCCGGCGCGGGGGTGGATGCGGCGGCGAAGGTGTACGGATGAGGGGGCCGATCAGCACCTTCTTCCCCCTCCGGGGGAGGAGCGCGAAGCGCGGAGGGGGCAAGTCAGTGAGTAATCACCTTAGTCGCCCCCACCTGACCGCGCTGCGCGCGGTCGTCCGCCCCCAGCGGGGGCAGAAGGCATGACTGCGACCTATCCCCGCGACCTCATCGGCTATGGCGAGCATCCGCCGCACGCGCGCTGGCCCCATGACGCCCGCGTCGCCGTCCAGTTCGTGCTGAACTACGAGGAAGGCGCCGAGCGCTCGATCCTGCACGGCGATCCGGTCTCGGAGTTCTTCCTGTCGGAGATGGTCGGCGCCCAGGCCATCCAGGGCATGCGGCACATGTCGATGGAGAGCCTTTACGAATACGGCTCGCGCGCCGGCTTCTGGCGCATCCGGCGGCTGTTCGAGGCGTTCGGCCTGCCGCTGACGGTATTCGGCGTCGCCCAGGCGATGGAGCGCCACCCGGACGCGGTCGAGGCCATGATGACGTCAGGCTGGGAAATCGCCAGCCACGGCTATCGCTGGATCGACTACCAGCACTTCACGGCCGAGCAGGAGCTGGAGCACATCCAGCAGGCCATCGAAATCCAGAAACGCCTGACCGGCGAGCGCCCGCTGGGTTGGTACCAAGGGCGCACCAGCCCCAACACCGCGCGGCTCGTGGCCCAGGAAGGCGGTTTTCTCTACGACGCCGACAGCTACGCCGATGACCTGCCCTACTGGGACGACCAGCACGGCCGCCCGCAGCTGATTGTGCCCTACACGCTGGAAGCCAACGACATGCGCTTCACGGCCGCGCAGGGCTTCAACACCGGCGAGCAGTTCTTCACCTATCTGCGCGACGCCTTCGACGCGCTCTATCTCGAGGGCGAGACCGCGCCGAAGATGATGAGCATTGGCCTGCACTGCCGCGTGGTCGGCAAGCCCGGGCGAATCGGGGCGCTGCGGCGCTTCTTGGAGCACGTGGTCAGCCACGACCGCGTCTGGGTGGCTCGGCGCATCGACATCGCGCGGCACTGGATCGCGACGCATCCTTACAAGGGCGCGGCGGTATGAGCGCCCCCTCCACCGTTGCACGGGGGAGGATGCGGTTTCCTCCTCCCTTGCGAAGCGGGGGAGGTGGCGCGATGCGGATACGCGTCGCGACGGAGGGGGCGTCGTGCTGACTCTCCAATCTCTCAACACCCTTGACCGCGACGCCTTCACCCAGACCCTGCACTTCGCCTTCGAGCTCTCGCCCTGGGTCGTCGAGCGCGCCTGGGACGCCCGCCCGTTCGCCAGCGTCGAAGCGATGCACGAAGCGATGATGGCGGTCCTCGACGCCGCGACCACCGCCGACAAGCTGGCCCTGATCCGCGCCCACCCCGAACTGGCGGGTAAGGCCGCGATCGCCAAGCAACTGACCGCCGAGAGCAACGCCGAACAGGCCAGCGCCGGGCTGGACCGGCTGACGCCCGAAGAGTTCGCCCGCTTCCACGCTCTGAACGCCGCCTATGCCGAGCGCTTCGGCTTTCCCTTCATCATCTGCGTGCGCCTGAACGACAAGGACTCGATCCTGAAGGCCATGGCCGCACGCCTTTCCAACGACGAAGCGAGTGAGATCGCCGAGGCCATCACCCAGGTCGGCCTGATCTCAAAACTTCGCCTGTTCGACGCGGTGACCCACTGATGGACTACGATTTCGCGGGCTGGGCCGGCATGGCCCTGCGTTGGCTGCACGTGGTGGCGGGCGTAGCCTGGATCGGAGCGTCGTTCTACTTCGTCTGGCTGGACAACAATCTGCGCGATCCGATCCCGCCCAAGGACGGCGTGAAGGGCGAGCTGTGGGCCGTTCACGGCGGCGGCTTCTACCACTCGCAGAAGTATCTGAACGCGCCGGCGCACATGCCCGAGCACCTGCACTGGTTCAAGTGGGAGGCCTACACCACGTGGCTGTCCGGCTTCGCCCTGCTGACGGTGCTCTATTACGTGGGCGCGCCGGTCTATTTGATCGATCCCGCCAAGCACGCCTTCACGCAAGCTCAGGCCATCGGCGTCGGCCTGGCCTTCATCTTCGGCGGCCTTGCGACCTACGAGGTCCTATGCCGCTCGCCGCTGGGCCAGAAGGGCAAACTGTTCGGCCTCGTCTGGTTCGCGGTCCTGACCGCCGCGACCTGGGCGCTGACCCAGCTGTTCTCCGACCGAGGCGCCTTCATTCACGTGGGCGCGATCATCGGCACATGCATGGTCGGCAACGTGTTCCTGGTTATCATCCCCAACCAGCGAAAGATCGTCGCCGACATGCTGGCCGGCCGGCCCGTCGATCCGCGTCTGGGCGCGATGGGCAAGCAGCGCTCGGTCCACAACACCCACATGACGTTGCCGGTCATCTTCATCATGATCAGCAACCACTATCCGGCCATCTCGGGGCATCCCAAGGCCTGGCTGCTGCTGGCCATGATCAGCGCCGGCGCGATCGCGATCCGCTACTTCTTCATCCAGCGGCACTTCGGGAAGATCCGGCATGAGTTCCTGTTCTACGGCGCGATGCTGATCTTCGGAGCCACCGCGATCGCGTCGATGAAAGCCAAGGACAAGGTCGAGGTTCGCGGCGAGGTCCCGTTCGCCACGGCTCAGGCCATCGTCCAGAAGCACTGCGTGACCTGCCACAGCGCCACGCCGACCCACGCGGGGTTCTCGGCCCCGCCGCTGGGCGCGACCTTCGACACGCCGGCGCACATCAAGACCTATGCGGCGAAAATCAACGAACGCGCGGTCGTCTCCAACAGCATGCCTCTTGGCAACGAGACCGGCATGACCGATGAGGAGCGGGCCCAGCTGGGCGCCTGGATCAAACAGGGAGCCAAGATCCCGTGACCGACGCCGTCCTGGACGCGCAAGCCAACGCCGCCCTCGAGGCTGCGGACGGCGCGCCGCGCAAGCGTAACGCCGAGCGCACTCGCAAGGCGATCCTCGCCGCGGCCCTCAAGGAGTTCGCCCAGGCCGGCTTCGCGGGCGCCCGGATCGAGAAGATCGTCAAGGCGGCCAAGTGCAATATCCGGATGCTCTACCACTACTTCGGGGACAAGAAGGGCCTGTATATGGCCGTTCTCGAAGGCGCCTACATGGACCTGCGGGCCCGCGAGGCCGAGCTGAAGATCGACTTCGACAAGCCGCTTGAGGGCTTCCTGGAGCTGCAGCGCTTCACCTTCGACTATTTCGAGAAGAACCCGCGCTTCGAGGGCCTGCTGCGCAACGAGAACCTGCAGCACGGCAAGTTCGCGTCGCAATCGCGGGTCGTCACTGAGACGGCGTTCCCGCTGCGCCGCACGATCGAGCGGCTGATCGAGAGTGGTCAGAAACAAGGACTGTTCGGGCCTGATCTCGACCCGGTGCAGATCTATGTGACGATCGCGGCCATGAGCCGCTTTCACCTGGCCAACGGCTATTCGCTGTCGGCCACGCTGAACACCGACATGAGCGCGCCGGAATGGCGTCGGGCGCGGCTCGCCCACGCCCTGGCGCTGCTGGAAGGCTATCTGACGCGCGGGGCGCCGAAGCGCTAGTTCGAGGACGCGGCCTTGAGCGGCGGACCGCTGAACTCGGCCTCGATCTCGACCTGGACCTCGTCGCCGACGCCCATGGTCGTGCCGGGCGCGGGAACGCCGTAGGCGATGCCGAAGTCCGAGCGCTTGAAAGCCCCCTTGGCCGAGAAGCCGATCCGCGCGTTCGGATCCATCGGATGGCCGACATAGCCGCCGTTATACGTCACATCCAGGGTCACGGGCTTGGTTACCCCGTGCAGGGTCAAATCGCCGGTGACCTTGCCGGTGTCAGCGCCGGTGGTCTCGATCCTGGTCGACTTGAAGGTGATCGCCGGATACCGCGCCGCGTCCAGCCACTGCGGACCGGTCAGGTCCTTCTGGAAGCCGGGCGGCGGCGCAGGCAGTGTCAGCGACCTGGGATCGATCGTCGCCTCCAGCGAACTGGCGGCGGCGTTGGCCTGGTCGAACCGCAGCTTGGCGTCGAAGTCGGCGAAGCTGGCCGTGTAGTTCGAGAAACCCAGGTGGCTGACCTTGAAGGTCAGCGAGGCGTGGGTCTTGTCCAGCGTGTAGTCTCCGGCCGGGATCTCGGCCTTGGGCGGCTTGGGGACGCTCGCGGTCGGCGCGGCAGGCGCGTCGGCCTTTTTCTCCGCAGGTTGCGGCGAGCAGGCGGCGAGCGCCAGCACGGTGAAAACGGACAGGACCGACTTCATGCGCTTCCTCTCGAATCTACACCGGGCGATCGCCGAGGTCAGACCAAGAGCAGAAGGCCCCGACGCCGATCTAGCGTCAACGTCGAAGCTCGCAGGACGTTGCGGAAGGAGTTTCAGCTAGAGGTAGGATCCAATAAGCGTCATATGGCCGCCGCAACGCAAGCCACTATCTGCTCGTCTTCACCCGCGTAGATAGGATTGGTCAGATCCGAAAGGTTTTCTATGCAAGGCCAAAGGTTTGCTCGTTGAGCATGTCGAGGTTGGCGCCGACCAACTTCACGACATTGTCGATCCCGAACAAGGTCGGCGAGGTCGCGCCAGTAATGACGAACACGTCGGCGCCAACCTGCACGACGGTGTAAATCTCCGCGATCTCGCCAGCGGAAATCCGCGCCTTCGCCATACCCATCGCCTCGGCGAAGCTATTGGCGGTCATTTCCGCGTAACTCCACCTGATTGCGCTGTTGACGAAGTCGATTCGATCCTCGGCTTGGAAGTCCATGATCTGCTCGAGATCTTGGCCTGTGGGATCCTCAAAATCCGTGTGGAGAGAGGCAGCGAAGCGGAAGATGTCCTTTCCTGCCCCACCCCACAGAATGTCGTTGCCGTAGTCGCCGACCAGCAGGTCGTCGCCATCCCCGCCGTATAGTGTGTCCTTGCCAAGCCCGCCGAGCAGGATGTCATTCCCGCTAAGCCCGTTGAGGACGTTGTCGCCCGCGTCGCCGGTGATCGTGTCTCCTGCGAAGCTACCTGTGACGTTCTCGACCGATTCGATCACCATCATTACGCCGGCCGCGATCTGCTGGGTCGCGGCACGTGAAAGGTCAACCGTCACGCCATTCGTGAAGTCCAATCCTCGATTTACAAACTGGATCGTGTCGATCCCATCTCCACCAATGACCGTGAAATTGCCGGCGAGATTATTGACGTAGAAGAAGTCAGCATCAGCGCCGCCCTCGCCGCGCGAGTCGCCCAGGCCGAATTCGATCGTGTCGCGACCGGCGCCGCCCAGCATCACCGTACCCGCCGATGACAGGGTAGGGTCGTCGAAGACATAGGCCATCAAGTAATCATCGCCGGCGCCACCATCCAGTGTATCTGCGCCGCCGTACCCGTAGAGGCCGTCGTTGCCGTCCATGCCCTTCAGGACATTCACGCCAGCGTTCCCAGACAGGAAATCGTTATAGTTTGAGCCAATGACGCCTTCGATAGAGATGAGGGTGTCGTGGCCGCGATCGCTGATTAGGCTCTGCCACTGCTGCTTCAGTAGCACCTGCATGCCAGTCGTTAGGCCGTCGTTCTGGTAGCTGACGTAGTCGAAGCCTGCGCCGCCGTCGATGTAGTCATTCCCCGCGCCACCAATGAAAACGTTATCCTTATCGTTGCCGATCAAGGTGTCGTCGTAGGCTGTACCGCGCACGCCCTCGATGGAAATCAGAGTATCGGTCCCGCGCCCCTCAAGGTTGGTCTGGATCGCTTTACTAAGGTCGACTTTGACAGCCCTATCGACGCCGTCGTCGTAGCTGACCATGTCCAGGCCTTCACCGCCGTTGATGACGTTGTCGCCCGCGTCGCCCGTGAGTCGGTCGTTTCCTGAGCCGCCCATCACGTTCTCGATGTTCGAGACGACCATGTGGACGCCGGGCGCGATCACCTGGTCGCCGGTCTTCGACAGGTCCAGCGTAATGTCGACGATTGACGAGAAGATCAGGTCGTCGACCCCGGCGCCGCCATCGACGATGGTTGCGTCGCCCTCGCTGCCTGGGCCTGTCCAGACGATGATCTGGTCGCGCCCCGCGCCGCCCAGCAGCAGATCGCCGGGCTTGCGGAAGCTGCCGCGCAGAACGTCGTTACCCTCGCCGCCGTCCAGCGTATCGTGGCCGCCGATACCGAACAGCACGTCGTCGCCCGCGTCACCGAACAGATAGTTCTCGGCGTCGTTGCCGACGATGTAGTCGTTATGGGTCGATCCCATCGCCGCCTCGATCGAGACCAGCGTGTCCACGCCATCCGGAATGGGGATCTGCGGCGCCGGCGCGCCCGAGAGATTGATCGAAACCCCGACCTCGCTGAACGCGTAGTCCACCGTGTCCCAGCCTTCACCGCCGTCGATGACATTGACGCCCGCCCCGCCGGACAGGTGGTCGTCGCCCGCGCCGCCGTAGAGCTTGTCGTCGCCGGCGTCGCCCCACAGGTAGTTGTCCTTGGCGTCGCCGGTCAGGACGTCGGCGAACTTGCTGCCATAGAGGTGCTCGATCCCGCTCAGGGTGTCGGTCCCGCCGCCGCCGGTGTTCTGGGCCGTGGTCTTGGTCAGGTCGACGGTGACGCCGGCCGTGGCGTCCTCATAGGACGACCAGTCCCAGCCCGCGCCCCCCTTGATCACGTCATCGCCCGCGCCGCCGACCAGATAGTCGTCGCCGTCGCCGCCATCCAGCGTGTCATGGCCGTCCGAGCCCCACAGGGTGTCGTCGCCCTTGCCGCCGCTGACCGTGTCATTGCCTGCGCCGCCGACCATCATGTTGGCCGCCGCGCTTCCGATCAGGGTGTCGTTGAAGGCCGAGCCGTAGACGTTCTCGATCCCGATAAGCTTGTCGGTCCCGGCCCCGACCGTGTTCTGGGCGCCCGTCAGGGTGAGGTCGACTTTCACGCCGGCGGCGGCGTCTTCATAGGCCGCCCAGTCGTTGCCCGCGCCGCCGTCGATCGTATCGGCGCCCGGTCCGCCCAGCAGATAGTCGTCGCCGTCGCCGCCCTGCAGGACGTCATTGCCCTCATTGCCGGCGAGGACGTCGTTGCCGCCGCCGCCCTTGAGCGTATCGGCGCCTTCGAAGCCGTAGATGACATCATCGTCGGCGCCGCCGACCAAAGTGTCGGCGCCCTGCGTACCGCGCAAATCCATCACCCGCTCCCGAAATCACACTGCAACCTCAGCGTGACCTATCGGCTGCAAGTCGCGTGCCGAAACCGTTTCTACGTTGACGGGAATATTAAGGATAAACGGACCCGGCCTGGCTAAAACAACACCCCCTTCGCCAGCAGCGCGTGAACACCCTTTTCGCCGTTGACGGTCTGGGTGACCCGGAAGTCCACCGCCAGCGAACAGAACTGATAGGCCTGCACGCGCGTCAGGGCGGTGTGGGCGGTGATGAAGTCGATCGTCTGGCGCAGGGCCTGCTTCATGGCCAGATCCAGGTCCTCGTGGAAGCCCATCAGAATGTGGTGCGTCGGCGTCTCGGCGCGCGGCCAGGCGAAGGCGCCGGTGTCGGCGGCCCCATGGGCCTTCTTGTGCAGCACAAAGGTGAAGGTCCCCGTCAGGCCCATCTCCAGCGCATTGACGCAGACCTCGCCGTCGCCTTGGCGGCCGTGACCGTCTCCGACCGAGAAGTTCGCGCCGGGAACCCAGACCGGCAGATAGAGGGTCGAGCCGGCGACCAGTTCCTTGTTGTCCATGTTACCGCCGTGCTCGCGCGGTTCGCGGCTGGACAATCGGCCGTACCTCGCCGGCGGGGCCACGCCCATCGTGCCGAAAAACGGCGCCAGAGACAGCTCCGGGCCCCACTCCGGCTTGCAGACCCCGCGCGCGGCGTCGACAGCGATGTGGCTGACATAGCGTTCAGGGAAATCCTCCGGGAGCGTTCCGGCCAGCGGGCGCACGGCGCAATAGCCCCAGTCGTTGTTGGGTTCGATCGTCTCAATCCGCACCTCCAGCATGTCGCCGGGCTCGGCGCCAGCGACGGCGATCGGCCCTGTGAGGATGTGCGGACCGATGCGAGGCGGGTTGCTATCGTGAATCGCCTGGAGCGCCGGGGGGATGGCGTAAGGCGACCCGGCCGGAGGCATCACTTCGACGCCGCCCGAGACGCAATCGACCGTAACCCTGTCGCCTGACTGCACCACAAGCACAGGATCGAACGCCGCGTCGAACATGCCGAAGCGGACGGTGTCGGGCGTAGAGGCCAGGCGGTGATGCGTCATCAAGTAAGTCCTTCCTTACAAACGCATCTGAGCCGAGCCGGCCGTGCGGCCGAAGGCGAAGCGCCGCGCTCACGCGGCTTGACCTCAACCTGCCTTCCAGGCGAGCGATCCCACGGGCAAGTGACGCAGGCTTGGGCGGATCGCGGTTGCGGGCAAAGCGGGACTGGCGCGTCCGGCGAACCCGGGTGTATGAAGTTTTTTCTTACTTATGGAATCCCGCCCATGGCGCTCGACGCGGACACGACAGCCTTCCTGGCCCTCGACGACGACGAGATGGCCGCCTGGACGCAGCGCCGCGCCGCCGAACGCGGCGTCGAACCGCCGGGCCCCGCCCTGCCCGGCGTGATCGAAAACCTCGTCCTGCTAAAGAGCCAGGCGTCCCTGTTCATCACCGCGCTCGGCGAGGCCGCCGGAGAGACCCCGGAGACGTTCCAGCCGTGAGCTTCTGCAGCGTCGTCGAGATCGCCGGCGAGGTCCGCGCCGGCCGGGTCACCGCCCGCGCGGTGACCGAAGCCACCCTCTCGCGCATCCAGCGCCTGGACGGCGATATCAACGCCTTCACAGCGGTGACCGCCGAACGGGCCCTCGCCGCCGCCGAGGCCGTCGACACTGACATCGCGGCGGGTCGCGCCGTCGGACCGCTGGCCGGCGTGCCGTTTGCGGTCAAGAACCTGTTCGATATCCAAGGCCTGCCGACCCTGGCCGGATCGAAGATCCGCCGGAAGGCCGCGCCGCCGTCGCGAGACGCCACTTTGGTCCAGCGCCTGACCGCCGCCGGCGCCGTTCTGGTGGGCGCGCTGAACATGGACGAGTTCGCCTACGGCTTCGTCACCGAGAACGCCCATGACGGACCCGTGCGCAATCCGCATGATCCGACACGGATCGCCGGCGGCTCGTCGGGCGGTTCGGCGGCGGCGGTCGCAGCGGGTCTGGTTCCGCTGACGCTGGGCTCGGACACCAACGGCTCGATCCGCATTCCCGCCGGGCTGTGCGGCGTGTTCGGCCTCAAGCCCACCTATGGTCGCCTGTCGCGGCAGGGCGTGTTCCCGTTCGTCGAGAGCCTGGATCATGTGGGTCCGTTCGCCCGCTCGGTCGAAGATCTCGTCTGGACCTATGACGCGCTCCAGGGCGCCGATCCGGCCGGCGATCCCCTTTGTGTGCGTGACGCCGAACCGCTGGCCGACCGTCTCGATACCTTGGCCGAGCACCCCCTGCGCGTGGGCGTTCTGGGCGGCTGGTTCCAGCAAGGAGCTTTCCCTGACGTGCTCGAGGCGCTGGCTCGCGTCGCTGACGCCTTGGACGCTGGAAGCACCGTCACCCTGCCCCACGCCCAGGCCGCCCGCGCCGCCGCCTTCTGCCTGACCGCGTTCGAAGGCGGTAAACTGCACCACGACGATCTGGCCAAGCGCGCCATGGACTATGACCCAGCCGTGCGCGATCGGCTGCTCGCCGGAGCCCTGCTCCCCGATGGCGTGGCCGAGGCGGCCAAGCGTTTCCGCACGATTTTCCGCGACGAGGTTCGCGACGCCTTCCAGCACTATGACCTGCTGCTGGCGCCCGCCTCGGTCTGCCCGGCGCCGCCGATCGGGCAGGCGGTGATGGAGATGGACGGCGTCCCGGTGTCGGTGCGCAAGAACCTCGGCGCCTTCACCCAGCCGATCAGCTATGTCGGCCTGCCCGTGGTGGCCGCGCCCGTGAACCGTCCCGGGCAGTTGCCGATCGGCGTGCAGCTGATCGCTCCGGCCTGGCGCGAGGACCTGGCCTTCGCGGCGGCGCTGCGCCTGCAGCGCGCCAGCGTGGTCGCCGCTCATCCGCCAACGAGGGCGCTATGATCGTCAACGATCCCGCCGTACTGGCCGAGGTCATCGCCTTGGTGGACGCCTACGAAGCCGCCTTGATGACCAACGATGTCGCGGCGCTGGACGGCGCCTTCTGGGCCTCGCCGCATACGGTCCGTCTGGGCGTGGCCGAGAACCTCTGGGGTTTTGACGAGATCGCCGCCTTCCGCCTCGGCCGGGCCGGCGGTTCGCCGCCCCGCACGCGCCTTCGCACCGAGGTCACCACCTTCGGCGCGGACTTCGCCATCGCCAATGTCGAGTTCCGTCGCGACGACACCGGCAAGATCGGCCGCCAGAGCCAGACCTGGGTCCGCACCGCCGACGGCTGGAAGGTCGCCTGCGCCCACGTGTCCCTCATGCAGGGCGGGAGCGATCAGCGCCTCGCTCCAGAACAAGAAAAACGCTAGAGCCCTTCCATGACGACCAAGATCATCTTCGACACCGACCCGGGCATCGACGACGCGATGGCGCTGCTGTTCATCGAGGCGAGCCCCGCGCTCGACCTGATCGCGGTGACGACCATCTTCGGCAATTCCGACATCGAGACCACCACCCGAAACGCGCTGTACCTCAAGGACCGCTTCGGCCTGACGGCGCCGGTCTACAAGGGCACGGACAAGCCGCTGACACGGCCGCGCAACCCCTCGCCGACCTTCGTGCATGGCGTGAACGGCCTGGGCGACGTGGAGCTCAAGGGCCTAGTTCCCGCGCAACCCGAAGCCAAGCCGGCTCACCAGGCGATCATCGACCTGGCCCGCCAGTATCCGGGCGAGGTCGTACTCTGCGCGGTCGGCCCTTTGACCAACCTGGCGCTGGCGCTGCAAGCCGATCCCGAGGTCGCCCACCTGCTGAAATCCGTCGTCATCATGGGCGGCGCGTTCGGCGTGGCCGGCAAGCCTGGCAATGTCACGCCGGTGGCCGAGGCCAATATCTGGAACGATCCCGAGGCCGCCGACCAGGTCTTCACCGCGCCCTGGAGCCTGACCGCCGTCAGCCTGGACGTGACGACCCAGGTCGTGATGTCACCCGACTATATGGACGAGCTGTCTACGGGAGGCTCGGACGCCCTGACCTTCCTGAACGCCATCTCCAAGCCCTATGCGGCCTTCTATGGCGAGCGCGATGGCGTCGTCGGCTGCTGCGTCCATGACGCTGCGGCGGTGGCCTATGTGATCGACCCGACGCTGTTCACGGTGCGCCGGGGCTCGGTGCGCGTGGTGACCGAAGGGATCGCCCTGGGCCAGACCTGTCAGAAGGCCGACGGCGAACTGTTCGGCCCCAGCGCCTGGGACGACCAGCCTATCCAGGCTGCGACCGTGGCGGTCGACGGCGAGCGGCTGCTGGCGCTGTACGCGGACACGATGAGGGCGAAGTACGGGTGACTGAAAGGCCTCCCCCGCTAGGGGGAGGCTAGGGGGAGGATTGCGCTACCCCCGCCTATGCCGCTCCACCCCGGCCACATAGGTCCGCGTCACCACGCGGTCGTCGCCCAGCACCGTCAGCGCAAAGAGCTTGTCGGCCAGGCTCTTCGCTCCCGCCAGCCGGCGCGCCATCAGCGGCGTCGCGACCAGATCCAGCACGACGAAGTCAGCCTCCTTGCCCGGCGCCAGGTTGCCGATCTTGTCGTCCAGATCCAGCGCCCGCGCGCCACCCAGGGTGGCTAGGTACAAGGCCTGGAACGGGTCCAGCGCGTCGCCACGCAGCTGACCGACCTTGTAGGCCTCGCCCAGCGTATGCAGGATCGAGAAGGTGGTGCCGGCGCCGACATCGGTGCCCATGCCGACCTTCACGCCGTGTGAACAGGCTTCCTCCAGCGGAAACAGGCCAGAGCCCAGGAACAGGTTCGAGGTCGGACAAAAGGCCACCGCCCCGCCCTTTGCCGCCAGGCGCCGGAAAGCGTCGCCCTTCAGGTGGACGCAGTGGGCGAAGACCGAGCGCTGGCGGAGCAGACCGAAGCGGTCATAGACGTCCAGATAGTCCTTCGCGTCAGGAAACAGCCGCGCCGTCTCCTTGATCTCGTGCAGGTTCTCCGAGAGGTGGGTCTGCATCCAGACGTCCGGATGCTCGGCCAGGATCTCGCCGGCCATGGCCAGCTGGGCGTCACTGCAGCTGATGGCGAAGCGCGGCGTGACCGCGTAGCCAAGGCGGCCCTTGCCGTGCCAGTCGGCGATCAGGGCCTGCATGTCCGCGCGGCTGCTCTCGACGGTGTCGGTCAGGCCGTCGGGCGCGTTGCGGTCCATCAGCGACTTTCCCACGATCAGCCGCATATTGCGCGCGTAGGCCTCGGCGAACAGGGCGTCGACCGACACCTTGTGCACCGAGCCGAACACCAGGGCCGTCGTGGTGCCGTTGCGCAGCAGCTCGTCCAGGAAGAAGGCGGCGGTGTCGGCGGCGTGCTTGGGGTCGGCGAAGGCCGCTTCAGCCGGGAAGGTGTGCTGCTCCAGCCAGTCCAGAAGCTGCTTGCCGTGGGCGGCGATGACGTCGACCTGCGGGAAGTGGATGTGGGTGTCGACAAAGCCCGGCGTGATCAGATGGCCGGTCAGGTCCTCGGGCTCGGCGCCGCCCAGCCAGGGGGCGAGCTCCGAATAGGCGCCGCAGCCGATCACGCGGCCGTCCTCGACTAGCAGCAGGCCGTCCTCGTGAAACGCGACCGCGCCTTCGGCTTTCTTGGAAGGATCGTCCAGCAGATGGAGGATCGAGGCCCTAAACGCTTGCACTGGCGGTCTCGTCATTGCGAATGCGCGCCGCTTCCTGGCGCATCAGGAGGTCGGCGGCCACCGACACGGCGATCACCTCGGGCGCCTTGCTCTTCAGGTGCGGCAGGCCGATCGGACAGGTCAGGCGGGTCAGCACGGCTTCCGAGAAACCATCATCGCGCAACCGTTTCATGAACCGTGCACGCTTGGTCTTCGAACCGATCACGCCGAAATAGCCAAAGCCCCCGCCGGCCAGACCGGCCGAGACCAGGGCGTAGTCCAGCGCGTGGTCATGGGTCAGGACCAAGCCGTAGGCGTCCGCCCCCGCGCCCATCGCCTTGGCGGCCAGTTCGGCGGGCTCCAGCACGGTGACGCCCGGAATGTCGGCGGTCTCGGGACGGCTATCGTACCAGGAAAGGCGAAACGGCAGCGGCTCGAACGCCTTGGCGATCGCCTGTCCCACATGCCCCGCGCCGAACAGCAACAACGGCGGCCGCGGCGCGTCGGCGCGTTCGACCAAGACATCGCCCAGCTCCGGCCTAACCCCGCGCGCGGTGGCGGGCGCGCCGGCCAGGGTCACCGGCGGGCCGTCGGCCTCGGCGGACAGGATCGGCGCGACGGTCTTGGTCAAGAGACCCGGCTCGAACCGCGTGCGCACTTCAAACGGCTGGGCCGCGTCCATGCGCTTGGCCGCGTCGGTCAGCCAGTCGCGGCTGTTGTCGTTCAGGCGCTCGAGGAACAAGCGAACACGGCCGCCACAGCACTGGGCCAGCAGCGGTCCGAGCGGATAGTCCTGGATCGCGAAATGGGCCTGGCCGCCGTCCAGCATGCGCCGCGCCTGGTCGGCGACGCGGTATTCCAGATTGCCGCCGCCGATGGTGCCGGCCTGACCGCTGCGCCAGACGACCATCTTGGTCCCCGCCTCACGCGGAGCCGAACCCTCGGTGGCGAGGACGGTCACCAGGGCGGCCTCGTCATGGGCGTCGAGACGCGCCAGAGCGGCGCGGGCCCAGTTGCTCATGATCCCTCTCCTTTAAGGAGAGGGGTCGGGGTGAGGGGTTTCAGCGGATGAGGGCGTAACCCCTCACCCTCCCACCGCTTCGCGGCGGGCCCCTCCCTCTCCCTATGGAAGAGGGATTCATTCATGAGCCCGCCTCCGCACATCCTCGCACGCCATCAGGATCGCCTCGGGCGTCGCCGGCGCGTCGAGATGCGGAAACACCCGACCGTCCCCGACGCTCGACACCGCCTGGGTGATCGCCGAATGCACCGAGATCGCCAGCATCAGCGGCGGCTCGCCCACGGCCTTGGAACGGTGGACCGTGGCCTCGACATTGCGTCCGGCCTTCCAGAGCCGCACGTCCAGGTGCGCCGGGCGGTCGCCGCAGGTCGGGATCTTGTAGGTCGAGGGCGCGTGAGTCCGCAGGCGGCCCTGAGCGTCGAATACCAGCTCTTCAGTGGTCAGCCAGCCCATGCCCTGGATGAAGCCGCCCTCGATCTGGCCCAGGTCTAGCGCCGGGTTCAGCGATTTGCCCACGTCGTGCAGGATGTCGGCGCGTGTGACCTTCATCTCGCCGGTCAGGGTGTCGATCAGCACCTCGCTGCACGCCGCGCCATAGGCGAAGTAGTAGAACGGCCGGCCCGTATGGGTGGCGCGGTCATAGTGGATCTTGGGCGTCGCGTAGAAGCCGGTGGCCGACAGCGAGATCCGGGCCAGATAGGCCTGACGGACGAAGGCCTCGAACCCCAGGAGCTGGCCGCCCACCCGCACGCCATCGGGCGTGAAGGCCACCTCCATCGGAGCCACGCCCCACTTGGCGGCCGCGAAATCCACCAGCCGCGCCTTGATCGTCTCGGCCGCATTGAGGGCCGCCATGCCATTGAGGTCCGCGCCCGACGAGGCGGCGGTGGCGGAGGTGTTGGGCACCTTGTCTGTGACGGTCGAGGTGATCTTCACCCGTGAGACGTCGACCTGGAACGCCTGGGCGACGATCTGCGCGACCTTGGTGTTCAGCCCCTGCCCCATCTCGGTCCCGCCGTGGTTCAGCATGATCGAGCCGTCGGCATAGAGGTGGATCAGGGCGCCGGCCTGGTTCAGGTGCGTCGTTGTGAAAGAGATCCCGAACTTCACCGGCGTAAGCGCGATGCCCTTCTTCAGCACCGGGCTGGCTTGGTTGAACGCGTCAATCTCGCGGCGACGGGCGGCGTAGTCGCACGAAGCCGCCAATTCCTCGATCAGTTGCGGCGCGACATTGTCCTCGACCACCTGGTGGTAGGGCGTGAGGTTTCGGCCCTCGCCGCCATAGAGGTTGCGCCGACGCACCTCCAGCGGGTCCAGCCCCGTGGCGGCGGCGACGGCGTCCATCACGCGCTCGATCGCGATCATGCCCTGCGGACCTCCGAACCCTCGGAACGCGGTGTTCGACACCGTATGTGTCCGATAGCGGTGCGAAACGATCTGGACGGCCGGCAGGTAATAGGCGTTGTCGGCGTGGAACATCGCCCGGTCGTTGATCGCCGGCGACAGATCCGTCGTGGCCCCGCAGCGCGACGACAGCTCCAGCGACAGACCGGTCAGCCGGCCCTCGTCATCGAAGCCGACGTCGTAGACCGCCTCGAAGTCATGCCGCTTGCCGGTCATGACCATGTCCTCGTCGCGGTCGGGGCGGCACTTGGCCGGCCGCCCGGTCTTGACCGCCACCAGGGCCGCCGCCGCGGCGAACAGCGAGGCTTGGGTCTCCTTGCCGCCGAAGCCCCCGCCCATGCGACGCACCTCGACGGTGACGCAGTGGTCGGGCTTGCCCAGCACGCGGGCGATCAGGTGCTGCACCTCGGTGGGATGCTGGGTTGACGACCAGACGTGGACGTCGCCGTCCTCGCGCGGGGTCGCCAGGGCGATCTGGCCTTCAAGATAGAAGTGATCCTGACCGCCGATCGCGAACTGGCTTTGCACGCGGCGCGGCGCAGCGGCGAGCGCGCCTTTAGCGTCGCCGCGCGCCATGCGCTGGCTGGCCTCGATCTTGAGGTCCATCTCCCGGGCGGCGGCGATGTCGACGGCGGCGGGCAGGTCTTCGTATTCCACCACGGCCTTGGCGGCCGCAGCGCGCGCGGCGGCCAGCGAGGTCGCCGCGACCGCGAACAGGCTCTGGCCCACGCAATAGACCTCGCCGTCCGCGAACAGTCGGTCGTCATGGATGACCGGGCTGACGTCGTTCTCGCCCGGAACGTCGTCGGCGCTGATCACCAGCACCACGCCCGGCGCGGCGCGGACGGCTGACAGGTCCATCCGCGTGATCTTCGCGTGCGCCTTGGTGCTGAGGCCGAAGGCCACGTGCAGCAGGCCCGCAGGCTCGGGCATGTCGTCGATATAGACGGCGGAGCCGGCCACGTGGCGAGCGGCGCTGTCATGCGGCAAGGGGGCATGGACGCCCCGCGGCGGCTTGGTCATCGGCGCGGCGGTTCCGGAGTCAGCCATGGGCGCTCTCCGGCGTAACGCGGGCCTCGACGCCCTGGGTCTCCAGGAACACCTTGCGCAACATGTTCCGCGCCGCCAGGGCGCGATAGGCCGCAGAGGCGCGCATATCGCTCATCGGCGCATAGTCGGTATCGAGCGCGGTCATGGCCGCCTCAATCGTCGCCTCGGTCCACGGCCGGCCAATCAAGGCCGCCTCGCAAGCCTTGGCCCGTTTGGGCGTGCCCGCCATGCCGCCGAACGCGATACGGGCGTCGGTCACCACGCCGCCGTCGACGGCCAGCGAGAACGCGCCGCACACCGCCGAAATGTCCTGATCGAAGCGCTTGGACAGCTTGAAGACCTTAAACAGGCGCCCCGCCTCCAGACGCGGCGCGAACACCGCCTCGACGAACTCGCCCGGGCGTCGATCCTGCTGGCCGTAGGCGAGGAAGAAGTCTTCCAGCGCCAGTTCACGTCGTTCATCGCCCCGCCGCAGGATCAGGGTCGCGCCCGCCGCGATCAGTGCCGGCGGCATGTCGCCGATGGGCGAGCCGTTGGCGATATTGCCGCCGATCGTGCCGCTGTTGCGCACCTGGGTCGAACCGAGACGGCGCATCATCACGGCCAGGTCGGGATAGAGCTTCCCGACTGCGCCAATAGCGTCGACATAGCGAACCCCCGCCCCGACACGAAGGCCGGCGCTCGTCTCTTCAAGCGTTTTGAGCTCGGCGATCTCGGAGATGCTGATCAGAGCCGGCATAGCCCGTCGCTGCTTGGTGACCCACAGGCCCACATCGGTCGCCCCTGCGACGATCGTAGAGTCGGGCTGAGCCAAAAGGGCCTGCGCCAATTCATCGGTCGTTCGCGGGGTCAGCCAGGTTTGCGTAACGCCGTGGATCTCGTCTTCGAAGGAGATGCTCAGCGGCATGTCATCAGAGACTGCGGCCAGATCGACCTTGGGCGGGGCCTCCGCCTGAACGCCCTGAGCGACCTCGATGATAGGACCATAGCCGGTGCAGCGACACAGATTGCCGGCCAGCACCTCGGCGACGGGCGCGTCCGCGCCTTTCGCGCCAACGGCGCGCCCATAGAGCGACATCACGATGCCCGGCGTGCAAAAGCCGCATTGCGAGCCGTGCTTATCGATCATGGCCTGCTGAACGGGATGCGGGGTCTTGTCCTGAGCCAGGCTTTCTACCGTCATCAGCGCCTTGCCGTGCAGCATGGGCAGGAACTGGATGCAGCTGTTCACCGCGCGCCACGTCACCCCCTCGCCGCCAGCCTCGCCGACCAGCACCGTGCACGAGCCGCAGTCACCCTCGGCGCAGCCCTCCTTGCTCCCTGTTCGGCCAAGCGGGCCGCGCAGGTGCTCCAGCAGGGTGGTCGTCGGATTGGCGCCCCGCACCTCCTGAACCTCGCCGTCGAGCAAGAACCGGATCACCGCGCCCATCAGCTCCCCCGATAGGTCGAGTAGCCATAGGGCGAAGCCAGCAGCGGCACGTGCCAGTGCTGTTCGAGGCTGGACACGGCGAAGTCGATCACCACCACGTCAAGGAACGGCGGATCGGTGATCGCGACGCCCGAAGCGTTGAAATAGTCGCCGATCGCGAACTCCAGGCGGTAGCCGCCGATCTCAAGCGCCTCCCCGGCGACAAGTCGCGCACGACCGTCGGCGTCGGTGCGGAATTCCGCCAACATTCGAACAGCGTCGCCCTCGCGCCGCGACACCCTCACGACAACGTCGGCGGCCGGTCTGCCGGACGCCTGGTCGAGAATATGGGTCGTCAACCCGCTCATGCGCTGTCCCTTTAAATGCTCGCTCAAGCGATGCTGGGTCGCTCCGGACGCCCTGTCCAGCGCCGCGCCCGACAAGGCCGCTCTGGAAGGAAGAGCGCTAAGGGAGCCGGCGACGGGCGCCCGAAGCACAGGCATTATATAATAGATTTATTACTTATGAGACCCAAAAACGCCCGAAGCTCCACCTCACAATTGGTACCGCTACCAATAAAAAACGAGGATCGGGCGGCGAAGGGTTGGAATTGCCGCGCCAACATCGCTAGCAAAGCTCTTCACGCTTCGCGCTCAGACGAGGCAGGCTAACCGCGCCGCGCAGGCCGCCCAGAGGACCGATCGATGGACGAGGATTTCCGCAAAGCCGCCCTGGATTATCACCGGCTGCCGCGCCCCGGGAAACTGGCGATCGAGGCGACCAAGCGGATGGCCACCCAGCGCGACCTCGCCCTCGCCTATTCGCCCGGCGTCGCCGCGCCGTGCCTGGCCATCGCCGACAACCCCGACCTTGCCCGCGACTACACCGCGCGCGGCAACCTCGTTGCCGTGATCTCGAACGGCACAGCGGTGCTCGGTCTGGGCGACATCGGCCCGCTGGCGTCCAAGCCGGTCATGGAAGGCAAGGCCGTTCTCTTCAAGAAGTTCGCCGGCATCGACGTCTTCGACATCGAGGTCGACGCCAAGGATCCGGACCGCTTCATCGAGGTGGTGGCGGCGCTGGAGCCCACCTTCGGTGGGGTGAACCTTGAAGACATCAAGGCTCCCGAGTGCTTTGTCATCGAGCGCAAGCTGCGCGAGCGGATGAACATTCCGGTCTTCCACGACGACCAGCACGGCACCGCCATCGTCTGCGCCGCGGCCGTCCGCAACGCGCTGCTGGTCCAGGGCAAGCAGCTCAAGGACGTTAAGCTGGTGACTTCCGGCGCCGGCGCGGCCGCCCTCGCCTGCGTCGACCTCCTGGTCTCGATGGGCCTGCCGGTCGACAACGTCACCCTGACCGACATCAAGGGCGTGGTCCACGCCGGCCGCGAACCGGACATGCCCGACAACATGGCTCGCTACGCGCGCCAGACCGACGCGCGCACCCTGCCCGAGGTTCTGCCCGGCGCCGACATCTTCCTGGGCCTCTCGGCCCCGCGCGTCTTCAAGCCCGAATGGCTGCCGCTGCTGGCGCCCAATCCGCTGATCCTGGCCATGGCCAATCCCGAGCCGGAGATCCTGCCGGAACTGGTCTATGAGACTCGTCCCGACGCCATCATGGCCACAGGCCGCAGCGACTACGCCAACCAGGTCAACAACGTCCTGTGCTTCCCGTTCATCTTCCGGGGCGCGCTGGACGTTGGCGCCTCGGAAATCAACGAGGCCATGAAGGTCGCCGCCGTCGAGGCGATCGCCGAGCTGGCTCGCGCCGAGGCCTCCGAGGTGGTCGCCAGCGCCTATGGCGGCGCCGCGCCGGTGTTCGGCTCGCAGTACATCATTCCCAAGCCGTTCGATCCGCGCCTGATCCTGCAGATCGCCCCGGCGGTGGCCAAGGCGGCGATGGATAGCGGCGTGGCCACGCGCCCGATCGCCGACTTCGACGCCTACCAGGCAGAACTGGAGCTGTTCGTCTATCGCTCCGGCCAGCTGATGCGGCCTGTCTTCGAGCGCGCCCGCAAGCAGCCGGTCAAGGTGGCCTACGCCGAGGCCGAGGACGAACGCGTGCTGCGCGCCGTACAGACGGTCGTCGACGAAGGGCTCGCCTATCCGGTGCTCGTGGGCCGTCGCGACGTGATCCTCGGCAAAATCGAGGAACTGGGCCTGCGTCTGGCGGGCAAGGTCGAGATTGTCGATCCGCAGGCCGACAAGGATCTGTTCGCGCCGCTGATCGCCGACTACCAGCGCCTGGTCGGCCGGCGCGGCGTGCCGCCGATCGCGGCCGAGCGGCGGGTCACCGGCCGCCGCACGGTGGCGGCCTCCATGCTGCTGGCGTCCGGCCATGTCGAAGCCGCCCTGGTCGGCGGCAGCGGCGACTGGTGGCAGCACATGAAATACGCCCTGCCGATCATCCCCAAGCGCGACAATGTCAGCCGCGTCTATGCGATGTCGTCGCTGATCCTGGACAAGGGCACGCTGTTCTTCTGCGACACCCACGTCAATGTTGACCCGACCGCCGAGCAGATCGCCGAGTGCACCCAGCTTGCGGCCGAGGCCGTTCGGCGCTTCGGCCTGACGCCCAAGGCGGCGCTGCTGTCGCACTCCTCGTTCGGAGCCAGCAACTCGCCGACGGCGCGCAAGATGCGTGACGCCCTGGCGCTGCTACGCGTCCAGGCGCCGGATCTCGAGGTGGACGGCGAAATGCACGCCGACGCCGCCCTCAGCCAGCAGCTGCGCGACCGCATGGTGGCCGACAGCCCGCTAAAGGGCTCGGCGAACCTTCTGGTGATGCCGACCCTGGACGCGGCGAATATTGGCCTCACGCTGCTGAGCGCGGCGACGGAGTCGTTGCTGGTCGGCCCTCTCCTGCTCGGGATGGCCAAGCCCTTGCACGTGCTGATCCCGAGCGTCACCGCGCGCGGCATCGTCAATCTCACCGCCCTGGCCGTGAACCAGGCCGTGTCGGAGCGGGCTGCAGGCTAGCCGCCTCGCGAAACGAAAAGAGCCCCGTCCGACGCGTCAACGTCGGCCGGGGCCCTCGAAAGTCTCTCGAAAAGGCCGTCCGTCTGGGCGGCCTTTTCTTTGGCGCTTAGAGGATGCGCAGGTTGCCGGCCGAGGTCTTGCCCGAGCGGCGGTCCTGTTCAAGCTCGTAACCGACTTGCTGGCCTTCATTCAGGCCGCGCAGACCGGCGCGTTCCACGGCCGAGATGTGCACGAACACATCGCCGCCGCCATTGTCCGGCTGGATGAAGCCGAAGCCCTTGGTGGTGTTGAACCACTTCACGACGCCCGTGCCGCTCTCGCCGGTGCCGCCCGAGAAGCCGCCACCGCCGCCGCGCGGACCGTCGAAGCTGCGCGGGGGACGCGGGCTGCGGGCGCCGCCGCCACCGGCCGGAACCGCGCCGTGACCCGTCACGCGCAGCTGCCCCGCCGAGGTCTTGCCCGAGCGGCGGTCTTCTTCCAGTTCGTACGCGACTTGATCACCCTCGTTCAGGCCCGACAGACCCGAGCGCTCAACCGCGGCGATGTGGACGAACACGTCCTGGCCGCCGTCCTCGGGCTGAATGAAGCCAAAGCCCTTGGCCGGGTTGAACCACTTAACGACACCGTTCGCCATATTATCCTCAAACACCTCAATCGACGGGCTGATAGTCGGCCCGCGTCCTTCCGAGGGAAGTCATGACGCAAAACCTCGGTCCGCGCTATGGGCTTTGAGCGGAGAAAATTGGTCGAACAGCACTGAAGGCCAGAAAAATTCGCGCTTCAGGTGGTGAGTGTCGCCGAAAAGCCACTGAGGGTTGCATTCCTGCGCAACAAAAAACGCCCCGCAGCGACCGACGGGGCGTGGACGACAAACGAAACACTGGGTGCGGGGACAGGATTTGAACCTGTGACCTTCAGGTTATGAGCCTGACGAGCTACCGGGCTGCTCCACCCCGCG